>Ga0307509_10003724_pt1 | contig 22761 bp, 15 predicted proteins | sample 10_EM_MG_FD_202245 | JGI IMG/M metagenome (GOLD analysis project Ga0307509, IMG submission 202245) | Populus trichocarpa ectomycorrhiza microbial communities from riparian zone in the Pacific Northwest, United States - 10_EM | ecosystem: Host-associated > Plants > Roots > Unclassified | place... | reverse complement strand
GTTCATCGTGGTTTTTCTCTGACTTTTATCTCGCTTGACCTTGGCTGTTGAACTGTGAGAAAGTGAGACGAATTTGCTTTCCTTCGGAAGTGCCTATTCCCCACCAAAAGAACGCCTTGACCGGAAGGGACAGTATAGTACTGTGCCCTATCTGTTTGAAATTCATATTATACTGTACCGTATAATCTGGCAAAAATCTGATTGGAGCTAAAGCGAAACTAAGGCAACCGAGCCAACAGGAGTGCGTGAAGGAGACGAATCCGCCACATTTTAAACATATACAGTAACTTAGCACCTTGCTATCCCAGATCGCGTTGAACCGGATACCCCGCTGAGCGGGACAAAATCTCTGACAGCTCTGGGTAGTCATAAAATTTACCTTGTTGAACCGGAAAAAGGGAGGTGGTTCGGAATCCTATGATATTCTGGGAAATGCCACCCTAGTTCCTATAGAAAGTCCACCTGCTGAGCCGGATTCCTCTACAACTGCCAGAAAAACTATGTCATATGGAGAAAGAGCACAGGGCCAGAAATCTAGGCTGTGTAAATAATAATAATATAAAAAAATACAAGAGGGAGGCGTGAGGAGAGACTTTCTGAAAGGGTAGTAAGGACGATAGAGAGCTGGAAGGAAGCCTGGTTGTATATATGGTAGACAGTACTTCTAGTCATTAGTACCAATAAGCTACCTTATGTTTATTTGATTCCTATAGTACCTACAAAGTCCAAATATCCTTTATTTTAATGATCTCTGAGTCTCCCTCTGCTACCCTGTTGTTCCGGATACCGTACCCCCTCCTCCCGGATGAAATCCGGGAAAAATGGCCATCCGGGATAGCGAGGCCACGGTCGGGAAAATCTGCAGTAGCGTCAATCCGACTACCGTAAATTCTGGCCAAACTCAACCCGCCACTATTACCTGTCTGGCAGTTACTATCCCTAGAAGGGCGAATTCGCCACGAGGTTAGTCCTTCAAGAGGAATAGTGGCTACCTTAAGAAGTATGGCGGCGGGTCGAGTTTACCTAAAATATACGGTATGCGGTACTACTCGAGTATCTGTGTTTGTGCGGCCGAGTTAGACTAGAGCCCGACCCTTAAAGTGGCAATGCCCACACAAATTGTCTGGCTTTAATCGGGCCGCGCCGGTACTGTGCTGCTATGATAGAAGCTGTGGAAGGGAAGCGCATAACCTCGGAGATGTAACTCTAACGTCCTAGAGAGATTCTCAATTATTTCAGTTTTTCCTGTACCATACAATACCAGTATCCCTAATCTAAAACCAGACCTTTTCATCCCAAACCCCATACAGTACCGTAGCCCCTCGATAAATCCGCCATCGGGGATCTCAACAGAAATCAATACCTAAATCACAATAAATTTAGTAGAGTATGTTGAACCCCCCCCCCCGAATTCCAGCTGATAAGATCCAGTAAGCTCAGCCTTCCCAAGCTAAACTCCATCCAGATAACACCATCCCCCCCCCCCAAATGCCCTAAACCCAATCCCAGATGGCGGATTTATCCCGAGTTCACGGGTACCTGACACACAACTCGCCGGTGGGCTGACGGACACAGGATGACCCGGCTCACGGACCATCACTCGATCTTTGCTTACAGAATTACGACACTCCCCCCAGTATTGGTCCGACTCACTCATTTGCTAGGCGTGCTGCGGATAGATAAATAGTAGTCCATTTCCCATGAGCTCTACCGGTACGGTAGATGGATAGGCGTAGAGAGGTGGCATACGAATATTAACACGAACTGGGTCTATCGAGGGAAGGTATGACATCCGTTTCTCTTTCCCATCATCGTGGATAAATGGGGGACTCCCGGCCGGGTTTATGTTTTTTTTGTTTCTTTTCGCTTCCGTATTTTCACTTGCTGATCACGATTATAGGCTATATGGATCATGCGGTGCGGGGGGGGGATCGGCGGGACGTCTAATGCCGGGTATGACGCTACGCGAGCAGGTGCCTTGGGTAGTATGAGATCGTTGTGGCGCGGGAATGCATCCATGGATTCGTGCGGCAATGCAAGGCAAGTGAAAATGCGGGTGTTCCATGATCGTCACTTAGTTCTCAGAATCTGCACGATAATTAACCGTTGCAAGGTTGTAAGGTGGATACATACACTCGAGTGTGTTTGAAGGCTCCTCGGCGATTCTTTGATGAATGTTCTTGCTCATTGCGGCTTATTAAGACCTCGCGAGCTAGAATACATATAGAGCCAAATCATGGCTACTAAATCCGGGGTGCAAACGAAATCTACCTACCCGCCAGTACGCTAAGTTATATACAGCACAGTACAATCTCAAGCTATGCTTGCCCACTAGCACCAGACCCGAAGATCCCCTCGAGGACACCGGCAAGTACCAACACCCCCTCAAATCCAGCGAGTAACCAGAAAGGCCACCCGCTCCCAATGCCATCAAATCCCCACCCACCCAGTTTTGTGAGCGCTAGTATCCCGACTCCCCCAGAGAGACTGTACACACCGGCGATACCGCCCTTAACGTATTGTCTATCACGGATCTTAGGAGTCCCTGCACCGGAGAGTAGTGGCTGCTGCTCCTCTTCATCTTCCCCACCCGAATGGGAAGAGGAGACGGCATAAGCGAGCAGTCCGAGAGAACATACAATCCCACCAATCTGTGCCGCGCCCATCAATACAGCGTATATCCAGACCATGGGATTCTCCCGCGGCTCCGGGGACACCAGGGTTCCAAAGCCAGTGAAACCGACGACACCGAGTAATGCCGACACCACCAATGGGGTATTCCGCCGATCACTTGCGGCTGCATGATCGGTCCAGAAACCAAACACGGGAGCGAGTAAGAGTGCAGTTAGTTGCGTTGTACCAGTGAGCTTTGCAGCGAGGGTGTAAGCTTGCTTGCATGTTTCCGGGGTTGGAGAGGAAGGCGCTGAAGGAGGGCAGAGGTCATGGCGGATGAAGTATGCATTTACGAAGAGAGGGATGAAGAGCGATATTCCGACCGATGTTGCACGGGCGACGAAGCCAGCTAGGTAAGAAAGGGAGAGACGAGAGTCCGTAAGACCAGCTTTGAATGCGATTTTTAGGGACCTCAGGCCGCCGCAGCGGAGGGTGGAGCGAGGGGGTTGGGTGGGATCGGGCGTTGGAGAGGTGGACGGGGAAGAGGATGGTGGGGATAACAAGGAAGGTAAGGCCTCTCGAGACCCACCCCAGATTCTGGTCCAAACCCACACTCTCGCGTCATGCATACACCTCCTAAAGCTCCTACGGCCAGCTAACTTTCCGTGTCCAGGCAAGCCGAAAAAGCACCAGATCCCAACCACCGCGGCGGTCACAGCGACCGTGTAAAACGCTCGTCGAACCGCTTCCTCGGGGCCGTATTGGGCGAATCGAGTCGGCAGTCGTAAGAACACCAACAGCGCGAGCAACGCTCCGCATCCAGTAAATAGCCCTACTAGCCCGGCGAGTTTCCCACTAGATTGCACCGGCGAAGTACCTGCCCCACGAACGATCGGCGCACGCGAACTCTCGCTCGGCGGAGTAATTATGATTTTCCTGGGCGCGGGGGCATCGTCTACAGCCGTCATCTCGGGTAGAATTGCGGAGACCATCGTCGCGACGCCAGCTGCACCGATGGAGAATACCATTCTGGCGAGTAATAACCCGGGATAGACGGTCGGGACGTTAACGAATAGAACTAGTGATCCTGCAACAATCCAGTAGCAGAACACTACCACTCCACGAGTACCGAGCCTTCCATCAGACACGGCGCCCCAGAACGGAGCAGCAATGATAGCAACGAGTTCATCGACGAAACCGAGGGTGCCGACAATGTCGCCAAGTTGCGAGCGCTTGTGGAGGAGATCGGTTAGGACAAAGGAAAGTGTGGCATTCAGGAAGACGAGGAAGGAGATTGAGAACAGGGAAACACCAAAAAGGTAGGTGGCAGCATGCAGTGGGCGGATTTGTGGTGAAAAGGGTAGTCGACGAGAGAGGGGCATTGTGCCAGGCTTGAGAGCTTGTTGTGAAGTGGTTGTGCGATCATGACGTTGGTGGGTGGTAGAGAGCTGCCGAAGCGAGTTGGGCGTGTCGAGCTTGGTATCCATCACGTGAGTCATGGTTACATAATCCTCCTTGCCCCCATGCCTTCTTCCTCAAGGCCTCCCACCGGTGAATCAGGTACCACCGTTTTCTCCTTTTTCATGCGATCGAACATGGTCCCCCACGAATCTCAGCTGCAACTTGCCCCCCCTCCCAATCAGCGAAATTTTCTCTCAGCTGAACTTCGTGCACGGCCTAACCTTGGCGAAACTTACAGGGTGGAATTCAGGGGACCTGGCTTATGTAATGCCCACTTGCGAACGTTGCTCCGCCAACGAGTGATGTGCTATGATCCTTGTAAGCACTAACCTTATCGAGAATCCCTGTAAAAGCACAACTTTAAATGGAGGGTGGGGCAGTGGATTGCAACCACCAGTACTTGTATGATACAATATGCTTGGAGGATGATGGGGCGTGGGAACGGGGACCTTAGATTAGGGGTGTACCGGTAGATGCGTTCCATCACAAATATGCCCGGGGGAGAAAAAGAAGACGGGTCGAACTCTCCTTACCGTAGCCGATGGTATCATTCTTCAGCTCAACGCCCGGGTAGAATACAGAACTGGGGATAAGCTCTCTCAGGGCAAGGGTTGCCTCCCTCGTGGCAGGACAAAAAGGGTTTCCTTTTTTTTTGAAGGTAAGGATGTGCTCACCTGTGCCTGATATGCACATCAGTCAGAACGCAAGACGGGTATGATATCGGGAGGCAGCGGTAATGTAAGACAAATTGTAGGAGCAGAGTTTTGACAGCAGATAAACGAGCGTATTGTAGTTAGAGTATAAAAAACGAGCGTTTGGATAAAAGTGACAACACAACAAAAGGAAAGTAGTTCAAGAGTAGACTAAACGAGCGACATGAAGAAGGGGAAGAAGAGAAAAAAATAGAGCGTAAAAAGAAACGACAGACAAAAGTGCTCAGCGAACTAAAAATGAAGGAAAATTTCCTCAAAGATTGAGTGAAGTAGAGAAGAGTAGAGTGGAGTGGAGTGGATGATAACGACATTCGAAGGAAGAAAGTTGCCTTCCAATCCCCCAAACGCCGCCCATCCAACCACTTTTGTCCCTCCCAGAGTATCAGCACACCTGTGCGAAAGCAACCTCTGCACACAACTATCCACAGCCCAAAAAGTGGCGATCCGCGCTCAGCGTGTAGACTCCTCAGGCCGTCAATATCATGACCGAAACCATCCCTGCCCGGTCACCCGCCTCCCACCCCCAACCTAATACGTAGAGGCTCAAATATTCGCGGTAGAGCCCCCACCCTCGCAGTATTTTGTTACCGCGGCATTCGGCGATCAAATATCAGCCCGAGCATTGTTTAGGAATATCCCTATCCCCTCTTCAATTCTCGAAGAAGTCTTCCCAGAATTCCTCCCCGACTGGCATCACGCGGGAAACATTTCTTGGTTTCGCTAATGTAATTCCTTAACGCCTCTAACGTCGGGAACCGCTGTGGGGCCCCACGGCCAGCGTAGCGAGTTTCGATGAGGTCAATCAAGTTCACATGAATGGTGGATAGCGTCTATTATGCATATCCAATTAGCTCGGGATTTCGTGAAGTAGTGAGGGAACAAACCTTGCGACATTGCGTGATACTCCCGGGAATCCTCTCCTCGGGGACGCCTACGACCCTGCACAACCTCTGCCAGTTCTCAAGGTCGTTATCATTCATCCCGAAGATATAGTTGAATTCGTCCACTAGAGCCTGGCGGAAGCGGGCATTTGCACGGCTCTGTGGGCGGCTGCCCTGAACCCATTTTTTATGCTCACAGAGCCGGGCAAAGTCATGGTGGATATTCCAGTCCGCCGGGGGGGGCACGGTGGTCGGGGTGGGCGTAAAGGTGGGATATCTGGAGAAGAATTGGTCGAGGGGACTTTGGGGGCTGGGTGGAGCGGCGGGAAGGGAAGGGGGTGGGGTTGGGAAGGCGGTGGTGGAGGAGGTATGGAAGTTTTGGGTGGTTAGAGTAGGAGTGGTTGGGGTCTGGTCGGTGGAGTCGGTGTCTTGGGGAGGAGGGGAGAGAGGGGCATAGTTTTGTTGATAAGAGTTGGGGTTAGAAGAAGAAGACATGTTGATGGATGAAAGAATGAGAGCGGCCGCGAAGTGGGATAGTAGGAAATAAAAAAAGGGTAGAAGTCTAAAAGGTAGGTCTTGAATAGTGATAGCAAAGAGTTTGGACGAAGGAGTGCAATCAAAAGTGGTAGTCGTAGCAGTAGTAGTCCTAAAAATCCTAGTGCTGAAGCATCTTATCCCCTTCTACTGAAAGTGGGCCTCAAGCATTCTTATACTCCCAGTCGCGCCCTGCGATATATCAAAGGAAAAATAAAATAAATAAAATCTAGGACTACTAAAAAACTCAAGGCAAGCTTTCTCCTTCGAGCATTGCTCCCACTACGGTATCCCTGCCAGCACACCCACCAGCATCTACCCACCCACCAGCATCTGCTCCCCAGTGTAAGACAGCGTGCCTGACCATCCAAAGATGCTTCCCGGGCGGGCGGCGTACAGATCGGATCTAGAGTTACTTTGTGCTTGGTTGTCGCTTCGCTGCCTGTCACATCATCCTTCTACTGTAACTTAACTTACTATACCCGTCAACTCTAGCACTACTACAGGGGTAACCAGCGGGAGCCAACGGCCCTTCACCAATCAATCACGTTGGACTCGCCGTTGCAACCGCAAAACAACGCAGGTAGGTATTGTACCATACCCGAGTTAGGAAGCTACAGGGCGCAGACATTAAGGCATGCCCCTCCTATCTCCCATCCCCACATATCAAAATCCACCCCACGGCGCATTACCATCCCCTCCTCACATTAATGACGGTTATGTTAACATACGTTATTGGCGGCAACAGACTCAAGTTATCGATTTGTCGCCACCGTGGCGCGGTTATATCACTAAAGACGGTCACCCCTCCAAGTAGTACTGCGAGAAAAATGCCGGCCGAAATCAACCAGACTTCGCCTACTAGATTAAGCTAACCGTTGTAGGCAACTTACTCAGTTAACCGCTGCCGCACAGTACGGTACTAGTACAAGCACCATGGTCCCGTCGAGTAGTATTCTCGACAGGCAAAGTTGGCAAAAGCTGAACAAGGAAGGTTTCGGAACCGCAGTTGGTTGTGGAGTTTAGTCTAGCCTAGGCGCCCCCCGCTATCGGTACCGTACTCGAGTACTGTGCGATAGAAAGGTAGATTCGAAAGGCTCACTCACTCTGGGGTGAGCATGTGATGGGTAGGAAGATTTTCACTACACTCTTTGCACCGTGCCTGTTTCCGAACAAGGACCGATGACCACGCTGGGTACCGGTATCTACCTATCTCACCTGCTAACCTACATGCGGACGCAGGTACACCCCCGGTAAATGTTACCGCACCCCCCAGATCGCGAACACCATTACAGGGTAAGAACCTAAAAATATAGATTACAGTGTCAGAATTGATTTGGAAAATCCCGAAACCCGCTGTTTTTTTTTCCCTTCTTTTTCTCCCTTGTTCTTTTTTTTCTCTCCCTTTCCTCTTTACCTGTATCTGCCCTCGATCTTGGGCACCGTCATTACTCGAGTACTTGAAACAAATCCTGGTCTGCGGCTGTGGCTGCTGAAGCTTTACCCTCGAGTTCATACCATAGCTAAGTTTCCAGGCACTACCGGTAGCTCGTCGGGTTCTCCCAAGTGAGGGAAAAAATTGTCATGACATTTGGTATGATAAGAACGCAGATCATACCACTGTATTTCTCCTCCCGTCTCTTCGGGGGAAAAAAACAAAAAACTATGAAGCGATTCCATTTTTCTAACCTCTAAAAACCAAAAGCACATATGTGGTAATACCGTCTCTTTACTTTTTTGATATGTGAGGTTACAATTATAGTTCAGCCTCCTACGTGGACCTCGGTTTAGAGTATTGTCGAAGTCTAGGGAGAAACAGAAAAGGGGTTCCTCCACTACTCGAGTACTTGTACTATGCTTGTTTTTTTTGGATTAGTACGGCGATCTGCAGATACTAGGAGTCATTTTTTTCTCTCTCATGATGGGTGTGCTTAAAAATTTACTCGTAAAAATGAGAGATAGTTCTGGTAGGAACCCCTCAAGTAACGCTGAGCCACTGTACAGCAGGTACTGCACTGTGCTTACTTTGGCCTCCCCAGAGAACTACCGGTCTAGAAACCACTGCGAGTGGTGAGCAAGAACCGAACAGTGCCCGTTTGTTCATCTCACCCCAAGAAACGACCTGTCGCCCCGGCAACAGTGCGGGCGCACCCGAAGAGCAATCTACCCAGTGTGCTAAGATAAGCGCGTCGCAAACTGACACAGCGCGGTAACTTTTTTTTTTGCCCGAAGCGTGGCATGGCAGCCGCCAAGCCAAGGAAGCCAACCACCCATCATCACACCCTACACAACTTACTCATGGAGATACTTTTGACAATCAAAAAATGTCCGCCGGCGATAAATTACCAATACAATATCTGGAAAAAAGGTATGGGAACAGTTATTCGGGGTTAACCGGCTAGATATATCCCTGCTTATTACGGTTAACTTAATGGTTTCCTGCCCCAATGTCAGAGCACACGCCCAGAACCTCCTGCCCTGCTTTCGCCATCGTTGAGTGCTAAAGCACTGTATAGCCGCTCATGGTGGAGGAATAGTATTGCAAATTGCTAACAATACCTACTGACTTAGCTATTTTCTCGATTTCTGTGCCGGGCCCTTACAGTAGGATAGTTAGTTACGGGCTGCTGGTAATGAGTTGTTCTTTACCAACCATGAGAAGTATCCTTAAGGGCTTGTTTTTAGACAGAAGTCCATGGCCGACTTAGAGTTACCTATCTTGACTATGATAAATTAAGGGCTGAATGTATGTGTGAACCGGCAAGCAATAGGAAGAAAGAATTGTTATCGCATAACTTCAGTAGGTTGGACCTCATCAAAGCAAACCATTTCTGGCGCGTCACCCACAACAAGTGATCAATAGGGAATAGTCCCGGTTTAGTACGTCGGAGGCGACAAAGTGGTTTTTTATCATAAGGGTTTTGGGATACTTTTTTTTATCCGCTCGAAAAAAAATCCCACACTCTTCTCCATAAACGAAAAACACACACCGTACCCGGCCTACAGCACACACCAAGCTGGCAAATGCCACTTACTCGGCGGTGCATCAAGGGCATTCTACGTCCAGCACCAATGACGGGTTCGAAACAGAGAGATCTCCAAGAAACATAAAGAATTTACCGTGACTCTTAATTTGCCACGACCTGGGTGAATGACTGGGGGGCCTATTTCTATATCTCACAAAAAAAATTGGAGTAGACTATGTCTTAGCTTACACTGCTTCGAGCGGAAGCTCTAGAAAGGCAACTCTTCGCCAAGAGAACACCAAGACCTAAACGGGCTGTAAAGTTCAGCTAAATTACCCAATACAAAGGCTAGATCCCACCATTTTTCTACCCAGCCTTCGGCGTGAAGCTAGGCAAAAGCTCAACTCGAGATCCTCCGCCAAGATTCGATTTCTCCATTGCCGTAGGAAGTGAAGTACCGTTTCTTAGCTGATATTGGGAAGAATTACGAGATCCAAAGGTTTTTACAATTTCATACATCTGCTGGTGTCCCCGATGGTGTAGTCGTCACCCATGATTTGCCTGGAGGCTGGGGGTAATCCCCCAAGACTGGGACTACACTTTACGTAGAGGTAAACCAAAAGGTACAGTAGTCCCATCCTGGCGGCAATCCTATACAAGACTCTACGCAATGGTTTCTTGGTCCCTAACCGGCAGCAATAGCCCCTTGTCCGCAAGAAGGGAACTACCGGTGTTACCCCTCCCTTTGCCGGGATAGAGTAAACTCAGAACATCTGGCAGTAATAACCATCCTAACTCGACTATAGATGGAGACTACCTATAATCTAAAGCAGATTCTTTCAAATTAGTATTTTATCCTAAAAGCCAACCAGATACTAGGTGAAACCGATAATAATGCTTTCCCGTAATGCTGTTCTCTGCACACGGAAACAATGATTCGTGGACGTTCAGTTTCTAGAAGGCACTCCAAACAATTCAACACTCTGCTAGTGTGAGATTTGACACGTCCTAGTGGGCACCACTGACGTATACCGACTATCCGAGTCAGCATAAACCCAGCGAGGATTCGCTTCCCATCAGTTCTAAAGCTTACTCAGGGAAAAACAAACGGTCGAAACTACGCCGAAGTTTCCATGAAGCCTGGATGCATAAGTTAAAAATTGAGAATTACGTATGCCGAGGAGGAGGGGTTTTTGACATAAAGGAGAATACCGGTGTCAAGGGGACCAAGCGTTTGATAATGTTTTTCTTTGGCATAATAAGATCTTTTAAAGCATTGGTAAAGAAATATCAACTACAGTAAGTTACTAACGAGGATACTATTCTGGGTTATCCCCGAGAGCGCCTTAGCTATCGTGAAATCTCTAAGTTAGGCGTTTTCGAAAGGGAGTCCAAGGGGAATCAAGACTCAACCCACGGGTGCTGATTGCTCTTGGTACCCCGTGCTGCTCTAACCCGACGCCTGCCGGGTGTCCCCAAGTGAATGTGCGAGACCGGGTCGGCTCCTTTTTTTTTTTGGCAAGTACAGAAAACGGGGTGTTGCTTTTTCTCTCTCTTATTTGCAATTTTGCATAATAATAAAGGTAGGTTTGTTGGATTTTATCGGGAACTATATATAGACTTGGGTTCAAATACCGTGTGCAGTACCGTGCACTTTGTTCTAGATAAGTCGATTGCTAATTCCATCGAACCATTACTATGATAACCAGTTTTATGGCAGAACGTCATTTTTATTTACTACGGGGCCACTGAGCGTAGCGAGGAGCAGCCTCTGGTGTAGCGGGGCTTGAGTCAAGAGCGCGAACATTGAGAGTGGTCAGAGGCTGAGTAGAAGCCACAGGGTGGCCAAGCACAGAGGCGCTCAGCCCCACACACCCTTTCTAATTCGCGACGGGAGTTGCCGGCTGGTTTTGTGAAAAAATAAATATTAATATCCTACTCTCCCATTTGTATAAGAAAATAAACTCTTGTAGGCTTCGCAGGAAGGTGTGCTGGACCTGGCGGAAAGGACGGTCCCACGAATTACGTGGGCCCCTCACACAGCTAGCAGAAAATAATAGCAGAACTTTGACTAATTTTCAGCATCCTCTAATCGGGCGAGTGACGACTTATGATATCGCAACAACAATCCATCGTTCCACTTCACACTATTTACTTTTTCTTTCCCAAATCGCCCACCGGCTGCTCGGCGGGTACCGCAGTACAGTGAGACCTCAGAGGAGAGGAGCGAGATCGCGAGCAATGCTCTCCGGATGGTCCTGTCCAGTTTAGTCTAAAAATACCCCTCTAACTGCTAAGTCACTGTAACTTGAAACCGTATCGATCTCGGGTGTCTCATCTTCCGCAAGAGCAACCCTGACGGGACTTCCACATCGGTGGTGGAGCGCTGGAATTGGGTGTGTTCATGGGAGATAGGCTAGGCTTGCTATCAGGTGGCTGGCTCGGGCAGATAGTTAAGAATTTGGCGTATCAGGCGGAGAATCAAGTTACAGATCTAGGAGTCCCTTCGCGAGGAAGTGTCTCTCCACGTTCTCCAAAAGGTAAAATAATAAGCAGGCAAAGGAATCCTGTTACCGTGTGCTGAGTGGATGAAAGAGTGTGTAGGGTGATCCTGTGGTACTCAGTTCGGGAGTTACTGGCTGCCGAAGTTTGATGTATACAAATAAAGAGCGTTTGGGAGAGAAAAAAATATGAGAGGAAAGAGGCTTCTTCCGTTGGCCCTTTTTTCTTTTCTTTGGACTCTTTCTCCTTTAAGATCGGGAGTGAGTTTCGAATGATGCCGTGTAACTGGGGTTAAAAAAAGGAAAAAAAAGTGGAAAAAAGGCCTTCTGGAGTCTTCTTTTTTATCTTTCGCCGAATTTGAAGCTGTATATTGGGCCTTAGCCGTACTTGCGTGGCCTCGTGATCTTGTCTTGAAGGTTTGGATACTGAAATGCCCTGCTTGCTCTGTGGCCAGACCATCTCACTCTGCAAAACGGAACCCGAAACACCAACGATATGATATTTCTACCCCACATGGCGTAGCGGACAAGGCTAGTTCTCTAGATTCCCTCTTTGGAGGATCTCACATGGCTGGGGTTGCTGAGACAGTATTGTAGCTAATGATTTTCTTCATTCCTCTCATTGTCACTTGATTTTTTTCTTTCTTCCTGTCATACGTTACTCACTGTTCTGATATTGAGGTATCTGGTTAAGCTTGTTAGTCACAGATATTATTATCCTTGATCTTGAACGACCGGTTGGCCGACGATAGTCATTACCAAGTAGCCTGCAATGCCTAGCCTGCCATGCCTATTGTGCTTGAAATGTCTCTCCGTTTCAATGCTGTCGATATCAGACGGCTAATAACACTCAATCCTCAACTTTCATTCGTTCCCTGAACATCAACTCACGATAGCCCGGCCCAGCCTCTGCTTACACTTAGCTCCTTCGGAAAGCCTGTGCGACCCCCGACCCCAGCCCTCGTTATCACCGCAGGCTCGTCTTGTCCATTAGAGATCAAAGCCTTGTGTGTCGGGTAATGTCTGTGGATGTTCGAGCATTGACTGCCAATCTATAACAGACCAGGTATAAGTGTATAGTTAATTACCCTGCCACTATCTCGCAAGAGCGCACACTACCTAAAATTCTTCCCCTCGTATATGCTATGGAAGCAGGAGAGGGGAATAAGGAAGAAAGGAAGAGGGGAGGAAAGGGAAGAGAAGAAAAAAAAGGAGGATCCGATCGTGTTTTATTGGCTACTCTGTTTGATTGGTTGGTTGCTCCGTGCGCCATGTAAATTTACCACGCGAATAGCCCCTTGCTTCCCGCCGCTGTCTTGGCGATAGGGATGACCCGCTGCGACGGGTAACGCATGATCGGGGCTGATACCATACCTTGTATCACACAAACCTACTATCGCCCTCAAGCCTCTAATCTTCGTATTTAGGGACAGAACACCCGCAGAGGTAATAGTGTTTACCTGGATAGGGATAACTTGTGCGAACTTAGCCCGCTACAAATACAAGTAGATCTCATTATTTATTGGTTGCACTGCTTATCTGATAGTGGATTGCACTCGTACCAATCTTTGCGGTGTCCAGTGCTTTGTGCAGGCATGCAGGGGGGAGGGGGTAAGTGGTGTCGGGACAGGGATCTAGGAAACAAGGCGCTGAGCACCCTTAGAGGTAAAAAGAAGGATTGACTTGGGGGGGTCATATGCCAGGAAGCGTACCCTACTCGTACTGAGAGATGATTTGACAGTTAAACCCTTGGTCCGTCTGATCGCTTACCTCCATATCCGGGCGTCATATCATATTGCAAGAGGGAAGAATTTTTCCAAGGTGTTTGGGGTTCGGAGGGTACTTGCATTATGGGACTAGGTCTATTGTACTGCAATAGAAACTTGAAAAATCAAACTTTGTGCTAGAAACAGAACCCACCTCTTTGGATTAAGGGGAGGAAAACAAGGGCGAAAGAAAACTGACATTCAGCCTTTTGCTTGAATAAATAAAACAAGGGATAAAACTAGCCTCACCGGTAGAGGTAACTCCAACGTCCTAGGGTGAGGTCAATTATAAGGGTTTCCATAGTAGGGTATTGTGCTTTATATCGGGGAGCACCGTCAGGGAGATTTTTCAAGTATAACATCATATTGAGAAACGGAGGGTGTACTAGCACGGTAGAACCGCCTTGTCCCAGACTCCACTCCATCGGATTTTTTATTGCCCCAGACAGTTTTTTAGGATTTGTGCAAGATACATAAAGTTTGTTCCGGCATCCCGAGATTCTGGGGGTGTCGAGAGTGGGGGACATAATAGTAGGGATAGTTGCATAAAGTGCGGGAGTGTCCTTGCGCCCGAAACGAGACTTAGCCGGAAATGCTAGCAGAGGCTGTGACCTCAAGACAAGCAGTCAAAGTAAACATAGGCGTATGGTGCTGCTGCTTCCATGTGAACTACAGCAATAGTAGAATAAAATCCTCGGTGACGCCTCCAAGATAAGAAAAAACTAGTGCCAAGAGGGCTAGTAAGGCCGTAACTCTCAAGACTCGAGAATCTCGCGACACCGGAGCAGACGGCGCCTCTCGGACCTGACCCCTCCTTCTCCCCCCCATCGTGATAAACCTTCTATCCTTCCTTTTTCTTCCCTTCCCTTCCCTTCCCTCCCCTTCCCTTCCCTCCCCTTCCTTTTGTACCTAAAAAAAGGGAGTTCCTGAACTGGTCATATCCCCGAAAGCTACTTGTCATTGGTGATAGGCAAGAAGCACCCAAAAACAGGGTTGTAGAGGTATGTTTTAACGGGCACCCAGACGCACATAGATTTTTCGCCGTGTATTCTTCGAATCCCTGTTTTCGAGCACTGGGGCGAGCACTTTGTGCGTGACACTGAAACTCCCGTCAAAGCGGCTATGCACCACATGCTGGCCCTCAGTATCATTACCCGTGTGGCGCGCCTAATTCACTGGGCAGGCTTAAACGGTGAAGTGGTGCGGGACTTGATTGGATGGGATGAGGGAGGACGTATCATATTCATGCCTTGGGAAATATTCTCTTCTTATTTTTTCTCTTTTCTTTGTCTCTTTCTCTCTCCCTCATTTTTCTTTTCTTTTACTTATGGCTATACGGAATGCGGACACGGATCTATGTCACCCATTCGGACTTCCGGTTGGGTTTTTTCTTCTTCTTATTCTTACCTTTACCATTTTTTCTTTTCTCTAGTGATGGGTTGAGGAAGTGAATGGGCAAAGAAAACACGAATGACCAAGTCGTCTGACTTGGAAGAGCAATTTATACCGCATTGATGTCTTTCGCTGTTAGGCTTTTTCTGCCCTGGCTCTGGCTCCTAGGGGAGATTTCGAGACATAAATTGACACTTCCAAGGGAGATTCGTAAATTACATACATGAGCCCTATGGCGGTGAAATGATGTGCCTGGAATTACGGTAGGAAGGTACTGTGCTGTGATGCATACGGTAGGCACCTAGGGTACACTACAGCATGGGGACGTCAGCAAGTAGGCTGTACCAGTGATTGGGGGGATGCTTTCTTTTAAGACAGGGATTATGTGACAGGTTAACATGAGGTAACCGTTGCTAACTTTCTGTTTTGTACCTGTGTAGCGGCTATTAACCTGAACCGACAGGGATATATGTGGCTGGTTAACCTTAACTCGCGGTTGAATAACTTTTTGTTGGAACTTGTAGCTGTGCTTGTCGGACACCGAATAGTAAGTCTTTTGGGGTGGGGGAAGTTGTCGATGGCTAGATAGGATTGTCGTCGCTTCCGGCGGGTTCCGGGCAAGGCTTAGGAGAAAGGTTGTTGAATCACTGTCTTTGTATTGTATTGTATTTGGAGTGTGCCTTGGGGACATGGTGGGATACCAGTAGCGTGCTACTAAAGGTGAAGGTTGCGGGGGCAGGTAGACAGCGAGTGAAGGGAGGATAGGGACCTTGTGGCGAAGGGTAAATTGCACTAGAGTGAGTAAATTCAGAGGCAGCTATGCCTGGGCCGGGGGTGTCTAACCTCGGGAAACTTTTTTTGCATACATAACTTGGCTGCCTATGTTTTGTCCTCCATTCCATTGCCATCGGGATCATCCCTCTTGAATCCCTCATTCGGCACTCTCCGCCTTCAATTATTCCTGCCTCGGCCCACTAGCTCCCGCAGAGTTGACTCATGCACCACTGTTACTCGCAATAATATCTTACTGATTTATAGAAGGATTTCTCCTGATAGGGAAAGGAGGGGAGGACTCAGCAATAGTACTGGTAGGGGGAAGTTGCTGGGCGAGTCCAACTTTTGTCTTTCACCCATTGAGGTTTATGGGGGACTGTTCGCGGTTCCTGATTTGTGCCGGCCACTGCGCGGATACGCTGCCCATTTCGGGGATGTGACTGACTTTTAGTAGCCCCTAGTGTACCGTAGAATTTCATGAAAGTCGGAAATACTCTAGAGATGATTTTCTTGGACCTGCCCAATCGCCGCTCTCTATATGTTTAAACTGTGGCAACTTGGTGTTCTTCGTGGCTTCCTGTTGGTTTGGTTACCCCAGCTTCACCTTAGCTCGCTTTAGCACCATTCCGACTTTCATGAGAATATACGGTAACAGTGGTCGTGCTGAAATTTCTGGCCAAGTACTTTGCTCTTTGATACGGATACTTTAGGCCCTGTTTGGCATGCTACAGAGGCTGTAGTGCTCTAATATTGATACAAGGTGGCTAGGGCCTAAGTTATAAAAGCGAAAATACCGCAGTGTCTGTGTTGCACCATGCGGGACCTCCGTTTTTGTACTCCTCATTATGATATGATTATACTGCCATTTCCTCCAGCTCTGCGAGGTATCCGTAACCTCGTTCTCCAAACACTGGCTGAACAAAAGCCCCAGTGAAACTCTTCCTGTGATAAATCCAAAGACATCTTCACCAACCCTTCGCGCCTACTGTCTTTCTGGCCGTTTTTAAGTTTTACTCCATGGACTTTTCGTCATATCGCCCTGTGCCCTGTAAGGTATTTTTCCTTTTTCTTCTTCGCAGGGTCATTTACAGGGATATCCATTATTATTGAATACTGTACTTGTCTGCCTACGTTGCGTATTTTGTTTAATTATTCACTTGCATGTCCTCGTTTTTCTCCACCTCTTTCTAGAAGACCTACTACTCTACCTTAAAAATTCGTCTTGTATTCGGTTATGGTTGTTTGGGGTATGTAGGATAGAGTCCCATTGGGCCCGCCATCGGATTACTCAGCTGATATTACTGGCTAAGCCACCATCGGCTTAGTAGAGTACGGTAGGCTAAGAAAACATCGGATGCCGGCTAATGAGAGCCGGAAGGCTCAGTTTGCCAAAGATAACTTGTCTGGAAAACACATTATTCCTTCTCAGGGTTTCTTGCCTCTGATCCAGGACATACGACGCTTAGGCGATGGAGTATTCCACTAGTTTTTTTTTAAGGTAGTATTATAGGAACAGTTGGTCATGTAAGGTTAAATAGCCGAGCATATCTCTGTCTGTTCCGGTTAATGGGTTTGTACCCTTGTGCTAGTACATTTAAACCCCTGCTATAGAAGCCTGTAGCGGGTGACCTCTTTGTGTCTATGTAGACTTAAGCCTCGAGGAAGAGCCCCGACCCGGATTTCCCTCTGCCGCGGGTAAAGTAAGGCATCTCGCTAAAACACTGCCGCGTGCACTCCCTTGGGGGGCCTTCTGGCCGCCCCCTTCGAGTAGGGGAAAATAGGAAACACAGAGCACCCATCATAAGGTATCACTCGATCGGTAGAGGATGTTGGTGTCGGAAGTATTACTTCAATGTGATGTGCGGTACAGATATGCTCTGCCAGTGGCCAGGCTACTTGGGACATGGGGTACGAGGAAGTAAATAGAGTCATATTGATGTATGTTGATACTGCGGATTGCTACAAAGTACAGAAGTCTCAGGCGCGTCTATAAGCAAGCAAGATAGAATCAATCACTCTCTTTCTCTCATTGTTCAAGTCCCATTACTTTACACTACATCTCCAGCCTCTTCTGCAGGACCTCCGACAGTTGGTCGTGGCAGTGCATGGTTTAGGGTAGCTAGGGTAATGTTAATAGGTAGATGGAGCAGGGGATAGTTCGTGACGTGTGACTTGAAAAGTGTGCACAATGCTCGTAATAACATTATCATAAGTCATGAATGCTGCTTGTGATGCTCAGGTGCGCTATCAATTATGAAAATCCCTTGGTCTGTACCAAGAATGGTGAACCAAAACACCCAGGACTTGAGAGCCATAGTGCTACCAACTGAACAAACGGACATCAACTCACACGCCTTATATGGTAGCCACATCTACCAACTCGAAAGCTAAGTCTCAGTTCAAGAGTAGGTGTGGTCTCGCCGGGGGAGTCGCGAGACAGGAAATGGAAAAGGAACCAAAATTGCTTCCCCACCTCCACTGCTGCGGAGAACGCGACTCTTCCCTCGCTGATCCGGAAATATTGTACACTGTCGAGAATGGATCAGCTCCATGCCGGTTGGCAAGGTTAGTTCGATCCCAATTGGTTAGTAATTGGTTAGATTATGAATGAGTTATTAGGTGGCCCCGCTCTCGGGGGCGGAAGTGCTGAAAGTTTCCAGAAATCCGGGGGCTATTGAAGACCTAACTTTTCCCCATTAAGGTTTCTGTACGAAGCGGTCCCGCCGCCGCTAGGTGGTGTGATGTGATAGAATATGGACAATCCATAGAGGTGGCGGCCACGATCTGCGGGGCAGTGGAAGTGATTTCTTTTGTTTTTGCACATCTTGTTATTCTAAAAGGAACAATTTGCCTACTTTTTCTGAGGTAGAAACTGGAGATCTAGACTATCTAATGCGGAAATGATGGAATTGATCTGTAAGAGTAACCATTCACCACTAAAGTACTCTTACATTAACATCCTCATAACTATATGCCACTCTATCTGGAAGTGACTTAACTTTATGCATAATTACTACGGGTGAAGATATGGGCACGCTAATACTGCAACACTTCTGGAAAAACCCATGTTTTTGCTGGAACTATTCTCGGGATTTTTGTTGCTCGAAAGTGTGGAACCCGGTGGGCGCTATGATGTAGGCGGTGAAAGGGGGTGCTTAATACACGATTCCTTTTTCTAGCACCAGCCAGTGTAGCCTACACTATTCGCAGGCAGGCCGATCCACGAAAAGAAATGATAGAATTCTCCCACCCACGCATTTCATTCTTATTACAATAAATTACTTGTGCAGCATCCTGGTGTTCGTCTTGGCTGACCGACTGGTATCTACCATGCAGTACAGATAAGGGTACAGGGCTGAACTCCTAAATATAATACTACTTGAAGGCTGGACTTAGTGTCCCAAACTGGGACATTTTTAAAAGGGTGGGGCTGGTTTTGACTTTCGAAGTTACGGGGGTGTTGAAGATCATTCTGGGCATGTGGGGAAATACAGAGATAGGTGTGATGCTCTATGGGAAGATCGGGATAGGTTAATTTTATTTCACTTATATACCTGCCTTCGCCCTTCGTTTAGTTCTAATCGAGTGTAGGTGGGGTTGTGGAAACTGTCAATATGGGAGATGAGGGTCGCACGGAAGTAGACGATAGGCTAAGAGAATTCACGTGGAACTTGGGCGTTTTGGAGGAAGTATATGGAATGTAAGTTTCACCGCTCGCACCTTGTTCATTCGCTTGTACTCAACTGTGCTCTTCTGAGGGGCAAACTAAGGGTAGAGACAGGTGTAGAAGTAAAACACAAATATCACCCCCTGATCCTTCCATGGCTCACCGCACATATCTCTGTATTTCCCGAATGCCCCTTTTCCTCCGTACACTCCCGTGATAGCAAAGGAAAGACATCGGTGAAATCTATTGTTGATCAATCTCCCGTATTATAGGACTATCTGCGCATCCCCTGAACAATCCTTCACACCCCCGTAACAAAGCCAAGCACATCCGCCCAACAAAACCTACTTCACTTACCCCTCCTACATGTGTGCACGAGTTCCAAGCAAATCCTCGATTTTTTCCGTCGACTGTTATTAAGCTATCTATTTCCCACCTTAATTGGTAATTCGTGTGTACCCCCTCTTGGTATGCAGGCCATCTGGAATAACCTTGTAGTGAGGGTATACGATACACAATCCTCAGTAGGGTAAACTTGCATTCCCTTTACGCGGCTTCTGCGGTGGGCTAGCCTATTCGTAATTAATTACTTATTCGCCATCTACCTCTACTTCCCTTCCGACCCCCCATCCCCGAGGCACCGGAGCCCCCAGAGGCCCTTTTAATATCCGAAACAAGTGTTGCACACTTTAATCCGAACTTTAGGCACCGCTTTAGCTCCATAGCCCCCAGTGAGAATGTCAGAAACTGGGCTCTAGAAGTAGACTATGTTATTGCAGCGCGGCGGTGGTGTACTCACTTTGGGAATAAACCAAGGCAAGGTATTTATGACAAATAAGCACAACCCCACCCCTATCTAAGGGTATAATTCAGTGTGATGTTGGGGTTGCAAAATTTAATGTCTTATATAATCAGGGTCAGGGGTGGTTTATCGCGCGAATCTTGGAAGACTGAAGTTTGGTCATTGATTTAAGTTAGGTGATTTTAGATATTTTTTGTGCTGCAGTTTGCTTGTTAATTGGAAGAAACTCTCATGCTGAAGCTTCTGAACAATTCAAATATTCTCAACTACACGAGTGGTGTGGCCTGAACTTCAGACTTGAGATTCGCATTAGTGGTAAAATGGCCTGGAGGCCATTTCTTGAAAGTGAGTGAGTACCCATGAGAGGGGCCCAGCCCTATCAGGAATTTCTGGCTGTCCATGATAGCCTCAGATGTGGCGTGTGGCATCTTGTAATCCTGTGGCATTTCTGTGGCGTCAGTGTCTCAGTATACGCCAAGACCTAAGTGCGCCACAATCTAGACCGACATCGAACGATCGCACAACTCTTTGGTTTCCTGCTGCACTCTTTGCTCCGGGCCCTTCTCACGACGCTCGCCTCACGGCAGCTTCACAGTGGTACTTCGTATGACGGCGGGTTTCCCTTGTAGCGCGATTTCCTGCCTGCTCGCGACTGATCCTCCATCAAGATTTACTGACACTGCCACCTCCGGCGCCTCGTGTAGTACATTTGCAAACCACAGTGTTTTACCTCCTTCTACGGTAGCACCCTCGCCTATAGCTATGGGAGGCAAAGAACTACTACCTCCCGTTGACTTCTCCGATCCGACCGGTTGACGAAACCCCTTGCCTCATTGGCATCATGATTCTCACCCCCGAAGCCGCCACACACCCAAGCTATGCCTCCTAAAGGCCACGAGGACTAATTGTCTTCAAAACGAGACTACGGGTTGTCCTGCAGATCCCTTTGCTCGGGGCTGGGTCGGGAGAAAATTGGGGTATTTGTGGTGGCAGTTTCTTTCCTCGGTCTTTGGGGTCTACTGGTGGTGTTTTTGTTTTCGGTCCGCCTCTCTTGAATTTTGGGTGGAGGATGTGCGGTTGGCTCCATACCGGAGGGATTGGCGGACTGGAGGGCATTGGGCAGGGGTGGGTTTTTGCTATTTTAAGGTTCTTAGGCCATATCTTGGGGTGAATGCAATGGGTTTTCCTGCAGCTAGCTACAAATAAACCACGGGACTCAACAGAAGAAATCATCTTGATCATTCCACGCTCCCTACGCCTGTCGGCTTCTCTCCATGTATGCCCCCCCACTCGTCTGCTTACTCCCGCAATGATAGAGGAAATACATGACCATAGAGCCGTCTTCGTAAATCATTCCAACTCCAAAAAAAAATGCGATCTCTAAAGGCACTGTGTAAACTTCCACGGCCAGCCACAGTACGCTCTCCGCTTCCGGCCACTCTCACATCTATCCCTATCCGTCAACCCTGACAACTATCCACTCCCTGTGAGTAGGATGGATTTGATTGATTCTAATTTTTAAAGCCTGAAGCTCTATTCGGGGTAAGTTATACGACGCGTAGCAAGAAGGAGTTGGGGCGATACCGGAAAGCACAGTACACCTTACAAGAAATTGGGAGTTTGTGAGCCACCTCTTGAGAGTGGGGGACATACGGGGGTGGTAAAAAATAAAGTGTATAGTGAGAGTGAGCCAGCGGGGAAGAATCAGAGACAACCGCAAGGAGGGGGAAAGACGAGAAGGTACAAGTGAAGGTGTATTTCTTCCTTTAATATGTAAGTGTGAAACTATTGTTGAGTAATTCATAACTAGAGACTACCGCCCGGTTATCACTATCATACTTTCCACCTCCGGCTCTTGCCAGATTCATGGGATACACTGCGGAGGCCTTAGGAACTCATTAACCCCTATAGCAATGGAGTGAGGGTGGCAACCTTCATTCGAAAGGTTTGGAATAGATGCCATCAAGCATTAAATTCAGATAAGCTTGCCGATCACCTGCTATCCATGGTGCCGGGCCGCCGTGTGTGATCGATGCCCCAATATCTTCGCAACTGCTCTGGGGTGCCGATTTAGGATTGCCCAGCTGAGTGGGGTCCGGCCTTTGTTATCCGCAATACCGGGATCGATATCGGCCCTTTCTAGGAGAGCCTGCACCGCTCTCTGACGCCCCATTGCCGCGGCCCACGAGAGTGGTGTTCGGCCATCTTTGTCGGCTAAATTAGGATCAACATTGGCTCGTTCCAAGAGGAGCTTATTGGCATAGAAATTTTCCGCAGCCCACGAGAGCGGTGATCGGCCATCGTTGTCGGTTAAATTGGGATCAACATCGGCTCGTTCTAGGAGGAGCTGTACTGATTGCCCGGAGCCCTTTGCAGCAGCCCAGGAGAGCGGGGTTCGACCATCTTTGTCGGCCAAAGTGGGGTCAACATCAGCTCGCTCCAAGAGGAGCTGAAATATTTTACTACTCCTTGTGGCAGCCAACGAGAGCGGGGTTCGGTGATTTTTTCTGGTGAAATTGGGATCAACATCGGGTCGCTTTAGGAGAAGCTGCACTGCTCGCTGGTTCCACTGTTCGACAGCCCTCAAGAGCGGTGTTTGGCCATCTTTGCCGGTTAAATTGGGATTAATATCGGATCGCTCTAGGAGCAGCTGCACTACTCCATGCCTCTCTTCTACTATGGCTCGTAGGA
>Ga0307509_10003723_pt1 | contig 22763 bp, 24 predicted proteins | sample 10_EM_MG_FD_202245 | JGI IMG/M metagenome (GOLD analysis project Ga0307509, IMG submission 202245) | Populus trichocarpa ectomycorrhiza microbial communities from riparian zone in the Pacific Northwest, United States - 10_EM | ecosystem: Host-associated > Plants > Roots > Unclassified | place... | reverse complement strand
GATTACGTAACGGGAGCGGCGTGAAGCGCCAGTCCCCAACACCCCCAAGTTCACAACGTTCAAACACCGCGCGCTTCAAGCTTCAAACTTCACCCAAAACCGCTGGTGAGCCGTGCGTGGACGGCAACGAATATATTTTTTCGTGGATGCGAACTACTCATTCGCGGGACACGACCGAATTCCTGTGTATTCGGCCCCGATTCAATGAGTAGAGTCACCTGAGCGTTCAGTTGGAGATTCTTGGATTTCCACCAATTCGATGGAATTTCCCCTTTTATTGGTCTGCGTACGACGGTCACGCGCCTCACGCTCAAGCCACCTCGCACGTGCACTAGACGGCCTGCGAAAGACCATGTTTCTACACCTTGAAGGTGTGCGCAGCGTTCTTGCCGCTTTCTGGCGTTTTTGAGGCTCAGCGCTCAGCGTCTAAACCCAAAGGAAGGTGTATCCGGTTTATTCTGCCTCGTGCTCATGGTAAAAGGGGTACGAATGACGTTGTACGTACGAGGCGGTGCCAGCTTTGTGGCAAGGACTCGCTTGGCCATGGAGGGAGGACCGTGTCGGACTGGCGGGGCTCCGATTCGATGTTCCGGCGTGCCATCGGATGTTCGGCTCCGCAAAGCCCTCCACTTCCTGACGTACGGATCCGCCCGCCCCAAGCTTTCTCTTGTCCTTCAGTGAAACCCAGTCGTCGAGATGCACTTCTGCAAGTCTTATGCACAGATCCTCCTTTCTTTACCTCCAGACCTCAGGGAAAATGCGATCAGCTACCGCCAGGCAAGCCCGACCTAACCAATCCTCTTCGCTTTCTAACCCAAGTAACCCTCCAAAGCTCAAGAAGTTGGTTAACCAGGTCGTTCGGGAGTTGGCGTCCCTCGGTTTCAGCCCGGAGGTTGTGCGAGATCTCGTCGAACATGGGAACGATACTCTCCACGCGATGAGGGAGAGAAACAACTCCGACGAGCAGAACACAGTTGTGATTCAGTCTCATGCGGTCACCGGTTCAGGCTTCAAATTATTGTACGAGGTGGACAACGACCTAGGCCGTTTGGTGCCCCATCTCAGATTTGTCGTCGACATGGATGTCGACATGGATACCGCGGTGAGTGAGTCTCACACGGCAGGGACTCCAACTCTGACACGGAACATGAAGCCCCACGCACCTATCTTAACGTCCCTGGAGAATTCCCCGATTGATTCGTGAGTGCTCAGGATCCGGCCCGTTGCTCGCGACTCAATGCGTATCCCAAGTAGCTCGGGACGCGAGTACATTGTACCGCTTGCCTCGGACACCGCCTTCTTCAATCTTCTTACCAGCGCCGTGAATACCTTGTCCGCTCGACTTGCCACTGTGTGCTCGGAATTTACGGCGAGCCTGGCGGACCTCTCCAAATCCATCTCAGACAGTGCCCTGCCGATCTCGCAGACCGACGCTTCTTACCGACCTTTCTCTGTCGACGACGACCCAGGAGCGATTCGCGTACCGTCCACGAAGTCTTTCTTTCGACGCAAGTTGGACGCCAAGTCGGATCTGTATATGTGGAGGCGCCTCCTGGACCTCTACGTCGACGCAGAGGTTTTTGACAGCGTAGCAGAGAGAAATCGCGGGGAGAGGTCCGTGGAGGACGCAGAGATCCACATGGCCCAATTTCTGGAGAGAGTCGAGAAGAGTAACGTTCTGCGTGGGAAGTCCAAGAAGGCCCATCTTGAGGTTCAGGCGTTTCTCAATCTCAACGCGATAATCCTAGACCTAAAGAAGGTGAGGTTGCAGCTGTGTACTCCGGGGCAACGATTATAACTAATTCGGGACAGCTAAATCATGCGACCAGTGAGGCCACCCGAAAGATTCTGAAAAAGCACGCCAAGAGGACGGCACTTCCGTTCCCACCATCACTACCGCGTGAGATTGCTTCTGCAGTTGATGCGGTAGGTGTGGAAATGGCGGTGGCCCCCCCTTCGACGGGTCAAACGTCCCAGGCATTGACCCTCCTACCCCGCCATTCCAGATCACTGCCACAGCTCCTCGTCCAAGCCATTGGGGAGGCTATCTTCCCCATTATACCCCACGTTGATGATTATTCGTGTACTATATGCACGAGTATAGCTTTCAAGCCGATCCGCCTGTCATGCGGACACCTGTTTTGTGTTCGGTAAGGGCACTCGACAGGCTATCAGAAGAGAATTAACTCTTTTACCAGGTGTTTGGTAAAGATGCAAAAACAGCGCAAGTCGAATTGTCCGATGTGCCGATCACCCTGTGTCCTGACAGCCGATCGCTGTGAGTAGTTCCATTCCTGACCAGGACCCTACTTGGCGCACCTTCCAACACCCTTGCTGATCCTCCTACTCTGTCAGCGAACGTGGATTGGGCGTTGATGAATTTCATGGCCGACTGGTTCCCAGTGGAGTCGCGGGAGAAACTGCTATCCAACGGACGAGAGGTGAGCTCAGAACTTGCGCGAGAAGCTGGGCTCGACAGGGAGGGCTGTTTGGTTATGTAACAGATACCGTCGGCAATAGAAATCTTATCTGATAATCAACCCGGCTCCCTACCCGGGCACCCATATAATGGAGTCCACCTACCCTCTCTACTGATCCGGACGCGTTCCTTTTCTCTTCTGTTTTCCTAATGTCTTCCAAATACTCCCCGACCGAGGGGTTTCCAGCCGACCCCCCTCCGCCCCAGCATCCTGCGGGTAAACTCGATCATGAAAACAGTTATGTCGATCCTGGATCACCATATGAGAAGGTCGACGGTGTACGCAATGCTGAGGCTGCCTACAAGGTCTACGGCAAAATCTCCAAATGGTTCCTCTTTATCGGGTGAGAGCAATTGCCGCCATTCCGCCCCCTTCGTTGATTCTTTCCAAGTCTTGGCCTTTCCGCCTGTATTTATTCGTTGGACGGTGTTACAACCTGGAGCTACCTTGCGTTTGCTACCTCTACGTTCGGGCGTCACTCCTTGATTGCTAGTATCCAAACAGCCCAATCTATCATCAGTAAGTTGGGCAACGTTCTTTTCCCCACCATGTCACCCTACCACTGACGTCTCATTCCAGTCGCCGTCGGGAAACCCGTCATTGCGACGTTACCTCCAGGCCATTCGCGTACGTCGTCACAAGTGAGTTCGCCTCTGAATTCTATCTGATAGTCCGAAGTGTACTCTCATGATCGCTAACGTTCCGCCCGCAGTTGTGTTCTATATCATCGGTGCCGGTGATTGCCGGGTCCCCTCGCAATCCGCGACGTCACTGACGGGATCCTCACATGCAGGGTATGTTATTCTCGCATCTGCTCATAGCGTTGGTACCCTCGCTGGTGGTATCACCCTTTACGCTGTGTGAGTGGCCGGTGTGTGTCTGTTGCTGTCTCGTCATTGAACATAGCGTCCCTCGAAAGCGGGTATACGTGAGTCGGGGAAATCCTCCTACCGACTTCCTCTGATGGAGAAATCGGGTTCAGCGGCCTCCAAATCTTGAATCAAATCGTCATAGCAGACATCACGACCTTGAAATGGCGTGGTCTCGTCTCCGGATTAATTTACTCGCCGTGTATCATTAACGCCTTCATAGGAAGCCACATTTCCGCCAGCATTCTCGAGAATTCGACGTGGAGATGGGGGTGTAGGTTATTATTTGGTTCCACGCAAGGTATTCGTTGTGCTTAAACTTTCCGACAGATGGCATGTTTGTCATCTTGCTTCCGAGCACTCTTGCCCCGCTCGTCATCGTTCTGGTCTACGGAGAGCGGGAAGCCAAGAAGCTCGGGCTGGTTGCTCAGCCTCGTCATCAGGGTATGCCACTGCGTTCTGCAAACTCCCGCTCGTTGTTTACTCCACCCTAGGCGGCGCGTCTGCTGTCCAGAGGACGATAGCTTTTGCTGAACAGCCATCACCTTGGTGAAGACCACCGATCAGTGGAGCGACGGTTAGTGAATTGTACATTGCGGTGTGGGAGCGGAAATGACGACGGGGTTTTAGGAAACATCATTGCGATGATCGTCGTTGGATGCGTTTTACTCGCTACTTTCTTCGTCTATGACACGGGGTTTGCCAAAGTCCCAATTCTATCGAAACAGTTCATCAAGAACAAGTCCATCGTCGCCGCTTCTTGGATTGGGTTTTTGGATTTCGTGAGCGTTGCGCCTCTATAAAGTCGGGATTTCCCGCCGACGCTCGAACATCCCAGGTTTCCTTCTACGTTACCTTTACCTCACGTATGGGTAACGCGGTTCTGGCCATCTGAATTGTTTTTAGGTCATTAACAAACACCAACTACTTCCTCCAGACCCAAACGGTTGGGCTCACTGTGTTCGGTGTGTGTGCTGGTGTGGTTCTCAGGATTACACATCGTTATAAGGTGATCAATTGATCCTCCACCTCGCACTCATGCCGTACTCATTCCTTCTGACGGTTTTTTCAGTGGCTTCTGGTCGCTGGTCTCCTGGTTCGGTTATTGTGGGCATCCCCCTCCAAGGTGTTCGCACGATCCATTTAGTTGACGATGAACCAGGGGTGTTGGTATTATGATCCGTTCACGTGGTGTCGGTGGAAGTGATGCGGAGATTGTCATTTCTCAAATCATTCAGAGTATCGGAGGCGGCATCGCATCAACCGCAACCCAGGTACTTCATACCGCGCGAAGTTTTTTCGTATTGGTGGTGCTCAGGTCCCTTCGTCCATGTACGTCTCAGGTTGCCGCTCAGGGATCCGTACCACATTCGGGGGTCGCTATGGCCACAGCGATCGTTTTGCTGTGGACGGAAATTGGCGGAGCTGTTGGAAATGCCATCGGTTAGTCAGTTGGACGTTTTTGGGGTGGAGGCTTATTCCATCCGAGGCAGCTGGCGGCATTTGGAGGAACCTGATGCCCAGTAACCTTGCCAGGTTCTTGCCTTTCCTGGATGAAGCAACACGCGCGGAGTTGTTCGGTTCGATACTCCTTGCTGCCAAATATCCGTTGGGCGACCCGATCCGCACGGGCGTTATCCAGGGTGAGCAGGAGTTCTCGCGTTTTTTTGCTGATCATTTCACTTATCGAGATCTACGTGCACAGCCTACAGCGAGACGATGAAAATGATGACGATTGTTGCGACTGTTGTTGCCATCTTCCCTCCCATCTTTGCACTGCTCCTACCTGACTTGTATTTGGGGGACGGACAAAACGCGGTGGACGAGACTGATCTGGGTGGAGAAAAAGCGCAGCCATCTTCGTAGAAAATGAAAGAGATTCTGTTCTGCGCCGCAGGGCGAGGGGTTCTGCCTGGAAGGGGACGTGATAGTGTACGTACAGCACGAATCGGGACTCGTATCCCCGTCCAATTTCATCCTTACCCTTTGGGGCTCTGAGCTTCCTCGGTCGGAGTTGGAAGCCCCGACCGTTCCATCGTAATTGGTCAAAACGGAAAAAGGTTGGGTACCGAGACTGCCGTCGGGTTCTCCGGGGATTGACCCGCCTGCGGCACCTGCCATCTAGCCGGTCGGCATCTCCCGTTCCCGCACCCCTCACTAATATTTCTCGTCATCTTCGAGTTCCCCCCCGCTCCCCGCTCTGCACATCCCCGCCCCTGCGTCTCCCTCCTTTGTCTTCTGCGTCCCCCGCCATGCACCTCTCCCTCTCCCTCTTCTCTTCCCCATGGCACAAGCTGCGCTCAAAGGCCAAGCGGCTGGCGCGAAAGTCAACCAACCGGTAAGCCAGTTCTCCGTCTCACCATTCCACACGGTTCTTTGCGAACGGCGCCCGGACCAACCGCTCTTCCTCGCCTCCTCGGTTGGGGGTGGGGTACCTCACCGCTAAGCTTGCTGTCCTAAGCGCGTGACGTTTCCTCCGAACCCAGCCTCGAGATCAACCGTCACCGTCGCCAAGCAAATCGTACTAACAAACTCCAACTCCGTCAGGTCTAGACATCCTACATCGGCCAATCAGCGAGAAATTGTGCCGGTAGATATCTCGCACATCCCCCAAGAAATTTGGGAACTCGTTCTCCGCGAAGTCACCGCAATGACTCCAGACCCGCTCGACGGGTCACAGGAACTCTCATTCATCGACTTTTCCCCCGCTCCCGACCGTTATGCCGATTACATGGCCTCCTTGCGGAATAAGATCAATCTCTCGCTCGTCAACAAAGAGTGGAATGCCATCGCCACCCGCTTCGTCCTCGAGTTCGTGTGGATTCGCAAAGCGCCGCAAGCCAAATCTTTGGCTAAGCGACTCCTACTCGAAACCAGCCGAGACGAGCATCTCCGCAGCGGTCGCTTTATCCGTCGTTTACACATCCAGACATCCGTGTTCGAGCGATGCGCCCCCGCTGATCTGCGGACCATTTTGGATCACTCCCCCCACCTCACCATTTATTCCGACCACCATTCTATCAAACAGAATCTTTGTGAAGAATCTCCAGATCCGCGCTGCAGCCCCGAGCAGATTCTCACGTTACTCGCGCACCCCAAGATCCGTCGTCTCTCCTGGACGAGTTATGACGACGCTCCTTTCCACTTACGCATGTCACCCTTCTTACGCAACCTTACAACGCGCCTGGAATACCTCGAGCTTTCCTCACACTCCCCCAACTTCCGCGCCGTCTTCTCCGAATCATTCGCACGATCAAGCTCCCCAATGCAAGTTACCCTTCCTGCGCTCCGTTCTCTGAAACTCAGCCTGGACAACGCTACGTTCACTGTCCTCTCATCGTGGGACATGCCGCTCCTCGCGAACGTCTCGGTCGTCTCTTCGGATTTCAGTTACACCGGGGAAGGATTTGCCCTGTTCTTCAAACAGCACGGCCTGAAGGTCTTGCAACTGGAACTCGGGCACTCCTCCAGCACAATCGAAGAGTATTACTTGACTAACACCCGCCAGGTGACACCCATCCCTCTTGCCGATTGGTGTCCAAATCTTCGAGAGCTCATTTGCTCCGCGGACGCCGAGTGGCATTGGGAATCTCCTGATTGGATCGCCCCCCACGTCCTCCTTCCTTCCCACCCCACCCTTCAACTCATCGCAATCCGCGACATCGATACCCGCCTTCTCAACCCCGAATTCACCGACGACGATTACGATTTGGACACACCATTCTTCCCATTGATCGAACAGATCTATTCTCTGCTCAGGAAGGACGCGTTCCCCAACCTGCGGTTTGTTCGAGATCTCAGCCCTCGCTCCCACGTCATGCGCACCGAACAACCATCGGAAAAGATTCTAGGCTTCTGGCAGAAGATTGTTAACCGGTGCAGAGAGCGGGAGGTTTGGCTCGAGGACTGTTATGGGGTCAACATCACCCTCCGAGGACTCCGACGAGCAAGTTTGATGTTGACCTCTTCCACTTCTGGATGAGTCCCTTTTACATGGGTCTCCTCCAGATTTCGGCATTGTTTTCGTATATGCAATCCTTCCGCATCACTCCTATGAGGGTTCCTCCGGTCGTTTCAATGTATCCATCACTCCCTTGTCATCATAGCACACAGTAGCATTCTTGAGGCTTCTGCCCCTGGACTCTCTATTCCCCTCACATATCACATGGCATTCATTCATTCATGATCGTTTGGAAGCATTCTTATATTTCCGGGGCCTTTCGAGTAAATCATAGTATCACATCCCGGGCCCATCATTGGTTGTATACCCCCTCTGATCCTTCTTCCTAAACACTACCGGCGCCTGATCTCTGGGACGTGTTCCCGAGTCAACTGGCGGGGCACGACCTCGCGGCGTAGCGAAAAAGAGTTGGGTAGAGATAGATTAATTTTTGTTGACAGTGACGCTTGTTATCAACCCATGCCCCATGCGCTCGATCTCGGCGATAATTGCAGTCTCGTTCAGGACCACATCCGATACCTTCTTGTCTTTCTTGTTCTATAGATGACGGTCAGCAACGCTTCCGGTATTGTGTGCGAAACGCCCACTTGGCGCACGGGTGTGGAGGAATACCGTTCCCTAACTTTGAACGGCTTTGGAGCTCTCAACCCTGGAAGCCAGACCCCACCGATCTTGTCCCCTCCGAAGCAGTCGTAGAAGAACATGACAGTATCATCGTAGACGGCCTACAATCGGGGAGGTCAACCGCCGCCGTGAAAACGACAGAACCACAATCGACGTACTCTCAAGTCCTCGAGAAAGAGCCGGGCCGGGTCGAATCCAGGTCTCCTTTCAGCTGTGGAAAACTTCATTTGTTGCCCCGTTTCGACTCCTTGGATCTGTACATATGCGTTCTCGTACGAGCGAGGGAGCCTCGACGCCTCAAGGTGGATGATAAAATCGTATTCAGTAGTTGGATGTGCATTCAGAATCTATCACCGCGATCAGCCGATTTCGCATTGTTCTGTCAAAGAGAAACACACCGAGACGTCCTGGAAGTTGTAGGGATCCCCACACAGTTGGTTCCATGCAGCCTTGGAAAATGCTGTAACTCTTCTCGCGATCACAGCATCTGGCCCACTGCTCGTCCACATCTTACCATTTGGGTCCTCAGATGTCCGAATGACCCAAGCTCCAAGCGACCCGGCAGACCCTCGTGGGTTCGGGACTTCCACCTTCCCATAAAGCGGAACATACAGCCCCGTCTGCCACTCCCAGTTCGCCAAAAAGTGTACCACAACGGCAAATCCTCGTTCCTTCGTGACCGGGGCATCGACTTGGTTCTTCGGACCATCAAAATCCTCGGATGAACCTGACCCATCCCCGATAAACGGCTTCGCGCAAATCAGCTCTACGGCCTCCTGACTAATGTGCACGTCAAGCAGCCAGTGCGAGGCGAGCCAACGCTTCACGAGTCGCACGGTACCGGAGAACCCTGGGTAGCGATGGCAGAGGTTCGAAATAGCCCTGTGATGACTCGGGGCGGCAATGAACTGACGGACGTAGGCCGCCTTCGCCTTCGCTGCCGCCTGCTTCTCATGAGGGCTGGGTTTGGGGGCAAATGGCCTGTTTGGTTCTCCCTCGACTATCCTATCAAATAGAGTGACCTCTCGATCGTGCCAGATGCTAGCAGAGAACGCCCATCCCTCCGGCGTTAGTATTTCTAATCGACCATGATCCCGGAATGGCGTGGGCGACGATGAGTTGTCCACAACAACCCTGGCAGCGAGGCCCTCCACGGCTCTCATGAGGGATCGAGCGATTTGTTCGAAAAAGGCTAACTTCATCTTCAGAATTGCTGCAAGGTCATCAGGCCATCGAGGCGACTTCTCGAACTCGATTATGATGTCCATGGCTGGGGTGTATCTGGCCCAGGGAGGGAGTGTTGATGCGGCTGAGCCAGATATGGCTACCGGAGTGAACGCACTCGTGTGTCTTAAGGCGCTGTGTACGGGGCTGATGGTGGCGACGGAGAGCGGGAGGTCTTCCAGCTGCTTGATCTGCTTGACGAGCGAATCGAATGCGGAGATCACGTCTCTAAACCCTCTGAACACGGAGGCTCCCAACCGCGAGTACACGTCGCTGATCGTTGTCGGAAGTCTGATGAGGGCGTCGAAGGATGGCTGCCACGTGAAGACCGATGCCTCCTCAATTCCGAAATGGCGCCTCAAGAGGTGCTTGGTGACCATGGCGGGGATGCGGGTCTTTTCGTCCACGGTCTTCACATCCCAAACTACGCTTTCCAGAATTCTGCCGTCCTTGAAACGCCTGAGTTCCGTCTTGTCGTTACCCCAAAATTCACGGAACTCGGGGTTCTCCCCTGCCTCCTCAACTGATGGCCCTCGGTCCACGAGAAGAAAAGCGTTCGTTGGGTCGAGAATGAGGCCGATTTGAATGATGGATGGCGTAAAAGGGTGAGCCTGCGAAAGCTCCCGAGTTGATGATGACCGGCGCAAGAGTGTGATGGCCTTCGTCCTATTCCCTAAGCCACGGCGGAGGATCGAGGGAATGCTAGAAAGGACGAATTCTCCCGGGGATCCGGCATCAAGTTCTTGGATATCTGACCTCTTTTTGACCTGAGACGAGGACAGGTCGACTCTAGAAAGGCGTTAATGGCGTTCACCTCCACAAAGAAGTGACAGGCTTACCCAATAACTAAATCAAACCTCTCGGAGACGTGCCGCCTGTCCTCGAGGAATGCCGTCGAGAAGAGGTCGCCGTATGAGACGTCAAGGTTGAGGGTTTCGAGCGTGCTTCGAGCGTCATGCTTTAGCTGTGATAACGTCAGTAATGTATTAGAGGCGTTTTATTAGGTACTCACCATCTCGAGAGAACTCAAGGGAACGCCGGAGAGTAGGCTCGATCTTGATGAGGCGGTCACGAAGACGACGAAATCCTCCGAGCCACCAGTTGAGCCCTACATGGGGAAATCAGGATTGAGTTGCTGGTAAACCGCAATGCTTACGTGTTTACGGTCGGCGCCCCCCAAGTAAACTGGCTCCTTTACGAAATCATGCCTGGCTGCGCTTATCCATCAGAATGCCTGACCGAAACCGGGATATCTAGCGCACCCAAGAACCCAATGGCCGCCTTGAATAGTTGATAGGACGACAACCCCCTGCCCACGGGCTTCACTCTTGATTTGCTTCCCTTCACTGAGGCATCTCCCTTGACCATCAACTCTAACAAACCCGACCAGAAAGGACCACGGTCTTCAAATCCGAGTATGCTCCAGCCTTCTTTGCCACGAGAATACCCACGTTGATTAGCCCAAATACGGAGCAACGCAAGGGCATCAGAAAAGCAATCCACGGTTTTCTTGATCTCATAGGTGGACAAGAGGTGGGGCACGCCCGAGGTGGATTGTAGGAGGGCATCGTTGTAACGGTGGGTGGGAACGTCGTTGGGAGATGACGGAATTCGGATATTGCAATGTGTTGAACCGATGTGCTTCAGTGATATTGGCGAGTCTTGTGCCAACGTTGCCAAGATGCGTATCCGCGCTTTTGCACTGGAAAAGTCAAACTTGGATTCGTCTGGGTAAATAAGGAAAGTGTTTTCCAAGAGCGTGCAAAAACTGTACCAACCTTCTTTCGATTGGATTAAAAGGGAGGGCAGTCGCGGGTCACTGTTCGTCGAATCGTAGAATAAATCTACCGGTAGGTGCTTCTTAATGTGCGCCGCGACGACGGAAAGGTAGTACGCCCGCTTGTGGAAGAACCTGCCATTCAAGTAATCCTTTTCTTGGAATAACTCCTGCACTGGTGTTGTATTAACAGAAAGCGGCCGAAATAGACACACTTACATTGGGCATCTGCACTGCGAGATCCACAGTGTATCTCCCCCCATCCTTCGGCTTCACAGACAGCTTATTTGGCCAACTTCCAACGACCGTTATGTTTACTGGTGGCTGGAAGGCGACCTTCCAGTTAGTTTCCTCTGTGGGCAGAGGTGTGGCATACGGGATGGCTATGCCTGCCTTGAGCAGGGAACGAGACGCAGCTAGCGGGTGCTGAGGGTCGACTGCTGGAATTGACAAGACGGTTTCGTGAAGTGTTCGGAGGAAGGATTCGAGGATGGGACGATCAAACTTCGGACGAACGCTCGGTATTAACGAGTCAATCTATACCACGTGTGAGGGTTAGACGAGGTGTTTTGCCAGATGGGCTACACCGTATGCGCACCTGTAACTTGAAGGCACTCGACTTGTACAATTCTGAGGCTTCTTTCATCTCTCGCAGCTCGTGCCCAGCGGGGACCTTTACAGGTTTACCGTCTGGAGATGAGGGGGCGATATCTCTCCCTCCTCCTGTTCCACCCCACTCCTCGTCGTCATTGACGGAAACGGATTTGGTTTCTGAGCCCGAGTCTTCCGGGTCAAATCCGTCGACCGACATAAGATCCTCTGGGTCGCTAATCTATGCGGTCGTGAGTTCGGCAACACGAAATAGATCCGACCCGTACCTCTTCATCTTCCACGACCGCGTCCTGATCATGTTTGCGCTTTAGGTTTTTGGCCATCACGCTTGAGAGAAAAATGTCGATCGCTGAAGTACTTGCGGCAACTTCGGCAACCGCCGGTTTATTTACCAAAAACCTCTGAACCAAACAACCACCATGCCTTCAGCTTCCGCACCTGACCATGAGATAATCATAGTCACCCCGGATATGGCCGAGCTACGCCAGCAGTGTTACGACGTCCGCATCGCAGTGTTTGTGGGCGAGCAAGGTGAATTTACCCACCGATCTTGGGCCTTGTCTTGTTATATGTAGTTGCTGTTACTAGGTTTCCCCATCGATACTGAACTCGACGAGTGATTTTCACAAGTAATCGTTTCTAATCAAAGTAGTTCTGACCAAGGCTTAGATGGGACAAGAGTTCCACGCATCTCCTGGTGCGATTGGTACCCTCACTCGAACCAGTGGGGACAATTCGGGCTGTCAGTGCTCCCAGTTACTACAAGCTGAGCCGACTCGCCGTATTGAAAGACTATCGTCAATTCTCCCTCGGAAGGGCTCTCGTTCTCGGGTTTCACGATTGGGTCCGCACCGATGCGATAACGAACGGTCGGACTGGCGAGGTCAAAATTCGGTCACACTCGCAACTTCCGGTCAAAGGGTTCTACGCCAAGTAAGTCCGCGGCGGCCGGTTCAGGGCAAACGTTCCGCTGACCGTCTCTCCTCATAGGTACGGCTACATACCAGAGGTAATTATTTTCCGGGGTTGATACGAGAGATGCTCAACAATGATTCAGGGAGGTGAATTCGATGAAGATGGCGCACCACACCAACTCATGGTCGCTACCATAAAATTAGTTTAAAATTTTACCGGTAATACGTACTCAATACTTTGCCTCCTCGAATGTGCGGGTGACGGGAGCGGGCCCGAGATAACTGGCAGGACGATGGAATTGTAGATGCCTATCCTGGAGAGCGCGGGACAAGAAATGATCGAAATAATGATCGCATGATTCGTGCGATCTCCCCATCATGCTCGTTTTATCGTCCGCAGATGTTGACGCTCTGGTCGCAGAAATTTCCCCCGACGAGCTAACCCAGCTCATGGGGGCTGTGTTTAGGCGCGTTTCCGAAAAATCGGGCGTCGATATGCCCCACAGACTATCTATTCAAACAAAATCCCACAACACCCTCTTCATGCCTTCCCGCGTTGATACCTATGGCACCGCAGTCAAAATCGTATCTGTCCCAACTTCTGGAGGATCGAGTGGTCTGCCGGGTACTACCCTCGTGATGGACGAAGCATCCGGCGGGGTGAAGGCCGTGGTGAACGCAAGGAACCTCACGGCCATCAGGACTGCGGCAGGTATGTCTTGTCATCTGTGGGGCCAACTGTGGCTAATGCAACCCTAGGTTCTCTGTTGGCCACCCAGCTGGCTTTGGGACCGGGCGCATCACCACGCGTCCTAGTGGTCTTCGGAGCTGGTGCCCAAATCGCAGCCCATGTCACCCTACTTCTTCGGTATTATTCTGGGTCGCTAAAGCGGTGTATTATATACAACCGCACACTAAACGCCCGGGTGGAAAGGCTTGCCGAGTCGCTCCAACGCAACTTCAACTCCGTCACTTTTTTTTGTAGACAAACACCAGAGAACACGGATGGCGTTGGTGATGACGTGAATGGTTTCCGATCCGACTTGGGGAGCTCGGACATCATCTGTACGGCAACGTCATCCACCAAGGCGCTTTTCTCTAGCTCCTTCGTACGACCCGGGGCCCACCTCAACCTCGTGGGGTCTTACACCCCTCAAATGATGGAGGTCGAGACGTCATTGATCCACCGTGCAGGACTTCTGATGGTGGATAGTAGGTCCGCCTGCATGTTGGAAGCGGGTGAATTCATCGCCGCTGGGGTGCGTCCTGAAGATATGCGCGAGGTTGGAGAACTGGTCGGAACCGACTTGGAGACACGCCCTCGCGATTTGTCTGGCGACAAAATCACAATATTCAAGTCAGTTGGGTTGGGTGTCCAGGATGTGGTCATCGCAAAGTTGGTGGTTGACTTGGCCGAGAGAAAGGGAGTCGGGTACAATTTGGGTTCATACGATGACTGTAGCACGACTGACATGTCGCTATAATGATGAGACGTACGGAGTACATACAGAAGACATAAGCGACTATGAGCCAGATAAGAAATTGTTTGAAAGTTTGATAGGGAAATGAAATTTGCGTCACTACCGCTCCAGCAATTCGGCGGGTGGTTTCCTATTTGTTGGTGATGTCTACGAAACGTCGACTCCCGCGATGGAACCTGGCACATTATACCAGGTGGAGCCGGCGTGTCCACCTCTTATCCCCCCTCGATAACCCAAGCCGCTCCCGATAGGCCAGATAGCACGGGTTGGCCCCCCATGAGCGCTCTCTCAGCTCACTCCATCAACTCATATCCAATCATTTTGGGCATCTTGGGGACTTCGATCGAGAAGTGATCCTGCGGCCCTCTCATCTCATGTTCACGGCTCACATTTAATTTACTTCCGTAGACTTGTACGTGAGGCAAATCTGGGCCGATGACGGGTCCCGTTCGTCACAAGTCTGAGTATCAACCGTCTGTTATGAATCTTAGCCGCTGTCGTTGCCGCAAATGAATGGGATTTTTACCGATATGGGACAGAGTGGTGCGCGCACGGAAAGCCTCGGAACGCGGTCGCCGAGAATTTTTCGTACTGCGGAAAGGACCGCTACCTATCTGTCCCACTGGGGCTGGTAAATTTTTCGTACTGGAAGCCTGAGTAGAGCATTGAGTAGATAGATTTTAGAGTGCTACTATGAGTTCCCACGGTGTTTCCTGCGCTCTCGCCTCGTTTTTACTCCTGATTGAGCGAGGAGTCGGCGAAATTTTGGGCCCTTCTCGCCTAGAGTCTCCCGTTACGTTCAAGATCCGGGATCTTGCTGTTTGTATGGCTTGCCGATTTCGCGCTACCTTTTCACATCTGGATCTCGTAAAATTTGCTCTTGGACAGAACCACCATGTCCATCCCCTCCTCCCCTCCTCAGGATTTGCCTACCCGTCGATCACCTGAGGAACTCGGATCTAGTAATCACACGCCTTCTCACGACACACATAGACCACTGTTTCGCGGATTGAATCATGGTGATGGAATCCTCGCCTCCCCTCGCGAAGTCGTTGGCAATATATTGTCGTCTGGTCTCAGCGGTTCCCCCCTGAGTCGTGCTGGGTATGAAATCGCGCAATCGTGCTGTAATATTCGCTCACTTGACCACCATCTTCAGGCTTCTCCAATTTGGCCATCATCTTCATTCAACTTCCTCCGCACCCCGATTTACCTTCGTACCTCATTCGCAAGATGATATTAGGTCCCATACCATGCAGCTGTCGAACGTGGCAATCTCCTCTTCAAAAACGAGCCACCCCTCGCCTTTTCCATCGCCCTCACCCTATGAACAGTCCCTTAGCCAGGGTTCAGAATCCCAAACCCCCAGGATGCCTCCCCCCATGTCTCAGTACCACTCTGCTCCCGGAAACCTATCCTCCTCGTTCAAATCTATGCGACTTGAAAATGTCGGCCCGAATCTGGTCCCCCAGTATCAGACCACCACACCGTCGGGCTTGTCGCTCCTCCTAGCAACCCGTCGTGCAGAATTGCTCAGACCAAGTTCCAGAGAAGCAGGCCTACCTGTCTCGCTAGAATCATCGTTGTCTCTAACCCCCCAGCCCCGCAACGAGCCTGTTGACCTCAGCACCTCCTCTCCCCCAACCCGCACCTCACCCCGATCGTCTGGGCCTGAGGGTCATCCGTCCCAACTCTCAGAGGAAGCCTCGTTGCTCACTTACAGCGCGGTCCCTAATATCTCGTACTCCAGTATCGAGGCTGGCCTATCGCCTTCACCCTCAAAGTCCCAGTTCAAGGTCAGGTTGGCTTCCGTCTCCGAGACCGCACTCGCTCGCTCGGAGGACCTATTGGCGACATGCGTTCGCTCAATACCCGCCGTGTTGTTGGGCGTATTACTCAACGTACTGGATGGAGTATCATGTGAGCTTTCCCAGAGTACCCCGTGATCCCATCCCTGACGAGCGGTGCTGGTCAGATGGTTTGATTATATTCCCCACAGCGGGGATATTTGCCCCCCTTGGAGGTCTGGGTGTTTCTATGTTCTTTGTATCGTGAGTATCATATCTCCACTTGCTTAGGACATCTGGATTGACATGTTCTAGAACCATTATATCTCAGCTGGTCTACTCGTTCGGTGGAAGTGGTTTCGCAGGCGCCAATGGCAGTATGATGATCGAAGTGGTGGTATGATCTAGTCACATTACATGTTTCGCTCCAGCTTAGCGCCTATTTATTTCACAGCCGTTCTTCCATATCATTGCGACCTCGTTGGCCAGTGAAATCGGGGAGGATCGACCGCATGAAGTCATCGCCACCACGCTCGCTGCCTTCGCCTTCTCGTCGCTTTTGACAGGTTTAGCGTTTTTTCTACTCGGTGCCCTACGGCTCGGCGTCCTCATCGGTTTCTTCCCCCGACACATCCTCATAGGATGCATTGGGGGTGTCGGCGTCTTCCTCATCATTACTGGGTTCGTAGACTCCCCACGATATTGAACCAAATCCTGATATGTGTACTTTCAGGCTTACGGTTAGCACCGGGCTTGAGGACGAGAGTCCCTTGCTGTCCTACAGCATGTTCAGTTGGTTGTTCCTCAACCTCCACAACCTTGCGCTGTGGCTACCTGCCTTTTCTCTTGCGGTTCTTCTGAGGGTCATTACTCACAAATATCATCATCAACTCATATTTCCTGCTTGTAAGTTGCGGATCGAAAACCCAAGTGTCTTGTGCTGAAAATTTGCAGATTTTATCCTTATTCCTATTGTATTCTATGTCATTGTCGGTATCGGCCGTTGTAACCTTGAGGAGTTGCGAGAAGCTGGTTGGCTTTTCACTACCGGGGGTTCGAACGACCCTTGGTACAAGTTCTACACATTCTTTGGTTCGTCCGTTCGAATCAGGCTCAGGTTTGACCCCCACTAAAATTTGGTCCAGATTTTAAAGCAATCCAATGGGGTCCCTTTTGGAATGCGCTTCCGACCCAGCTGGCTTTGTATGCATGATTTCTCTCACCCGGTCATCCCGCCACTCACTATCTCCTAGACTCTTCTTCAACATTCTCCACCCACCCCTCAACGTTCCGGCGTTATGTGAGTAGTTAGCTCATTGCACTCAGAGTTACTAACGTATCCGCCTCCCCCAGCTGTCTCGTTGAATGAAGATGTCAACACAGATAAGGAGCTCGTTGCTCATGGCTACTCGAACCTACTTTCGGGGGTGTTCGGGGCTCCGTACGTGCGCACTCAGAAGGCTCCATCGTCACCCATTCACTTTTCAATCCCCCAGGCCGAACTACCTTGTCTATGTCAACACCCTCCTGTCAGTACTCCGCACAGCCTACCACGACCGCCGATCCTGACTGTCCATTAGGTTCTATCGTGTTGGGGGAACCACGCGCGTGGCAGGGTTCATGCTCGCTGGGGCTACCGCGTTGCTTCTCGTCGGTGGCACAGGACCTATCTCATACATTCGTGAGTATCGGTTCCCACTCTCTGCCGGTGACTCACCTTGCCATTTAAGCTGTCATGCTCGTTGGTGCCTTGATATTTGTGCTGGGGATCGACCTCGTCAAAGAGGCGCTCTGGGATACGCGAAACCGGGTCAACAAACTGGAATACCTTACAATAATTTCAATCATGATCGTCATGACTGTCTGGGATTTCGTGTTTGGGGTCCTCTTTGGTATCGTCGCTAGCTGTGAGTCGACGAAGCCACGCAACTGTTATCCACTTCATCTCACCCCTCTCAGGTTTCTTCTTTGTGGTCCAGAATTCGCAACAGAACAGCATTCGCGCACTCCACACTGGCGAGACCGCAATGTCAACCGTCCGGCGACCCAGCGCTCACCGAACTTACCTTCGGGAGGTATCGAAACAGACCACCGTCGTTCGACTTCAGGGCTTCCTCTTCTTCGGCACAATCACAAACGTCGAAGGATCGATTCGGAACCTAGTCGAGGATAATTCGTGGCGACAGAACCCGATCAGGCTCTTGGTAGTGGACTTGTCGCTGGTTTATGGAGTGGATATGTCTGCTGCAGAAGCGTTTGTTCGGCTCCAACGGTTGCTTTCGTCCAAGATGGTCGTCCTCGTGTTCTGTGGATTCTGCATGGATTCTTCTGTTGGCAAATCGTTGAGCAATGTGGGGCTTTTCAACATGGGGTATGTTGAATGTTTCGCGACGTGCAACGATGCGATGGAATGTAAGAGCCTTTGCTTCCCCTCCTCACCTTACGTAATATCACTTACTTTCGCTAGGGAGCGAAAATTTGTACCTGCGCGCTTGGTTCTCCTCGCAGAAGGAAGAAACCGCACCCCCACTTGGTATGTACTTACCCAGAACGCTCGTGTGAATCCACTGACGGGGAGGTTCAGCACTCCCTGGTCGACAGAGTGGGATATCGCTCGACCCGGTTACCCTTGCGAGCTCGCCGAGGCGGTCTCACCTGCATGATGTTGGGGAACGAACGTTTGGTACTCAAGTTGCTTCCACATCGTTCCACGCAATTGGTACTTATCAATCTCTCTGGCAGGCTTGTCGTCGCGCTCAGGGTCGCCAGAACAACCCGGCCAAGAACCCGCGAGCACCATAGCCAAGGCGTTTTCATATGATTCGGAATTCGACTCGGAGCAGTTCGAACCTCTGGTCGGTTACCTCGAACGCCTGACCCTACCAGAGGGCCACGTTTTGTTCAAGCAGGGAGACGTCCCGGACGCTTTGTACATGATTGAGTCTGGTGTCCTGAGAGCATTGTACCGCTTCGCGGAACACGTCCCCACGACCGAGGAGTCTATGGTTCCGGGTACATTGGCCGGTGAATTGACGGGCCTTTCCGGGTTGGAGAGGAACGCGACGGTCTTGGTGGAACGGGACGCGGTGGTGTGGAAGCTGAGCCGCGAAAATTTAAAGGCGTTGGAAAAAGAACAACCGGAACTCGCCCGAGTTTTCACCAGGCTTGTTATGAGAGGCAAGTGAACCCACTGATGTTCGCATGGTGACTTTCTGCTGATCCTTTCTACAGCGGCGAAGGTTGACTACGACATTCTGTTGTCAGCTTTGGCGACCAAATGATTTTAATGAAGGTCCGGTGTTTCCATGAGTGACGAAGTAGAGTTTTGGGCTTCCTCGAGCGCGCCCACCAGACACCTCCCTTTTGGGTCAGTATGTATCGTAAAGAGGACAGTGTTTCCCGTTAAGTATGTCCACGCGACCCAAGTCACGAACTTCTCCCGCGTGTGCAAGCGTTATCGGAAACCCAGATTCTATCGAATTGAAACGGATGTAATATGTGCCAGTAAGACACATGATCAGGCGATAGGAACGAGCGTGGGAGGCTGGGATTAAACTGAAACCCTGGACTTCTGCTCAATGGATATTCGCTCTTGGTTCGTCTCCGAGGCGGCGCCTTGGAGATCGACATATGAAGTCGGTTGCATTTGGAAGCCGTCGAGCGCCAGTGGACGAGTAGGATCACCGCGTCCCATGAGTTTCTTACTGTATTGAGAGAGCGCCAGTAGGCAGTGATCAGTAAAGTTCCAGTAGCTTCGGAACACTGAAATTGCAGACTCACATCCAAGGAGGGGTAATTCCGCCCGGAGGTACGACCCACGGCTCCGCTGAAGCGTACGTGGGGGGAGAAATCTTCCCCTTAGAGACCTTGCGGAGAACCCAAGGCACAGAGTTTAAAAGAATGTACGACACCATTCCAGCTATAACCCCATAAGCGATACTAGGTTGGAGGCGGGTGGAAAACGGTTCCAATCAGTCGCCACAGATCAACCAATTGAAAGGATCGGAGCTCAACTTGTACGATAATGGGGTTATGATGATGGTCAGAAACGCAGGCACAGAGTCTCCGATGTAGTTCCAATTGATGTCCTGGACGCTAACGGATGTGGAAACAAAATCAAACGCCATGAGCACACCCCGCCCCGTTCTCTGTGGAAATCGAAGGAGAGGAAACAGCGACCCACTTTCTGATCATCAAAGATCCCACGATGACGAGGGCGCCACCCGTAGCCCACGATGGGATGGAAGCAAAGATTGGGGCAAAGAAGACAGAGACAAGGAACATCAGACCTGTCACAATGGCCGTGATACCTGTCTTGCCACCCTCTGGAGCGACGCATGTCAGCCCCAAGCAAAAAGGGGGGCCACCTTGAGCAGAACGCACCCGCGATACCGGTGGCTGATTCAATGTACGCAGTCACCGGCGAAGTTCCGAGCAGAGAACCAATAGTGATGGCCATCGCATCGACGCAGTATGCCAGCGTCGACCCCTCGAAATCCAGTGTAACGGGGTCCCGGAGACCCGCAAACTTCGCCATGGAGTACAGGGTACTGTTCAGAACTGTAAGAAACGTATCCCCATGTATCAGGAAGGAGAATTCGCACCCGGTTGTGTCTAAAAACCGGACGTGAGAAGTATCTTCGCGGAATATCATGTACCCACTCACCAAGGATATCAACGTAGAGCATGGTGGCGAGAGCGTACCATACCCTACCATTTCCATAACCCCCGAACTGTAGGGGCAGTCAAAAACGGGCCCTCGGCGCAATATTCTTACTCACGTCGATCACACCGCCCACTGACTTGAGAGGTGTGAACGCTACGACCTTCTTGAAGAATTCGAACGCCGCATCCCCTGCCTCGGTGTGGGGGAATAATGTCACCGAGGTTGTTCTGGGCCAACTAATAATGGAAACCAGGAAAATTCCGATTAATATCGCGCCTCGGATGCGATACATCATTAGATAGACTGTGAAGATGCTTCAAGTGTACATGAACAGGGGGTCCACGAGGCGAGACAACTTGAAACTCACCCTCCGAGGAAAATTCCAAGCCACATAGTTGGGCTTCGCAGGACATGACTGGTGCAATATCCGGGAAAACCCTCGAGGTAATCTTAACAGGGCGGTCAGCCACGTGCAGAGTGTGGGGTTGTGCGTCTCACATTCGGCGTTGCAGCCGCCCAATGCCACAAAACTGGTGGTGTTGCCACCGATTACCCCTAGTCCCCCCGGTGCTTCTCCGCCCGTCGGCAGCCGTGCTAACACAGGTGGGAGATCGATCACTCACAAAGGCCAACGAACGCGATAAACAATCCAATTCCAGCCCCTACGGCCATGACGAGCGACTGAGGCATAGTCCGCGCTAGCCACTGCCTAAGCCCGCATAGTGACAGAACGAAGAAAATAATTCTATCGCGCCCCAATGTGTGATCAACTGGGTCGGACCTAAATCGGGAACTCAGCTTACCCTTCCAAGAACACCGCCCCCATGGCTTCCTGGTACGTTACCATGCCGGAGCCGTGGAAGCCTACAATTGAGTAAGCCACCTGCTCTCGGGCCACGTTCGTGAGAAGAGCGACATAAGGGCGATCGGTGTACCGCCACTTACGTATGCATTCATCCCTAACCCCGGGGCCATGCCGATGGGCAGGTTCGCGACAAAACCCATAGCGGCAGACGCGAGGGCGGATATGGCGGCGGTGGTCGTTATCAACTCATGGCGCACTTCCTCCACGCAGGTGAGATAGACTGGGTCATTGATACAGAGGTCGTCTGTGGTACAAACGCACGTGCCTCCACTCTGAGAGAGGATGGACGCGTTCACAGATATCTACCGGGGCAGGTGGTTAGCGGTATCGCGAGTTGCTTGGACGCAGTCACTGACAATATACGCCATTGCGGCCTACACCAGTATTGTTCAATTGAACGCAGGTCGTCGCACGAACCACTCAAGTGACTTACCCAGGTCGTGAGGCCGGCACGAAGTTCTGTCTGGGGAGAGTTAGGGCGGCCGAGCACGAATCCTCGTCGTAGCTCACCAAGAACCGGGACCCTATTCTCTGCTTAGGGTGTCCACACCCTTCCAGACGGAACCAGGTACCAACGGGAGACAATGCAACGGCGGCGTTGATCTTGTCAACAACAGTGACAGACATAGGTGTAGCCTCAGTTCAAGACTCGAGGTGTCGAAGCAGACGAACGCGGGGGGAGCCAAGGACGGAAAAAACGGGTGGAGAGGGCGGAGGTCGGCCGTTCCAGCCACCATATATGCGGTCATGACATTGAGTAGGAAGGAAACGCTGACTGCAACAAGCTGACATTCTACATGCGGATAAACAAATTTTGAGCCACAGGAGCGGAGGAAAATCTAAGCTCGGTACCTGATCATGGCAGTGGGGGGTGCCGCGGTCGCTGGGCATAATCTTGATCTGAAATCAAGACCCTTCTCTTTTCAATGTCGCCCCCCAACGACATACACTGCAGGAAGCGTGAAGTTATTCGAGGGTGAGATTTATTCTAGATTATTTCTTCAGGGTTCTTTCAATGTCTGAAGGAAACGATTCACTTTTCAGTACAACATCACCCACATGATTCACCCAACGAGTATATAGCGCGCTCTTTGGGGTGCCGGGTACGTGGGTCCGCTTGGCGACTTCCGGCACGAATGGGCGGCTCCGTTCTCCGGGAATGGTTGAGGCACTAGGAAAGCTCCGGCTTTGTGTCGATTGTAATCTCCTTGCAGAAGATACTTTGGAGTCCAGAAGGATGGATACGAATTCCAGACACAGCCTTGACAACAAGGTGTACCCCAAGTAATGCATCCTTGTGGGAGATTCGTGTTGTGTAACATGGCTGAGAAAGGAGGAAGCGCACAGTTGCCAGGAGCCGGCTCCCGATCAGCGGCGTGAACCCCTCACCGGTCGGCATGCGCGTGCGCAAGGACAAACCATTCCCAACGTTGTGGGGGCAAGGTAACGTCTCGCGCTAAAGGACTTACTCACGTAGCCCAGGTGACAAAGAGAGGATGCATC
>Ga0307509_10003721_pt1 | contig 22786 bp, 25 predicted proteins | sample 10_EM_MG_FD_202245 | JGI IMG/M metagenome (GOLD analysis project Ga0307509, IMG submission 202245) | Populus trichocarpa ectomycorrhiza microbial communities from riparian zone in the Pacific Northwest, United States - 10_EM | ecosystem: Host-associated > Plants > Roots > Unclassified | place... | reverse complement strand
ACCGGCAAGCGCTAGGTCTAAGGGAGGCTTCAGAGAACTCGAAGGTAAAGAGGGATAATAGTTAAAGGGCAAGTGGAACTCTGAGATCGCCGTTCAACCAAGTATATTCTTAAAGCATGAGTCTGCTGAAGTCTGCCGTTCTCCTGCTAGTCAGGAGATGAGTTTAAATACAAGAGTTCTCCCAGAGCGATAGTAATCAGATATCTGGCAACCACGATCATTACCGGGCAGTGCACCTTGCCCTGCATGTCCTGTGATCCCACATGAAACCTAAGAGTCATAACACTGCCTCAATGCTATCGTCAGCTTACATGACCGTTCCTTCACTTGTATTCCTAAATAAAACACCAAACATGCAAAACTAAACTTAACACAAGCTACCGGGCCTTAATATAGCTCCGGGGCTGTAAAACAATCAAACTAATCAAAGTAAGCAAAGTAATCAAACTAAACATAGGAAATCCAGCACTCCGCTCCTGTATACAGTTACCGGAACATGTATGCATGTTAGAGGATCACAGGACATGCAGGGCAAGGTGCACTGCTCTGAAATGATTGTGGTTGCAGGTTATCTGATTACTATCACTCTGAAGGAACTCTCATATTTAACCTCATCTCCTGGCTAGCGGTAGAACAGCAGACTTCAGCAGGCTCTTGACTTATGAATATAGTTGGTTGAATAGCAATCCTTTAGTCCCAACTTGCCCATTAACTATTTTCCCTCTATCTCCGGGTCTCTTGAAGCCTCGCTTAGATCTAGCGCTTGCTAGTCAACCGCTAGCCCTCTATTGTACCCTTTTTGTTAAGACAGGAGTAAACCTGTTACAGTTACGTCTATGGTGTCAATCTCATGATTGCTTCATGTCTTTAGGGTTCAGGACTTCATTGGTCCTATTTCCTCTTGAAATCTCTCTTCCTTTCTCTCTTGCTCTTCAGATGGCTGGGATTATGGTTTGCAGTAGGGAGAGGCTCCTTGATAGCGTTCTGGTCCACTTTCCCCCTGTTTGCCTGACGCTCTGACCCCCGACGCCGTCTTGTCAAACCTGAACACAATTCCAATAGTTGAGTGTCTTTGAGTTTGGTTACCGAGAGATTTCTTGGGGTAAAAGTTTAGTCTTTTTTTGCACTATGTTGCATTTAATCCCTGAGATGGGTCATAACGGGGCCTATTTTTGGTACATCAGAAAACATTCAACTCAAGGATCCCGCCTGTTTTTTGGGTGGTGGGCTTTCACTGGTCTATCCCTGCACCACCTTCTCCGCTAGAGCTGAGGGGGTGGCTTGATTTTTACCGCTGTGGTGTTGGGCAGTGTGGGTGTCCGAGTGGTGCTGTGGCAGTGGCAGCGTTGAAGAGTTTGGGGTGCCCTGGGGACCCGTTTGGGTGAAGGGGCAGTGTGGAATTTTCTTTTGTTGTGTTACATGACCACTTTGCCAGAGTGGGACTTCATGTTGGCTAGTATGTTGTTCTCAGTAGTGTTTGGGAGATGGCTATGGGAGGTGGATTGACTTTGTTGTACCCTAGTTGGGTGGTTTTATTTGAAGATTGCTGTAATGTTAGTTGGATGCTTGGGGTTTCCTATGCGTCGCGCAGGTGGTACTTTCCACATGTACTACGGACTAGGCAGGTTTGAGTTGGCTTACCTCGGGATTGTAATGCCTCAGGATAGAGAGCCTGGATTGGAATGCTTCCCTACTTTTAGTTAAAATTGAAGATTGAAACCACAGGCTCACGCTCAACACAATCCTCTCGATGCTCGGTGCTCTATCTAACTAACTGGCGAAGACAGGAATAGATATCAAAGACATTATATCCATGTGAGCTTCTCCATCCTCCATGAACATTTCCTGGCTAACTAAAGAAAAGCAAACACTTTCCACCGCTGGGCTTCCAGCCATTTCCAGCTAACCTTATAGTGCTTCCGCTTTTCTCCCGGTTTTCCCGAAAGATGCACGATCCAAAACTATCGCGCATTCCTGCATTCGCAAAGGTTTCCAGAACGTCCAAACAAAACGCCTGAAACCGAACAGTATACCCGAAGCGAAAGCGAGTCTCCGGATACAAACCCATGCCCGGACTCTTAGCCCATTCCCCATAACAAACCTATGCCCGAAGCCCGAGCCATATGCCCGGTTCCTCAACACATATCCGAAGCCACAAACAAGCGCACTCCCGGAAGCTAACTAAACAAAGGGAGTATCAAGAAAGTATGGCGAGCAGTACCATTTTCAACAGAAACTCCGGCTATGAAAACAGCACTCCCCCACTAACCCGAATATCAAGAAAATAATAAATGACTTTAATAAATAATAAAAATGTAAATTCAGAGTAGGATACAAAGTAGAAGCTAATATTTGATCTGGAGAAAGTTCTTTACCGAGTGTTGAAAGTGCAGGGTGATAGAGTGTGTTCCGTTGTTAATCATCGGCGGACAAAAATACTTGGCCGTGTAACTCGTAGAAATTTCCTTTGTAAATTATGGGCTGAAGTACAGTACTGTACAGTACATGACTAAGAATGGGTATATATAGAAGAGCTTTACCCCCTTGAATACAACCAAGCTTCGCCTCCGCTATCTCCCTACCCCTACATTTCTCAACACCACATTGCTTCTGGTACAAAATCTCACGATACTCTGCACTCTCAGTGAGCTGCCTCCTCTTGCACTCTCAGTGAGCTGCACTTCGCCTAGCACTCTTTGTGAGCTGCGAAATGTCCGTCCATGGTGCCCCTCAGGGCTTCCCTCTCCCTCCTTCCTCGGTGCCCTCCACCAGGCCCAGCTCCACCTCCCCTCCTTCTGAACAAATCATCTATGTAAGAAATTCCCTTGGGGAAACGCTCAACAAACTAGGCTTCAACGATGTTGTCCCCCTCCCCACTAGCTCCGAGCTTGGTAGAGACCTCTCTACGGGTGAATCTATTATCCTCCCTCTTCTCTGCTCTACGATCAACGCATTGGCCTCTCTGCTTGAGAGGGTCGACACCCTCAACGATCGCATCACACACACTCATGACTCCATCAGCCAGGTGGCAAACTCGGTTCCCAACAGGGAGGAGCTAACCGCCTCCCTGGCCCCCATCACCTCTTCGGTTCGCGACCTGTCACATAGGGTCAGCACAGCCCCCGCGTCACACAGACCCCCACCCCCCCCGGCCAATCAGGCCCCAGCCCCGGCCCCCCCTACCAGAAAACCCTCTGCCCCCACGCCGGGCCTGCATCCCGACTTCCCCAGGCATGACCACGCCACCAACAAATACTACGGTAACCCTGAGGCCTTCGCTAATTCCCACCCCACCTCTTGGGAGGCCTCCCACTTCGCAAATGGGGGCTACCCCGCCGTTTCCTCTTTCCTCCCTGGGATACAGGACCCTACCGGTCCTCGTCTGACTTACGCTCAAGTCTCGGCCCCCCCGGCGAAGGGGAAAAAAAAATCCTCTCCCCAAGGGGTTGCCTCTCTGGTTTCTCCTCCCTCCTCCTCGTCCTCCCCGGCTTCCTCCTCCTCCTCCTCCTCTAGACCCTCTACTCTTCCGGCTGCGGCCAGGAGGTTCTACGCCCCCAGACAGGATCCCCTCCCTCACCCGGATAGGGAAACCATTGCCGCCACCTTTCCAGACATAGCCGCAGAAGTCCTACGCTCGTCCAACTGCGCCCTTCCTCTTTCTTTCACAGCCAAGGTCAACTCAAATGGTACGGTGACTCTCTTGGGGGTCTCCCCCTCTACGCCTGCCTCCGACTACGCTCCCTTCTTCGGTGCCCTGGCAGCACGCCTGAACAAATCCTTCCCGGTTGGCTCCTCCCTGTGGCTCCCTTACAGGCCAGCCCCCAATGAAAACCAGTTCGCCATCCACGGCCTCCCCCTCCGCTATCTCCCCGAGGACAACGAAGGACTCTTCGTGTATCTCAAGGCTGCCATACTCAATGTGAAAGGTATCGAGATTACCTCGGCCCGCTTTCGCAATCCGGATCCTGAAGCCCGCTCTCTGAAACTTGCCTTCTCAGTTGTCGTCACAACCAGCCCTGAGGACGGTAAGAGGATGGACCCCAACATCTTTCTGCTCTCTCGCAAGAGGGAGGTCAAGACCGCTCACTCCGCCAATAAAACTACCTGATGCCGCAACTGTCAGAGGTACGGCCACACAGCCCCTGTCTGCAAATATGATCACCCGGTCTGCTCGATATGCGCCCTCCACCACCGTAAGACGGAACACCACTGCTCCAACCCTACATGTCCCAAAGAGGGTAACCTTCGCCCTGTGGCCAATTGCTGCTCTGCCTCTTGCGCGCACTGTGCTAACTGTGGGGATGACCACCCTGCCACTGACCCTACATGCCCAGCTAGACCTAGCCGTCTTCCCCCAACTAATGAAGAAGCCCCCACACAAGGACACGCCCCCTCTGCCCCTGCCGAAGGGGACATGGACACAACCGAAGACGAGGGTGAGGCTGTTGCCGAGACCCCGTGACCCTCTGCTCCATCAACTGTATGAAGACTTCTCCCGGCCTTCGAGGTAGTTACTCCTCAACTGACCCGCCCCTCACCTCCTCCCTCGGTTTTGCGCCCTACTCCGGGGGCCGGTGGCCCACTCCCCCAGGTGGGCCCTAGCCCCTCCCCTGCTCCTTCCAATGATCCGGGCAGGGCCCGATAATGCAGTACAACAACAGCCCTACCATGTCTCCCCGGCCGGCCAGGGGGGCCTTTCGTTCCTTTTCCATCGTACAACACAACAGCCTTGGGAGCTGGGATGTGTTCTTATCTCTCATGAATAGCTTCAGCAAACTGGCCTCCCCTCCTATGATAGTGGCCCTCCAAGACCCCCCCGTCAGAAGGGGCCTGCTTCCGTCCTTTTCTACCTACAAGTGTTTTCACCCCCCCTCCACCAAGCCTAGAGTGGCCTTTTATGTCCACCCCCACCTGCTCAACTCAGTGTCCCTTTTACCCTTTTCGTTTGACCGACCTGATTTATTTTCAATTGATATTTTTGCTCCGGAAGGTTTTTTTGAACTTCAGTTCACTCGCTTTAGAATCACTAATGTCTATAACCTTGCTCTCATGACCACGCCCTTGCGCTCCATCCCCCCTGCTGCCTTATTTCAGGATAACCCCTTCCCGACCCTGGTGGTTGGTGATTTCAACCTCCATCACCCTACCTCCGACCCCCTTCGAAGGTTTGATCCTAGAGAGTACAACCTGTCGCAACCCTACTTCAGTCATGCCTCTGAGTGCAGCTACTCCCTTCTCAACCAGCCTGGTCTGTATACTTGCTTTCCTTTTGCACACAACGCCAGGCCTTCGGTCCTTGACCTCGCCTTCGCCAATGGCCCACTTTTCCCGTCGGTCGCTGAATGGGATACTCCTCTCGAATCTACCGGTTCTGACCATGTCTCTATTCTCGTCACGCTCAACTCTCCCAGGTTCAGACTCCCGACCCCCTCTCCGAACTGGGCAAAAACATACTGGGCAAGTGTCCTTCCCACACTCCCTTCGCTGACGCCCCCCCCTCCTCAGTCTACCTGCTTGTCCTCCGTCTTCGAGGATTGGTTCGACACTCATGCCAACAGGGTTAAAACCCTCATCTCCTCCAACACCCCCGTGTCGCGACCTTCCCCCAGGTCTAAACCCTGATGTTCCCCACTCCTCTCTCACCTCAGGTCTGCCTTCCACTCGGCCTCTCGCTCATTCAAGTCCTCCAGGGACCCCTACGATCAATTGGCCCTCCGGTCGGCGAGACGTTCCTACTTCTCGACCATTAAGAAAGCTAAGTTCGCCCACTGGTCGAGGTATCTCTCGTCCCTCACCCCCTCATGGGTCTGGGAAGCCAGGAAGCTTGCCTCGGGTAGACAGAACTCCAGGTTCCCCTCTTTTCCCGACCAAGACACTCCCGAGGGTATCAATAAGGCCCTGCTTTCCCATTTCTTCCCCTCTGCACCTCCTCCGATCAACGCGCCCCTCACACTCTCCCCCTACCCTGATTACTTTCCTCTCAGCAAAGAAGAGATCACGCTCGCCCTCTCAAAGTCTTCCAACACCTCTGCCCCCGGCCCGGATTCAATCCCCTATGTGGTATGGAAACAGGTCCACTGCTCGTGCCCCGCCCTACTTACCTCTCTCCTCTCCCCTGTGCTACAGTACGGACATCATCCCTCTTCTCTGAAGAAGGCGAATGGAATTGTGCTGGATAAACCTGGCAAGGCCTCTTACGACACCCCCGCCTCCTTCAGAGTCATTGTGCTCCTCGAAACTCTCTCCAAGATACTTGAACGAGTCACTGCCGCCCGCCTTTCCCTCCTCGCCAGGCACGTGGGCTTGCTCCATCCTCATCAGACAGGGTCCCGCCCGGGACTCTCCACTTTCGACGCAACTTCCACCCTTGCCCACGAGGTTCGCCTCCTTCAGAGACTTGGGTCCAAGGTTTCTTCTCTCTTCCTTGACATCAAAGGCGGTTTCGACAATGTCGACCCCGGCCAGCTCACATCCGCGCTGCGGGCTAAAGGGGCCCACAAGTACCTTGTTGCATGGGCAGGAAGTTTCCTAACTAATCGCAGATGCAGGCTACTCTTTCAGGGTTCCCCGAGGGTGTTCTCGACGGTTGCGGTTGGTACCCCCCAGGGCTCACCCATTTCTCCCCTTCTCTTCGTCATCTACGTTTCTCCCCTACACCCCGAGATCACAAAGGGTATCGTGCTTTCCTATGTGGACGATTTCGTGGTCACAGTCTCTTCCTCATCCCACCGACGCAATGTCCAGCTGCTCCAACGCCACTTTTGCTCCCTGTGCCATGCTACTGCACCCAAGGGTCTCACGTTCTCCGTTCCAAAGACGGAACTTATCCACTGGCGTACCCCTCTGGAACGCTCGGCCCCATCCAAGGCTGGTGTCCGCCTAGACGACCTGTACTTTCCCCCCAACGATGAGTTGAGGTGGCTAGGGTACGTATTCACCCCTTCGCTCTCCCCGAACGCTCACTACAGCAAGAGACTGTCCCTCGCCCAGGACGCCCTGGACGCAATCAAAAGGCTCTCTCCCCGCGGTAAAGGCCTCCCTCCGTACCTCTGCCATAGGTTGGCTTCGTCCCTTCTCGCCCCGGTTCTCCTATATGGCTCAGACCTCTACACTCCCTCCGTGAGGATGCAGGATAAGTTGGACGTTTTTTGGCACCGTGTCCAGAGATGGGTCACCAACTGCTTCTCCTCCACCCCAGTTCCCATACTAGCCATTGAGTCCTGCCTCCCCCCTCTCGTCCTCCTTATAGAACACCGACAGCGCATGGCGGCCCTAAGGGTAGTCTCCTCTCCGCCCGAAATTAACCCTGTGTCGGCCAGGCTTCACAAATCATTCCCAAACCGGTCCTCCTATCGCTCCCCGCTCTGTCATCACTCCCTTCTGGTCAAGTTGAATCCCGCCCACCGCCCCCTCATGTTGAGAACACCTCAGGTGACGATCCGCAAACACCTCCCCATTGACGAGATCGCCCACAGGGCGCTTCCCCTACTCAAAGACAGGCCCTTCTTTCCTTTGCATAACCGTCAACTGGTCCCTACCCTATCCGTCCCTCTGGGGGACTCTCCCTCGAACTCATACACCGCTCTCAAGAAAGAATCCCGAGCGATCCTCCTCCTGCAGTGGCGCTCGCTCGCTCCTCCTCCCCCAGGCTATCCCTACCCGCCTTCGCTCACGCCCCACCCCTTCATGGGCCTCCCCAAATTCTTGGCCGGTCGCTTTCATCAAATGCGGTCTGGCAAAAGCTACCTCGCAGCCCATCCTTCCTGGTTCAATCGAGACACTCCCTCCACCTGCCCCAGGTGCCGCGCCTCGGCTGAAACCTTTGAGCACGCTATCCTCCACTGCGTAGCCCGTCACCGCCTAAAAGAGAGTCTCCTTCTGACCCTCACCTCGCTTGACGCCGCCTCGCCCCTATGGTCCTCCGATCAAGATATCGCCGCCCTTTCCAGATTTATCGCACTCACGGCCACTGGTTTCCCACCCGACATGTTCCCCCCGAGCCCTACTTCCAGTACTGCCCACAGCCCTACTCTCTCCCCTTCCTTGTCCCCCTCGCCCCGTTTCAGGTTTTCTCACGTGGAGGATGTTTGATGTGTTCGGGTATTTCTTTACTTGTTGTTCTTTAACGGAGATCGCGAGGTCTGGTTGTTTTGGATATTTCTTCACGAGATTATGATGTTTTCCCTTGGTTGGCAATTGCGTCATGGTTTGGCTACGCTTTGGAAGAACTGGGTAGATAGGATTTTCTTTTGTTAGTTGTTTTATTATAGGTTTTGTTTACGCCATAGCTCACCGCTGCATGCGAGTTCTTTGTACCTTTAAACAAACGAATACATGACTTAAACAAAAAAAGAAAAAAGAAAAAAGAAAAAAAACCCCCTTGAATACAACAACGAACACCGCTTCTCTCCTCCCAACGATTGAAATCAACACCATGGTTTTTGATCGTCACTTTCTCTCCTCGCACTCTTAGTGAGCTGCACCCTCCGCACTCTTTGTGAGCTGCTCTCCTCTTCGGTCGCGTCGCTTCACTTCAGTTATCTTTGGTTCTCGGTTGCGTTGCGTTGCTTCTGTCGTACTCTTCTCCCCTGCCTCATGGTGGGTCTCCTCCTCTCTCAGGGGTCTTCCCTCGTCAATGGGTCGGTCGCAGTTTCGGGTTATTGTCGAAGTAGTGGCCACGGTGGTCCTGCTGCCTGATATCGCACTTCCTTCTGGCATCATCGATCGGTACGGTCGGCTTTTCGAAAAGTCGTGATCCTGTCACAGTCCTCCCTCCCTCGTACTTCTTGGGTCGTCTACTCTTGTGTCCCGTGTCTCGTTCCCGTTGCTCGGTTACAGCTATCTACACTCTCCTTGGAGGCATCCTGATGCCACCCCCTCCCCTCACCGTCCACCTCCCCGTGGTGGCGCCTTGACGGTCCAGTCGTTTGTAGCTGGGTCGTCTCGGTCTCGGAAGTAATGTTCTGCGTGCGCCAACCTGTTTTTGGTGCGACTGCCTTCCCCCTTGCCATGCTTTGGTTTTCCTTACGGGCTGCTTTATTTTTTCTTTTGTTTGGTTGGAACACGGCTAGGGTTTTCCTTTCATTTCCTCCCTGCTTTGTTGGTTAGAATTTCTTCTAGTTGCTTCGGTTAGTTAGTAGGTTTTCTTTTCTTCAAGGTGGCTGGTGTGCGGTTGGTCTCAGACCAGAGAGACTTGGGGTGTTTGTGTTGTTCCTTAGGCCGGTAAGAGGGGGTTTCACAGAGGGTTTGTTTACGCCATAGCTCACCGCTGCATGCGAGTTCTTTGTCCCTATTTAAACAAATGAATACATGACTTAAACAAAAACAAACAAACCCCCTTGAATACAACAACGAACACTCCTTCTCTCCTCCCAACGATTGAAATCAACACCATGTTTTTTTTATCGTCACTTTCTCTCCTCGCACTCTGAGTAGGCTGCACCATCCGCACTCTTCGTGAGCTGCTCCCTCTTCGGTCGCGTCGCTTCGCTTCGGTTATCTTTGGTTCTCAGTTGCGTCGCGTTGCTTCTGTCGTACTCTTCTCCCCTGCCTCATGGTGGGTCTCCTCCTCTCTTGGGCGTCTTCCCTCGGCAATGGGTCGGTCGCAGTCTCGGGCTATCGTCGAAGTAGTGGACTCGGAGGCCCTGCTGCCTAGTATTGCACTTTCTCCTGGCACCACCGGTCGGCACGCTCGGCTTCTCAAAAAGTCGTGATCCTGTCACGGTCCTCCCTCCCTTGCACTTCTCGGGTTGATTACTCTCGTGTCCCGTGTCTCGTTCCCGTCACTCGGTTACAGCTATCTACACTCTCCTTGGAGGCATCCTGATGCCACCCCCTGACGGCCCACCGCCCCGTGGTGGCACCTTGGTCGGCCCCGTCGTTGTATTGCTCTATCTCGGTGACTGAAGTTTGGCCTAGGACTCGGTTGTAATGGTGGCGTTCGTCGGCTGTTTCGATGTCTTAGCCCCCCTCCTTGCTTTGTTGCTTTGGTTTACTGCTACGGGTTGCTTTATTTTTCTTTTGTTTGGTTGGAACACGGCTAGGGTTTTCCTTTCATTTCCTCCCCGCTTTGTTGTTTAGATTTTCTGCCTAGTCGCATATGGTTAGTAGATTTTCTTTTCTATCGAGGTGCCTGGCGTGCGGTTGGTCTCAGACCAGAGAGACTTGGGGTGTTTGTGTTTTTTCCTTAGGCCGGTAAGAGGTGGTTTCACAGAGGGTTTGTTTACGCCATATCCCCACGGATCCATGCGAGTTCTTTGTCCCTAGTTAGCTTCGCCCTATCGGGCTCAGCCGAAAACAAACGAATACATGATTTAAACAAAAAAACCCCCTTGAATACAACAACGAACACCTCTTCTCTCCTCCCAACGATTGAAATAAACACCATGGTTTTCTATCGTCAACTCCACCCCTCGCACTCTCGGTGAGCTGCACCTTCCGCACTCTTTGTGAGCTGCTCTCCTCTTCGGTCGCGTTGCTTCGCTTCAGTTATCTTTGGTTCTCAGTTGCGTTGCGTTGCTTCTGTCGTACTCTTCTCCCCTGCCTCATGGTGGGTCTCCTCCTCTCTTGGGCGTCTTCCCTCGGCAATGGGTCGGTCGCAGTCTCGGGTTATCGTCGAAGTAGTGGCCACGGTGGCCCTGCTGTCTGGTTTTGCTTTCTCTCCTGGCACCATCGGTCGGTACGGTCAGCTTCTCGAAAAGTCGTGATCCTGTTACGGTCTTCCCTCCCTCGCACTTCTTGAGTCGTTTACTCTCGTGTCCCGTGTCTCATTCCCCTCACTCGGTTACAGCTATCTATACTCTCGTTGGAGGCATCTTAATGCCACCCCCTCCCATCACCGTCCACCTCCCTGTGGTGGCGCCTTGGCAGCTCGGTCGTTTGTAGCGGGGTTGCCTTGGTCTCAGAAGTAATGAGGGCGTGCTTTTTGTGTTTCGATGCATTGCCTCCCCCTTGCCATGCTTTGGTTTTCCTTCCGGGTTGTTTCATTTTTCTTTTGTTCGGTTGGAACACGGCTAGGGTTTTCCTTTCATTTCCTCCCCGCTTTGTTGGTTAGAATTTCTTCTAGTTGCTTCGGTTAGTTAGTAGATTTTCCTTTTTTCAGGGTGGCTGGCATGCGGTTGGTCTCAAACCAGAGGGACTTGGGGTGTTTGTGTTTTTCCTGAGGCCGGTAAGAGGTGGTTTCACAGAGGGTTTGTTTACACCATAGCTCACCGCTGCATGCGAGTTCTTTGTCCTTATTTAAACAAATGAATACATGACTTAAACAAAAAAAAAACCCCCCTTCAATACAAAGTGTAGCAGTAGCAACAAGCTTGGAATTTCGTAAAGTCAAAACTATATTGCGCTTAACTTGCAGTGCTAGTGGTAATCACACTGCGCCTCAGAAGTTGTACAATATATTCAAGTTGGCTAACCTCGGGATTTTACTACAGATGTTTCATGTGAATGTGGATTGGTGGCTCTCGTTATTTAAATACAAAGAACAATCGTGAATGGTGAGTGCAATCCACCGGAAAGTCATGCGGTCGGAGAGGAAAAGAGTGTGGCAACATGCGATACTATAGATGTTCGAGCTTGACCATCCCACCAGCTTCAATGGTTCCTAATCCTTATCGCCATAGTCCCAAGCATACCATCTCGTTATCAGGTATATAATCGTGTACCCAAAGAGGTGAAACTATCACCGGGACATCCTTCCAAGTCTCATCAGCCTTGGATCCTCCCCACATGGAGGTGGCTGAAACCTACTCAGGCATTGTTACACCACAAGCCACATCACCCCGCTTTCTTCAGCTCCGCTCAGAGAAACTTTTATAAACCACCATACCCCGATACCTTTAAACCTCACCGCACCATATTTACCGTCAACCAACACTTTGAAGAAAGCATCATGGCCTACACTAAAAATGCGTACTCAAGCAAATTCGGCGACAGCAATGCCAACTGCGGCAATATAACCGATAGTTTCATCACGCACACCACTGTCTATAAATCCGACGAGCATTCCAAGATTATGCGCTGGCTCTCTCCACTAGAGCCAAGCAGCAGGCATCAGAGTGTGCGCAACAGCAGATTCGAGGGCGTTGGGGGTTGGCTTCTGCTCACGAGCGAGTTTCGGGAATGGAGGGAGGGTGGAGCCGATAAGGCTGTTTTGTTTTGCTCCGGGAATCCGGGGGTGGGCAAGACCTACCTGAGGTAAGTAGCACCATTCTTTGAACGAAGCACATGAGGTTGACGGGTGAGAAATACTAGTTCCCTGGTAATCGATAGCTTGTGCGATCAGGCAGGGAAGGAGGATATCACGGTTGCCTGCTTGTACTGCGACTTCGTTGCTCAGGAAGAGCAGACTATCACTAGCATGATGGGAGCTATTCTCAAACAGCTAGTAGGCAGAGGCGACATCCCCGATTACCTACGCGAAGCGTTCCAAAAAGGGCAAAATGAGATTGGTGGTAGAGGGCTCCTACTTTCGGATTTGATCCGAATGTTGAAGACGGCTATCGCTTCGCTGAGGAAGGTTTTCATCTGCATTGATGCGCTTGATGAATTCCTACCGAAAAATCTGCCAGAGCTCCTTAAGTCCCTTGGAGATATTGTGCAGGAGTCGCCCAACACGAGAGTATTCCTCACTGGGAGGCCCCATGTTGCGGGCGCTATTCAACGTTATTTCGCGAAGACCGTCGTAATACCCATCAGCCCTAATACAGACGACATTAAGAGCTACCTGGAGATGAAGTTAGACTTGGATGACGATCCAGAGGCGATGGACAACGATTTACGGGCGGATATTATAAAGGTTATTGTGGATAAGATGTCGGATATGTGCGTAGGAGCATTTTACCTTTCCATCCCATCAATGGTGTATACTTACAAAATATTATGTCTAGATTCCTTCTAGTTTCGATCAATATTGAGACCGTTCTAGGGGAAATGACAATTGGTCTGAGAAGGGAAAAACTTGAAGAGATGGAGCGAGGCAATGGACTGAGCGATGCCTACACGGCAACTCTTGCCCGGCTGAAGGGGCAGAAAGGAAATAAAGCAGCGGTCGGATTGAAAGTACTAAAGTGGGTGTTGTATTCGGAACGGCCATTACGGGCGGAGGAGCTCTGCCAAGCCCTGGCGGTGGAGATGGGATCTCGAGATCTGAATCCGAAAAACATCCCTGTGTTACGGACACTCGTATCGTCTTGCCTGGGACTTGTCACGGCCGAGGAGTCTTCGTCCACAGTTCGACTAGTGCACTTTACGTTGCAGGAGCATCTCTTAAATAGCCCGACGCTATTCCATAGTCCCCACTCGACAATTGCCGAGGTTTGCTTGACATACCTGAATTTTGGATGTATCACGGAAATCCCGCCAGCTTCTTACTGCCCCCCCCCAAAAATGCCCTTTCTAGAATATGCTTCTCTTTACTGGGGGGAGCACGCAAGAATAGGGATGACGGAAAATGTCAGAATACTAGCACTACGGCTTCTGGACAGATTTGGCGAGCATATATCTGGTTACCTACTCTATGGTGAAGCGCAAGGTTGGGTCCGGTATATTTTCCGGGTGCCAGAAGATACCGGATTTACCGCACTCCACGCAGTATCATTTCTTGGGATAGTAGAGGTAGTTGCTACGATTCTGGAGAGAAAGGAGTGTGATGTTAATGCAACCGATCGCACGGGCAGCACTGCTCTCATATGGGCAGCTAGAAAAGGGCACGAGGAAGTTGTAAAGCTACTTTTAGAACGGGAAGAGGTCAATCCCGACCAGGCAGACAGTGGACGTGGCCGAACGCCAATCTCATGGGTGGCAGAGGAGGGGCATGAGGGGATAGTAAAGATGCTTTTAGAACAAGAGGTCAATCCCCACCATGCAGACAAATACGGCCGAACGCCAATCTCATGGGCGGCAGAGAGAGTACATGTGGGGGTTGTAGGGATGCTTTTAGAACGAGAGGAGGTCAATCCCGACCAGCCAGACACCGAAGATGGCCGAACGCCAATCTTGTGGGCGGCAGAGAGAGGACATGAGGGGATAGTAAAGATGCTCTTAGAACGAGAGGAGGTCAATCCCGGCCAGGCAGACACTGATTATGGCCGAAGGCCAATCTCGTGGGCGGCTGCCAACGGGCATGAGGGGATAGTAAATATGTTCTTAGAACGAGAGGAGGTCAATCCCAGCCAGGCAGACGATTATGGTCGAACGCCAATCTCGTGGGCGGCAGAGAGGGGACATGAGGGGATAGTAAAGATGCTTTTAGAACGAAAGGAGGTCTATCCCGACCAGGCAGACACCTACTATGGCCGAACGCCAATCTCGTGGGCGGCATGGGGGGGGCATGAGAGGATAGTAAAGATGCTTTTAGAACGCGAGGAGGTCAATCCCGACCAGCCAGATACTGAAGATGGCCGAACGCCAATCTCGTGGGCGGCAGAGAGGGGGCATGAGGGAATAGTAAAGATGCTTTTAGAACGAGAGGAGGTCCATCCCGACCAGGCAGACACTACATATGGCCGAACGCCAATCTTGTGGGCGGCAGACAGGGGGCATGAGGGAATAGTAAAGATGCTTTTAGAACGAGAGGAGGTCCATCCAGACCAGGCAGACACTACATATGGCCGAACGCCAATCTTGTGGGCGGCAAAGAGGGGGCATGAGGGGGTAGTAAAGATGCTTTTAGAACGAGAGGAGGTCAATCCCAACCAGGCAGACACTACATATGGCCGAACGCCAATCTCGTGGGCGGCAGAGAGGGGGCATGAGGGAATAGTAAAGATGCTTTTAGAACGAGAGGAGGTCAATCCCGACCATGCAGACACGGAATATGGCCGAACACCAATCTCGTGGGCGGCAAAGGGGGGGCATGAGGGGATAGTAAAGATGCTTTTAGGACGAGAAGTCAATCCCGACCAGGCAGACACTGAATATGGCCGAACGCCAATCTGGTGGGCGGCAGGGAGGGGGCATGAGGGGGTAGTAAAGATGCTTTTAGAACGAGAGGACGTCAATCCCAACCATGCAGACAAATATGGCCAAACGCCAATCGGGTGGGCTCCACAAGTGGGGCATGAGCGGATTGTAAAGCTGTTTTTAGAACGAGAGGTCGGCCCCAGCCAGGCAGACACCGACTATGGCCGAGCCCTACTCTCGCTGGCCTCTCAGCGCCGCAATGCTGGAGATCCGTATTTCTGGGGAGGGCGAATCAATTAGCAATAGGCAGGACCTTCCGCCGTAGAGGAAAACCACCGTAGAGCAGGAGCCCCTGTGAAGTATCAGAGGAAAGGGTGTGATAGGGCAAAAAGAGAGTTTTCGTTGTTAAATGTAAATAGTCTTGAAACCTTTGGAACTACGCTGTTGATTCATGTTTTGTTTCCTAGCATCTGTCCTGCATTAGTTTATGTTTCGTCTCGTCTCACCAGCAACATCTTGGGCACTCCTGTTACAACTATGAGTTACTTGTATCATGTGGAGGAAAAGTTTTTCTAGTCGCTTTCCTTTGATATTATTTTTCTAAGATAAAAGCACAATGTATTTCCCTCTTGTCTTATACGATCATCAGTCTTTACTTGTTCACATTACCGCTCTCTCATCTTGTCTCTATAGTAAATTGCATTCGTTTTCCTCATATCCTATCAAAAAATAGAGAGAAAAGAACTCAACCATGGTAGAACAGATATAGCTTGTGATGCTCAACCTATGTTTGTTTTTTTCACAATCACACATCGCCCGAGACCAGTCTCCTCAGGGCACCAAACGTAGTGAAAGTCCCATCCGCATATCCTAACTTGACATACCACAATGGGATTGCTCCATCAGGCAGTTTCCTACCATCACCCACGCTTTTACGAACTTAATTACACTATGATACATCTCCGAACAACACGCGACCGACCCTCTCGTTCACCGCCGACCAATATTTTATCATCGCGTCCTTCATCCGTCCCTTCGTTTTTCTCACTTCCATCCTACCTCCTTCATTACCCCACGTCCACATTCCATACTGTAAATAATTACCTAATCTAGGAATGGTGAAGGCGGGCCCATGTCGATTTATTCATGAATAGGCTCTGACAAAGCAATTACGGCTCAACACTGGATATCACTAGCACTCAAGATAGCTTAAAAAATTCCCTACTTTCCTTGTGATTTAGACGGTATCTTACCGTAATAGGTGACTAACTTTATAACCTACGTTCAAAGTCTCCAATTTGTGGATTATACTGGCTTGGGAAGGGGTAGCTTTCCAGTACAAAGACATCTTCGCGATTGAACATTGTTTGTGAGGATAACTAATATACTAATACAAACCTATGAACTCCTACCCCCCCCTTATTTCCCTGCGGCTCCGGCACTATGCTCATCCCGTGAAATCCGGGTCTTTAAATTCCAGATACGAGCTAACCACAGTTCCGGTATCGCGAGGGAAGGGCAATCTATGATCTATATCGACGGTAGACGGCAGGCATATTTCTACTCTTAAGAAATTAATCATCTCTCGGATATTTTTCTCTCCCTACCTCCTTCAATGTTCCATCCCACAACCAAGTCCTTATTAACTAGTGACATTTGCCATGGTAACAATAACATTATCACTACACTCATACCAAGCCTACCCTACTCTCCCCACCATGCCCACCGGAAACCCACCGAAGCTCTCCCCCGGCCAGCACTGTACTGCACTTGACTGTCGTCACCAAGTGAACCCTATGAAAGCTGGTAATTAACCAATCACCCCTCCGAAAGTAAACCCATTGATCAATCCGCCAGAGACCCCCGAATAATGATGACAGGAGTCTCAAATACACACTCACTGCTATTACCAAAACACCGAATAAGCCGTCCTTCTTTTCCTTATCTCCTGCTCCGTGCCCGGGTGGGGTTTCCACAGCGCTGCTATTAAGTTGTCAAAACTACTCCACCCTCTGTATATTCGTTTTCTCGTTTTCGCCGGGAAGGGTGGGGGAGCTAGTAATGCAGCATTTTGAACTTCTGTGGATTGTTGGCACAGTGGTTTATTTATTAGTTGTGGGTTAAGTTAGATACTCTCTATCTGTATCATATATATAAATTTACCAGTGGTTGGGGGTTTTTCACTGCTTATGTTGGGGTCTTTATGCGTTCTTTTATCTCCCAGCTGCATTTTTACGATTTCTCCTAGCTTTGTTTATGATATTCGTTCTATAATGCGGGGTTGTTAAAGGCTAATTTGTAGGTTACCGTGTTTAGCACATTGTCCAACTATGGCACCGGTGTGGGGGGGGTTCATTTATCTCGCTCGGGTAGATCACCCTCACAACGTGCCATTATCAGAATTAGATCATGATCACTCCGCACTATCAATTAAACCTACTTTAGCAATACCCACCCAGCGGCATCGTACCAGCCCACGCCACTCTCCAAACAAATGAAAATGTAACAAATGAAGGAATGTTCAATATCTTCCCCACCCAACAAGAACAAACACCTAGCTCCTCTCCACCTATTAATGAACCATATAAATACAATTTAGCCCCAAAATATACTTACCTTACTTACTCCCAAACTGAGACAAGGTTCCTGCCTTGCCTCGCCTGTGTATGATATATACAAATTGATTAACCAAACCTCTATTTTAAACCGGGGAAGAAAAGAAAAGAAAAAACACCGACCAATGCAAAAAAGAGAGTGCCAAAAGTTGAAAACAGGAAAAAAATAATATCTACGGCCACCCCGGATCGTTATTCTCTACCTGACTCCTCTCGCTCCAGGTAGAGAAACTTGCGGAACTATAGTCGCATTGCGAGCTAGCAAGGGACTGTCGTGTTGTCTTAGAGACCTCCGTTACCGCCTCTTGCGGTTGTGGCTCCATGATCGTGTGCTCCGAGATTCGGTCCCGGGAGCGGGAGCGGGTGGTGGTGGTGGATAAGGTGAGAATTCTTAGAGAGGAATTCCTTGAAGAGGGGGATGGAGGAACGAGGATGATGGTATGGCTATAGGTCATCTATCTAGGGGGAGGGAAGCTCTGTTAGACGGGTGGTGGGGGGCGCGGCTTCCGACGGTAGTGTCTTGGGAGGATGGAAGCAATAGGCGATTGCAAGTTGTTGAGTGCTACCTCGATGTTTCGAGACCACCACGATTGCTGATGGTTTGTGATTAATCGTGGGCGGGGATGGGAACCTGGGCGTGTCGGCAGGAAGGCGAATGGCTTGGAATTGGCGTGGCGACGGCGACAGAAGACCACCGATAACACCAGCAGGAAGGATCCCAAGACGCAAGAGGCTATTATGGCTGCGAGCTGCCCAGGTGTCAGGCGGGATTGGCTCGGGAATGATGATAGTGTGGACGGGGCTGGCGAGCTCTTGGTAGTAGTGAGATTTGATGATGTAGTAGGGATAATTAGGGTAGCCGAAGAAGACGACAACACGATCGTGGCGGAACTGACTGAAGGGGGGGTCAACGAAGGGGAAGCAAGGCTTCCAGTTTCATTAGACTCCAAAGAAGAAGTCACCGGGATGCCCGCCGGGGGCGGCGATGTGAATTCGCTTTTCGAAATCTGGTCATCACCGCTCGTGATACCCACCGGCTCAGCCGTCGGGGGTGGTATCCCGTTCGTCACGGCCGGCACGAAGCTCTCGCCCTTTCTCTGAAACCTAGTCTTCCAGTACTCGGCAAAGAGGGTATCGGCGATAACCGTTTTCCCCATCTGTCCCTCGCAGACAATCTTCCGGTAGCGAACAATCTGATCCCGTTGTACGGAGCGGTTACTCACCGCCTGATCGCACGTGCTCAAGCATCCATCCTCCCAATATACTCTCCCCTGTTATCCTCCTCCCCGCACCAAGAGTCGGCCATTTGGGCGAGGTCGCGGCCAACCGTGCAAAGATTTACCATCTGCGTCTGACAATTATCCCCGCAGGGGTCGAAGAGCGGGCCATAGCCAATTTCCGCGGCGAAGGCGAATAATGAGATAAAGTTGGAGAATAGAATGTATGACCAGCATCGACGAAGAAACATTTCTTATGAGTGAGTGGGGGGAGAAATTAGTTAAAAAGATTAATAGAAATTGGAAGGAAAGAGGAGCGGAAATGAACTCTGCCGCCTGGGCTGGTGACCCATTACTGTGGAAAATAAAACAAAGGAAAGGTTTGAAAGGAAGGAAAAGAAAGGCTAAAGAGAAGAAATCGACATTAGGATTGCTGTACTGTAGATTATCGCAACAGGCAGCAGTATTTACCAAGAAACGAGGAGAAGGAGAAGGAGGATATATTTCCTTGTGGGAAGAACGCGGGGACTCCGACGGGCTTATGTACAGTATGTTCTAACTCTCTCCCTTTTTCTTTTCTTTTTTTCCCTCTCATTTCCCCAGATTTACTTTAAACAGGACGCCATTCAAGAATTATAACATTAGGGCACACACACAGGTACGGTACTGGACGATCCCCACTCCATGAGCCACAAATAGAAGGTTGGCGAGGTCCCAGGATGTGACATTCGTGCCGTTGCGTGCTCGCTTATATATCTCCTTTCGGGATGGTCGAGGCTTGGCAGTTCTAGTTTGGCCGTTGGTTGATGGACAGGGTTAAGAGCAAAAGCTGAGTTGAGCCGCAAGTTCTGTCGAGCTGCTAGGCACTGTCTAATGTGCCCCCAATTGTGAGCCTATGATAGGAGAATTTTGCGGGTTCTGGCTCCATGCTCGAGCCTTGGCATGCGCAATCCCTAGTTAGCACTATTACTGTTTTTGAGACTGGATACACTAGGTCTAATGAAATCTGGCACTAGTCCCAAAGGGTCTACTGAGCCAGCGCTGTTTCGGAGGTTACAGACCCGTTTACCGATCCGTCTGGTTAGCAAATTTTGGTGTGAAAACTAGACGGTTCTGTCTCAACCGTCTAGTTTTCACACCAAAATTTTCTAACCAGACCGGATCGGTAAACGGGTCCTAAGCCTTGGTTGTAAGAGATTTCACACCCCCCGAAACATTTGCAGTGCCAAAGCAGCTGAGCACGTACGAAAGATTTACACGGAGCGAACCAGATGTCTGGGTTGCGACAATGGATCCCGCTTGTCGCACCGTCCAACCATTAGTTTGCACCCCCCCCCCCCCCGAGTCGAATTAATATTGTTAATGCTCCCCCGGGTGTAAGTGATAATTTATTTCACTTATGAATAGAAATGTAATTTGATGTACGGTAGTCAACACAATTGGCTGTTGTTAAATGGATGTGCTTGGCTTTGTTACGAGATTGGAAATGATAGTTTAGGAGATATGCAGACGGAAGGGATGCGGGAGAATGTTCTATAGAGAGCTTATCCGCATGTTCTTTTCTTTGTTATCACGGGAGTGTACGGAGGAATAGGGACATGAGGCAAACGCAAAGATAGGTATGGGTGATCCATGGTTGATTTGTATGTCGTATTATGTTTTACTTATACACCTGTCTTTACCGTTAGTTTAATTTTAGAGAGTACAAGCAAAGAGAACAGTTAGAGGAGAGCGAGCGAGAGCGAAAGAACGAAGCATTATAGGCAGTAAACTTACGTTCAATATTCCTTCCTCCGAGTGCCTAAGTTCCAGGTCAAATCTCTTAGTCTATTGGCTTACTTCCGTGTGACCCTCACCTCCCCACGTCTAAACCTTTTGACATTGTCTACATCATGAATGGAGCCGTCATTTCTAGATTGTGAAAAATTATTTGATTCATATGGCGGGTTTTCGTATGATATGGTATTGCGTCTTTTGGCCAACCCGACTGTTGCCACTTGTCATTTGGCTTTTAAACTCGGTCAATGAATACAAGGGGAAGAAATTTCATGTATAGTGGTTTACAGTAAGCATACAACCGAACCAGCTATCTTGGTGGGCAGCAAATAGAGAATATGCCTGGCATTGCGGGTGAACCGGACATGTAGGTTAGGTTATGGCGTGAACAGACCTTCCATATTAGACATAGAGAAATCCGTGTTGGACAGTGTCCTGATTATCAGGACACCGGAGATGCTGGTGTGGCTGTGCTTGGGGGGCAAAGTATAGGGGTGGGCAGAGGGCGTTACCGTATTGAAAGTCTTGTGCACCGAGGGCTATTGAGGCACATAGGAAATTTTGCAAAAACTCTTGTCTGGTCACCTGGCCACAACTTTCTCACCCCAAGTGTTGACTGGCGTATTACAAGTAGGGAGCTTCTTAGAGAGGTAAACCTTTCTGATAAATAGAACATACCTACACTTTGTTGTTGGTTTGGGATATTCCTGGAACACCTATGGGATAGCGCAACAGTACTGTGTAACACCAAGACTGCAAGAGATGTGTTGTTCAATCTCCACCTCCCACCAAATCCATCGACTACCATACCGTACCTCACCACCCTACCTACTCTCCCGAGAACAGATTTCAACAACAAAACCGATACCCTAGGTGAAATGAATCCGACAGCAGGTCAAAACCTAGGAATTTCGATAAACTGTGGTAATGTCAGGAACAGCAACAACAACGTGTGGAATTACTGCAATATATCTGTAGCAGATGAGAAACGTGCCATCCTAGAGTGGCTATCTCCCCTCGAACCTCGTGAAAGACACCAGGCTATAGGCATGGATCGGATGCCAGGCGTGGGCGACTGGCTTTTTCTTACAAGCGAGTTTACTCAATGGAATCACAGCAGCGAAGGAGCGGCCAGGGCAGTCTTATTTTGTTATGGGGATCCCGGTGTCGGAAAGACTTATCTTAGGTATGGATAGCGACTGCCCTTAAAGAATGCAAATATGGCTAACTAGAAGAAATGATAGCTCCCTTGTGATAGACAGATTGTGCGACGGGGCAGATGTGGACAATATGGCTGTGGCATGTGTGTACTGCGACTTCAGCACTCAGGATGAACAATCGGCCACGGGATTACTTGGGGCACTTTTGAAGCAGGTTGTCCTCGCGTTGGAGCCTATCCCGGGTCAAGTAAGAAAGGCGTTTGAGGGTTCGAGAAGAGGGGTTGGCGGCCGCAGACTCCTGCTGCCTGATATTCTCGTGATGTTCTCCGAGTCTTTGCAATGTTTACGGAGGGTATTCATCTGCATAGATGCATTGGATGAGTTTCCGGCGAATCGCCGGCCAGAACTTTGGGAATCTTGGCAGAAAGTTGTGATGAAGTGTCAGAAAATCCGGCTATTCCTTACTAGCAGGCTTCACATACGAGACGAGGTGCAGAAATATTTCCCCAGCACTGCTGAGATGTTGCCAATCATTTCTAGAACGGATGATATTGGGTTATATCTTAGGATGAGGCTGAGAAGAGACTCAGAGCTCGATGCAATGAACAAGGAATTGGAAGCCGATATTCTGAGAATTATTCCGGAGGTGGCATCGGGAACGTATGTGTGCTCACGAGGTGATGGATTGGAGAGATTGAGCTAACGGGAATAGATCCCTCCTTGCTTCTCTCAATATAGATGCAATACTTGCAGAGGCCACAATTCACCAAAGAAGAAGGGTACTTAATAGGATTACCAAGGGCCTTGGGTTACAGGACGCATATGACAAGACATTGGTTCGCATAAGACAGCAGGGTGGAAGCAAATCAAGGCTGGGGATGCAGGCACTGATGTGGATTTCCCACTGTGAGCGGCCCTTAGAATCACACGAGTTATGCCATGCCCTAGCAGTGTTCCCAACCGTCCAGGCCGCCGGTAGGGCACGGCGGGCGGACTGCCAAGAGCCCGGGACGGGACGGGACGGTGCAAAATACCCCGTCCTCGTCTTTGAAAAAGAAAAACCGCCGTCAGGAGCAAAGACGGCAGGCCTGGCAATCTGAGACAATATTTTGTCAGG
>Ga0307509_10003720_pt1 | contig 22822 bp, 26 predicted proteins | sample 10_EM_MG_FD_202245 | JGI IMG/M metagenome (GOLD analysis project Ga0307509, IMG submission 202245) | Populus trichocarpa ectomycorrhiza microbial communities from riparian zone in the Pacific Northwest, United States - 10_EM | ecosystem: Host-associated > Plants > Roots > Unclassified | place... | reverse complement strand
CGATATTAAGTTTAACCGTTTTGATTCTTCGTGAATTATTTACTCTATCTTTATCTTCTACTTTGAGTTTTGGTGCGGTCGCAACCTTAGAGTTCACCTCTCTATAGGGTGCCCCCGTTACAGTATGGTAGCTGCTGTTCATGAGGCCGTTAAGTGGGAGTTGTATGGAAAAAACAAATAAATCAAGGGCCTATTTACCTAACAATCTACTTTTAAAATTTGAGTACTGATAGTAAAACCAGACGGTCGCATTACAGAGGTTTATCTAGATCAGTTGTGACTTGAATTCTCCCCATGGTCCAAGCCAGGATACTAACTATACTAAATTTGCAAAAGTCCTGAGAGGCTCAACTATGCACAGTCTAAAGAACAGTTCTTAAATAAGATACGGGTAAAAGCATTTTGTTTACCAGGTTGACATAATGTAACATACTCGAAGGCCTATAATATAGCAAAGCATTGTAAAGTTTAACGATTCTACAACCAGTGTTCTCCAGTGCCTGGGGCCCCAGTAGGGCCTGGCGGAGGGACTGCCAAGAGCCTCGAACTCCCGGGACTGCAAAATGTGGTTCGTCCTCCTCAAACTTCCCGGACGGCTGCCATTAGGGAGGACTACAAGCACCACGCTCTGAGTCAACTTCAGGTAGGGGATCGCAGAGGACTGCGAGGGATGGTAGGGGACGGCGAGGGATGGTGGTGTGATTATGAAATAAATCCTATCCACGCCATATCCCACACCCTCTTAGAATAATACTTGATTCACGAAGTAATATTGAGATAGAGTAAAGGATAATAGGCAAAGTTAAATAGGGGGATAAACTTGGCTAAGTGTATGAGAACAGAATAATAAATCACAAACTCGACAATACTGTGGTATCCAATATGTTATCTAGATTTCCCTTACTCTAGTAATATATTCTGTCTCTAGTATTCAATCTTGCTCTCTTGGTCGTTATGTTACTTGAACACGAAGACACCTCTCTGCAGGAAACAATCTGGGATTTTGATACTTACATATTCTAAATACAAAGATTTGGAACACAAAGTAACAGGCAAAGACCATATATCTGAATTGCACTCATATTGTTCTTATCATTTCACTTCCCTCCAAATATCTGTAGCTCTACTAGTATTCGTACTATACTTATCGATACCAGGAAAGAATGTCTGACTCTTGATGGACATTGGCTGTCGGGTGGCAGGGTAATGGTCCTTGGTTCTTACTTGTCGGGAAAGTTTCGAAAGAAAAGACGGGACGGAGGACAGAATGTAGTGGGTCCTCGTCCTACATTCTTACTTGTTGGGCTTGTTGAGACAAAGACCGGACTAGACAACAAAATGTTGTCCATCCTGGTCCTGGCCAAAGACGGACGGACTGCCCCATTGCCAACACTGTCTACAATAATAAGGGTCTGAAGGATAGTGAGCATACCTGGGGGTATATTAAAAAAAGAGTCCATATTAGCGGCATGCATGAGGCCATGCTAGGAAGTGAGGGGTCAGAATCAGTCTGGTTGATAATTAGAGGTTTTTTAGTAACAGGGCGTGACAGCTGAGGAAATAGATCCAGATGGGGCTGTCATATTAGGAGGTCACTACAAATACTACATGCAATGTTATATTCTTGTTATAGCACATTAGAGGCCTTGTATAGTTTTTAGATGATATGGTACATACGAGAACTCATCCATATTTTCATTACTTGAATTCACTTTACAGTTGCACAGTATCTCATAGTACTTGAAAAATGACAGGTACTAGAACAATGAGGATGATGAATATACAAACAAGTCTACCGCCAGCCTCAGGATATGTATTCTCTGCAACAATCAGCAAGGACAAATTCTACGAACAAGAGCAAGGAAAGAGGAAAAAAAAAAGAAAAACAGGTTAGTATTTTCCCAACCAGCATCCACGTATTTGATCCAGGGATCCCTCTTAAATATCGCTCAGCCCAACTAGATCTAACACTCAATCCCCTTAAAACTATCTTATCGATTACCCACCAAGACTAGCAATAGAGTCCAAATGCTGCTCTGTGCTAGTATCTCCAAACTCTTGATTTAGGGCAGCAACCCGGGCACGAATAGATTCCATGCGAGCCTCGCATATCCGGTACTCCCCCCAGCCCCATAACGTATATGTGCTATCCGACCTTGGCCTGTAAAGCCCCTACGCATCTAGGTGCTTGATGGACGAGAATTCTTCCCAATGATAATCTCCCTCAAGGACTTCCTAGACAAAACATTTTCTGACTCTCTAGCCCTAACCTCCTTGAAAGGCCCCTTCACCCTGGGCATTCCCCAAGGCCAGTTCCATTTTCCGTAGTAGCCTTGAGTATAAAACGTCCCTTGGCCCACTTGATCAAAGGCTTCTAACCAGATGCTGCAGGCACTACAACTAAGCCCAGAAACTCCAATGTAGCTAAACACAGCAACATTATCCCATGAATCACCATGTCTAGTAGTGAGGTACTGAGTAAGTGTACATTCACAGTGAGCTGGGCACTCAAGAATGTTCTCCTTAAAATATTCTCCAAGCTTGCCTGCCTCGTCCTCCTGCCAGGGCAGTACTCTAGCAGCTGCAGCCTCCAAAAAGAGCTTCCACTGATCTTGCGATCCTGGTAATTCCACAGGAGAAGTCTGCCCTGGAACTGTAGAAATTGACATGTGGTATTGCAAGGCTGGGCGCAGACGCGGGGAATTTGCAAATAAAATTAAACACTCGATGTGGCAAGTCAGGGAAGTGAGTTTCTCAAGTGCACGTCGCAACGGGAAGGCGTGTTGGGGACAAGAATGGGAATCTAGTACAGAAGTGAAGTTGGCTTGAAGGTCAAAAAACAGAAGATGTAATCAAGGTCAGAAGAGGCATACAATTTAACTCCTGAGCTAAAATCTCGCATCCGAGACAATTCCTATCGGCAAGCAGTAGTCTTGCTCCATCATTGGCCCACATGCTGAGGTCATGTAACGGGGGCACCCTATAGAGAGGTGAACTCTAAGGTTGCGACCGCACCAAACACTCAATGTAGAAGATAAAGATAAGGTAAATAATTCAAAAGAATCAAATGGTAAAACTAAATATCGTTAAGCTGAAAGATTCACTCAATAAGTTCTTACGGGGAAAGTTGGTTATCGAAGTAGAATGCCAAACGCTTAAACTTAAGTAGATATCAGATTTAAGCCTTTGACATTCACCACTACTCCGACCTTGTGCGAGCACCCAGTCCTGCTCAGAGTTTGTCCGAGGTCTACCCTCCATCAGGAATTATCCTGCTGGAAGTGTCGGACCAACTCGGGTACACTTAACTCCGTTAATCGGATGTGAGTTTCTGCAATGCATCTCCAATACAAGCGCAGGTGGAAAAACTCTTCCTATCGAAGTCATACCAGTGGCTAACTGTTAGGACAACAACCGGAGCCAATACCTAGGTGGTGGACTCACTGGCCCAGTGGTAGTTTCGTCTATACAAGATATGCAGTCCATAATTTAATCTACGCGACTATCCAATGTGGTAAATTGACCAGCAAGCTCCCCCGGTGAGATGTAGCTGATGGTTGGCTAAGTGGGCACTACCCATAGCCAGTCTCTCGGGACATACTCTACCGTGATAAGACTCATACCTCTAGAGTCAAATAACAACCCATAGTAATGCTACAAATCAAGGGGAGAAGGTTAAGGCTTGTTACTGAGGTATTTGTCCCGAAAGCACCCAGGCCTGCTGAGACTACCTTAGTACCACTACGAAGACTACCCTACAACCCGTAGGCTAGAATAGACTCCTAGATGCCCGAGAGACCATACATGGGCGACCCCCATTTTGGCGGTTACCTATACTCCCCTTATATATCCTGCGAACGACATTCAGTCGGACGGACGGCGACGACTTATACGGTGTTAAGGCAGCTGCTCCAATGACCTCTTTTAACTAGCAAACGAGCAACTACACAGCCGTCTGCCTATGACGCGCCGTCCCAACGCTGGGGCCAGAGGGGGGTGTTAGCTAAACCCTCCCAAGTTCAATAGCATGTTCTGACCACCATTACTCTGGCATGGGGCTTGTCCTCGCAGATGCCTGTGCACCAATGAACATCTAAGAGCCTATAGAATGTGAGGCAATCAACCTCTAAGTTCTAGGATGACTTTGCGGGTGAAGGTAGGGTAACTTGGACTTCACAGTAGGGTAACTGGGGTCCATTGGCACTAAGGTCAAATTCCCAAGGTAGGGTAACTTTGCCTTCTTATGACTTTAACCGCTCCGGCAGTCCGCCCGTCAATACCAAATGTTGTCTCTGAGGTTTGTGTAACGTTCCCATAAATTCCTTGACTTTATGCGAACTTACTCCCGAAAGGTTACCCTGCCTCGTAGAGTACCCAAGGCTACTCTGCTATGTCCTAGGCCTCGTCCTAGGTTGACCAGCTATTTGTATACTTAGTATACCAGACCATACCACCTCTGGTTACCACTTGGTATACCATTTGGGCTAAGGTGATAGTCATTGTAGCTACCTATCGTAGGGTTGTTACACTACTCCCCTCTTCTCTTGGTTTGTCCTCAGACCGTCAGCGTCGTCTTTTAGTCCTACAGTTTGGATTGTCTATAACCCTATGGTCTCTAGGTTTAGACAGATACCTCTCATGGAACTGCTGCAATGCTTTCATTGCGGTATCTTCCAACATCTCATACGGTTCCCAAGAATTCTGTTCTGGACCGTACCCTTCCCAAGCCACTATGTACCGCACAAACCGGTGGGGAAATCTCTTCTTAGGATACCCATACTACCTACTGTCAACAATCACGGAGACGACATAACTAGGCTCGTTGTCTACAATATCCGGCGTTGGTATCTCCTTTTGAGGTGTCCCGTCGGGATCCTCTCCGTAACACTCCAACAACCCGACATAAAATACAGGATAGATTTCCCATCTGTCTGACAGTTCAATCTCATAGGCCCGAGAGCCCATTTGGCGTAGGACAACAAATGATCCAAGCATCTTGTGGTCTAGTCTTTCCATAGGCCTCTTTGTGCGGAGATTTTTGTCGTTAAGCATTACTCTGTCTGCTTTCTTAGCCCTGCCATGGAGGACATCCTCCAGCGTGAGATATTCCGGAGTTGGCTGTCTTTTCTGATCATGCCATTTCCGTTGTCTTTCCTGGGCTCTTTGTATTGTCTCTCAGATTTCTTGCCCTGTGCCTTCCCAATCCTTAACCATAAGCTCACTGTCTGGGTGTATTCCCTTATTATCTGACACCATCCCCGACCATTGCGTTTGTGGGGCGAATCCATAATTAATTTCAAAGGGACTAGCCTTTGTGGATTCAGACGTTGAGGTATTATACGCGTGTTCCGCAAATGGCAACAGGGATACCAAATCGTCTTGCTGATAGGTGCAATAACTCCTTAAGTATTGCTCCAGTGTCTGATTAACCCTTTCAGTTTGCCCATGGCTTTCAGGATGGAAAGCCATAGACATATTCAACTTCACTTGCAGTAGCTGCATTAGGCTTGTCCAGAACTTAGACGTGAATCGGGTATCTCGGTCAGAGACTATTGATTCAGGAAGCCCATGGAGGCGCCAGATTTCTTTCACAAACGTCAAGGCCAGTTCCTTAATATGTTCCTCAGTCTTCAGCTAAATGAAGTGTGCCATCTTGGAGAACCTGTCTATGATGACCCATATCTTCGTATAGCCTTCTGACTTTGGTAACCCAACAATGAAGTCCATCGATATTGCGGTCCATGGCCTCATAGGAACTTCTAAAGGTTCTAGTAGCCCATACTTCTTATGCCTTATAACTTTATTACGCTGACATACATCGCAAGAGCGCACGTACTCAGTAATATGTTCATCCATTTTTGGCCAATAGAAGTTAGCCCTAACCATATCAATGGTCTTGTCTGTTCCGAAATGTCCAGCAATCTTTGAATCATGTTCTGCCTCCATGATCGTTCGTCTTAGACCTTCATCCTTTGGAATATACCACCTGTTCTTATACAGGAGCAAGTCCTTTTCGATACCAAAGTTTATATCAACCTTACTATCGCCTTTGAGGAGTACCTTTAGCGTGGCTAAATAGGTTTGATCATGATCGGCTGCTTTTACAAGAGCCTCATGAAAGGTTGTCTGTAACCGAAAACCTTGGCAAGTCTGCAACACATGTGGTCGCAAGATGACAGGCTCTTCATGAACATACTGTCCAGAGCGAAAAAAAAGAAAAAGGTTCGGAATTACTCCCCCCTTCAGGGGGGTAGTCCCTATGCCTCGACAAAGCATCAGCCTTTTCATTCAACCGTCCTTCCCTATAAATAACCTTAAAATTGAACGGCTGTAGGAACTCTGCCCAGCAGTGTTGTCTGCGGTTTAGAGTATTTGTAGTATTAAAGTACTCTAAATTCTTATGATCAGTATACACCAATATCTGATCATCAACCGACATCAACATATATGCCCTTCTTTAAAGGCTGCCACTATTGGGGCCATTTCCTTATCATGGACGTCATAATTTATCTCCGCTGGTGAGAACTTTCTACTATGAAAAGCTACAGGATGCCATTTCTGATCTTCACAGAGTTGAGATAATACGACTCCTAACGCAAAGTCACTCGCGTCGGTTTCCAACTTAGTGGGACGAGTGTCATCAAAGTGTGTCAGAATTGGGCCCGTGGTAAACATTTTCTTCAATGTGTCAAAAGCATCCTGACACAAAGGAGTGCACGCCCATTTGATACCTTTCTTTGTCAAGTCCGTCAATGGTTTAGCTATCTTACTAAAACCCTTTATGAACCGACGATAGAAATTAGCAAAGCCCATAAAGCTTTGCATATCGACGACCTTCTCGGGCGTTGACCATACCCGCATTTCTTCAACTTTTGTACTTGTCATAGAGATTCCTCTATCGGATATCTTATACCCAGGAACTCTACTTCCCATTGATGGAAGCTTGACTTCTTAATGCTAACACAAAGGCGTGCCTTTCTCAGCCTTTCCATGACCCGCCTAACAAGGGCGACATGTTCTTCAACTGTTTCCATATAGATCAGAATGATATCCATATAAGCGATGACTCCGACATCTAACATGTCACGGAATACATCAATGATCATACTTTGAAAAGTTGAGGGCGCGTTACATAACCCAAAGGGCATCACGGTGTATTCATAAAGACCGTATCTGCTTTTAAAAGTGGTCTTCCATTCCTCTCCTTCCGCCATGCGGATAAGATAATAGCTATTCTTCAAATCCAATTTCGTGATGATAGTGGCTTTACCGAGCCTACTCCTAAGCTCGCTCATCAAGGGCAACGGATACTTATTCTTAATAGTAATCTTGTTCAACCCTCGGTAATCAACGCATAACCGAAGTGTACCATTAGGCTTCGGCACAAATAGGATAGGAGCGCCTATTGGCGAAGAAGATCTTCTGATCTTTCCATGATCATCCATTTCCTTAATATAATCCCATAATGCGTCTAATTCCTTCTTAGACAAGGGATATATAGGCCCATCTGGCAAATTGGCATCAGGGACCAGGTCAACACGGTGATCGTATTTAGTATGCTCGTGTTAGGCGGGAGCCTATCTCAAAGTCTTGTGTGATAACTCAGGCCGATAATCTTTTATCGTAGACGGAGGTTGTCTAGGAAGGCTCAATGTTTCAAAGTAGAGGCAGGTAAAGTGATAAAGATTTTTCTAGCGTAAAAACTTATATTGATAAGATCTCTTCTCCGTTGCTTGATGATTTCTCTAACAACTCGGAGATCTTAACCCCTACTTATACTCTTCTGAGAGTACATCTTCTTCCCATACTATCTAAGTACCTTCTGACTTTGCCTCTTGCTCGTCAGATGTGGGAACCCCGTTTGACCCTGAGAACGGGAACACCACTTTGCCTTTCAATCTTTAACTAAGTCATATCTTCTCAGAAGTAAGTGTCCTTATCTTCCAATGACTTGTCCACGATCTTTAGGACTTATGAACTTGGCCTACGTATGCAGCTTGGCCTGCTATCATACCAGTTGTTCCTTCCGGTCATGTCGCGATCAACATTTCTCATGCCGGGTAATCCTATGCGAGTAGCTTTCATCAGCTTCTTACATATGTCGGTCGGGCAAACTTTGAAGCGCCATAACTTCTCATCCAACCGATAATTCTTCGCCGCATAAGTTTCTATTCCAAGATAGGAATTCTAACTTTAGTATTCGGCGAAATCCCCTCGGTCGCATGACTTGTGCATAGGCACAGGGTCATATGTAATTGCGACTCAAGTTTGTCTTAGTGAAAAATAACTATGACAGGTCAGGGAGTTGAACACGTGACCTTATGAGATAAGTCACGTGTCATACCAATCAGGCCGTAGGGGGGTGTTGGCTTGTCCTTTTGAACTCAGAATTCTAAGGTAGGGTAACTATAGGTCTTTATTCACTAAGGGAAGGCTAAGCCTTCCGGTATGCCTAACAGCTCGGGCAGAGCATTTATCCTCTCCTGACTGAATATATCTGCATAGTCTTGATATTCTGGAAGGGTTTTGACCTTGATGTCGTTCCCGTCTTCATCAGTATAGAGGGCCATTCCCATGACAAAGATGTTGTCTGGGTCTTCGGCTAAGAGTTCTTCCTCTGTAATGAACTCTAAACGCCTTTGTTTTCTAAGGCAGTGGGCTTTACAATAATCAGAGCGCCACTTCAGACTGCTTTTTTCCCAGTTGATATCTGGGTTGTGGTCCTTCAACCACGACATTGGCAGGTAACCATTTACTTTGCCAGCCGGCATGTCTGCAACTTCAAATCGCATTTTATTCATGTAGTCTCCTATGTACAAATCTACCGTAGTAGTATAATGGAGCCCTGAACCTGGGATATGACTCCCACTGGCATCTGTAAGAGGGGTCGGATCTTGCCGACGAACGCAAGGTACTTGGGCATCCTTAACCCAATCGCTACTTAGAACAGCACCAGTAGCGCCACTATCCAATAATAAGAGGGCTTCACCACTCAGCCTTTCTTGGTTGTGGGTCTATTCCAATCTCACTCTCATGTGAATGGATCTTGTATGTGGCGGTGGGCCAGCAAGCCTCAACCGCTTCTCGGGTCTCTTGTCCCTAAACATTTCGGTTAGTATTTCTCAGAAGGATTTGGTATGTTTTACAATAACTTGTCAATATCTCTTGCCTTTTGACACAAGAGCGGCCACAACGGGTCGTGAATAGTTGTATCACTTGATAAATTTACGGGGTTTCAATAGATAGGGAGTTTACTATCACGCCAGCATGATTTCTGGTACTCAACCCTCCTCACGTAAACTTGCAAAATAACTTCAATTGCTAAGTCAAGTCCAGCCTGACAAAACCAAAATAAAACCCAACCAAATTCCTTCCAAAAAATGGAAAACAGTATGAGATAAGCAAACAATACATGGCACAGTATTACATAAGAGATAACAAAACTAAATTGAAAGAGCTGTAACCATCCCAACACGTCACAAAAGAAACCTTCCTCCATCATGCATTTTCTAGCACGATATATTACTTTCAGTTTGCAGCGCTTAAGGCTGGGGAACATACAACCGACATCTTTCATCTTCACCTATGAGGCCCATCATTTGGCCTAGCGTAAAGTTTTAGCATCTTTCCATCCATGATCTTATCATAGGATAAAGCTTACATAGTCATCCATGTCGGTATCAACCTCCAAGATATCCAAATCTGGGGGGAGTGATCCACGGAGCTCGGCAACAACTTGTCTCACTGCAGGTTTAGGAGCCGCTTCAATGCGTCTCAACTTTGGGACTTGGGTGGCTTCGTGTCCAGCCTCACCAGCACTTTGTTTTCGCCTAATGTGTGAGGAAGCGACAACAGGGGCTGCCGATAGACACTTCGCCCAATAGTGACCGTCTTGTCCATAACGATAACATTGGTTCAACCGTTTTCGCTTGTCAATCAGAGTCTGAGGCACATTCCTGTGCATCTTTGTATGCTCTGTTTCTGCGGGTCTTGTAAACCCTTGTGCTCGGTTGCGGGGCTTCTGCTGCCATGGGCCTGTGGCCTTTTTCTCCTTCCTCTGTCCCTTTCTTTCAGAAGTATGCCTGTCGTCGCTCTTTACACGTTTCGAAAAATGTGGCTCCTTCTGTACCTGTATACGAAAATTGGAGACATCTTCCAGTTGGTATCCAGTTTGACGCAATAGGTCTAGGTAATCCATATATGCTACTGGATGGGGGGCTTTTATGGACCAGGTAGCGTTGAGAACGTCAGTCATGCCCATGCGTGCCCGGTCTTTTACAAACTCCCCGCTATACCCTAACACTGCTGCAAGGCGGATAAGTTCGTCGATAAAGCGATCGACCTTTCCGTCCTTCATGTACATCTGTCTCCATTTCCTCAGAGCGTGATTCCTATCCCAGGGACCGCCAAAGCTGCCTTCCAAACGCTTGCGGAACCCTTCCTAGGTTCGCAACTCATTCTTGGGATCAAACTTGATCCCTCGTCGTTTGGCCGCATCTTTGTTAATGTGCGGATGTATGGCCTTATACTATTCTTTGGAAGTATCGCTCAAGAGAGGGATGACGAGGCTGACTCTGTCGATTTCCTTTACCAAGGAATCGCGGAAGTAGTCCAACTTAATCTCGACATCATGTACGAAGCGTTGTGTGTCCTTGGGATCCCCGGTGAAGGGGTCAACTCCAAGTTTCTCTGGCTTCTTAGGCTGATTACATTACTTCTTGGCCTTATGACACTCCTGAATAAACTTATTCAGAGCTGCATATCATCTACCATACTTGTCCTTCTTTTCTTGACTCCACTGGTGCTTGCGACTGCCAAGGAAGTCTCTCAGATCGGGGGGGGGCATCGGATCCATTACTATCAGACGAAGAAGAACTGGAATCACCCGGATCATCTCCTCAAGCAACGCTTTCGCCTCTGGGAGGTTGCCCACCTCAAGTGCCTCCGGTGTTTCCACCTTGGGCTTCCCCAGGCATGTCATAGCCGTCAAACCGTGCTTCCTCCGGCTCGTCCTCATCCATCTGATCAGACCGTAGGTGCACGGGTGAACGTGGTGGGAGCTGTTGATGGACGGATTGTTGAGGTTGGGGTCTCAGGTAATCACGCTGAAAATCCCCGCAGTCGGCTACCTTATGTCGGGTCGACTCAGAATAGGTACAACAGCTTTTCGTGGTGACGGCGGTTTTTTCTTTCATGGCCATTAGAATGGCTTGGTCCATCCTTTTAACACAGGATGGCCAATGCGAAAAATAAAACTCACTACCATCTCCCCCATTCATGCGACATCCTTCATTACAATACTTCGAAGAGAATTGTCCTTGTTGGTCTGAAAAACCTGACCATCCAGCTCTACCCGAAGGTTTTGCAGGGGCTCGAGGTGGTGGCTGTGGCAAGGGTTGCCGCGAGCTTTGTTTTGAAGCTTGGCTTCTAGACTTGGTAACACTACTCCGCTCAGCTGCGACTCAAAGATTCCGGAGGTTTGCCACAGGGCTAACTCCTCTAGATCTCATGGCTTCTTCAAATGCCACTGTCAACAGGGCTGGTTGAGGAACGACCAATACTTGCAATTGCTGTTCCAATTGTCTGACTCGCTCTTGCAATTTGAAGGCCGTCTGAGCGACTTGAGTCAAAATGAGTGCCATTTCGTTATGCAACATGAAAGCCGACATCTCGGCTGCGTATTGTGGAGGAGGCTCAATTGCGAGAGGTAGCAGAGGTGCTGTACGCATGTTGACGTCATTGTTGGAGTCTATTGAGTACCCTCCCTGAACAGCCAACTCCAAAGCTGTCAGGCATGCCCTGATCATTCGATCTGAAAGGACTAATTTACGGTACTCTACCTGCTGAATTTTCATCCAGCGGTTGGTATTGGCTACCATCTCGTTTTGCCATTCGAGCTGGGTAGCGGTGAGGAAATCTCCCATAGAAGCCTTGGCTTCTTGAAACCTCTTGGTTACTTCTCTCACTATGTAGGGTTCAAATAGTTCCCTAGTGAAGTTGGCAAAGGTCATGGGAGTTCGTCTTTGTGGAGGGATTCTTTGTCCCACCGAAGAGTCATGCGTGAAGCTTTGAAGAAAGGTAACAGGGTTCAATATTTCTAACTCCTATACTTCTTCAGGGATGTCTGTAGGGTCTAGGTCGGCCATCTGCTTCTCGATGGACTTCCATCCTATTCCGCCCAAGTCTGCAATAGCATTATAGCGGGAATGGTCATAGTCATACTCGACTATATCCATATCCGAAGACATTTTTCTTTCCACCCGATGCTTCTTGTACCAGACAAGCGACTCGTAATCAAACAAATGTCCCGATGATGAATTCAACTATTCTCAGAAGAGAGTTAAGCGAGTACGCTTAACGATATACTGTAACGGGGGGCATCCTATAGATAGGTGAACTCTAAGGTTGTGACCGCACCAAACACTCAAAGTAGAAGATAAAGATGAGGTAAATAATTCAAAAGAATCAAATGGTAAAACTTAATATCGTTAAGCTGAAAGCTTCACTCAATAAGATCTTTCGAGGAAAGTTCGTTATCGAAGTAGAATGCCAAACGCTTAAACTTAAGTAGATATCAGATTTAAGCCTTTGACATTCACCACTACTCCGACCTTGTGCGAGCACCCTGTCCTGCTCAGAGTTTGTCCGAGGTCTGCTCTCTATTAGGAATTATCCTGCTGGAAGTGTCGGACCAACTCGGGTACACTTAACTCCGTCAATCGGATATGAGTTTCTGTAATGCATCTTCAATACAACCGCAAGTGGAAAAGCTCTTCCTATCGAAGTCATACCAGTGGCTAACTGTTATGACAACAACCGGAGCCAATACCTAGGTGGTGGACTCACTGGCCCAGTGGTTGTTTCGTCTATACCAGCTATGCAGTCCATCATTTAATCTACGTGACTATCCCATGTGATAAATTGACTTGCAAGCTCCCCCAGTGAGATGTAGCCGATGGTTGGCTAAGTGGGTGCTACCCATAGCCAGCCCCTCGGGACATACTCTACCGTGATAAGACTCATACCTCTAGAGTCCAATAACAACCCATAGTAATGCTACAAATCAAGGGGAGAAGGTCCGGACTTGTTACTGAGGTATTTGTCCCGAAAGCACCCTGGCCTTCTGCGACTACCTTAGTACCACTACGAAGACTACCCTACAACCTGTAGGCTAGAATAGCCTCCTAGATGCCCCCGAGACCATACATGGGCGACCCCCATTTTGGCGGTTACCCATACTCCCCTTATATATCCTGCGAACGACATTCAGTCGGACGGACGGCGACGACTTATACGGTGTTAAGGCAGCTGCTCCAATGACCTCTTTTAACTAGCAAACGAGCAACTACACAGCCGTCTGCCTATGACGCGCCGTCCCAACGCTTGGGCCAGAGGGGGGTGTTAGCTAAACCCTCCCAAGTTCAATAGCATGTTCTGACCACCATTACTCTGGCATGGGGCTTGTCCTCTCAAATGCGTGTGCGCCTATGAACATCTAAGAGCCAATAGAATGTGACGCAATCGACCTCTAAGTTCTAGGAGGACTTTGCTGGTGAAGGTAGGGTAACTTGGACTTCACAGTAGGGTAACTGGGGTCCATTGGCATAAAGGTCAAATTCCCAAGGTAGGGTAACTTTGCCTTCTTATGCCTTTAACCGCTCCGGCAGTCCGCCCGTCAACACCAAATGTTGTCTCGGAGGTCTGTGTAACGTTCCCATAAATTCCTTGACTTTATGCGAACTTACCTCCCAAATGTTCCCCTTCCTCGTAGTGTACCCAAGGCTACTCTGCTATGTCCTAGGCCTCGTCCTAGGTTGACCAGCTATTTGTATACTAAGTATACCAGACCATACCACCTCTGGTTACCACTTGGTATACCATTTGGGCTAAGGTGATAGTCATTGTAGCTACCTATCATTGGGTCGTTACAGGTCATATACGGTTTCCCACTCATCATATGTGAGCCCCTGTGTGGGATAATGACGAAACTTATCAACTAACTCCAGCACAGAATCCATCGCAACCACAACATCGTAAAGGTCTGACTCAACCTCTTGTAGGGGTATCGCACGACTTTCAGATAACTTCTTGGCAAACTTGACAAGGCCTTCAAACCACTTCCTTCCTTGTGCCATCTGCTTTTGCATAGAGAACTCGTATATCTCACGAAATATCTTTACTCTTAACGGGAGAGCCACATCTTCAGATATATCTGGTGATCCTTCCTGGTTATTGTCAGATCCTCTCTGTGCGGCAAACCCGTCCGATAGAGCTTGCAACTTTTCCCATACACTATTGAGATGGTTAACGACCAGAGGCTCAACCTCCTGGTCCTCAGCAATGGTTAGCCGGATTTCTAGTTCTTTAGGTTTCAATTGTAAGGCCACTGCCACAGGTTGGGATCCCTTCTTGAAAACACATATATTGGCAATGGCATCCAAGATGGGAAAGGTGCGAATGCTCGTCTCGCGATTATTTGTAATACCGTTTCCAGGATTGACAAATGTAAGGTCCAAATAGCGAGAAGAAGAGCCGTCTTCCCTTCCCCTGAAGAGGTAGCTCATCAAAGCCACCAGGTGGTGGGGGTCGAGTTTGTCCGCCATAGTGTCTAAATTTACCACCTAAGTAGCAAAACAGGACACAGTATGCTTCAGCGAGGACAAGCTATCTAAACTATTAGTATTGTATCAAAGCAAGCGAGATTTAGTGTCCTACTCTCGATGATCCTGATCCAGAGCACTGGTACCCAAAGTAGGGGTGAAGAGCTTAGCGACCGGTAGAGGGCGAAGAAGAAAGGCCCGCGGGTATGGCAATAACGATGGTTTGAAGGGTTACAGGGGCCGGGGGGCGGTTTTGCAAGGCAAGGAGAGAAGAGGTTTCGATAGATAAAAACTTAGTTCAACGCTGTGCACCAAACAGACATGAGGGCAGTGCTGGTGTTGAGAGAGAAAGAAGAAAAAGAGTTGACGGTTGGTGGGACTGGTGTTGTTCTCCCTGGGTGAACTATAGACTATGCCAAGACATCTGCTCCGTCGGTAATCGCTGCCGAAGGAGTCGACTGTCAGACACCGCTATCCGAGGCTAAAAATTCGCACTCGAGTAGTTTTTTGTTCGCTATCGGGGTGTGCGACGCTACTAAGGGATAAATACCAATTGCGCCGCACTCTGCCTATGGCACAAGAGACCTCGGCCTGACCCACTTGGTCTACATTTATAATTCACCTAGAGTCGCCCTTGCATTTCAGAAAAAGACGTATAGCCCATGACAGAAATATCAGATGAAGACCTTGAGGAGATACTCGCAGAACATTCGGAACAATCTCGGGACGTCGACGAAGCCGTGGGAATTTGCAAAGGAGCCGGAGATGTGATAAAGGTAAGAGAAGCTAAGCTCCAGTGAGAAAGGGGTGGGATCAGTTGGAGCGGGCAAAAGGAAAAAAGGAGAACCTGATAGGAACCCTTTCCATCGAAACTTCACCTATAGATGGCTAATTAATTAGCTCACGAGGCAATCGAATACAGGCAGAAACGAGGAGTCTCTACGAAAAATATAATTTGGGTGGACAGGATCGCATATACAGACGGATCCCAGACGAAATCAAGCGACCTGTAGAAAACGAACCCTACGCATGGATGCCAGCGAGATATCCACAGTTTGCCTCCTAAAGGGATGCGAGCTGGAGAATGGCGCGAGCCTGGAACAAAGAAATGTTCGGGAAGTAAGAGGTGTGTCTTTTTCTCGTAACGGTCCATTTTTACCCTTACTAAACCGTATCCCAACCGAGCCAAATAACGGCCATCCACCACCCACAGAAGGGGGGAATCGCCGGCGGTAGATAGGAAAAGTGATCTCTCCATAAATAAGAATACTCGCGATTGCTCTCACTAACTTTGTTCAAGTCTCCAGTATTCCCGGAAGTCGAGAAGCGCCAGCGAGGCCCGAAGGTGTGTTTCGGCCCGGCCGGGGCCCTTCCATCCTACAAAAGCTAATAATGTATAGGACCATTTAGACCATGGGACTAACAATGATACAGGAGTAATCGCAAATGGGAGGATATGTTTAAGGAATTGAGAAGGGGTTTCAGAGGGGAGAGGATTAATCAGCGCCGAGGCTGTATTTCGTTATATTTTTTATTTTACTTTTACCTTTTTCTTTCACAAGTATTTATATCTTTCATAGGGGACTATACTGCACGTTAGACCGAGCGACACGGAACCACTAAATCCACCCGATGTATTCATGCCGCAATTCATATTCGACAATGGGTTCGTGCTAGTCTTGATACCGAGTGATATTCTGTGACCACACCCTATTCCTACCTACCTGACATATGCTATCATGAGGGGGTTGACTAAACAAAGTGCGGGGTGAAGGGAATCTCTGTGCCATGAATGAAACTTCTTTCATAACCTTCTTCCCTCCTTTTCCGGCCCCAAGACATTGTGCGAACAGGAGGCTGGATGGGGAACGGTGTAATGGGCCTCTGTAGGTGTGCAGAGTCTGGTCGGAGCTTACGATATAAACCTCGCTGAGGATGGGTTCTAATGGCTGCCTCTCAGCTTCTGATTTACATACAGTATTATAGTATCATATTATAATCCCCAGGGTCCAAAGTACAAACTTTAAAATCTCCACCCCACTTACCCTGGCCCTCAACCCACGGCAACACCTCGATTTTCAACCCATAGCCTAGCACACCACTCAACGATATGTCGGTATCACACCAAAGTGAAATTGGCCCTTCGCTATCAGGGAGGTTTTGCAAAGACCCTTGAACTACCCTTATCACCGCAGCAACCGAACTAACCTTTCCAAATGTGCGATAGTGCTGTGTGGATCGACTTTTTGCTGTCCTAAGAACTGTTCTCCAATACAACGGTCGCAGAGGGTCGCGTTTACCCTCTTGTTTACCTAAAATTGGTGTGGTTTGCACCATGGCCAAGAGAAATTTCTCACCCTATACTAAGTTTGGCACTCTTCTTAGCCAAATCTCAGTAACAGTTCAGGCGGCGACCGTGGTAGAAAACCTCGCTTCCCACTTTCCTTTAACTTTGCTCCCCTGGTGTGTCCCTTATGTAATCCCAGCGCTAACGCAGAGTGGATGAAGGACTGTGGGTGAGTCCATTTGACCATAATACACACCAAGCAGACAACCCATCGCTATCTCCAAAAAAAATCACAATGGCCAAAACAAGTAAGTTTCCGGATATCCAGAGATACAAGCTATCGCCTAACAGATTCTAGGAAAGAAGTCCAAGCGGGTTCCTGTTCGTCTCCGCCACGAAAAGGCCCGTAAGGAACGAAAGGACGCCAAAAAGCATCCGGAGCTCCACCGAAAAAAGAAGAATGACAAACTCAATATTCCAAATAGTTTTCCATATAAGGATCGCTTACTTTCCGAGATTGAAGAGGGAAGGCGACTGAAGCAAGAGGAGCAATCGCGAAGAAGAGAACTTGCAAAACAGGGAAAGGAGGGGTTAGGGGGTGGGGCGGAGGGCAGGGAGGATGCTATGCAGATTCAGGGAGGAGATGATGAGAGTTCCAGCGAGTTTTATAGCGATGCTATGGATGAAGGTGAGGCCAATTCTAGAGTATGATCCACCATGTGTGACAAGTGCTCTTTCCCTTTTAAAACAGATTGCTAAATAAGCATAGGCCGGAGGTTCCGCAATGGCGGCCCTCCTAGCCTCAGCGCGAGCAAGGGCCTCGGAATATGAAGCCGAACATGGCGGCTTCAGCGGCGAGTCCAATGACGATTCAGATTCAGAAACTGGCATTCCAGATCTCGAATCCAAGAGCACCCGAAAGGATACCTCGCGAAAAGCGTTCGGCAAGATGTTCAAGCAAGTTGTCGATGCTGCCGACATAATTCTCTACTTCCTGGACGCTCGAGACCCCGAAGGCACCCGTTCCCGCGATGTGGAAAGACAGATAATGGCGGCCGACGGCGGCGAGAAGCGACTAATCCTTATCCTGAACAAGATCGATCTCGTGCCAGAAACAGCGTTGAAAGGGTGGTTGGATTATCTTCGCCGTTTCTTCCCAACGCTGCCGCTAAGGGCGAGCGGGTCTGCTGCAAATGCCCAGACATTTGATCATAAATCCTTGACGGTACAGGGCACCTCGGCTACTCTTCTGAAGGCTCTAAAATCATTTGCGCATGCCAAGCAGCTCAAGCGGTCGGTATCAGTGGGTGTAATTGGATATCCGAATGTTGGGAAATTATTAGTTATCAACGCCATTACCGGCCGCCTAGGTAGCTCACAAACCGCCTGTCCGACTGGTGCTGAGGCCGGTATCACCACTAGCTTACGAAGTCAAGCTAGACAAGAAACTCAAAATGATAGACTCTCCCGGTATCGTCTTCCCCTACAGTGACAATCAGAGTGGCTCAAAGGACGACCAGGCACGCCTCATCCTCCTAAGTGCCGTCCCACCAAAGCAAATCCTCGACCCGGTACCTGCAGTTGCCCTTCTCATCCGCCGGCTATCTACATCCCAGACCCTCTTTAACAAACTCCTCCACCTTTACAACCTTCCTCCCCTCGTCGATACTTCCGCCACCGATCTCACAACAGACTTCCTAGTCCAGGTCGCACGAAAGCGTGGGCGACTAGGTAAGGGAGGCATCCCCAACATCGAAGCAGCGGCAAAGGCCGTCATAATGGATTGGAGGGATGGAAGGATTCAAGGTTGGGTTGATCCCCCGGGTGCGGTCCCTACCACTACCAGCCAAGGTGTTAAGCCAGCTACCGTTGCCATAACGACCGACGATCAGAAAGAGATTGTTAAAGAGTGGGCTGAGGAGTTTAAATTGGATGGGCTGTGGGGTGAGGATTGGAATGAGGAAGGACAGGGCGAGGAGATGGAGATACAGGATTGATGATCCTGCGGTATTTTATTTTTCTTTATATAAAAGCCCATATAGTGCTCGTTTCGGTTTCTTTCGTAATGATGGACTGTAGTGCCCTATCTTGTCCGTAGATACGAGCTATGAATGTATACCGGTAGTTCAGGCCGTCTATACACAACACCTCGATCGATGTAACGGGACGCCTCAGCATAATGTTACTTGTAGCTCAAAAAATTAAACAAAAACTCCCCAGCTGTCGTAGTTTGAACATCTACAAGTTTTTTCACAATCAACTTTACGCCAAGTTGTGTATACAACCAGAACCATTCCTATGCTCTTATGTGTATTCCATCCTTATCACCAGGGTTAGGTTTTTTTTCCTCGATGGGAAAATAAATTTTGAAGCAAAAGACATCAACAGGATTTGAACTTGTGCTTGCTAATGAAACGGATTTCTGTCTGTTGCCTTAACTATTCAGCGACAATGTCTCATTTATTGTACTTTTGTGGCTCATGGAAAACCCGGAAATGGGGGTATGCAACTCTAATAACCCGACATCGAGAACCAGCAAAGACCTGGAAAGTCGGTCCAGATAATTTAGTATGATGAAAAAGCAGAAATAGAACCTATGATAATAAGAAATGGTGTTTATTTCTCAAGGAACCTGGCCCTGGAGTACTGTGCTAGTATGACTATGAGAGTACAGTACCTTGCCTACCACATGGCACAAAAAGTATTGTTTTAAGGTGAGCCAGAATACCCAGATATTGTGATTCCCCGATTGCATTGGCCATGATTCAGCACGGTAGTTTCCGATTTTTAATATGTAACTTTAGTACCTTAAATTTCACTTTATCCACTGTCCTCCCCTCTCCCTCCGGATCTTTTTACATCATGTGGTATAAAGACATCCTTAGAGCCTGGCCTTTCTCCAGAATTTTGAGCGGATTAGGATTACGACCCCTCCTGTTGCCCACCTCCTTGCTATCACTAGCAGAGCAACATAGATTATAAAAAAAAGGATTTGCATGGCTAGGCGCAGGAACGATCAACGAGTGACTTTACGTGATGCTTTCCCGAGAAATACATTCCTACCCCTTTATGCATTAACTGAGGACCCGAATTAGTATGGTATCATAAACAGTTTGCACTGCCCCCTTTGAAACTTAGGGACGAGGTGGCTGGCTCAAATCTGCTATGATAATATCGGTAATATCAATGTTCTACATACACCGAGAGGTTGTATTACTGTACTACAGAGCATGTCCGCAAGACAAATGAGAAGTTCTCCACCATGGCCATTTATTCTATATATCGACGAATGGTATATTAAACGTAAGCCGGAAACTTTTTTCGAGACGTACAAAAATAATATTACGTGGGCTGTGTCTACCCCACAAGAAACCACCCAGACAACAAAGTTAGACGCTGATAGTCTTAAAGACACTAGGTGAGGAGAGATAGCCAGTCAGCAAACGAACAATTGCACCAAGCAAGGATATATATAGAAGGACAAAGTACCTAAACCCTTCACCTCCAGTCCCAATAACCACCCCAGGCGCTTGCCTGTGCCAATGCACCTCCTTAACATCCTTGTGATAATGGACAAACAGCAACTGCGGCGGAATATCCTCCATGCCACCAGTATCCTTACTCTCCTCGTCGTCCAGCTCAACACTCAAGTCCCACAGTGTGATCGTTGAGTCTGCAGACGCGACAGAAACGATACTGTCCTCAGTAGGGTGAAACTCAATACTAGTGATTGGTTGCTGATGGAAGGTAAAGCTCGCAGTGGCAGATACGTGTTCACCCTTGAGTGTGTTAGGAAAAGCTCTAAGATCCCAAACGCCCCAGACTCCATCGTCAGCCCCGGCGGCAAGGAGATGGGGTACTGCCCGACACCAGGATGCGACATTGACGTCCGAAGATGAGACGTCGACCGATAACTGATGCTTTTTGGTCTGTGCCCGGGCATCGTAAATCTTGACTGTTCCGTCTGAAGATGCGGAGGCAAAGACGTGGCGTTCGTTAGGGGACCACTGGAGTTCTTCGATACTGCCTGTATGCCCCTTCAGCGGGCTGCCATCTGTTGCCCAAGAACCGCCTTCTTTTCTCGTGGAGATAAATATCTTGCCAGAGTTATCCCCGGTAGCTATCCGCCCCATGACATCTCGAGGATTGGGAGACCAATCGATAGCGTAGCCTTCGATATATTTGTGCATCTTGAGCGTTGCCGGGGTCTGTTTGCACTCGCGGGGATGGCGGTGCCCGGGCTCTCGAGGGACTTGTAATGTGGTGATAGATCCCAGATGTACACATCTCCGGTCTCAGCCATTGAGGCAGCATGGCGGGCGTGCGGAGAGGCACGGATACGGTTTGTCGTAGTGGGGAATTGGAGGGAGCGAGATTCGAGGATCGGGTCGTCCTCTGTGTCGAAGGCGCCCTCTTCGTCTTCGTCATCTTCTTTTGCTATTTTAATTTTTAGTCGTGGATTGGAAGCGAGGGTGGTTAGGGGGACAGACGCTGCTGCATCCTCTGCAGCCCACTTAGTTTCATCACTGTGACTTCATTATCCTTTGCTCTGGCAGCCTGCGTTCCAGCAACCAAATACACCTGTGGGTATCCCCGTCGTTCATCCCCCAGCCCGTCCTGCAGCACATCAAAGCTCAAACATGGCCAGTTGACGTTCACATTATGCAGCATATGATACGCTGTTGGGTCTGGCTCGAGTATTTCGTCCTTACCCGGGGCTCTCCGGGAAGGCATGTACACCTGTTGGTCTATTTCCATGGTATCTCCCCCTCCTCCACTTTTTCCACCAATTTGTGCACCTCTTCATCATCTTCATCACCCGCTTCAAAGACTTCTTCGTCTTCCTCGTACTCATCTTCGTAGTGATCTTCGAATTCGCCCATTTCTGGGGGGTAATTGGTCCGATCGACGCCTTCGTTTGTGGTTCCGCGGGAGTGGTTTTTGAGGCCACTGTTCGGCAAAACCAGGGGGTCAGAGGGTCGCTTGGACATTCTGAACTGTTATAACAAAAATAATTCTCGTCCAATTGATCGGTAAGGAGGAGGAATTTTAGGCGTCTGGGGAGGGTCGATGTTCGTAATATCATAGATTGGCTTTCTGGATTGTAGTGGGGTGAGACCTCGAATATTTCAAGAGAAAAGTTTGAGCAAACCCCGCCAGTTATCTTATCAGATTGATATTCACGAGTGATCGCTGGTGAGTATTGAAATTTAGCTCTTATGGGCGTTTAGGCATCCGGATACTTCCCAAGTTAACTTATGAGTACAAGTATGGTAGGTAGACTACGGTATTACCATCCTTGGGTGGATCCTTGGAAGGTGCTTGGGTGGGGGTTAGAAGCTGCGGGGTTGAAGAGTGGGCGGTGGAGGATGGGAAGATTCAGGAGGGGAAGGTGGTGGTGCTTAAGAATGTTGAGGTGTGAGCTTTCTCCTCTAATTGCTAATTGCTCACAGGTAACGATTCTAATACTGGTTCTTGGTTCTACACAGGAGACGGCCCAATCGGTCCTCAGGGGGGTTTCCAAGAGACCAAACAATGCCGACCGAATATTCTCCACAGAAATGTTCCTGCAAGAGTTCCCCATTCACAGGAAACAGCTCTCAGAGACAGATCTCAAAGTGCTACTAGTCTTCTTATCCCGCGACCTCCGAGAAGCCTTCGTCGCCAACAACGTAACCCCCTTCCCCCCCACCTCTATAAACTAAATCTAACTATCCTTCTACCCTAGACAATAAAATCCAAACCCCCTACGGGAGAACTGACTCCCGTGACCCCGCACGACACCGCGATCGCCAACCTAAAGACGCTAATCACCTCCCTACACAACACCATCACAATCCTCTCCACCAAGATTTCAACCTCCGATGCCAAAGCCCGCACTGCCATACAATCCTCTAACAAACATGCCGCCCTTTCCGCCCTCAAATCTAAGAAA
>Ga0307509_10003719_pt1 | contig 22830 bp, 17 predicted proteins | sample 10_EM_MG_FD_202245 | JGI IMG/M metagenome (GOLD analysis project Ga0307509, IMG submission 202245) | Populus trichocarpa ectomycorrhiza microbial communities from riparian zone in the Pacific Northwest, United States - 10_EM | ecosystem: Host-associated > Plants > Roots > Unclassified | place... | reverse complement strand
AGAGGGATCCATATGGTATTCGTGTAACCTGACAGGTCACGTTACGCGGAAATCTCGAGATAGTGTACGTGGTGTTGAAAAAAGTGCAATTTGCACTTTTGAGGAAAATAGGGGAGGGGAAGCTTGAGGGGGGATGATGAACACCAGTATAATACTTGTATATAAAATCTTGGGAGGGTATGAAACCGGCCTCATCCGGTGCCAAAACTGGCAGGGGGGGTCAAGCTAATTGTAATACAAATGGATACTTGTGTTTACACATGCCCATCATGAGACATTCGGGAATGGGTTGATGCACAGTACACTAGTACAGTGCAGTACCAGGAGCGGGAAAATAAACTGCCTCCATCCCACTAGACATGATCAACTCCCACGATACCCCCCCCGGGAACGGTAGTAGCTACCCCTCCAAATACCGGTATCTTGTACTCTCATTCTGATACTCCAGTGCGCTCCAGAGCTCTTCTTAGATTCACAGTATAGGGTGGCGGCTGCTATCAAGCTAGATATCAATGTTGCCTGGGAGTCCGTTTCTTTGTCACTAGGTCCGTACAGTATGTAGCACCGGTATTTTCGCTCCTAGTTTTCCAGGTATGATAGGATGGGTGTGCATAGCTAGGGTGTTGGGAATGAGATCCAGCTTTCACTTTGGCCAATGCTGCTTAGTGATCATATAATGATCTCGACCTCCATGCCAGAAGCACAGTCGCATGCATACCATAGCTACTATGTCAATAGGAAGATACATAGCACTCTGATACCTCGTCCTAGACACAGAGAGAAAGAGACCAGCCGGAACAGCTTCTCCAGCGGGTTATTACACTGGCGCCGGATGCCCTATTTCAGCTACCGGTGGTTCACTACAGCACTGGCGGTATGTACAGTACTCGTACAGTGTCACACCTATGAAAGTGCCCCTTGGTTGATTGAACGCCCTCAAGTATCACCAGCCAATGCTTTGTGTAGAACATGCATAACAGCGCAATGTGAATATGCTATACCGAGAACCCGACATTTGCCGGATATCAGCTCGGCGATGTCGCCCATGTTCTAGGTCCCGTGAGGCTGCAGTTGTGCAATGATTGAAAGCAATAGCATGTAATAATAGTCGGGAAGGTGAAGATAAAATTTCACAATAGCACCGACTGGCGCATTAGGCAGACCACGGATGTCGACCATGACAGGGGTGAGATGGAAGAAAGGGGAGGAAAAGCAACGAGGAAGGATAAAAATAAACTCACTCTTCACTTTCAACACCTAGCACAAGTACTGTGCTCATATGCCAGGAGGTTCCCCGGGTACGAGTACAGTACACTCGATCACCTAGCCCCTGCACCAGTATGGCAACCTGTAAATCAGCATTATTACAGTACCGGCACTTGACTAGGTTCAAAAAATCCCGCTTCTCGATGAGTTTGTACGACCTTATACTGTCGTCTTAGCAGGCAAAAGTATCTAAAACAGGGATTATGGATTTGTATGGGTGCCCAGATACGCACACTTGTAGATATCTTGTAATATATTGTGAATCCCTTTCTTACTCGTAGGGTACCCCCCCGCCTGCTGCTAGTAGTTGCTTCAATTTATGGTGCCGGCAGCTTAGAATCAACCTCATGACAATCAAATTTTCCTAACTCTTCGATGAGCAACTCCAACACCACAATGAAATGTTCTTATTTTACTTATCTCTTCTGTATAATTATTCTAAATCATCTAGAGAACATATTTACAGAGTATATTTTGCTCAAGGCAAGTAGCTTTTAAACGTAAGACAAATTTTCTATGGACTTGTATAGAGAAAAAAGTTTTGGCTAAGTAATATAAAATATATCGCCTAAAGTAGTAAGGCAACTTACTATATTAGGACTGGTGCTCTGACTCTCGGTAGCACTGAAGGTCGATAATAAGGTGCCCGCGCCATGCTTGTACCCTGGGACTATGGCATGTATTATGAATTCGCCAGCCTATCACCCTACTTGCACCAATGCCCCTTATCAATGTTCGGCTTCCTCAGTTAGAGGAGAAAAGGAAGTAAAAACAAAGAACAGTCACCTGGTAACTAAAGGATGTCTTTGCTCCAGACGGAATTACAGTACCGGTACCTGCTCTAGCCTTGAGTAAATACTTATGTTTACGGCCCGAGCGAGCCCAACAAGTACCATATATCGGTGTGAGCAATGGCTTATAAGTTGTAACAAGAGCGAAGAAAAGGCTACTAAAAAGAGGGGAGGATTAAGAAGTTTGGTTTGGCTTGCCAAGGGTGGCGCAATTGTCCAAAAGTCCCGTAGTTTTTTTTTGCTTTTCTTCTTCTTTTCTTCTTTTCCCCCTGATGTTCCTTGTGAGGCGGAAATTAAAGGCGGATTGTCCCTCTCCTTACCCTAATTGCTCGGTTTTTTTCTTAGTGGGAAAACTTGGAGCAATTATTCATGATACTGTATGTCGCTGATTTAGCTGTTCAACATCATCCACCTCCGGCTTGGAGGGGGTGTGAGACTTGCGGCGAATTTTTGGTAATTGAAGTGCTGTTATGAATGCTAAGCAGGACCTTGCTCCAACTTTGTGCTCCTCGTTGTTAGCCAGTAGTATGGTTACCCCGATGTCAGGTGTGCTCTTACAGTATTGGAGCACGATACATGTCATATTATGGCATGCCGTGCTACACTTGCAGAAGGGCACTTCTTGCCCGGAACAAGCGCATAATTCCGGTTGCTATTTCCATTCCTCCCCCGGAGCACCGGTACCGATCTTCTTGTGAATGCATTTAAACCTAAACACTAGCAATCCCCAAACCTTTAAACAAGGGTGACACACTGCCCAAAACAAGCACAACGACGGAGCCTTTCCCCATTCTCCCACCACAAACCCCCCCTTCGCTTCCCTTTGACTTTTTATTTTTCCTTCCTTTTCATTTTGGTCTTTCATTTTCCCCCCTTGTTCTCTTTCATGGCTTGGCCCAAAACCGTCGGGTTCTGCTTGTCTAGCCCCCGATCCGCAAACGCGCGTTGAGCTGCCTGTCGGTCCGCCCCCAACTGTTTCGGCGACACCATCCGGCAGAAGCAAGCAGGTAATTGCACTGTGCTCGTACAATGCACAGCAGACTCACGTGTTCCATGGCGTAGCGAGCTCCCGTCATAGTAAGCCATACACAGATTTTGAGCAATGCGATAGGTTGAGCTTCAGTCAAAATTGTAATAGTGGCTGGTATTCGGGTGTATGGCTCTCTGTGCCGTGAAATACGCCAATAAACAAGCGCCGTAAAAACTGGAATGCCGGTAATCGAGGATAGGCTAGGACGTCCAGAATTTCCCCTTTGGATTAAGGGGAGAGAACACAGAAAGAAGATTCCCTCTGCCAGCGGTTGAGACAAATAAAAAGAAAGACACACAATGCTCACCAGGAGAGGCAACTCCAACGTCCTAGCGGGATTCTCAATTAAGGTATCCTAGTTTTTACGGTGCCGTACCGGCATTCTCTTATCCAAAGGGGGCCTTTCTTGGCAAAAATTCAAAATTTTTTTCCCTCATTGACTAATCAAGATTGGGTATAATTTTCTGCCTAGACGAACTCGCAAGTGCCTTATGTTAGGATGATTAGTGGATTTTGATATAGCCTTAACAACTTTGTATGATGTTCCAAATTATCTGCCTCCTGATGCAAACTATCGCCTCTATCCCTTTAACTGTCGTAGAACACAAAATCTTACAAGTGCCTTTTGAGAAATTAAACTTCAGAGCCGTTCTCCAATTGGCTCTCCATCGATACAAGGATTAACGTTTGGAAGTAATTATCATGGCTGAGTGTTGATACCGTATGTTTCTTGTCGAGGTGGTTCTTTGGCCCCGGCGAGGTGTCACACACCATACTCGAGTGCCACTTTCTGTTTTCACTCTAGGCGTTAGTTGCTTAACCTAGAGGTGTGTCCAATCAAGCGCTGTGTTCCTGGGCCAGGAGGACGTTAAGCCTTTTTTTAGTGTTAGTAGCACCAGTAAGGGGATGAACGTCACGTCCGATCGTTCGTCTTCATTTGTAAGACTTTGGAGGATTTTTTTTCTTTTCTTTTCCTCTCCCTTCGCCACTCACCACCACCACGATCATCCCTGAGGAACTTTGGGTGAATTTTTTTTGGTATCATAGAGTTTGCAGAGGTTTGCTAATGGTGTATGCAGGTTTTAATTGGCCTGTGTAGTGGTGTCTCGGGGATGGAAGGGAGCGCAGTGGAAGGAAGCCTTTACCAAGCCACTCTCTACAAGTACTAGTACTCGAGTACTTGTACATTTAGGGGGATCCCTACAATATGCACGAGTGCCATTCGGCGAACATCCAATACTAAGATCATTGTCTCCTTGTCCCTTAAATAATAGCATCGAGTGAAAAGCTTTAGTCCGTGGACGTCTAACCTCACCTATTGTAGCTTGAGGCTTTCTATCTGTGGGCTTTCCCCTCATCACCCATCTCTCCTTCTGCCGTGATAAGCTGCCCGTACCGTATGCCGCCTTTTTGGATAGATTCCATGGCATTGTGTCAGACTGTATACCGTAGTCGAATTAGCGGCCTGCCTGCTTACTTATTGCTAGTCTGGGCGCCAACCCTATCGCAGAAATAGGTATTGTTGCAATGCTTGCACGTATCGCAGGTATGGATTAATCGACATGAACAAAATGCATGCGTCTAATACGTGAATTTTTTATCCCTCTTTTTCCAACGATCGCTGGCTGAGACAAAGAAGTTGGAGGGGCTGAATAATGAATCAAGGAATGAGGGGAAAGGAGTTGAGGAGAAAGAAAAAAAAGGAAAACGGAGAAGGAAAAAGTGGAGGAAAATATAAATGCAAGAAATCAGGATGAAAGTAGGTTTCAAGGCTACAAAATGGCGGTTACTTCCGTTTTTTTTTTTAAGGAACTCTTTTCCGCCACCTTGACACCACTCCTATCGTTCTGATTTACATAACTTTCACAGAGGCGGGAAGTAAGTCCTTCACCGAACCCACGGCTCGCTTGGATGCCTTTCCCCCGGAGCCTCAATGGCATAATCCTTGGAGCCTTCACTTGTGCAACCTACCGTAATGGTCGGGGCGACACCCGAAAGATGATATTGTTCCAGACCAGTCCAGCGAATCATTGTCGATTGAACAGTCAATTGGCCAAGCCAGCTCTTGGATGGACCAATAAATCAACTATTCTATCAATCGTTCGGACGAGCCGTATGTTTAGCTGAAGGGGGTTGGATGCTATCTGTATGCAGAGCCTTCGCACCCTCTCGTATCTGTATCGTTAGAGGAAGTCTCACGAGTTGAGGCGCATGTTGTGTTGCCTTTGAAACGCGACCGGTATGAACGACCCATCTGATATCGCAAAGATGCGGGAACGGAGTGCCGGTAATAAGTATTAGCGCGGCCAACGGCCTTCGGCTGTCACTCGTGGTGAAATAGAGTGGAAGAGAGATGCGGTACTGGATTTTAGACGTATGAGGAGGTACTTCAGCATATGGGAGAGAGTTGGGATATTTGAAGGTTTTCTAGGATTAAACTGCTGCATGTGTAAGTACTCCCTTTTGGCTTCGATTCCACTACCACAGCCCGCAAATTTCCTGGTGCATAACAAGGTCTTCGCTAGTACAACGGCAGCAAATACCTGCTACCGGGACCATCGTGACGGGAGGCCGGCAAAAACAAAGCCCTTTACAAGCGGCAACAAGATGGGTCCTTCTCCGGGCTACTCCCCGCAAATTATACCGCCGGTTGTATACTCGAGTACATGGTAAGTAGTGGCAGAAAGGTCCACCCACCGTTACATCCGGCGGGCGTTGACCACATGTCTAAGCCGGGGTTTCTACTATCCATCATCTTTATACCTTGCTATGGAAGACTACAGTACGGAGAGTACTAGCTAACAACTTGTTACCATTTCGAGGTTGCTTCCCTGCCTCCCATCGTTACTCACCATTCCCCCAATTCCCATCTTAGTCCCATCTTAGGGGAAACTAGCGGTTAGGGTAGGCATGAGTACTCGTAGGAGGAGAATCAAAAAAATAGACCAATAGGTGAGAAAAAATGTCAGTGAGCATGCATAACTTAGCGCGGAATCGACTCGAGGAAAAGGGAAAGAAAGGAGGGATCGGATGTCTATACTTTTTGTTCTCTTCTTCCAAACTTTGATTTTATTTTTTTGACAGTGGGAGGATTATCTGAGGGATGGGAGGTGGAGGGAAATATAAAATCCTTTTAGGGCTATATTCGGCAGCGGGATTCAGTAGATGGATGGATAGATGTCAGAGCTGGTTGCTACCTTTCCCCTGCCCCCCTGGTGCTTGTACTCGTACAATATCGTATATTGCTTACTGTTCATGCTGTTACTGTGGGGATTTTCGGTGGATGGGATTGTCAACAGAGTGGCAAGTTAATACGTAGCTCCTTACGCCTCTGCTGTTATTGTCGGTTTACTGCGCACTTGGTCATCCAATATTCACACTCTCTCCCTAAAAGAAATCAGGAAAGAAAGATATAAGTACTTTAGCCCTGTTCACGACAAAACCACACACTTCCCGCCCTCATCACCATCATCCATACATAGTTCCAAATACCATACACGTTTTGGTTCAAATCTTCTCACTCCTGATCTAGCTTTCTTTTGCTATTTTCCCTCCCTCTCTTCTCTTGTTTACCCTCTCTCCATCGACCACTTTTGATCAGGAGCAGCCCACACCCTCTCAGGCCTTGCCGGGATTCTTTCTATTCTTTTTAATTTTAATTTTTTATTCTGCACCTATTCGTGTCTTTATTCTAATATCCAAACACCCTCGTAATCCTCTCGGGGCCCAACGCGCGTCGACGAGAACCTTTTTATTGCTATTTGCTTCTTATTTTTCTTCTCAATATCCCTTCAGTCTATTGGGTACCTTACCGGTACGGTACTCATTCATACCCCCCCCCCCCACACACACACAGTCTTTATTTTTTCCCCTACTGCATCCCTTTCTCAGAATTGCCCATGTTGGTGTCGGCCTACCGCTACTGAGAGAAGCCCCCACATCCACCGAATTTGGCAAAGCGAGGGAGATCACTGAAAGGCGAAATTCTGTCCTTGTCGGGTCAGTTCTGTAAAAGGAGGTAAAAAATCCATCACCCCCTCCTTCTCGATCCCTCACCCCCCATCCTCGTCTCCAAGGTGAAGTGTTTACCGACAAAGGTAAGCTTATTTAGCTCTAGTGCGCTCCAAACGGGTTCATTAACTTATTTTCTGGGCGCATCTTTTTAGTTTCAGCGGGAGATCGAGTTGCTGTTTCTCAAGTCTGTCGGGTCTTTGGTTTTTTCCTTTTTGCAGAAAAAGGTCTTGGAGAGCTTTTCTGAAGTGAATATATATATATATATATATATATATTTTTAATTAACTGCTTCATATGCTTGTGATTGGAGGGGTATCGAGATAAGAGCGAAAAGGGGGAAAGGAGAAACAAAAGCGTGAACCGGGCGAAAAAAGGAAGGAAAATAATAAGAGGTCATAGAGAAGAGGGAAGAAAAAGAAAACTTAACGAGGTCAGAATTGGCAGTTCATTGTCTGCTTGTGGAGAGGAAAAGGATTGGAGCGGGGCGGTGTTCGATTCTGGTCTTACCGAGTACCTCGCTGCAACCGTTTTGTGTTGTCTAGGAGGTGAGAAAGAGGGAAGGAAGGAGGGACGCTAGTTTTGGGTTGCTGCTCGTCATAAGACAAGGCGGGCGGGCGATATCATACCCACATTACCGGCACAGTTCTACAACTATCATTACACTCGCGTTGCGGAAGCTTCATTTCTATCTTGTGGAGGCTATAGTCAGCTATCGCCCTTCCTATAGTCCGCTGCTCCTCGTGCGTTACGCTCATATTTAGCTCTAGCCTTTTGGGCTTCAACAGAAACTGCTCTCGATAATAGTCTTTTGCACTAGCTTCACCCTTCTTCCCGCAGTCTCATCGAGGATCGAGCACGAAGCTGGACTGAAGGCGTTCACTGTGGCAATTTTCGATTTTTTTTTTTGGCTGGTGGTTATCTAATACTGGGGACGAGAGAAGAAGAGAGGATAGAGGTGGGAAAGGACGAGAGAGGGAGGCTCATAAACAGCACCCCCGAAAGGCGCGCGCGCCATTGTTAGCAAGAAGTTGAGAGGCGGGCTAGCTGAGAGAGAGGGAAAAAGAAAGGAGTGCTGAGGTTTCTGTGCAGATTGGAAGCGGAATTTATGAACAGGCGTATCGGCGAGCGTCTGCTGGGGCACTAGAGCTTGGGAGCCTGGGATCGAGGGAAGGCCACCGAAAGTGAGTGTTCCGTTGTCGCTGCGTCATTACCACTCTTCTACTCTCTAGGGGCCGTGTGAATACTTGTGGAAGTTCTGCTTCCTCTTTGATTTGTGTTTCCTTAAACGTGCTTGTACGAACGTTCCGGTTGAGGAGAGGGGAGAGTGTAACTAGAGAAAGAGTTCATATACTGCGGAGTTCCCAGCTAGTCTTGTACCCTCTCTACTCTGATATGGGTTTCCGTCGCAAGTCTTATCACTGACAATTTCGCCCTCGCGTCTTCCTTCATCTAGAATCACTACCGGATCACCTATACGTGCCCCACTCTCAACTATCACTCTCGTGTGTAGCCCTGGCTTCAACTATGGCTCACCTTCATCACCGCCACTCGCAGCACGGCAGCTCTGCGCCCGGCCTTCTAGAGCAACAACGGCATCACCAGCAATCTCTTCAGGCACTCCAACCTGAGCAGTACCAGCTTGCTTCAGCTCTTTTCCAAATTGATCCCGGACCAGAGTTACCACAAGCTGATATGTTGACCCACCAACCCCACACACAACGTCCCTTACAGTCGCAGCCGCAAGGGCAATCATCCTCACCCACCGGTTTCCCTCCAGACATGGGCTCTCAGCAAGTTTCTGCCCCCGGAAGGCCATCAGCCCAACTTCTGACTTCTAGAGCGCCCAACATAGAATCACCAATTCACATGCAATGCCCGCCTTCTGATCTGCGCCGGTCACACCCTTCAGATCCTAATTCCTTCTTGGAAATGCAATCTCATATGTCTCTCCGCCATCAAAGCTTACAACCTATGTCAAATCCACCACATACACCTTCACCAATTCAGTCTACTCACCAGCAATCACACCAACAGCACCCACGACATGTTCAACAGCAGCGACAAGCCCCAACCACCTTGCAACCTATGCCGCCACCCACGACTGATGGGCAAGGAAATCGAATGCTGATGCCGACCTTAGGATCTTCTGGCCCAATCCAGGGCCCTGGAGTTGGTGCCCCGTCAAATAGATCCCAGGTAGGAGTGGGTTCAGAAGTTTTGGCGGCACCGGGAGGTGAGAGTCGGGTAGGAGAGGCTCCTCCGGTAACATTATCAGGGAACGCAAACCCTAGGCCAAGTAGTGGGCAGAGTAGTGGTCGTGTTTCTAGTGGACATGCTGGAATAACCCCTGGGGCGACAAGTCAAATCACCCCAGTAAAGGATCAGGATGGGAAATTCCCTTGCCCTCATTGTCCTAAAACGTATCTCCATGCGAAGCATTTAAAAAGGCATCTCTTGAGGCATACTGGTGATCGTCCTTACCAATGTATTTTATGTAAGGATACATTTTCAAGGTCAGATATTCTGAAGAGACATTTTCAAAAGTGCTCTATCAGGAGGGGAAATCCTACTGGGGCAACACATTTAAGCCATGCACATGCTCATCAACAGGGAAGACGGCCAAATCATCATCACCATGCTCCTCCTCCACCTCCTCTCCCGGTGGAGAGTCCGATATCAACTCCCATTGTCGCTCCTACGGAAGGGTCCGATAGATTCTCTCCGGAATCGTCCTCTTCAAGATCTTGTGACCAATGTGTAAGATTGAAGGTCCGATGCGACTCAGGCAGCCCCTGTGAGAGATGCCGGATGAGAGACGGAGGGGAGTGTTCTTACTCGGGGATTCCACGAAGAACAGATTCCGGCAGTGAAATTGGTGTGATGTCGATGCCCGAGCTTTCAGATTCATCAACAAAAAGTCAGCCAGTGGGATATGGGGAAGGGTTCAATTTCCCTCCGCCGACACATCCTCACGCTCATGTGGCCCATTCGGGTCAGCATTCCCTTTCGCCTTCGCAGCGGCAATCACAACCCCCTGACAGTCAACAGCATCAGCAGCAGCAGTCACCTCACCAGCTCGGGGTCTCGCAATCCCCCGCAGATGCATTTTATAATAATGGATGGGAGAATTTGATGGAGTTGCCAGAGCAGCAGTTTTTGCCATTTTATTTGCCCCCGTCTACACAACCCTCGGGTGGTGGTATTATTACTTCTGCGGGCGGCATGGGGCAATCCATCCAGGCTAGTGATCAACCAATATATGGCATGTACTTCCCCTCTGATCTAACAGACATGCCGCCCATGAACGGATCAGGGGGGGCGTTTGGTGATTGGGAGATACCACACCAAATCGACCCATTGCAGGTCAAATGTGATCAGCTCATCGCAATATGCTTTCCGGAGAATCCTGGTCGGGGAAGTTCGCCTGCCGGATTGCCTGACCATGGGCTTGAATCAGGCCCTACAGCTGAGGGTTTGAAAGAATGGCTGACCCCGGATCATGTTAAGCATTTCGTCCGATTGTTTTTTATCAATTTCCAGGGGCATTTCCCAATGATTCATTTGCCAACTTTCAACATGCTCACAATAGCAGACGGCCTTTTGCTTGCCATGATCTGCATTGGTGCGGTCTATTCGGATAAGGGTATTACGGCCGAGGACATTCGCGCGATAATTGATAGATCTTTCGCAGCGCTGGATGGAACTGATCACAGATTGAGCGATGGGAGCCAGGTGTCGACCTCATGGCAGTTAGAGGAAATCCAGGCCCGATATTTCCTTCATGTATTGTCTGCTTGGCATGGTACTTTTGATCAAAGAGAAAGCACTAGACGGAGCTATGGGATTGTCATTGCGAAAGCCCGGGGGGCTGGCCTTTTCCGCCCACTCACACCTGACAATCCGGGAGCCGCAGGGTTCAGCATGTATCACCAGGTTGGAGATCACCAGTTATCAAGTCCGGCAGGTTGGGATTGGGTGTCGTGGGTAGAGCAAGAGAGGAGAAATAGGTTGATGTTTGGAATCCTACTCTTGGACACCGCATATGCAATCTTCTTCAACCACCCGCCACGTGTAAATCTCCATGACATCAGATTAACACTCCCATCTGATGACGCTGCGTGGGATGCCTTGGACGCCCAGGAATGTGCTAATGCCTTGGGGCTGAATGGTGAAGGGCCGAACAGCAAGAACATCGCTGGTTCCAGGAGGGTGCAGCAGCCAGAATTTATGGCAACCGTGAACGCGCTTCTTGAGCCCTCTCAAGAGTTCAAGCCGGGCACCACGAATGCCTACTCGAAGTTCATTCTTGTCCATGCTCTACACTCACACATATGGCTTACCCAGCAGAGGTTACCGAATGCTACCGAAATGGGAATTGGCCAGGCAATAGGGAGCATGGCTGATCCATCCGTCGGATGGGTAAGTGAAGGAAATGAATTGAGCGCCAATGGCGAAAGCAATGGAAGGGGAACACCGGAAGGATTCGTGGGTGGCACTCTAATCGGTGGTCAGCTGCGCCCCAACACCTTGTCGGAAGCAGCCCGTGCAGTAAGGATCTGTCAATACTCGTTGGAGAAGTGGAAGAAAGCCTGGGAGACAGATCTCCACAGGCAATTTCCATCACCCACTTCAAGAGTTGGTTTTGGGCGGGACGGCTTGCCCTTCTATTGGCTGGCGAAGTTGTACCTTGCACGTAACCGGACAACCGAATGGAGGCATGGAATCAGCGATGATCGGACGGTTGCTAAGGTTAAGAATATGTTGAAGCATGTGCGAGGGTTTATCGCGGAGGATACTGGAAGACTGGACCTACAGGGTGCCGTGTCGGCGATAGATGATGGATTTGCTATGGATGAACTCACCTATGATATGAAGTTGCTGTTTAGGCCTATTGGGACGGATTCATCGTGCGACTAGGAGAAGGCTATGTTATCTCACTGGCCCTTGGTGGTAACGCAACCGGCGATTTACAAGTCTCCCTTTTTTATTGTTTAAAATCAGTAGGCAGTTTTTTTTTTTTTGGGGGGGGGCGCCAAGTTCCACTGTGGGATAAAGGTTGAGAGGGCCGCTTTTCGGGTTTTATTTTGTGTTCTATTCAAGGGACTGGGGGAGAAATGGGAAATTCGCTACTTGATTTGGAGTAACGGTCTAAGAAATCACATGGGGAGAGCTTTGTTTGCTCTGCGTTTTTATTGTTTTCGTAATTTTGCTTCCCTAATTTTCGTTGATAGCTTATTTGGCGTGCGGGGAGAATGTTTCCTTTTGGCAAGGGTTCTCTAGATAGAGCTTTTCGAAGGTTGGATATTGTCCGCTGGGGGATGTCTGCTTTTTGTGGTTATCATTTCTTCTACTATCTATTTCTTTTTTTTATATTACTCTTCTGCGTCTCTTTACTTACCTATGGTGAGGGTGTATTGTCTTGGGCTTTGCTTCTCTGCATTTTTTGCTTTCCATCATTCTCCTTGGTCCTGATGTGGCTGGGCTTTACCTTCTCACATATTTCCTATTCCCAAAGGGCCAATTGTTGCTCTCTACGTTCTAACGAAAAAACCTTCTCTCTCTCTCTATTCTGCAGATGGCCTTTCTCTCAAGTGAGGAGTTTATCTTTCCTTTTTCTGCCGGAAGCTTCTTGAAAAAGTCCTGTTTTTAGCCTTCCTTTTCTCCCCTCTCCTTATGCTACTTTTTGATTTCAGTGCTGGGAAAATTGTAGTTATCGTTTGACCTAGTCTACATTGTCTAGTTCTGGATTTTCTGGCGTTGCGTTGGTGGTACAGTACTGTATTATAGTAGCGATGATGGGTATGACACGGCGTCGTAATTCTGTTCTTGGAGTTGGCTGGAGGGGATAGTGGGTGACTACTGTAGTGAAGGAGAACTTTAGCTATCTAGACCCTTTGCTATAGCGGATTTTTTGATTGGTCGTAGAGACACAAATTTACCAGTTTGGGAGCGTGTGGGGCGGGGTTTTTGGTTATACGCGCAATGTCACTTAGGTGTCGCCTGTTTTGAGGTGTGACCGTGGGTTTAGTGCTTGAAGCACTCGCATGCGAGATGGGAGGTCTTTCACATATAAGGCATGAATTTCATGCAGTCGCTCTCACAACAATGAACTGCAATAAGTGTACTAGTACAGTGCGCTCGGTATGGAAAGAAATGTCTTGAGTATAATGGTGTTATAATACTGGGCAGAGAATTGATAAGCTAATATTCTAATTTAGATTCAGTGAAATTGTGAAGTCTGGGTCAATGCCACCCCCTCCCCCCAAGATACCTAAAGTTAAAAAGGTAGAAAGGCGCAAGGAATGAGAGGGAAAGAAAGAACTAATATGCAAAGTTGCAAAGTAAGCCAAACACCATCGGTGGTCTAAGGGGTAAACCACTTAGTACCTGCTCTAGGTTACATACAAAGAGGGTAAATTTAATCCAATCCTCCAAGGTGCTCCCCTGTGGAGGAAGGGGATCTAACGAGTCCGGCGGTATTATGGAAATAAAATCCCCCCCCCCTCCTGTAATAATTAACAATAGTAAGCCTTAAATGGCTTAGCACGGTACCTGTCACCACCCCTCTCCCTGGACACCTCTTGTAGAGCGTGATGGAGGAAACATTCTCATAGATCCGCGCGTGGTAGGCCTCCTTCTTCCCGGGATCATCTAGAACTTCTGGGTCAATGCCGGGCTCCAGCAGATGATGCCCGCGAAGCTGCACCAATGCCCATCAGCCCAGTCCAGTGCAGCTCTGTGTCAGCTCTATTCCCAGCATTGGAGTTCCTACCGGCGTGTGTTGCGGCAACTCGATTGTGCCCCCCTAGCTGAGGGAGACGATGCGGTGCAGAGGCGTATTGCGGTAATTCCCACTAGTATTGGCGCTCATTCCCGCCTCCCTGACGAGCTGCCGGATGAGCCCGAAAAAGCTGAGCTTGGCGGCCCAGTACAGGACGGTCTTGCCACGTTGGCTATAGGAAGGGCACTTGCAGCCTTAGGGATGAGCAGGTCGCAAGTGGAGCGGTGCTCCACGTTGACTGCCCAGATCAGTGGAGTCATGCGGCATTGGCCCCCCGGGAGTGTTGAGCTAGGCTCCGTTAGAGAGAGTTACACCCTCGTCGGGTTTGCTCTCCCGGACTGGGCGGACAGTTGGGGGCATCATGCCAGTCGAGTCCTTGCAGTTTGGTAAGGCGCCTTTGGACAGGAGGGGGTTGATAGTAGCTATTGGCCGGTCTTGGCCGCACGGATCAGTGCTGGTAGACCGCTTTCTCTTCCATTGCTAGTACATGGAGGGAAGCGGGGGGGAGGGAGTCAATGTAGGCTGCTCGGAGGGTTTCGGCGATTTCTAGGATGTTTCCCTTGGAGTCCGCTTGCTTGCATCGCTTTATAAGGAGATTATTAGGCGGTTATTATTATTATTATTATTAAGGAGGCAGCGGTGTCGGTAGGGCGGGCAAGCGCGGTTATATAATCTGAAGCGAGTAAGTAGTGTTTGATAGAGAGCTATTGTTAATATCGTAATTGGTGGTTCTGAAGATGGTGGAATAGGAGCGAAAAAATGTTAAATGGGCTATTGCTTAGACTTTCCCGGGTATATACAAAATGGCCCCCCAATCGTAGTTATCTATAGCAGGCAACGAGTGCAGGAAAATCGGAGTCTTGTCTTTGTACTGAGGTTCGGATACCCATCGGTTTTTGTGATGGTCTTTGCTAATCCCTGGATTCGGGTATAGTACTTTCTTGCTACGAGTATGCGTTTTGGATACCAGTTCCAACATGTTGTTATTTCGAATGGGAATCTATTAATACCACCCAATGCTGAATGAAACCTTGCGCATCGCTAGGGTGGTAGGTACCTACTGTTGAGTATTTCGGCAACCCCCATATTCACCTCTCCCCAACATAGCCCTTTCTCCCATCTGTCAGAATCTGGACCAATCTTACCCGTAAAGTTTGTCATGAGAAATATCACTTGAGGCTTCCATTAGCACAATGGGTAAAGAGTGGCAGCAGAAGCTTGTCCATAATGTTTTAATCTGGTGATAGTAGTTCGCAGCCACCCACCCAGCAAGCAAGCAAGCAAGCAAGCAAGCAAGCAAGCACAGTGGACCACCGGGAACTTTGATGAAAAAAATGCTCCTCTCCTCCTAACCTGCACCGGTCGTCTACCAAAAGCAAGACCTAGTGGTTGTATCCGGTTTTCGAACTTCGCTCTTCGCACTTCCAACGGAAGAATCACAGAGATGGCGGTGGCAGGCGGGCTTGCCTGGGTGTGGGGCCCTAGCTCTAATTTGTGACAGAATAGCCCACCGAGCAGGGACATTACTTGCATTACCCTAGGTTCTTTTGCGAACTAGAGTGTGTTAAGGAAGAAGCGTCCTTGGGCATGGTGTGTTTATGTGAGGGAGCACTGACCAGCGATTATTGCGGAGGGTTTTTTGTCGGAAAGGCGGAAAATTGTATAGTTCAAAAGACTATCTAGTCACACAAGGATGTGCTGAGCAGTACGGGGGATAGGTAAGAAAGGCAAAGCTTAGAGCTGTGCCGTTCGCTCTCTCTTTCACCAGTTCTCTGCCCCAACTTATCTGTAATAGGGTGTTTTGAAAACAATAGAGTCTCTTGGTGTTGGTTGGTTGGTTGGCTACTGAGATGGGATTGTAGTGGGGAGTACAGGTGTAATTGTGGCGGAAGAAGTATGGTCGATTTGTCCCCATTTCTGATTGCCCTCTGTGGATAATTTGCCTCAATTTCGCACATTTATTTTCTTCCGTTATGCCCCCGCTCTGGCTAGCTATCTGGTTCGCCCATTCCCTTGCAAGAGGCTCCCATAGTGACGCTGAGATGCTGTTTTCTCACGTAATGTAGCCGGAAAGAGTGACTCGGAGGCTAGGCTAACCTTGGTTGGTGTAAAGTAGAGTATCATACCAGTATTCCACTCAGTAAACAGTACAATGGCTCCAATTGTGCTCTACGTAGCCTACCAAATTTACAGTTTAAACAGCTAGACTCGATTACAGTACCCGCGGGCAAAGGAAAAATGATTGTATTTTTTTTTCGCTCGAATTGGTGAATTTAATAAGGATGGAAGCACCAGTTGGCAGTTGACTTGGGGGGGGCTGGCTGTGTGCGTGTCGAAGTACGCGTTACAAGTACTGCAATGGGTGGGGTTTGGTCCCCCCCCTCCCCCCTTTCTATGGTCTAATTTGCCTACTGGGCTTTGGTTTAGCAACTTTTTTTTGGCTGCCGGTTGTTTAGTACTGTAAGAGAATAACTTGGGGTGCCGTCGAGTGAGGGTACATGACGGGGGAGACCACCATGGTTATCATATGCGCGATGGTATGTGCCGGTTCCCCCTGGTCTGCTAGGTTCAGCAGCTAGCTCTACGACAAGATATGAAGCTAGAGAGGCTATTGTGCTACAATTTGCACACAGCTATGGTTACTCATATTACCGATTCACTGCTAGAGTATCATAGAAGGATTATTGCAGTACAGAAAGTGGGAAGACTGGAGGAGAGTACCTAGATAATATAATCCGAGTTGTCTCCTTCCCCATTGATAGACCTAGATAAAATTATTTTCTAGTAACAATGTTATTTTCTCCTCCAGGTTCGAATTGGTTAGGCATCGAGTAGTGCAATATTCCCTTCACCCTGCTCCTCCAATTGTACACATTAGAAGAGCTTTTTACACCCTTGGGGTCCCTGAAAAACATGCGGCTATGGAGACTGTCATGAGTGTTGAGTACAAGAGATAGGGAGAGATACCCGTATCGGAGGGGTTGGAGAGAAATATTCACTAGTTAGGGTCTGCAGAATATAATGCACGGTAAGCTATTGACACCTGAGAGGTCCTGAAGCTGAGGATGCTCATCGATCAACAGCCGTTTAGGGAGATTTTCTGCCAAATATAGCACCTACATATCCACAATTGACCGAATACTAGCATGGGGTCCAGGACTTAGGGTATATCTGGTCCAATCCTTAATTGTTGGGAAAAATAACCGTTGAGTCTTAGTGCTTGCCATGAGTCTAGTCCACGGGGGGCCACGGGCCGGAGCAAAATTATGACTGAGACAAAATCTCTAGTTTCCGGAACCCTAAGGTGGTATCACTAAACCCATTCTCTTGTCCTGGGGCGCACGCTGTCCAGAGTGGGGAAAGATAGAAGTTTTCTGGCCGTATAGCGAGGTCCTCTCGGATTGCGCCTAACGGGGCTTTCCTCTATGAGAGAACTTCCTCTAGGGTGGGGGGGATTGCGATCTTGCACTCGGACTATCAGAGTAACAAAACAATAAATGAAAAAGGTAGTGAGGATAGTGGTGAATGGTTATGGATTCAGAATTTTGGCAATACAATTTGGGCACATGTTGGTGACACCTCAATACAGACCCTTAGTCCTCAGGTACAGTGGCTTTTGTTTTCAAATTTGGGTAAATTTTTATAAAAGTGCAAAGGCCCACGTGCCCCGTCTGCCAAGGTGAGGCCTGCGGGCGTGCCGGGCCGGCTACGGCAAGAAATGTTAGGTATGGTTTCAGAAGTTCTATGAATTGGCAGGAGTCTGCGGGTGTTCGAGATTCGAGGTAAGTTGGAGTGCTAGTATGATATAGAACGTGTGCGCAAGGCTACTGTTACCGCGGCGGGTATTTAGTTATGCTGTATCGATTCTACCCGGGGAGGTGGGGCTGGATGAGGTAAACGATCATTCTACTAGCTGAGAATCAATCTTTTGGTATGCGGACTATAGTACGGGAGATGAAAGAAGGGAAGAATTCAAAAGCGGGCAGCAACTATGATAGAACTACAGCTGAGGATGAAGTCTAGGTTGTCATCGTATTGTATCCTGTGTGTGCACGTACATTTGCAGAGGTGCCCAATCCTTGGTGGTGTCTTGACCAAGGCTTAAGCAATATCCAGGTACTGTACCTAGCTTCCTTGATACTTACTCACCCATCCACCTACTTGTGGATAGATCCCTATCCTCTATGTTTTTGCTTTCTACCCTCTGCTCCCTCACTATTCTCCCTTCCTCACTTCCATGGAAGGCATAAGGGCACTATTATGCCCAGCTTATATGACTCTTGCATCTGCATGGGGGTGTCGAGAGATAGAGTTCTTGGCATTGTAAGTTCACTTCCTCTCTTCTCACCTTCAGATGCTAGTTCTGACTACGAGCATGCTAGAATTCTTTTACTAATGGTCACTGTCAGGTACATAGAATACGAGAGAGGATATTCTGCTACTTGGGATGTGTAGGGTGGACATGCACACAATTGTGAAGCTGCGGAGGTCTTCAGTCCTTTCCACGCTGTCGTTGCGATGGTAATTGTTTTGAAATTAGTGAATGAATTCGCCGAAGGCAAAGGTCTAGGGTACCATGCGGTAGCGTATGTGACTGGGTGAGTGATTGATAAAGAGGTATTATACTGAAACCTCCTTTCTCTGGGAATAGGACGTTCTTTTTGCCGGCGTAGATGAAGGAAGAGAATATCGCTTTGGGGCTTCGTCTTTCTTGAACTACTTTACATTCTGATGCTTTTATAGCTTAGAAAGGAAACCCTTGTTCAATTGTTGCTTGTCAGCATCAGGCTGTACCTTGGACAGAAATTCTCAAGTAGAAATACTCAAAGAGAAATACACAATCGGTCTGCTACAATTTGATATTCCTGTTCCGAAATCCGTTTAACCAAACCATTGAGAAAAACACTATGATACCCCTAGTTCTTTTACTTCACCATCAACCGTTTTAATTAGAACTGCACAGTGACACAGCATCGATTTCAAGTAGCACCCGAGATCTCTTCATGCGGGCCTGTTTCGGGACGACAAGTGCAAATGCACTTCTATTCATTTCAAAATTACATTTCTGGGTTAAGAGTTTCTATTCGCAGGGATACCCATCTAATTCACATGGAGAAGCCACAGAGATCTACGTGCATTTATAGCCTCGCCCAATACCATGGATGAGCCAGATGGGTTCACCGATTGAAGGAGAGGAGGTAGGGGTGGGAGGTGAGGGGGACATACCGGCACCGGTGTGAATGGCGCTATGAATATTAAATTTTGATAAAGTAAAAATGGTCATCCGATAACAGGCTAGATCATACAAAACTATAAATAAGAAGTGAGAGATAACCTCACAATAGCAACTGCCTTCCCATCCCGGCCTGCGAATCTGCTATTGCTGATTGCAGTAATCTGCCCTACCGGCTGGATGATTGAACTCGAAATTTCCTCCCACTGAGAAGTGTGGGGATTCTTTGTCCTTTTTTGGTGACAAAAAGCCTAACTTCGGCCCCAAGCCCCGAGAGCGTCAGGTTACGTAAGCTTGAGTTTTATTTTCCTCCAAACTGCCAGGCTGCTCCCGGTCAAGCGAGTACGAGTACTACTCGAGTGGCCTTAGACTATATAACCTAGAGAGGTGGGACAGGTAGTATGCAAGAGTATCAGTGTCGGTGCAAATAAGTGGCATTAGTAACGAACTGTGCTTGGAAGGTTTGACTAATATGATCGAAACTTTCGGTATTAGTCTAACGAGAGCACGTGGTTGGCGCATGGATGAATATCTCGGATTTTCTTGTTTTAATAAACTTTAACCAAATATTTTAACCTAAACCAAAACACGCCTCCAGAGGAACAAGTGCTCTAAATAGCAGGTGAGTGAGAACACATGATTCAGATTTTCATAGCAAGAAACAGTTAGTTGACTAGTAGAGAGTACCGCACAGTTGGCCTAACCCTTTGGTTCCTAGCCTACTAATTACGATAATTGGGGTGGCACGGGTATCCTGCTCGGGAGAGGTGGGCAAATGAATTCGACATGGAATTTGACTTCGGAGGGTTTATAGGGTCAAATCATTAACCATCACGCGAACAAGTTCCACATGAAGCTATTATAAGTCCTCCACGATTGGAGCAGCATCGGTCCCTCTACATTAGCTGTTGATCCTCGTAATATCGACTCTTGGGTGGAGAGATTCTTCTACCTATCATCAGTAGAGGGGGAAAATGCGTAGAAAACGAAGGAAACTCTAGGGAGGCGGAAGCTTATTGTTCCTACTATGCAGAAAATGAAATGTGAAATGCGCCAAACATTCAAGACATAAATTGGGCCTCGCAACGATAACACTCCAAATACCCACGCACTTAACCCCGAAAAGACTCATTTACACACTCAAATACGTTAGTTTGAACTTAGAGAATTCCAGGCCGATATTTTCAGCAGGTCGTGAGAGCGGTGTTTGGCCGCTGTTACCTGGCTTATCCGAGTTTACATCTTTCAGTCATAATAGCACTTCCACCACTCCTTTATAGTGGTGTTTCATTCCAGTCATTCGATTCCTCAGGATTGATATCCCCCGTCTAACCAGGGTATTCACTACTCGTTTGTTTACACTGGAAGTAGCGCACCAGAGTGGTATTCGGCTGCTGTTGCCTAGGCTGCTGGGGATTACACCCTGCCCTCCGAGTATTATACCCACAAACCCACGACCAGTCACCCATATGGGAGGCCGATTTTCCATGAAATCTCTTGGAGCAACATCGCAACCTCTTACCTCCTTGCCAAAGAAATGACAAATCTCAATAATCCCAAATGTGGATGCGCAGTTGGCCCAGCGAGCGGAGAGGGAATGTCGCAGTTATCAGGACCTAGATATGGCGCACTTCTTTTGAAAATAATTTGGCGGGTACGTAGCTATTGCATTCTCCAAGTAGCTCCAGTGCAAACGATTTTGGCCGCTCCGAGAGGCCCTTTCCTGCTAGGATACCCCAATATAGAGTTGGGTATCTAAGAAACAATGTCTTTCTAAAGTGAGGAGACCAGCTGAAAAGGACGTGGGGTTTAGGAATTCGGAAGGGTTAGGCAGGTTTCTGCTATTGTCGAGTGAGCCCACTAACAAGGTCGTTATGAGTTGGGAGGTGCTCTCTGAGAGTGAGGTGAATTAGTAGGGCGGTTGAAGCTTCCATGCCTCCCTAACAAGTCCTTAGTAGCAGGCGAGTAATACCTATAGAGGAACGTCTTCGGTGTTGATACCTCCCTGCTCTGCTCTTATTGACGGCCCCATTCCCGTCTCGTAATGAATACTCCTGGTGAGAAATCCAGATATCGATGGGGCCACCCTAAACCCCAATTTCTGGTCTCTAGGCCCCTTTACCTAATCTAGCATTGTTCTCTAGGCATCTCCCAACCATAGAGTTTCGGTCATTGCGCTGAGCTTTTATCTCGTTCGATGATTGATGACTTTTCCCAGGATCGCATCTATATTTAGTAGGCTAGCAGGGACTTAGATATGTTTCTGTTAGGGGATAACTTGATGTAGGTTTCCTAGCCTGTTTGCTTCTACTCACATTTCTAAAATATCTTTGGGAATTCTTTTCTAGGATGCCAGCCTCTAAGGCACTACCCACCGAGTCAGGAGTTATATCCACGTCTAGTCTACGCCGAGGTATCTGATAATGTCCTCTTTCTGGGATTTGTGGCGCAGCTTCCGTTCTTCTAGCAAGCCTTTTTCTGATATCTCTTTTTAGAGAATCAAGAAACTTGGCCGGATGTTCCGGGACACCTTAATCCAGAGGGCCGATGCATATGAAAGTATATTATGAACATGAGATATCTATAGCCTCTTCACGATATCGGGCAGTCGGGATGTGCGGAAACACCGGTAACCTTATACTCTCGCAAACCTTGCATTATCTCTTTGGGACCCCCCCCTATCTACCTCATATACAATACAATCTGTCACTGCACTACCCAAGATCCAAGTGAGATGCTGCCCCTCCCGAGCGGCAAAGCCAAGGCAGAAGCATGCAGTGGCAGCGTTTTGTCTTGTAGCCCGATCGCATAAGCGGTCTGTTACCAAGGAGCTAGATTTGCGGCCTGTGAGGGCTTGTGAGCTCTGCTTTTGGTTCTTCCCTTCCCTAATAATTGCTTCTTAAACTAATGTTGATCATGCGGATATCTGGATTGCCATAGAAAAATAATACTAAATTGCCAGATTTTTTTCTTTTTCTTCCCATTACACTAGCTTCTAAATTTCTCTGTTTGCGGCACCCATTCCCTCACATTGTCAGCTCTGCGTTCCTGGACGCCATGGCGCCAGCCCAGGCCTCAAGAGAAATATCCAGGCCAGGATTTTTGACCGATCATCCGTGACAATAAAGTTATTTGATACATTAAAAAGTTTGATATCCCTGAAATATTGACACGTTTTCTATACTTTGCCCTTGATATGGTGGATCCGTGGAGGATAGGTTGGTGTTTATGGGAAACTGATAGAATTCTCGGAAGGAGGGGGCACCCGGCATCCTGCAGAAAACTTGGGAGAGTCCAATTAATCAATCCACCCGAGGTTTGTAGAACCAGTACATGAGCTTGTGGCAAATGCCTGCTGTGGGGAGTGGCACCACAGCGCACCCTTTTATTATACACGGCGGAGATATGGGCTTTTGGCTAGATCAAAAATAACTTCTCCCGTGCCCAAAGGGTTTGCTCAATCCTGGTCAATAGATATAGGGGGGCTCTCCCCAGAGACCTTATACGAATTGCTTACAGGCAGGGGCCACCTTTTCCAACCCCTACCGCCACTCTGGAGTACTAACTAGGGAGCCTAAAGGTACATATTGTTGGGATGTGTGTGTGATACGTGTGTGAGGTGAGATGTTTGTTAATGACTAGTCGTACAAGAGAGAAGACTACTTAAAGGAAATCCCATGCCAAGCCCACTCCCGCACAACCAATGATAGACCTA
>Ga0307509_10003718_pt1 | contig 22834 bp, 22 predicted proteins | sample 10_EM_MG_FD_202245 | JGI IMG/M metagenome (GOLD analysis project Ga0307509, IMG submission 202245) | Populus trichocarpa ectomycorrhiza microbial communities from riparian zone in the Pacific Northwest, United States - 10_EM | ecosystem: Host-associated > Plants > Roots > Unclassified | place... | reverse complement strand
CCCCCCCCGGAATTACAGCCCCACTGCTCAGTACCACAAACTACTGAAAAGCTGGGTGACAAAACTCGAGCCGACTACGATTTTACACCAAAACCGAGCACTCGGTACCAACAGTTTAATCACCCCCAAAGAATCTGGGGGTTCCACTTCAGGCCGAATCAGGCTAGGAAACTGGTAGAGAGTAATTTTCAAGAAAGAAAATTGGCTAGAAGGTTTACGGAATTGAGAAACTGGAGAGAACCTACAACAAAGTGGTTGTCATGAATCTTTTGTATCCAAGCTTCATACAAAATCTCAAGTCACTTCCTAATCTTGCCACATGATATCGCAAAAACTCACAAGTTATTTAATTTATAGGCCTGATATTTCCATGATAGAAAGCAATAATTGTTCTCATGCTTCTTGCAACTTCTTGAAATTTCTTACATGGATAGTTTCAAGCCATTGGTTCCCGAAAATGGCTGGTGTCGGTGTAAAAGGGCCAACGGCCCGAAACTTTTGATATTACCAGATTGAAAGTGATTGGACCGGCAAGTGGGATGAAAGAGTAAGCTCCAACAAATACCCTAAGGAGAACTTACCTCTAGTATATCACAACCCTGCCAAGGAAGGTGAACCAATCACTGCTTCTAATATGATATCCTTCTCTGGTCCCTGGAAAAATTCCTGGATAGCTGGCAGTTTAGCCTGCTATCGCCTCTCCTCAAAAAATCTCCGCCATCCATAATATCCATAAAGGGATCTTCAGCGATAGAATACCTAAGGTAATAAAATGCCACTCCCTCGCTTACCACATTCAGCACCGTAGAGGCTAGAATAATCGAGCCTCACGCTAAGATGCCCCGAGTTCCCTCCTTTGCGGAAGGGGAGCGAAATATTATATCGTGCTACAAGAATATTGTGTGGGTATTCCAGCCCCCACTAAGACAAACAAAAGTAAAACACGACCGACCTCGCTAAGAGGGACAACCCCGGCGCCCCAGAGCGATGCCCAATTATCCCGGTTTTCATGGTACGAGTACCGCGGCTCCACTCTTGTTTCGCCCGCGGGAACCTACTTTCGCTTTGGTGCTAGTCTACCCGTGTTTATTTTTCATTTTGATTGGCAGACGCACCCCGGCATCTCTCCATCAGCATCACCTGTGCGATGTCAATAATTTTGAATACATTTTATATTTTATTGGTTATGATAGCATCAGGTCGGCCGAATTTCATTAGATCCCTTGGTAGCTATAGCTGCTCCTATAGATAGCCAGGAAGATAATGAATCCGTCAACTCATTACATACAAGGTATAAAAAAACAGTGATGTTTTTGGGACATGTTTCCGACTTTTCTTCAAGAACCCCATTACTAGTTCATTGAGTAGCAAAATTACATGATGACTTCGTTGGAAACATCCTAAAGAATATATTAGTACCAAATTAAGCGAGGGTACTGGAAGGAATAAATACCCTCTTCAATTCCTTGAATGGCAAAGTGACGCAGTTCCAAACCCTCACTTCATCCCCAACTTTACAATCCCGGCTGAGGATACTAACACTTTGCACACGGACGCCGTTCTTGACAACCGTTGTAGAGTGCTCCGTCACACTCACTGGAGTCCCCTCGACACGGGCCCACGCACCGACCTTGCTCTGCCAACCCACAATTGAGTACAATATGCAGGCATCATGTTTGACTTCTGCGTCCTCTAGAACAATACTCTCTTTGATACGGGCGCCTGCTCCAATCACAGCCCTTGGACCGATGGAAACGTTAGGGCCTAACTTAGCTGTGGGATCAACCACCGCAGTCGGGTGGATGTAGACCGGGGGAACAATGAATGCTGAAGGCTGGCTAAGTTCGTTGGATCCTGATTGCCAGGCTTTCTGTAGATAAAGTGCATTGGCGGGGACAGCCGAGCCAGCAGTCTTGATCTGACGCCAAAAGTCACGCGTTTCATAAACAAAGAAACGACGCGAGTCCGAAAGGGGACCAAGGATGTCTTGCTCTAGGCGCAGAACCGAAGAGGTGTCACCATCACTAGGGTCGAGGGTGGGATCCGAGGCGAGGCGAATGGCCTTGTCCTCCATTGCCGAGCGAATGAGAGAGAAAACCGAGGAGCTAAAGAGATAAACTCCGCAATTAATCAAATTGCTGATATGAGATTCCGGCTTCTCAACGTAATGCCGAACTTGGGAGGTTTTTGGGTCGGCGACAATACCTGCGAACGCAAAAATTAAAAAACACACGGGACTGAGGAGTCGGAAGGGGAACTCACATCCAAAATTGCTGGCCGCCTCATTGCTCACTTTAGTTCCTAACAACACCGCCTCTGCCTCTTTCTCCTCAAACATATCCAGCATCTCTTTAAGAGGGAAAGAACAGCAGACATCCGCGTTGACGACGAAAAGTCTGCTCGGGTTCCCCTTCATGATAGCATCACGGAAATGGTACAGCCCCCCTGCGGTTCCCAAAGCGGTATACTCGCGTAGATACTTAATCGCGAACTGAGGGAATTCGGTAGACCATTGCCGAATGTATGGTGCAAAAATAGATTCCTCGTAGTAGCCGATCAAGTAAACTTCTTTGATGGAAGGAACTTTTGCGATCGCCTTGAGGGGATGGTAAATGAGGGGGTGGCCGGCAACCTCGAATAGGGGCTACGACAATAATCTATTAAACAGTTGTCAACTCGAAGACTGAAGGAGACGATACCTTAGGGAGATCAAGAGAGAGCGGACGGAATCTAGTTCCCCTGGAAGGACCTCCAACCTAGAGCTATTAGCGATGGCCCCTGCAGAAGCGAGATGCAGGGCACAAACGAGGATGAGAGCTTTGTTAGACATGTTGTTTATGCTGAATGGTAGAATTGAGGGACCGCGTGAAAGACAATTTGTTGGGAGGATAGTAATGTTGGAGAAGAGGGGGACGCGAGAGGGAGGAGATCGAACGTGAGAGTAGGGTTGGAGGAAAAGATGCAGGGACTTCGTTGTTGCTAGCCCCCACCTAAACCGGGTTAGGCCAGGTTTGGACAAAAATAGCCCAAGAGCCCCAATCTCATGATTTCTCACTCGAAATTGATAATTTTTCACCTGTCTGGGCACAGCAATTGATGCTCAGTTGAAATGTCTAGAGAAAACTAAGACCAGCCATAAGTACCCCGTGACTAGTTCCAAAAGAGTACCTTAGTGCAACGGAAATACGTACTTGGGTAAGCTTGAAGGAAACCGCAGGAGACCTACGGGGAATATGAATAGTACCGCACTACCGGTACACCGCCTTCTCAGAGAAACCCAAATTGGGAGGCCCCATATCCCTAGAAATCCGATTGCCTCATTCTTCACTGGTGAGGACTGTCTCTTTAGGGGACAAGAGTAAATTCGTCCTAGATGAAACCTGCCTTTCTGCTCCTGAAAATTTGAGGATTGGGGTAATGATCTATGCAATGTTGGATCAAGGCAACAATTAAAGGATGCGGAGTAGTACCCATACTAACTATTAGCTATCGTATCCGAGTCAACCATCAAAGGGTTCTATGAAACTCCATCTAGGTAACCTGATATTGCGAATTCAAAGACATATCTGACGATCCCAGCTAAATCTTGAAAACCGGCCCTTGAAAGCAGATGGGAGAGAAGAACATGGTGAGTTGTTTCAAGTTTTCTCGCCCCAAGTTCTCACATACTTGAACACACGCAACATCTTGCCTACATAAGGGCTCTAGGCCTCCCCTGCTTTTCTACATATCTACGATCAACTCGAAACTTTCCCAAGATTCACAACTAACAAAATACAAAACAGTCCAACCATACCCAAGTATCACAATGACCAGTACTCCCACCCAAAGCTCAATCAACCCCCTCCTCACCCACCTCAGCAACCTTCAGAATGCCTTGGAAACAGTAAGACTGGACCACAAAAACCTCCTCTTCCAACTATCTCTCGACGAAGCAATTCAGCAGCAGAATATACCCTGGACCCCCGAAACTGCAGAGGTGCTGTTTACTAACGTGAACGCGCAAATGATCGCTTGGGGATGGGGGCTGGAGGATCGGGCGAGGTATGAGTCGTATCAGGAGCAAGAACGAGAATTGAAGAAACGGATTATAGATTGTGCGATTGAAATTGGGGGGATTCTGGAGAAGGAAGAGGAGAGGGAGGGGAGAGAGGGAAGGGAGGGATAAAGTTTTTTTTTGAGGATTTATGTTTCTGTTTTAAGATAGCTTACTCTTTTGTCCTTCCTCGCATCCTGTGATGTGGGTTGGTATGGGGGGGGGGCAAAAAATTTGATAATAATAATATATATTTTCGGAGAATCCTGCCTTCATGAGCGGCTTGTGCAGGAGTGCTGACAGCGCTACTGATAGTGCGGCCGACCGCCATACTGTAGAGCTGCGAGTTAGATGGCGTTTAAGCGAAGCCACCGATTGAGTGTTAACTATGACTCCTAGTAATTGCCGCAGCACATTTGACGAGAGCAATTTAACCTCTGTAGATACTCGGAGTGAGACTAAATGCCCTGAAATGCCCTTACTTTCCAACTTCGATGCTACCGGTATGTGTGATGCGGCCTAGATATCTGCTGGTATGCCTGAACGGATTGTCATATCCGGGAAGCTCAGCATTCCGAGCGGGTGATAATTTCGACAGCCACATGTGTGGCGTTTTCGAGCTTGGTGTAACTCTGGCATCCCTTTTGTTGAAAGAAGGGAGACGATTTTCGGCTAGCGCTTGGCGAACACGGGGGTAACTGGTAAAACAAAGAAATGTGTGAGATAAGATAATTTATTGGCACCCGTCCGAGCTTTCAGCCAGGCAAGGCGTGAGCCGCAGATTGCATCATACCTGTCAGGTGGGACGGAGAATTTGTGGGGGAACCTTGACGCGTGGATGATCGACGCTGTTTTTTGATATTTGTGATCCCAAGCAGCCAATTCGTCCCGATTTAGGTCCGGCCCGACCCGATGCATGAAAGGGACTTTCCAAAACCAAACCAGCGTATGACCTGGCTATGAGATGTGTGCGCGACGGTTCGGGTGATAAACCCCGCACTGTTAATGGAGGCCTTGTCGGATCGGAGATCGCTTTTTTATTATTATTTTTAATATGACTGATAAAGGATGAGAGGAATGTGAGCTGAGTGTAGGCATTTTTATATTGCCTTGTGTACGGTACGAGTACTCGTAATGTCCTGACGTTTGTGAACACAACTGCTATTGCATGATGCCAAGATCAGCGCAAAACAGCTGAATTTTGGCGGTATGCAATAGCAGTTGTGTTCACAAACGTCAGGACATTACGAGTACAGCTGGTATCCTATGGGCGGTTTGAAACAGTAAAATTACGTCCTAGGCACGCTAAACCAAAAGCAAATTTATCTACAAAGTAGCTATTGGAAGCAAAATTGGACTTTTCAGACAATAACTGACTTAGTACCTCTAGATCTGGTGAATTCTAAATCGATTACAAGATCCGGTTCACTTCGCATCTGGCTTAGCCTTCTTGGCATCGCGTCGAAGTTTCACATCCGCTGATACTGCGCCTACTAGTCTTGGCCTAGGTAGCTTTGAGTGGTGGTTTTGGGGTTGGTTGGGGCACCAGGACTTTTCTTTGACTGCTGGCGTACGGTACTCGAGTACTCTAGGTTTTTTACAGCTATTGCTGGGCCGCTCGAATAGTGCCCTACGGAACGGCCAACAGGCTAGACTGGCTACTCTGGAGCGCTTTAAAATATCATCAACTTTGATGTATTTGTATTTGAGCGATAAAGTTATGAGTTAATTGTTCAGCCATCGTACATTCTACTGGTATTTCAACCTTCGTCCCCTCCCATTTCTTAGAAAAATGCAGCAAAGCACGATCCCGATTTCGCAACATTGGGGTGAGCTGGGAGCTTCCATGGTTGATCGTCATCATCACTAAAACTAGAGGTAGGGGCACGGGGGTGGATAAAAAATGAAATCCTCTAAAAACCTTTTATCGATCACCACCCATGTCCGTTTTCCTCCGTACATGCCCCTTATTCTCCAGCGTACTCCCATGATAACAGGAGAAACACATGGCTATGAGGGATTCCCGCTCAAAGCCTCCAGGCAGTCCATTCAATTCTTCCCTCTTTAACATACGGGATCACTGCTTCCGATGGATACATCAATCCCAATGCATTTCCGGCACTTTTATCAAACAACTATAATCAAAGTAGCCGAGCAGCATCAGATAACTTCCGATGCCGTTTCATTGAGGCTGTGGGGTCGACGGAAATGGGGATCATTGATGGAGCATCCTCCAAGCTGGCTAGTGTTATCGGAGGTTGTCTCGGTGGTGAAGGTAAACTACCCTATGTCCTGTATTGTATCATTTTGGACTCGGAGGGCCCTGCTGCACATAGGGCGCATTGTCGTTTGAGAAAGTAAGTAAGCGATACGAGTTATTTGTCCCAAAAAGATCAGCCGGCTCACCCAAGATGGGGAAGGAAATCCTGTGGTCGGGCGCACCGTAGGGAACGAGCTCGCTGTGGAACATGCTCTGCCCTCAAAGATACCGTACTACCTTCTAGCCCGCCTCAGCTTGTCGGTTAGCCTATTCAAGGTCTCACCCACCAACACCGGCAGGGGGAAAATAATAATAAAAATTCGTTCGCGCTATTAGTTGAGTTACTGAATTTGAGCTTTCAATACCAAGGGAGCCACCGGGCGCTGCGAGTTGTGTCTTTCAGGAGCTCGAATCCCCTCTCCTACTGTAGAAGACGATAAAAAGCAAGGATCCATGTCTTAAAATATCGTCGGGCGTACTCGGATGGTCGATATAATCACTCGAATACGAGGGCAACAAGGCAAGCGACGAAAGACTTGATTCTTATTTTAAAGAAGGAAGAAAAGAGAAAAAACGAATGATGATGATGATGATGATGATGAACGATGATAAACGATATCGGAAAAGAAACTAGAACAAGATGGTCTCTTATAGAGACAGAGTTGGCGAAAAATAGAGACAGAAAAAGGAAAGACGAAAGGGAAATGTAGGAAATCCTCCACTGTCTCGCATCTCAAACTAGCTCGATAAAAATCCAGTGTCATAGTCGGTAGCTAGTGTTAGTCTGCCTGATATCCAACATTGCATGTTTCCACTATGCTAGCCAAACACATATCAGAGTTTTCCAAACACCGAGTGATTCCGGCAAGGGCGTGAACCACTAGGTCCGGCCGTAGTAAGTTTCAACACCATGATTCTATTGCTTGTAGATTAAGTAAGTTGAAAGGAAAAGACTTTTCTGCGGGAGAGCTTGACACCTCAATGAGAGAAGGGGGACAAGAATATTTCTGGATAAAACCTACCGGGCGGGGTGTGGTAGATAGTTCTTGAGATTAAAGCCGCATGGATCTTTGGTCAGGAGCTTAATTTATAGGGTCCACATTAACTACAGTCGCACCTCGCTGTCCCGGATGGTCAAAATCAGGGACAGACCATCCGGGACAGCGAAACGTCCGGGAGAGTGAAATAGTTGGTGAAAGGAGAATTTAAAAAGCTGGATATCGAGTGATAACCGAGTAGCAAGGAGTAGAAACTATTCCATAGAAGGCTTAGATGAAGGGAAGAGGAGAGAAGAAAAGTTAGAGAAAAGAGGGAAAATCAGAACAAAAACGCTCAGGCTCAATACCGCGTACACAGTACCCACTCCCCAAATTCCACAAGTGGAGCTTTCCTATGGGAGGAAAAAAACAAGATGCACCACTAGATCCAACCTCCCTCCCCGAGCCGCCGCCAACATTTACTGACTAGAAGTAACTGGGATCCGGAACGACTACATGTGGTGGACTTCACTGTTAGTGAGACCAATTAAGAGGAGGGTACAAAGGATCAAGCTGAACATTTATCCTCTGCTCTAACTCGGCAGGCCATCCAGGGCATCAATCATGCCTTTCAGCAGCTGTAACATGAGTAGTCAACTTAGGCTAGCAGAAGGGAGATATCCGGGACGGCAAATATATTCGCAGAGGTCAGAAATTTTCATATTTCCATCCGGTCTGGAAAGATGCAAAATCCGGGACAGTGAGGTGTATTTCTATGGAGCCTGAATAAATCTCCAAAAATTATCCAGAACAGCGGAAGATCCGGCAGAGCGAAGTCCGGGACAGCGGGGTGCGACAGTAACTTGACCACCAACCCATCAATCTCCTTACTCATTTTACTCTAGGACCCCCCCAACCATGGCATGTTACATATGCTCTCTCCTGTTAGTCACAACCCACTTAAAATTCTTCCGGGGTCCCGGTAAGTCCAAAAGCCAAATCTCGCACATCATTCTCGTCATCCCCCAGCCTGAGTATGGGCTCGTATACTGTCGTCAACAATAGCATCAGAAGTTGGACAAGCGGCTGACTGGCTGTAGGCGCCTCCTTCTGACTCGGTCTTGCTCCTCGGCGATGTCTCATAGGTGTTCATGGGCCAAGGCAGCGGGTTTGGAGAGGTTGGAATATTTGTCGAAGGTTGCGTAGAATGTGTTTTTTTCTCCCTCAACTCGTGGCCTTTCGGGGGCACAGCGGTGGAGAGGAAGGGGGAGGGGGGCAGGGGCCCTTCGCAGGGCTTTGGGGGAGCTGCGTGACTATGTTTTTGTAGGGAGGTTGTAGGGAGTGCTCGGGTGAGACTAGACCTGAGAGTAGCGGAAGGGGAGGCCGAAGTTCGCATGGGAAGAGATGTCAATGGGGCTACAGAGGAAGGCGATGGGTTGCGGGGGTTATTATTGCTCTGGAGAACATAATTTAGGCAATGAAGGAGACATCGCTGTGTAATTTGTGTTATCGATGCATGGGTGTGGGATGAGGTAACGGAATATATGGGATGAGATGGGATGAGCCGCATGGATTTATCATAACATTTTTCTCTCTCTCCTAGCGTATACCCTAACTAACCCTTAGACCAAGCAGTGAGCCAATCCAAGGACGGGACGGACTGCCTTGGCGCCGTCCTAGACGCTACAGACGCGCAAAATTGGTCAATGAGACAAATACCGCTTTACCTGGTTTTTTTCGCCTGCCGCTAGTATCCACGGGGGTCATAATTACGCGACCGGGGGTAGGTAGCCAGCGTTGCAACTGATGCACCCCTACTCAACTCCACATAGCTAGTTCATCACCGACGGAACTCTCACTACATTAATAGTCTAGGCTATTGAGCTCTGATTTGTTCTGCAGTCTAGCCCGAAGCATGCCTGAGAGGAAAAACACTGGTGAGTGGTGCACTTATTTGCTTCTATAGATTTTATTATTATTTTTATATCTATATTATTATCATTTCGTATTGTCTTGAGTTGAGGTACATGCGTTGAAACGCTGGGTACATACCCCCGGTTGCTTTATTATGACCCCCGGGATACGTTGAAATAAAGTAGGGGCTGAAGCAAAACATTCAACATAGTCAGGAAGAATCCAAAATGAGCCTAGTTTTGGCCATAAAAGGTTAAGTGGACACGTTTTATTGCGAATTCGAGACACATTACAAAGGAGACTCTTATTTCAACGTACTCGAGAACAGTCGCACCTCGTTGTCCCGAATGGCCAAGACCAGGAGTTGACCATCCGGGACAGTGAAACATCCGGAAGAGTGAAATACTTGATAAAAATAGTATTTGAAAAAACTGAAAAGCGAGTGATAATTGTGTAGGTATGACTTCCAGCTATTCCACATAAGGTTTCGCGGACTGTGGGTCGCAGGAGGACTGCCGTCGACGGCTGTCGAACGACGCTAGCCCTCGTCCTTTGTCCGATAGTCCGCGTCTTTTGTCTGATAGTCCTCGTCCTTTGTCCGGTAGTCCTCGCCCTTGATTGTCCAGACCACTGAGACGGCTCCAAGCAGTGCGTACGTCAGCGAACCACATTACTGTTGCTCCTCCTCCCCCTGCCCCTGGAGAAACTAAAAACGGGCTCCCGCATTCTTCTTTGCTTCCCTCACTCATCTCTCTACAATCACACACTCTATTCTCGTTTACTGGTAGGATCTCAAAATGACACCAGACGAACTTTCACAAGTACTTCTAAGGGATGAATATCATATTTTAGACATTTCACCCGAAGATTTCCCTGAGCTAGAGCCACACATTGGAACAAGAGCGTATGTATTCAAGGAATTTTATACCAGCACTGGCAGAAGATAACGATTTATGTATAGATATACTTACCGTCCTGGAACTGGCCAATTAAAGATCAAAATGGCAACGCAAATTCACGCAACGGTGTCCATGTGGGCAGCTAAATTGATTGCTGAAGGCGGGGCAGTTGGTGCATGGAACCCTGATGATATTCAATTTATTCCTGAGGGGCGGCTGCAGCGCTTCGCAGCACAATATGAAGGAATGTAAGTTGTGCTCAAATAATGACTACTACTGATATTCCGCTCACACCCTCTGCCAGAACCAAAGTACCAGACTGTGCAATTGTGCCGGGAGAACGACTTTGGCCTACTATAGTGTTTGAGGTTGGGTATGCGGAACCATATGATGACCTGAAAGATGATGTTAAGCTATTGCTGGAAGGGAGTAGAGGGGAAATTAGCAAGGCCATTATTATCAAGATTGAACCACTCCGGGAGGGAGACAGAGAGGTGCAAAGAGCGTTTGTAGAAATGTGGCAATTGAGCGAGGGCAGGGCCAAGAAGGAGGGTGGTAGGAAGGTGATTTTTATAACTCTCCGATATCAGGTTTTACTTTTACTAATCCCCAGATTTAGAACCTATTCCCTCCACCAAGGAGACATGCATTTCAGAAACTCGAGATCACCCTTCGCGATATTCTTCAAAGTGAGTTTGCTAGCCTGAGAAATGCGGGCTGGGAGCAAAATCATATTATCGCCCTCCCCTTTGACCCTCTGCGGCGTTGGATTAAGCAAGCCACCCGGCGTCACTTATTCCAGAAGGGGTTTTTGGAGGATGATAATGGGCTAGCTCAATGACTTTGTTGTAGGCTCGTTCAAAATAGATTATTCAAGTGATAGTGTATATTTCTAATCATTGTAAAGAACAGGTTGTTAGTGAAGATCAGAGGTTCTTGGAGAAATCTTGAATTCCTACGATAACCTTTATTTGATTTATTTCCTTTGTTAGTTAGTTTTTGTTTTGTAGGTTCTTGTGGTTTTCTTTTGTTGGTTCTTGTACTTTTATTTTTCCTGAGAGAATTCGACTTGGCAGGGCCTTTGGGGGTCATTGGGTGTGAGGCCGATATGGTACTAGGTGTCTCGATTGCCACACTTGTAAGTGGTTATGCTTCCTGTAAGTCCTCGGGATGTATGTCAATAGTAGGTAGAAAGGGAAGGAACTGGATCGTGGCAGGGATTCTCTGATAAGGTCACGCTATCTACCTGTCACACCTTCATATGCCGTTGTTTTTTTCTTCGCATTTTTAAACATTATTAGCTTGTTCTCAGTAGGATGATGTTAAGCTTTACCGTGATAGTTGCTGTTGACGATAAGTGTTTTAATCAGGGAATGCACTTGAAAACCGAGGCCAAAAAACTCAAAGTGCTGGTGTACTTTCGCTGCGGAGAGACCGGATGGGAGTACTCGGAAGAGGCGCTTGACTTTGTCAAAGAGTATAACGCCAAGTCTCTCAGTCTTTCTGAGTAATGCAGAGCAACCCACGGGGAGATCTTTATCGCTACTCAGGATTTTTTAGCAAATCAGAGAGCAAGGTCAAAGTCAAGGGAATTGAACCTTTGCTAGTGTATTCAGAGCAGAGGCTTCGAGAAAGTGCTGTTGGGAGCTCAGAAACATTGCCGGGGGTCTTTCTGAGAGATTGAGGCAGTGGCCGGTGAATATATGAGAGAACTAGAAAGCTTGAAGCCTAGAAGGATAAAGAGCATGCATCGCAGGTTATTGCTAGGTCCTAGCGACGCGGAGCGCAGATTACACAATCTGTGTGGTACAATTTTGGTGATAAAGTTGTCTCCTTTCAGGGCTTCCGGCAAAGTTTCCAATTTATACCAGAGCGAGTATTGCCAGCCTAAGCAACGCCACAAGATGGACGAAATCGGACGTAGTTTTCAACCTTACTTGTCTGAGTGGCCCAACGCTCTGCGACTGGTACTCCTCATTTCGCGGAATAGTGTTTCCCGTCTGGAGTGGACTGTATGTAACCCACTAATCCTCAATTGATCGTGGAATCAAAAATCCAGTGAATTAACCAAGCTCCTCCTACGAAGGTGACTTCGGGGAGGTTCACTCCCGCTCCCACACCACCCCAACTCATCAGAAGTTTTAGCTCGGCTCCCACTGGGGATGGCTTCAGTGACCCGGACAGACCACACACTGGGCGGGGGAGGAACGGGGTGCGGTCGCCAAGGAATTTGACCGAAGAGTTATAAACGCAGACCTCCACCTGGGCCTCACAATAACAATTACACCTACGGATACCTAGCCTCCTAATGTGGTGGCAGTTTTGGTGGTAAAGTACGGGGACAAAAAGATTCGTCCGATACTGGTTTTAGGGCCAAATTTGACATTTTCAAACCGACAATTCCCAACACTGTGTGCATAGAAACACTTCAAATCTTTCCTCCAGCTAGAAATTCACAACCTATTCAAACTTCTAGAAGTAGAAGTACAAGGAATTAAAGCTGCTTCCATTGTTTATGATTGCATCAGCCTGTGTGGAAGTGACCTAGATTTTTGTATGGGGCTCCATACAAAAAGGTATATGACAACCAATTCCTTTCTACTTAAACAACCATTCCTCCATCCCCTTGTGATATTTAAGAGTTTTGTAACTTTCATTATATTATCTACGGATTTTCTAATACACAGCCAAAGTTTTGTGGGTTCTCATAAAACTTGTGGCCTGAGGGAGGGTGGCGAAATCGGCTACTTTTGGAGTAAAATGGGCATCGGACGATTCTTTTTGTCCTAGTACTGTAGGACAGCAAATTAGCTGCTTCGTGGTCCGCAGGTAATCTTGTAGATCTCTCGGGCTTCCTGTGATGCTTGGAGGACTGTGCCCCTACCAGCTAATGTAAATTTGCCGAGAGGTGGAAGGAGTGGAAAGGGTGGTGGCGGGAATGGAAATGCGCCCAAGGGCAAGAAGAGCACTAAAAACGCAGAATTAGGAGAGTTGCCTGTTGGTTGGGATGTTGCGAGCTTTTATCTGATTATTCACTTGATTTGCGTTTGGATACTGGTGGGATTATCTGGTGGCGTTGATGACTTTTCTGTTTTTTTTTAGGCTTTGTGGGTTCTGAATGGGGGAGGAGTTGCTTGGGTGGCAGTGGATGATATAAAGTTTTCTTTTTCTTCCTTTTTGGGGAATTGTTTTAGTGAGAAGTAGTGATCAAATAATAATTACTGTAGTTTGGAATGATGCGGGGTTAGTATATTTCTTTGGGCATGCGCCAAATTTAGACAGTCCAGCTTAAATTTATCACCCGCCATCACAACTAGTCACTCGCCCCGAGTCTCAGATCTTCTGTTGAAACATACTGTATTAAGTTGGCAAACCACGCTGCGCCTCGCTGAAGGTGCCCCTCTGGAGAGTGCCTACTAGGTTCATATCCGCGATAGTTTCTCCAAAGCTACTGAATAGGTTGGAAGTCCTCCGAGACTTCCGGGCATCCACTACTACGGTAGTTTATAGATATGCCCTTGTGGTTTATCTCCCAGAGATAGGGAAACTTCGACTTTAGGGGTAAGTGGTAAGGGGTCTCTTATCAGGGTTGGCAAAGGATTCGTGTGGGGGAGGTGAAAGCCGATCCTTTTGATGCAATCTTGCTCTGTATCCTTTCGTCCTCTGTGGTACTACTTGATCTAGTAGGTAATGTTCGATTTTTGTAGAACAGTACAGCACGTTGCTCTGCCATGCTTCGTAAGGTAAGCAATTCTTGTTTTTTTTGTTTTTTTTCCAGCAAGGGCAGCAGGCATTTTCCCATTCCCTAAGATTTTCGATGGGGAAAAAAAGATAGAGAAAGTAATCAATTGTCGACGAACTTCATTTAACTGGTAGATCTTTTTTACATTAGTTCTCATATGAGCTACGAGCTGGCTCTCGGGAGGTAAATGCTCTACGCTGTTAGCTTTTTGGTGTCGCTAGCAATCGTGAAAACTCTATTATAATCACCTCCTTTGGGAAAAATTCACATCGTCGTGAGGGCTTTTATCAGTGACAGTCATCACAGTTAGACCCCCCACCTTCCCTTTCTAGCCTAAAGCTATCTTAGGAGATCTACATCTGACAGTCCATCCCGGATCACAGTGTAGCTGAAATAAAGGTGGCTGCCTTAGCCCTATTCCCCTTACCGGTGATCACGATACTGCAACCACGGAGGCAGAATGTTGGATATCTTGTCACACTAATACGGACAAAGGCCTTCACTTCCTTTAGCCGCTTCGGCTAAAATTTCCTCCTCATATCACCGCCGGAAGGGTGCTCGGCCTCGCGGAAATTCCGATGCCTGTAATCAGTTGCGATAGCTTGATTCTGGAACTGCTGAGGGTGCCACAGGGCTTTTTTGCATTGGGCATTCGCGGCACAAGTGGATAATTGACCTTATATAGCCCCCATCATCAATCTCGCAGTTCCACTGAGGCTGGTGAATCCCCGTGAGGCTCTGCTTAATCCCTTGTGCAGCTTCTTCATCTCACCGATTGCCCTGAGCCCTATAGGTGACAAGCAGCCCGTTTTCCTTTAGTGACCCTCTGGATTGTACTTCTTCCGTGGACTTACTCCAGTCCAATTCCTGGCGATACTTGATAATTGAGGGTGCTACCAGGGTATTGTGGGCGTGGATTAGTCGCTTATACTCTGGTCTGGACATAGTGGGGTTCATCGGGAATTCCCGGGTTTCTTCCACATAATAGACCCTTGCGAAAAAGTGGGGAGGTGAGATTACATTGAGATTTATGCAACGACCTAATATTAGTTAGGCTGGGGTGTAGACGGCTCCCTGCAAAACATAGCCATCTTAGCGACCCTGAGGAAGATATTGGATGGCGAAGTCTGGGGGATCTTCCTTAGGATTATACTCGGCTAAAGGTAGGTGGATTAAGAGGAATGGGAGAAGGGGGCTAGCCTAGGTGAGGGTGTCGATCATGGAGAATATTTACTGATGTTTCGATTGTGATTCATAATACCAGTTTTGTTCGGTAGATGGCCTTTATGATTAATTTTTGTTTCAAAAAAAAATTCATTTTTGACTTTTTCTGGCATAGACATGTTGGTTTGAGATCATTAGCCGCTGTTAGCTTGATGTGTCTGTCCTGCACTGCATGAAATTATCCGATAAAGATATTGGTTGACCTGAGCCTCTTCTCTACATCATATCATGGTTAAGAAATTCATGCATGATTCAGATCTGTGTGCTACTGGTAGTACTGTGCTATGCAGACCACATACTGCAGTCATGCATAGCCCTGAGTAGTGCACTTAGTAATGGATGAGCGCAAACATACGCGGGCCCTATTTCGGTTTGAGAAAGTTCTAGAGCCTTGGGAGAATGGTGTGATTGGGGGCTAGGCGAATGGCAATTCTGGGATGATTTCCTATGGATATTGAGTATTTTATACAGAGACTTTGGCAACTCTTGAAGGACGAGAGAAAGACGAATCATTTTTGTTATCGTGTTTTAGGGGCTGATTGGTCGTGCGGAATTTAGTTTACCGATAATGTGGTTTGGAAAGCATGGTTTGGGAGCTGACATAGGATGGCCCCTAACCAACCAGCAGTGATTGGTCGATTCCCGAAGTGATGTTGCCAAACCACATTTACAGATGAACTGCTTCAGTATGTTGGGCAGAATCACCTCTTAGAAGCACTAGCCTATAGAGAGTTTTCCAACCCATCCACGAGTGAGGGAATATCTGCCTCTAAGTCAAACTTTGTTGGGAAAGAAGGTTCTTAAGTTCGGAAGCAAATGTATCATTACGAAAACCAACAGATATTTTTTAGGTACGCAGGGGAGCAAGTTCGGGAGTGAGTTGACCTCTGTCGAGGAAATTGTGAGGGGCTTTCAACCTCTCAGCTTGTGGAGCCTTTCTGGAATCTTAATTATTAGATGGTGGTCCTTGAGCTGCTGCCCCAGAGATGTTCGCTTGCCAGTTGATAGTTGTTTCCTGGTGTAGTGGGGTCTCCATATGCTACCATAGGGTGCCGGGCAACCCATATCTAAGGGGTTTTTTTTTTGGATACGATAGTTCGGCTCCTGCCCCACACAAACGACCATTTCCCTTCCTTTCCAAAATTCTGAAACAACCGTTTCTACAGAAAAAAATGGTCACAAAACAGAACTGCTGTTTTTCCTTCCATTTTGGCTAATAGGCTCCAGGGGGGGTCTACGAACCATCGCTAAGATGATAAAGGTCGAGGGGCATAGGAGTGGTAAGTAGTACATAACCCGAATCACAATAGTTGGTTGGGGAATCTCGTATGATATAAGCGCCAGTGTTCCGAACCGTCCAGTCCGTCCTTCCCGGAGGTAGGACGGACAGCCGGTTGTAGTCAGTCCTTTTTCCGCTCTGTAGACGGCCTGGGGGCAGATGCGGGCAAGACGGGACGCCCCACCGGGCCCGGTAGGCCCTTGCGCATGTTTCTAGCTTTATTTTTTTTAAAGATTTCGTATCACTCACTGTTTATGACCTTGCAAATCATGTGTCACATGGGTACACGAATAGGCAAGAAGGCATACATCTTTAAGAAACAACGATTTGTAGAAGTGATTGAAAGAGAAATTGAAGATCGGAAAGGAATGAATTGGCTGAGTCTTATCTTAATACTCGGAGGACTTAATGGTCTATTTAGCCTTCTCTTTCTCACAGGAATATTATTTACTTGGTCTGTTACATGGCATCATAATACATCACTCATATATCACCGAGGGTCGCCCCGCCGCCATCAGCCATCCCCTGCCGTCCCCTGTAGTCCCCCTCACTTTTCGTTCATTGCCCCCGGCCGTCATCCCCTAACATCGGCCGTCTGTGGCCACCCCACGCAGTCCTTCCCTCCACCATACAGTCCTTTCTTACACCCCAAAGTCTTCTGATACCCCCTATGCCCCCCAAATCCCCGCCGTCATGCCATCTTCCCTGCCGTCTGCCCGAGCGGTGGCTGTCTCGTGCACCTGACCATACCGATAAGGGAATAGGGTATCGGGTGCGGCGGTCATAGCCAAGGGGGGCAGTTTCCTCAGTAATTTGCCCTACGCTGGATCGCGCCTGGCGATCCCGTCCAGTCCCATTTTCTTGGCGTTATCCCCGCCGTACCTGTGGGCCGCCCGGAAGGTTCAGGACACTGTTAGGCGCTGCTTTCCTGCCTAGTTTATCCACTTGGGGAGTGAGCACCATACGCTCTTTTACCGGGACGCCTTAAGTTCCATTCATTTAGTCTCGGTAAGTATCACGATTTTGGGGCTGAACAGTTGACCTGTTCCCTCAACCATCACCGGCGGGGCGAGGGAATACGGGGTATGTCACAACATATGTGTTGCTTATGAGGGGAAGAGGAGTAATTTACGAACGACGAAAGATAGAAAGAAGCTAGAATCTATATGCAGGAAACCGAGATCAGGCGAAATCTTAATACAGGATTGGGATACACAAGAGAGAAAACAAGAGCCAGAGGGTCGACTGGACACCTGATTACAAGTACAGGGGCAGTACATCCACATCCGACACCGGACAGCGCAAGGACGGAATCAGGACTCTGGAGGAAAGGGAAGGGAAGGAGGAGTAGCGTTGTCCACGATTATTGTTGCACGCACCGGGGAGGGAGGCGGGGGTGACTCTGAGTAGGAGAAGTAGCCGGCGGTATAGATGGGTCTGCCTGTGGGGTGCAGAGAGAGAGGCGCATGGCGGTTCTTGAGGACGATGGGGGAGATTTTGGATTGTTGGGGTTAAGCCGTGTTAGGGTTTTCGGATTTGCTGATTTGCGGACTTGCTGCGGCTTCACCCGTCCCATGTACGGGTTCTTGGGAGCTAATGAGGGTGGCGTTAGACCGGTATCCTTAGGTATGCTGGGGGGCGCCTTCCCGGCCCAATAGTAGCTTCACTACCCTATCATGCCCATATTTGGTAGCCCACCAGAGCGGTGTTTGGCCTTGGTCATCTGGCTTATTAGGGTTGACGTCTTCCCGTCCCAATAGTAGTTTCACGATTCCGTAGCGCCCCCTCGCGGCTGCACATGAGAGTGGCGTCCGGCCACCGTTGTCGGGCATATCAGGGTTGACGTCTTCCCGTCCCAACAGCAGCTTCACTACCTCATCGTGCCCATCCCTGGCAGCCCACCAGAGCGGTATTCGGCCACTGTGGTCTGACACATTGGGCTTCGCGTCTTCCCGTCCCAAGAGTAGCTTCACTACCCTATCGTGCCCATACCTGGCAGCCCACCAGAGCGGTGTTTGGGCATCATTGTCTGACATATTAGGATCGATGTTTCCCCGTCCCAACAGTAGCTTCACTACCTTATCGTGACCATACCTAGCAGCCCACCAGAGCGGCGTTTGACCATCATCGTCTGGCATAGTAGGGTTAACGTCTTCCCGCTGCAATAGCAGCTCCACTATCTCAGCATGCCCACTCGCGGCGGCCCACGAGAGCGGCGCTTGGGCGCTATTGTTTGGCATATCGGGATTAACGTCTTCCCTTCCCAACAGCAGCTTCACTACTCCATCATGCCCATTCTGGGCAGCCCGTGAGAGCGGCGTTCGACCACTATTGTTTGGCATATCGGGGTTGATGCCTCCCTGCTCTAATAGTAGCTTCACTACTCCATCATGCCCATATGTGGCAGCCCGCGAGAGTGGGGTATGGCCACCATTGTTTACCCTATCGAAGCTAACGTCCTCCCGTCCCAGCAGTAGCTTCACTACTCCGTCATGCCCATTCTGGGCAGCCCACCAGAGTGGTGTTCGGTCATTATAGTCTGGCATATCGGGGTCGATGCCTTCCAGTCCCAACAGCAACTTCACTACTCCATCACGCCCCCTCTCGGAAGCCAACGAGAGTGGCGTCTGGCCGGCTTTGCTGCGCGTGTTGGGGTTGGTATCTTTCCTTCCCAATAGTAGCTCCACCACTCCCTCAGACCAATCTTGAGCGGCGGATAGGAGTAATTTCTGACCGTTTTTGTCCGGTGTTTCGATACTAACATCTTCTCGTTCGACCAGTAGCTTCACTACCCCCTCATGCCCTCTACTGGCGGCGCAAAAGAGAGGAGTGCGGCCATATCCATCCGCCGTATCGGGTTTGACATCCTTCCTTCCCAATAGTAGCTTCACTACCCCTTCGTGCCCCTCTTCAGCAGCCAGCAATATTGGTGTTTGGCCGTATTTGTCTTGCCAATTGGGGTTGACGTATCTCTTCCCCCTGACTATATTCATCACTCGAGGCGTCTTACCCCACCAACCATCTGTGCCATCCGGCTTGGCGGATGCCCGGCCAAGAAGTAGCCCCACAACTCTCTCATATCCCTTCCCAGCAGCCCAGGAGAGCGCTGTTCGGTGGAAGTATCTATCTGGCTTGTCAGGATTGACAGTCTCAAGTTCTAGTAGCAGCGCTGCTACTTCCTCTTGCCCACATATAGCGGTCCATATGAGCGGTGTGATACCGAGAAAATCCCTTTTGTTGGGATTGGAATTTGGCTGGCTCATGAGAGCTGTTGCGACTTCAGCGATGCCGAAAACTGAGGCGCAATGCAGTCCGGTAAACGCAGTCAGGGGACCGTTTATGGGGATATCACGATTATATCGACCTGTCCTCGATATGAGACCCACTAGGAGTATCCTAGTTGATATATGACTTTCAATTTGTTCGAAAAGCGTGAGCGCGAGCGATACCACCTCCCTTGTGGCCTCTTTCATAGCGTGGACGCCCCAATATAATGAAGAATAGTTAAGGAAGGGAGTTTGCTGAGGATGAGCGGAGAGCGTGGACGAAATGTCCTTAATGGTTTGAAAGTTAAGGTATGTCAGGCACGTTTCCGCCATTGTCGAGTGAGTTGCACCAAAAAGGTCGGGGTAGGAGCAAAGGTGCTCCTGGAGAGTGGAGTGGATTAAGCGGACAGTTGAAGCCTCCCTATCAAGGACGATAAGCCCTAAGCAACTGCTCAACAATGTCTCCGCCGACGGAATCCTTTTGGGATCGAGATCCGCAGATCCTGCCTCGATCGCTAGCGCATGGAAAAGCTCGTCCAATTGTAACAGCCGCCCCGAATATGAGACCCACATTAGGGCTGCCATCCCGAGCCTCCTTTTCTCCCCACCCTGTTCCTTTATCCGGGCTATCGTCGTAGCATAAACAGCCTTCAAATCTAAGCTCTCGGCCATTGCCCTCAGCTTTTGTCGCCTGCCATAAACTGTAGTTTCACCAAGGATAGTATCCATGGTCAGGGAAACAAGTAGAAATCTAGATCTGTTTGTTAGTGACGGATTTAAGAAAGGAGTTTTTCCATTATCTTGCTCACTTACGTTTCGGGAATATTCTCGGCAATGCTTTTGATAATTTCGCCCTCTAAACTAGTATCCATCGCGTCTAAGGATGTATCCTTACTCAATCTCATCCGGATATATCCCGCGATATCCTCATCGTTCGGTTTTATGGATAAAATTGACACTCTCCCACCAAGATACCTCTCAATCTCTCCTTGGATGTGTCGCCTTCCGGTTAGGAATATCCGTGTATCCGGGGACTTTTCGAGGATCCGCCTTAACGAATCTAGAACCTCAGGTCGATGTCTTTCCACGCATTCGTCCAGTGCATCAACACATATAAATGTCGGCCGTAAAGACGTAACGGTCTGCAGCATCTCCACAATTTCCGGCACCCGTAGTCCCCTTCCACCAATCACCTTCTTGTAATCCTGAAAGGTCTCGTTTATTTCATCCGGGATCTTTTCCAATCCACCGACGATTTGCTTAAGTAGTGCGCCGAGTATGTTTGTCGGAGACTGTTCCTCCCGAGCGGCGAAATCAACGTAGAAACACGCAACAGCGGTATTCTGTTCTTTGGCCCTATCACATAATCTATCCACCACTAGTGAACTGTTATCGCTGCGCATTAGCACAGCATCATTACCCTTGCCCTTGCCCCTGGGGTTTTCACTCACCTGAGGTAGGTCTTGCCGACCGCCGGACCCCCGCAACAGAACAATGCGGCATGCTCCGATCGCACCTCTTGAGAGCCTTCGCACCACCTTTGAAATTCGTCTGTTTGTAGCAGCCATTCCCCAACGTTGTCGGCCCGGCGCGTTCGAAGGTGTTGATGTCGGATGCGGGGCTCGAGTGGAGACAACCATGCGAGAATCTCTGACTTCTCGTCTGTGACACCGGTGTTCCACACACAGTCATTATTAGAAACGTGAGTGTTGAAAGAATGGATGTTATGTGAGTAGTGAGCGTTGCCGGAGGAGCTGGCATTACCATGATTGATATTAGAATGTGTCATTTTATCGCTCGATATGATGTTGTAGGGGTACGAATTGGTGAGTTGCTTTCGGTTGATGGGAATTGAGCAAGCTGATTGAAAAGTGGGGTCATCATGATCCCTGCGCCTTGCGGATGATCACCTTGTGGTACAGTAAAAATTGGGAAAACACAGAATACGCGAGCAAGGGTAAAAAAGGTGTGGCAAATCTTGATACCTTTTAGAGGAAGTTAAACTGCCAAAAGAGACGAAATTCTGTGTCTTGGGTGGCGATCATGAAAAATATTATTACCCCTTGAAGCAATTTCTGTTCCAGCGGCCCTGTCTTACCCTTGCTAGCGTATTCTTTTTTCCCAATTTTTACGGTACTTGTATCATACCCGAGTACAAGTACTCGGATATGATACCGGTACTCGAGTACCGGACCCATACTGTACTATACATGTACGAGTACGATACCGTACAAGCATCAATCCGCTTGTGCTTTGTGTAACCCATATGGTACTTTGCTGTTGTTGAGAGCCGCATGCTTCCAAGATCTAAGATCAATACGGCAAGCAGCCAATTTATAATACTGTACATTCGCCGCCTCCCCCATTGTATACTACCACGTCGCTAAATCCTGTATAGCAGTATTTGTAGGAATGTTGGGGGGAGGAGGTCACTGGGTATGTTGTTGAAAGGCTTCTCAGAGCCTATAGAATGACATTGTTGTGGGTTGAAACCCGCGTAGAGCGATGGGAAATCTTTTAGCAACAAGGTTCTCGCACAGCGGATTCAGCGTTCAGATACGGATTTGACGCAAGTTGATTTGTATATAGCAGATATAAAAGACAGTGACGAAGAACTTAAAAAACTTATCAAAAGAAAGAACAAGTGGAATGCAATCAAACGGAAGGGAAGCATAATATAAACAGAGACAGACAGGAACGGAGTGCAGGAAACTGATAGTGAACAAATAATGGGAAAAACAGGCTTCCTTATATCCTAGCCATCCTCCGTGTGATGCTTCCTGCGCATGCACAATTCTTCTTCTCGCTTTCTCCCACTGAGTAGTTTCGGCATGAACCTTCGTGGATCTGATCCGAGGTTCCAGAAGAGTATCCGAGGTAATGGTAAGGCCGCCAGCCGCAGGTTGAGTGTGAAGCCGAGGATAGGGTTCAGGTATTGTGAGTGTTCCTGTTTCAGTGCCGTATTATTGGTGTTTGATGTTGTTGCATTAACTATGCAGAATCGTAGTCGGAGGTTGTATGGGCTAACAGTGGTGGACCAATGTTAGAGTAATGGTACGTAACAGATAATAGTAGTTGCCTTTTGGATCCTGCCCTCAGGGGAATATATGCATGTGATGAGCAGTCAAAAAATCCAACAAAATCTGCAGTCGTGTGGGAGGGCCAGAAATTGGCTGGGGTGCCTTCCTCCGTCGTTCTTCCACGTTTCTGAGCGAGAACGGAAATAGCTTAGGGCCC
>Ga0307509_10003717_pt1 | contig 22835 bp, 20 predicted proteins | sample 10_EM_MG_FD_202245 | JGI IMG/M metagenome (GOLD analysis project Ga0307509, IMG submission 202245) | Populus trichocarpa ectomycorrhiza microbial communities from riparian zone in the Pacific Northwest, United States - 10_EM | ecosystem: Host-associated > Plants > Roots > Unclassified | place... | reverse complement strand
GATGTAAGAGCTCTCCAATTTCTGAAAAAGAGATTTCTTTTTTTCTCAGAGCAACAATTTGCCCTTTCTCAAACTCAGTGAGGTAGCCTGTCTTCTGGGGAGGCATTGTGGTTGAGGGGTGGTTGATTGGAGAGGTGCGGTTTTTTGAGGTGTCGTTTGGTAACCACCGATCGGACGGATACTTTTGCCCTAGTACTTTATTAATTTTTTATGGTGGTCAAGTCGAGCAAAGTTAGTGTGCGAGTGATGTGTTATGATAACCTTTCTTTTACTATATTCAGTGGCCAACTTATCGGGATTTTTACTTGTACCGTGTAATTTAGGAAGGTACCCGGATTCGCTGATTAATTTGATAAGTTAAATTTCCCCTCCTTGATTGTGAAGGCCTATAAACGCCGGATTTGTATGATGGATAAAGGTGCTGTAAGTGCTGTGAGAAAGTGGAGATGAGAAGAAAATGAAAATGACTACTAATACAGTATTTTGTGATACCTTCAGCCCCCCCCCTCCTCCTCCCACTGCGTGTTCAATTTATGTTTTATCAAAGGGGGGTCCCAATCCATATAACGCCGCTACTGCCGCAACTATTCTGCCTCATCAACCCTGCTCAACTGCCCCCCATTACTCCCCCCACTACCCCCACGACCACCGGTCGGTGGATGTGCCCTCTTGCTCCTGGCCCCTTCCTTCAGCTTCTCCCACTTGATCTTGAACTTCTCGACGATCCTACCTAATCTTTCATTCTCCCTAGCTAACTTCTCATTCTCGACTCTCGCCTCGGCCAAATCTCTCTCGAGCGCAGCGATCCTTACCTCGCGATCGTCCTCCTCCTCTTCCGCCTCGCTCCTCTCCCTCTCCCTTTCCTTCTCCCACTCCGACTCGCCACCGACGACGACGGCGGCGCGGCCCTCCGAGAACTCCACATCGTCGGGCTCGTCGTAGGGTACGTGCAGCCAGGACTTGCGCTGGACTTGGTTGAGGATGTCGATACCGGCGTCGGGGTTGTCGCGGTTGTTGGTCTTGGAGAGGGCCATGAGGGAGTTCTTCAGCATGTTCTCGCTTTCTCGGGTTTTGCGTTGCCAGGATTGCATGGTGCGGGACATGTGGTCTATTGTTTGGCGAAGGCCCGTGTTTTCCAGTTGGAGTTCCTCTTTGGTTTTTGCGTGGCCGGCCAGGCCGGCGTCTCTTAGGTTCTGGGTTTGGGGAGGAGGGGATAGGGCTCTGGAGCAGAGGTCTCGGGGGAGGGATTCGAAATCGTCTATCGGGGAGTTTTGACTGGCTGGTGAGGCGTCGCGGCGGACGACGCCGGCGTAGGATAGTGTGCCGCCAGTTACGGGGACCACGTAAAAGCTTTCTCCGCCATTAGGGTCGTTGGTTGGCCAACCTTTTTCGAGGCCTCGGCCGCGGCCGTGTTTTTCTACCCAGCTCTTCGGGAGGACGTTCCGGCGGGCTTCGCGGTCTTTTTCCTCGTCTCCCTCGTCATCGTTTGGTAGTGGTAGGCCAGCGAAAGCTAGGGATGTGGCGAATGGACTGCCGACCCGTGAGATGAATGTGTTTAGCGAAGAGTAGAAGATGCTGAATCCTTCCTCGGGATCCTTTCGCTTGGGTTCGTCCGGGGGTAGGATGGTTAGTGGATTTGTTGTTGGTTTCGCCGATACATCTATTGCTGGCGGTCGATCCCCCGTGCGCCGCCGGTTTGGCGACTGCGAGGATGCACCAGGAACCCTGGATGAGCCTGGGAGCTGGATCCCACGAGCAGACGCTAAATTTGTCGCTAGGGACGACGAGGACTTCTGCAACCTTGGCGGGTAAGGCGCACCACCGGTATTTGCGAACGGTAATGAAGGTGGGGAACTAGGTGTATCTTTCGGTGAGACTTTTTCCCCACCCTTCGATGGCTCAGTGGTAGTGCCCGAAGCCCCCGCTCCGACAACAGTATCGGGCCCACCTTGGCTTTCCTGATCTTTGCTCTTCTGTGCTGGCCGCTCGGCATCCTGTCGGAGTTGGGCTTCCCATCGTTGGTGCTCTTTGGTGAGTAGCTCGAGGGTGCGTAGGGCTTCGGGGTCTTTCGTTAGCTTTGCGGCAGCTGTGAATGAGGTCGCTGCCAGAGCGTGGGAATTTGCGGCTGCAAGGAGAGTGGCGGAAGGGTAAGGGGGCTGAACTGAGGAGAGGGCTTTTGAGGCCTGGCAAGCGTGCAAGTGGGCCTAGGGTTTGGTGTGTCAGTGTTTGCTTCGGTTGGAAACAGTGTAGTGGGGGGAGCTGTGGGGTGGGTATATTACTAGAGCCAGAGGTGATTCCTCCATGATGAGTTTAAACTGCGGGAGGGTAGCGGGGAGGCGCAGGGTTGGGGTAGGGCTTCAGAAGGGTTGTTGTTGTTGTGGAGTCGGATATGGCGGAGAATAAGAGAGAGATGAAGGTGTTCACCCGATGAGCTTTATCTTGAATCGAGCAGGAGTAACATTCAAAGTGTGGCTTTGAGGCTTAAGACTCACGCGGGGTGTTATTGTGGCGGTATTTAAACATCTAGACAGGGTAACCGATTTCAGCCTTATTATTCGTATCATAGCCTGTTTCATCAATATCACACACTTTCGCTTATCACCGATTTAGAGGCAAACATTCATCTTGTACGGAATTTTATTTTTCATAATCCTACAATGCAATACTTTTTGGATTATCTAAACACAATTAACTCATACAAGGAGCATCATGAGATTGCGGAAGGAATAGTCGCGGAAGACGGACATCAAAAACCCGATCTCGCGCTATTGGGCAATTATTATTTTTTCGTTTGCAGAAAGGAAAGAAAAGGGGAGAAAAGAACGTTTTATTTGCTGTCCGGCTGCTTGAGCCACTTGCCCAAGCCAAGCCCCTCGAGCACCTTGGCGAGTCCGAGGCCGCCAAGAATGTTCCTGACGATACCGCCCAAGCCAAGGGCGTCCAACTAAAATAGTTCCCGTCGTTAGTCTCCTACACTCCACAAACAAAGCGTGGAAAGGGCACAGAAGTGTGGGGGCTGCGCACCAAATTCCCAACAAGGCTCAAAACACCATTCAGTAGCAATCCGACGGCGGAAATGATTTGGAATAAAGGATCTCCGAGAAGGTCTAGGAGAGGGCCCAAGTTCTTGTTTGCGTGCGGCATGTCCTTGATCTTATCTTTCGCATTTTGGATCGTCTTTGTGACATCCCCGGTCAACTATTGTGGACGGTGGTTAGCTTTCCGGTTCGTTAGATGGGAAAAGAGAGGGAGAGGGAGAGGGAGAGGGAGGGGATGAATACTTCCGCAAGACCTCGAGCAAGGTGCTGCTCCTCTGATGAAGCTTCGCTGTCGGCTGCTTTGTACTGTGCATTGCGGGCAACCTTTCCGCCGGGGTCAAGGGCCTTTATAGCCCCGTGAGTCTCTTGTAGAATCCCGGTTGCCTGTTGGATAAGTGGCTTGAGCTGGTCGACTAGCTTCTCCTCGTCGAGGTCTTCTTTCTTGGTGTTGTTTGCTTTGTCGACATGCTATCACTCACCCTTAGCTCCCGTACTCAAACCGGAACCCGAAGGAGAAAGAAATGTAGCGCAGGAGGGTACTCACTTCGGTAATCGTTTGCAGAATTGGCTTCAATCTGTCGATAGCGGGGTCGATAATACCGGACATCTTCTTCGCGATCTTGGCGGCATCTTCTTCGGCGTCGCCATCGGATTTTATGCCCTCCTTTGTAGCATCAGCTGAAACCTTTTCGTACCTGGGAGCTGCGGCCTCCTCCGAGCTGATGGGCTCTGGGGGGACGCTCGTGAGGTCTCGCTGTATAGCTTCGGTAGACATGATGGGTAATAGAAATGTGGATAAAAGTGTTTTGAACGCGATAAAGTAGTAGTGAATTAGGCCAAATAACAATAGGCTTTTCCGTTCGATAAACTCTAGGGAACTCTCTTTTGGTGGCATTATATAAGGCCTTTTACCTCCCTAGCCTTCTAGCTCTACCCTCAAAAGGGTACTACCTACTAATACAGGCAGCTTAGTGGCTGAAGTAATGACCTCGTCATTGCGTCAGAATAGAATTGAATAGATGCAACACCCCTGGACCGAGTATGTTCCTACCCGAGCGCTCTTACGAAGGAGGGATCTTTGCTTGAACGTGCAATGAGAAGCCCAGAACCAGGATCCGACTTAGTGAAGTCCTTGGGGAACGAATTGGGGAAACCAGATTGCCAACGGGGTGTGCGTGCGATGGGAACCAATACCCAATCAGCACCGGGCATGACGCGCCAGCCACTACTCTTTTCCTTCGTGAGCGAGAAAAGTCGGAGGGGGTGTGGTGGCAAAGCCATCATAGGCAGTCACTCGGGGACGTAAAGTTGGGTGATTTTTCGATCAGCTAGGGAAGGGGGGAGCGGGTTATTAAAATTGTGCTGGGCGGTATATCACTACGGGGGGGTATGTCGGGAACACAGATACTCTCGGGGGTCCTCAAAATACGCAGTTCTTATCCCAACTTTATTTGAGTGAACCCCTTAGTGATATCATGGCAGCCGCCATACTAACAGTGTGCGTGTTTCATAGCCTGAGCTGCCTATCTGGCTTTCCGACACTCCTGCGGGGTCAACATGCCCCCCGGCCCGGTTTTACAGGGGAAGAGGGGATTTTTTTTTTCTAAGCCTAGGCTCGGGAGCCTAGACTGTATGCAATTTGTGGGATGTGCCCCTCGTGCTGCGGGGTATGATTTCTGCAGCATTGGGCACTCTATCGATCCAACTTGATTTATTTCCCGTCCCACTTCTGCGCCGCCCGGTTGCACGGAAATCGAGTGTCATGGGCTACTGTGATGGGGTAAAATCTTCAGCTACCAAGATACAGAAGGAACCAAACTTGATATTCTACCCTCAAAACGCTGGCTAACCATGGCATTAGCATGTAATCGCTGCGACTGAGTCTTGGCAGGAACCAACCCTTGTCCCTCCGTTTTTTTCCTGTTGGCCATCCCTGTAATGACGTTTCCGACAGGGCATGCGTTCAAAACCGGCCTTGGCCTGCATATCAACGGGGCACACGCTCCCATCTATCTTGTCCAACGTCACAGGATATCCAATTCAAGGAAGGTCGACAGTCGATGATGGGACCCTAAGGAACTCTCTAGAGATCATGTTCTCTGATCTTTGGGTTTTATCTGACGAAGAGTGGGGAATGTTTTTTTTTATAGTAAATGTTGGCAGAGTATATTAAGTACGGAGCTTTTCCCGCCTTTGAGATCTTATCTTGGATTCGGATTTTTTTTTTCAAAGGAGAAAAAAAAAGAACTCTAATTCCTATACATTTGTGCACTCACGATATATCTGACGAATACTTAACATTCTCTTTTTTTCCTTATATTGCTCTTGTCTTTTTAGATCCCACACGAACCATCCGGCGAAATGGCAACAGCAGAAGCAACGAAGCCAGAGACGGAGGAGGCGGGCTCGATCCCAGGATCCCCCGTCCGAAGTGAGAGCCATGGCAACAGGAGGCGGGATCAACGGAATGGCGATACTAACGGCAATGGTCCGGAAAATCGAAGTGATCGAGCTTCGGATGACCATGATAACGGCTCCTCCGAGGCCGGCGCTCCCACCTCCGACAACGAGCCCCCAGCCCGGTCGCGATCTCGTCGTGGCGGGAAGAGGAGACGAGGAAAGAGGGGCGTTGGTGGCAACCTTCGGTCTGTAGACGAGACGGACGACGATTACGATGAGCAGGAACAGCAGAGAGCCCAGCAGCAGCAGCTCCAGCTCCAGCGCCGGCAACAGATGCAGCAGCAGCAACAGCAACAACAGCAGCAGCAAGTGCAGCAAACTGGTGGCGGAGGCGGTGGAAGAGATAAGCCCTTAAAACTAAGGTTGGACCTTAATCTCGAAATAGAGATCGAGCTCAAGGCGAAGATCCATGGTGATTTGGAGTTATCGTTATTGTAAGCGTTTCCAACTGCTTTAAACATATTGGGCAGACCTGCTAACCGCATGGAGGTCATGAAACTTAGTTCTTGAGGTCCTCCAGCCTTCAGACCTCAAACCGTTTTTTCTTTCTTTTTCTTTTTCTTTTTCTTTTTCTTTTTCTCTTTTTCTCTTGATTTCTTTCTTTCTTTTGTATTAAATGGAGGCGATTGGGATTTTTGCTTCAATTTGGTGAAAATGGGATGGGGGCAGGGTTTGATAGAGTAACTACTTTGTATTTAGTCTTTCATTATTATGGGCGTCCAGTTCCCTGAGCCCGCTGACGGCCTATCAATTAATTCGTGTTTATGATACCTTAAATGCGAATTTCGTATTAGATTTTTTACTAAAAACTAAGCTCGAAAATATTTACTGAGCCACTTAGCCGATATATATTCGGCTTTTGGCGGTGGGGAGTGCGGGGTTGGTAGGATATCTTGGGTGGAATACGGTACTCGTAGACAACTGCAGAATCCCGAACAGTTGAGCCATGCTCTAGTCTATGTCGTTCGAGTTGCCTCCTCGGGTAAGGTTTTGCATTTGTTGGCGCTCCCGAGTCCAAGCTGGGCACTATGCCAATCTTAGATCTACGAGCCAAACAGAAGCCAAAGCCCCCGGGGATCCTGTCACCCGATTGGCCAACCGATCAATTTCCGTTTCTGGTGCCTGGCTCCAACTCGCTAGCGCTAGTATGTTTTTCAGAGGGGCCGGCCAGCTCACCCTTTTGCTATGGATCTCATAGCGTGGAGTTTAGTTAATTATTTGAGGTTCCAGTAGCTGCCATTCTGCGAAAAAATAGTGACTTTACCAAAGCTCGAACAAGCACAACGTTACAAATACGCCCCAGAAAGGACAAACACTAGCAAGTGAGCCTGGAGAAGCCCCAGATGCCCGTTTGTCTATCACTATCCTGCCCGCCATTCTCGCTCCCAGAATCCCTGTGCCGAGACGTCATAGGCGCAACACCAAACCTAACCCCGGGCCAATCGTTGCTTCCTGTCATTCACTTTCCCGCCCTAGCTCGCCGGTCACGTTGAGATCCATGCCGAGTGATGTAACTCCTTCGGGCTTCCACGACAATAAAATTACCCAAATGACTAAAAACCTGGAATAATTGCGTCAGATCTTTCCTTTTATTTTTAACAGGTTCTTCTCTGGTCAGGCAAAGCTTGGAAGCCACATCGGTACCGGTAGTAGGGACCCCAGGTGGGAAGTGTGTAACCGCCCCCTCCCAATTAGATTATATCGATTGGCTGAAGGTAATAGACTAGACTGCAAGTATTTTGGATTTGGAGCTGTGGTAGGTTCGCTTGTGTTTGCACGCAAGCCGCGCTGTGGCGAGAGGGGTTACAAACTTTCCTGCTACCGCTTCTAGAACCATGGTCTCTGGTATTCGAACTATCTACGCCATCTTGGACCCATTTGGACTCCATTCCAAGAAAGTGCTTTGGCGAAGGTGGCGGCAGTGGGCAGGGGGGTGGGTTAGAGTAAAAAAAAAACAGGTTACAGGGGAAGGTACGTGTTTCTAGGAATGAGTGCGTAACGGAAAACAGTAGCGCTAACTAGCCTAGCAGGAATATATAGCATCTATCTCACCCATTATCTCTGTCTCTTCACTACTCAAACCCCCTCCATTAGCCTTCCGCCTTCTACACTATCCCCACCGCCTTACTTAATACTAATCCCCTGAACTCTTACTCCTTATCCCACACTACCGTTTAATCCCAGCAATGGCAACACAAGGTCAAACCCGGGCCAGCGACCTCTCGGAGACCGAATCCGAATACGACCCACCCCCACGAGCCCAATCCCGCCGCCGGGGTCGCGGTCGCTCGAACAGAAACAAGCAAGCCGGTGGCCAGCAACAACAGCAACAATCCGGTCCCCTCCAAGGCCTTGGCGCTGGCCAGCAGCTCTCCCAGACAACCGGACAGATCGGCGAAGTAGCAGGCGGCCTAGGCGGGGCGGTCTCAAATACCCTTGGCCAGACGGCCGGTCAGGTTGCCGGGGGGGGCGGAGGCAAGAAGAACGATACGCTGCGGTTGAGGTTGGATTTAAACATCGACATTCACGTCGAGCTCCGAGCTAAGATTCATGGCGATCTTGAGCTTTCGCTGCTGTGAGTGATCCCTTAGCATTGTATTTGCTCCCAATTTTCCTTTTTGTTCTTTTTTTAGGGGGCATTCTGAGTTGGGTGCGCGATAGCTCATGAGGACTGTCGTTAGGGGTTAGACAGTGAAAGAGGCTAAGTTGTTACTATTTCGTGTTTTTTTAGAAATTGAGGAACCCTTCCTTCCCTTTCTTGAAAAGATTTTGCTGTCTTTATCTATCTACACTTTGTTCTATACCGGCGGGTTTTGGGGGTGAGAAACAAATGGAGGGGGAGGGAGAGGGGGAAGAAAGTAGGTTTTTGGTCTTAATTCCGGCTCTTTTTTCGGCCTTTTCTTTTTTTTTGGGGGGGGGGGGGTGGTTACTCTAAGTTGTGATAACGGATTGTAACATTATTCTTGTTGTTTTCCTTTCCCTTTCCTGTCTTCTTTCTTCGAATCTTACCATTTCTGTGCATCGTGAATAAGAAGATATATGAAGATTTTATGATTTTTTTCCACCAAAATATCGCATCAAAAAAAGCACTCAGCTTGTAATGTTTCTCCAGACGCCAATTATTCCATGGTGGGGAGGGAAGGCACCCCGACAGGAGCAAGATAGCCAACCGCCCCTGCTGCACCGTTTTGCAGAAAAGCCAGACACCAAATGTCACTCGCTTGTCGTAGGAATCATGGCGGGAGGAGAAAACCTAACGTGGCACAAGACCGGTTTTACTGCATCCACCACGATGCAACACCCGACAAGGGATCGAAAAATCAGTGACGTCTTGCCAGAGAAAATCTTGGCCCGGACCCAACCCCCGTTTACTGGATCAACCCTGACTCAACTTCCCACGAGACTCCCTCCATCCATTATATCCATTTGCCCACGGGACGCCACCCTAACACCCACTTTCCCAAAGTCTTCAGGAAAAAGAAAAGAGGGAAAAAAACAAAACAAAGAGTCTCATCGTGTCGTGCGGTTCAGGCAAAGGGTTCTGTATCATCATCATCTAGCCCTACGTAGACAGGAAGGCAGACAAACAAACAACCCCCCCCTGTTGACAGATATCGTGCAAGCACAGCACAGTAAGGAAATGGTCCTCGGCCTCCTAATCCTAACCGCAATCCCAACAACAATCGGCGTGGCCCAAGGGATAACCCAAGACCGCCGACAGCGTGACGCCGAAGCCGCGGCGAAAGCTGCCGGCTTACCGACTTACTTTTCACTCTATACATCATCAGATATAAGAGAATTAGACTCTAAAGATATCACAATCCGTGATGGAAAGGTCCTCCCCCTCCCCCTCCCCCTTCCCCCCTCTCCCCTTATTAATACCGTGCTGAACATTCCTTTTTGTTGTCTCTCAAGTTCTACATCGGTTGCAAAAACCACCCTTTCGCCGGGTATCTGCGTGACATGCTGGGCACCGAGATTGGGGCCATGGTGACGACGACGTGCAATGACCCGCCGGCCATGGGCTGGGTTTACGTGCATGCGGAAACGCACGAGGTGCGCGTGGGGAATAAGGCAGAGGCGTTGGAGCATAGGTTTGGGGTTTGGGCGTATGAGAATGGGCTTGTGATGGATGGGAAATCGGCTTTTTGGGCTGTCGAGGGGGATGCGGGTGAAGGGGGGTGGCGGTTGTATTATTTTGAGGATGGTGACGAGGGGGAGAAAGAGTGGAGGAGGAGGAGGGGGGGAAAGAAGGCGGTTGAGATTAGTGTTAAGAAAACGAATATAACCGATCTGATTCCGTCAAAGTAAGTAAGGGGGTGTGGCGATGTTAGTGGAGAAGTTTTTGTTTGTGGTACGGTACTGTGTGGGGAATTTGTTGGTATGTAAGTTAGTACATAATTGCCTTTATGAATGCAGGCATAATATATCTTCCTGGGGGGTCGACTTTTGTTACTTACTTCGCTCTGTTTCTATGATAGCGCATAGATTTGCATTCGGGTGATTTTACTCTACATAAACCTTCCCAATCCCCGTTTCTGACCCCCACTCTCGAGAGCCTTCCTTCTTCACAGAATCTATCGAAATGTTTGCAAACGCAGCATACGAAAATTGGGAAAGATTACATTATTATGTTGTGCAAACCACTATCTGTGTCAAGGAGAGTAAATACGCAGAACTAGCCAAACAGGAAGCTCAAAAATATCGCCCGAAAATAAATAATACCCCCCGAGACCCTCTTCTCACCCGGTGTTGCTCACGTGGTATCACTCGATTGCGTAGTCTAATGCTAACCCATTACCTTGCCCTAGCTCGGCTATAGATGCAGCTCCGCCTTCGGGGGATCATTCAGTTTGCGTCGCCTTGTCTCTAGGCTTTGGGGCGTGCAGTAAGATTCCAGCAATAACCTTGGTGAACATCCGGAACACTAATTGGTCAGCCCTGAGTGATCTTATATAAAGGGCCACCAGACAACCCACCTTCATCAACCTCCCGTCCAAGCATTCTTGCAACCCTATTGAAGTCCATCCCATCCTGCATTGCTTCCGCTAAAACGCCCCTATCCCTCACACTCCACTCCCTATCACTTTCGCGCTCCATAACCATGCGGTGCATTTTCTTCCGGGACTCTAAAGAATCGAGGAATTTGCGTTTTAGGGGCTGGGGTGGGAGAGCTATTGAGCGGATTATTGTTACTTCGCCTTCGGAGGAGGAAGAGCAGGAGGTGTCGGATGATGACGAGGAAAGGAGAGAGATGAACCGAGAGGGCGAGGGGGGTTTGTCTTTGTCCTGCACTGGATCAGCTTAAGCGTAGCCTATCTAGAAGGGGGGGGGCCTACTTTGCGCGTCGAAGTAGACGGGGTAAGTAGAGGCTGACTGGAATTAGCCTTTGGTGTAAATAGACGAGAAGCATTTGAAACTGGAACCGGGTTCCAAAAGTCGTTTGTCGATGATGGTGTTGAAGGGATAGATGGGGTTGAGGATAGATCTTCGGGGCCGTTATTCTCCCCCTGTTCGTCCTCTAGAGGGCCTGACTTGTCTTGCTCGTCAGATGCGTTTATGGAATGGCTTCTGCCAGCGCTTTGTGTTACGGAGTGCAAGGGAGAAGAATGAGATTGGGCTGGTGAGCGTTCTTGATGCGGCGGTACTGTGGCTTCCAAGTCGGTGTAGACCTTCACCGTATCCATGAAGCTCATTCCTTCCGGGCCTTTCTCAGCATCAGAAAACTCTTCGATTTCCCCACTCATCTTATGATTGTTGGCGATAGGTGTTGGATGTTCGCGACGATGGTGGTGGAGATGAAAAGGTATGAATTTGTTTTTAAAAGCAAACTTGATAGTCTGCCGTGTATGCACAGACCCTGTCGTTGTCAAAGGATTCGGGAGGGCAGTATCGCAAACTTTACACCGTACACAAGTATAGCCATCCAACAACCAAGTAACGCAGCCGAGAAAACTCGACAAAGGGATTTAGCTTATCTTTGTATGTACAGTACGTACAGGCATAGGCATAGAGCACGAGTGATGGTTGATGAATCTAGAATGACATCCTAGATGACAGTGATATCAAACCTTCTCATGTTCTGCCACAAAAGCTCTGTTGAAACTCTCCTTATCGATCGCAAACTCCTTGATGTAATCTATTTCCAATTCATGTACCCTCTTTCCCAACAAAACAAGGGAATGCAGTGGAGCACCAAGATCCGCAGTAGACAACTCCTTCAAAGTGCCCGAAACGAACTGTTGATTCTCACTCCCGAGCCTGGAAACTCCAATAGCAAGGCTGCTATCGGAATAGGCCCCCTCTCCTTTTTCGTTTTCAATTTCTAGCATCTGTTGGGCGCACTCTGCCACAGACATGTACCGGGGCTTCTCGTACACCTTTCTTCCGCGGATCAAATTCTCTAGGCTTTGCTCCTTGACTTTGATATCCAACAGGAGGAGTGTATGCAGTCCAATCTCTCTGTTCTCCCGAACGCGATCATAAAAGCTGGCGGGCCGCCAAGTATCTGTGAAGAACACCATGCTCACTGTTTGGCCAAAATTGTAAAGCTGAAGTCCACATGCCCCTATGGCATTCATGATACTGGCATTGTGGATTGTGCGGTGGGGGATTTTGAGTGCTCGGGCGCGGAGGAGGAGGTCTGTGTGTGTTGTCGCTCCAAAGGGGTCACCAACTACCAGAAAAGCTACATCATCTGTTTCGGCACCTGAGAGAATTGTATCACTAGAAGATTCAACAAGTTCCCTATCGGCAAGGATTATGGAACGTCCGTAGAACTCTTCCTAAGGGAGCCGGTGGTTAGCTAAGGAAGAGAGGGAAAGGGGGAAGTGCTTACCAGTTTGTCCTTCTCGATCATAAGGATGCTGGTGTAGGCCTCTAGGTAGACGCGGGAGGCCTTTTGGACGACTTCTAAACCAGCAATGGTGATGTCTTTCTCGTTGGAAAGACCTAGTCCTACTAGGTAGAGCATTTTGGAAGGATTGGTGGGGATTCGTGTAGGGGTGAAGATGAAAGTGAAAGTGGGGCGATGGGGGTTGGAAGCGAATTTCGAATGCGGCACCTTTTTCGATGCGTTTCTTTTAGGTTTAGTGTAACTTCGGTGGGTACGTTATCATGCTGGTTTGGGAACCGGGTTGCTTGAGCGCTAGTCACGGAACACAAGCAAGGCCCTATCATACTAACTTACATCCTTACTCGGTTACATATTTTTGATGGGGTAAATTTGGTTGGATTTTTACCAGTGCGGGCTAGGGAGATTCGATAGAAGTATGATATATCATATTTCTTTCGAGGGGGAAACGATCATTTGCGAAGTTAGGGCTCTTGACGTAGACCGAGATCTCTAATACCCTAGGAAACATGAGAGACGCCTTTTATGCAGAAATTTCTACCTGTCAAGCTATCTGCTAGTGTGCGATTTTCTTAGTATGATATCATAAATGAAAAATACCCCACGACAACTAAAACTGTTACTATACCGGCAAAACTGGGAATGAGCTAGGACGGCTGGGGTCCCCCCCCTCCGGGTTGAGGGGAGCGAGTATAGTGAAAAGATCCCCATTCAGCATTTAGTTGAGGCAAGTGTAAAGAAATAATACAATAAACCTTACTAGAAGAGATAACACCAACGTCCGGGTGGGAGATCCAATTACTCGTGCTCTAGTTCTTACCTTGTCGTGGTTGTCTTTCTCGTGCAAAGAACATGCACATTATCCTTTCTCGCACAACCCTCGGCCTAGATACCGGTACCGATACTTGAAGCTACTAATACAAACACTTTTCGCTTCTTCAAAATACTGGTACCCGTACATGCAAACCTAGCATTCCGTGTCTCACCTTTCACCGGGGCTCCCTTTATCTTCACGGAAAATTATGAGTTTCATCCCGGCTGATTTTGATGATGTTATTGGCAGCCTTCCTTGCAAAATAATAGTCTTGGCTCCAGTCCTCTGTGACAGAACAACAACACATTGAGGACTGCGCACGCCGGGTTCATAAGCCTTGCGAGCACAAGTTCGCTGCATCGACCCACGGAAACATGATGCTGCTTATGACAGCTCAGCATCTCCCGCACAGCCTTGCTAGGCCCATCAGACCTGGTCCCAAACGTTTAGGGGCTAAGTAGCGCATCATACTCTAGTTGGAGTATTTTGTCATCGGAAGTTCTTAATCGATTGCTGGGGCTTTCCCTGATGCTGGTGGGCTGGCTGTTTGAGCAGCAATAGTGTCAATATTAAGATAGGGTTTGGGTTGTCCATCGGGCACCCCGGTAGTGTTCTGGGGAAAAGGCATTTGGGGAGACTTTTTTTCTTTCGTTCACCAATACTGATTTACTCGATAAGCAATATGGGAAGCGATCAGTGCAAGGAAGAAATTTTACGTCCGCCTGGCGAAGCGAATGGTTCGCCATGCTGCCCAGTGCCGCTAGACGTGTCAACAACGTATAGCCGCTCAATATTTGAGAAGCTATTGAGTGACGGCGGAGTAAAGTGCATCTCTGCGCATTCTGTGCCGTGGTATGATGCAGGGTGCTTGAGCTTCAATCACTATTATCAAAATCATAAACATGTTGGACTTGAGTAGGTGGCCGTGCTCGAGCATCTGCATGTGAGTTAATTTGTGTAACTTAAGGATTAAGAGAAGAAAAAAGAGTACTGTCGGCGAGATTGGAAGATGAACAGCAGAGGTCGCTGAGCTGTCAGAAACCGCCACCAACCTTTGGATAATGCCTAACTTATTATTCCTAACCACCAACACGAATGTCCAGAATCGTTGGCATAGCCCGGATCGTGATAATGACTGGTGGAGTATGACTATTATTCTAGCAGAAGGCTGGCGATGTGAAGAGCGCTGCCGGAGGCTGGGTGCGGACTCCCGCTTCTACCCCAGTGCTCGCACACAATATATATCGCTACAGACTACCCGCCCCCCATGAATTCAGTTCAACTCTGATTTAATATCAAAGGAAAACTCGAAAAAACATTCCGTTTAACCAAAATATCAAAATGTCACAACCTTCTCTCACTCCGCCACGTTCGCTCTCAGGACTTGCCTTAGTCCCAGGCAGGTCCTCGAGCACACGCTCTCGCTCTTACTCTCTTCCCGGAACCCCAAGATTCAATTACGATTCCTCAGCTTCTTCACTTCCTCCTTCACGAACACCATTACGGCTTGCTAGGAGCTTTCCATTGCTACCACGGCCGTCTGCCACTTCTGGTCTGCAAAACACATCTTCGCCACTGCGCCAGGACCCTGCCTTCAATGCAACTTTACAACCACCACTAGGAATTGTCACTCCTAGCCCACCTTCATCAGTAGATCTGGATATAGATTCGGATTCTAGTATAGGTTCGAACGCAGCCACCGTCCCAAGCCCCCCCGAAACTCCCCCCGAAAACCTAGCAGGATCATCGCTAATATACGACGTTCTACCTCTTTTAGAAGTTCAGGCTCCGCCACCTTCCCAGAGCCCACATTCTAGTCTACCCGGACGCCAAAGAAGCTCTTCGAGCGCGAGTCCGGCCAGGTATCTGGGCCCACCTCGGGCTCAGAGCCCATCCAGTGACGAGGGTTCACTCACCCGGAGAACATCGTCAGCAAGTAATTCGTCTGGGGGTTCAACTCAACTATCAATCGAAACTACGTCGTCGCTTCGGGGTGGACAGGACACCCCAAATACACCACTGGGGGAGACTTCTCCCTTAGCCCCAGAGCTTCCCGTGATCCCAGCGGCCACTTCATCGGATGATTCACCACCAACCAGGGGCCGATCAGTATCTAGATCTTTATCCAGGGCTCGTAAAAGCCCAAGCCCGAGCACACTACCTCCCTCCGACCTACTACCCTCTGCCCCCGGATCTGAACTCAATTCAGAATCCGAACCCGATTCGAAATCTGAACTCGATTCGAAATCTGAGCTTGATTCAGAGAGGGATTCGGATAGAGATACCCTAAGTAGCAATTACTCTGGTGATGAAATCCCGTATGAGGGTCTAGATAACCCGGTGATAGGCGGATATGGGCCTACTGACGGGAGGGATTTCGAACCGAAGTGGTCTGCCACAGGGACGGAGTGGGAGAGGCAAAAGAGAAGAGGTCTCAAAAACGCAGCAATAGATGAGCTGATGGAAATGGTTGGCTTGGAGCAAGTCAAGGAGCAGGTGCTGGCCATGCTGGCAAAAGTGAAGACCTGCAAATATCAGGGAGTTGATGTGACAAAAGAACGATATAATACGGTGTTTCAAGGGAACCCAGGAACAGGTTAGTAGCCTACTCCCCCTCCTACTAGCGAGTTTGCTGAATAACATGATTGGTATAGGAAAAACAACCGTCGCTAGGATCTATGCAAAATTCCTTCATTCTGTTGGGATTATAGGCTCTAACAGGGTCTTGGAGATCTCGGGTGCTATGCTAGCGTGTATGGGGGGGATTGAACCCTTCCAAGAGAAGATTGATGCCATAGTGGAACAATACCAAGGTGGGGTGCTCTTTGTTGATGAGGCATATCAACTCACAGCCCCACATACATCGGTTTTAGGGCGACAGGTTCTCGACCTCCTTCCTTTGGAAATGGAAAACAATGTTGGAAGGTTAGTTGTCATGTTCGCCGGCTATAATAAGGAGATGCAATCATTTTTCGAACACAATCCTGGATTAAGTAGCAGGATCCCTTACATTTTGCAATTTGAGGATTTCGATGTCATAGAACTGTGGACCATTTTGCGAGACAAGATTAATAAAAAATACGGCGAAGGAAGAATGAATATTGAGGGTGGGGAAGGGGGGTTATATATGAGGATTGCCACTCGCCGGCTGGCTCGTGGTCGAGGAATCAGAGGTTTCGGGAATGCACGTTCGGTCGATAACTTGTTATCAAGGATCTCGGAGAGGCAAGCGAAGCGTCTGGATAAGGAAAAGAAAAAGGGGCGTCTCTTGGATAAGCAATACTTTTGCTTCACCAAAGCTGATCTAATTGGACCGGATCCTTCGGAAGCGATTCGTGAAAGCGAGGCGTGGGTTAAGCTAAACGGCCTCGTCGGGCTAAAAGCAGTGAAGCAGTCGGCGAGCAGTATGCTTGAGATCCTTCAAGTGAACTATAAAAGGGAGTTGGAAGAGTCGAAGCCTCTGGATCTTTCCCTGAATCAGGTGTTTGTAGGGTCCCCAGGAACTGGAAAGACTGCTGTCGCCAAACTTTACGGCAAAATCATGGCGGACCTTGGACTGCTCACAGACGGAGAAGGTATGTGTTATCGAGTCACCCCAAAGATTTATTAATTCGCGATCAGTTTATTGATATTTTGCCGTAGTGGTGGTCAAGAATCCATCGGACTTCATCGGTGCCTGCCTGGGGAAATCAGAGGCCCAAACCAGAGCTATCCTCGCTACAACAGTAGGCAAAGTATTGATCATTGACGAAGCCTATATGCTGAGTTCTGGAGGCCATGACAAACAACACGACTCATTCAAGGATGCAGTTATTAATACATTAGTCGCAGAGGTCCAAGGTGTCCCTGGTGATAACCGATGTGTCCTAATTCTGGGGCACGAGGATAAACTGAAGGAAATGTTTCGTAACGTTAACCCTGGGCTCTCCCGGAGATTCCCAATATCCCACCCCTTCCGCTTCGAAGACTTTGATCTGCCTGAATTGATGGAAGTCTTAAACCTGAAATTGAAGGAACAGGATCTCATTGTGACGGACAAGGCTCTATTGGCAGCCAGGGGTGTCCTCGGTAGGGCCCGAATGCGCCCAAACTTTTCCAATGGGGGGGAAGTAGAGACATGTCTTCACCAAGCCAAGCTTCAATACCTTGCCAGAAGGGCAAGCACCAATGCTCCCCTTGAGCCCAAAGACTTTGACCAAAACTACCAGCCTGATCCCAGCGCGAATGAAAACATTCGGGATATCCTCAACGGCCGAATTAGCGAGGATATTATCGCTAAACTGGAGGGATACCAAAAACTAGCGGCGGCGGCTAAAGGGCATGACGCCGATCCTCGCAGAGAAGTTCCCACGAATTTTGTCTTCAAGGGTCCACCAGGTTAACGAAAAATTTCTGAACACTTTTGCGTGTGAGGCTATGCTTACTGACATGATCTAGGTACCGGAAAGACAACTGCAGCCCTCACTATGGGGAAGTTATACTTTGATATGGGGTTCCTGTCAACAGATGATGTGGTCGAATGCTCCGCCTCGGACCTGATTGGCAGATATGTGGGACAAACGGGCCCGAAGACTAAAGCTCAGCTGGATGACGCTCGGGGGAAGGTGTTATTCATAGACGAGGCTTACAGGCTCGCAGATGGGGAGTATGCGACCGAGGCTGTGAACGAGTTGAGCCATCTTCTCAGATCACCAAAATACTCTGGAAATATGATTGTCATCCTAGCGGGGTACGAAGCAGACATGAATAGGCTCATGACAATCAGACCCGGTCTCTCCGGCCTCTTCCCAGAAGAAATTGTCTTTGAACGCATCAGGCCTGAGCATTGTCTAGAGTTGTTAGTAAGAGAACTCTCCCTCAAGAATATCGATGCCTCCATTCTTCAGGACACTAGCTCCGAAAACTATTCTAAGATTATGCGCTTGGTTCGGGCATTATCTGTCGTCCCATCCTGGAGCAATGCTCGCGACATCAAAACTTTGGCCCGGCAAATGTCAGCGGTCACCTTTACCAGGTTCAAAGATAAACCAGGTGGCTCAGTCCTTACCTTTGAAGTTGCGAGAGACTGCACGGAGAAGATGATTGCCATGCAAATCGATAGGTGCGCCGGTCAAGGGGAACATGCAGATGGATTCTTGGAGTCAGGCCAGGCCCCAACAAATCGTTATGCGAAAGCCATTGGACGAATGAACGAGATGGGAATGGGGACGGCTGCCGAGGCTGCCAAAGCTTCATACCAGTGCACTCGACAAGCGACCAATGTCACCTTACCTCCCTCTCGCACCAGCACGTTCGGGAACCTTCCTGCTCCAGCAGGACCATCTAGGCCCCCTGCCTCACCGCCACAACCCTCTCGGAGCGGAGCAGGGGTGTCTGAGTCTCAAGCCGACCAAGAAATCCAGGGGCCCGGGGAACGGGCAACAACGGCAAAACCTGAGGAAAGACGTCAAGGCCGGTTTCGGGAGAGGACAAGGGGCCTGCTTAGCTGGCCTAAGTGGATGAAGGACAAGAATGAACAAGGGAGACGGAAAAAAGCGGTCAATAAAGGGAAAGAGAAGCCCCAGGAGGATCGGAGATAACTTCCTGCCCTCTCTACGTAGAAAGCATCAGGGGCCGGGCGGGGGGCATGAGGGATCTCAGGAAGAAGAAAGATTAAAAGCGAAGGAGGGCTGACAAAAGGGATTGTTTTTTTGTTAAATCCGCGGTTTATTCGTAGCTAGCTACAGGAAAATCCATGGCATGCAACCTAAGTTATGGCCTAAAAACCCAAATAACAAAAGAAACTTCACCCCCCTTCCCAAAGAACAAATAAACGGTAAGTAAATACCACATCCAATCCTGTCATAATTGAGAGCAATTTGTATTTCATGAAACCAAACCAAGTTGGCATTTTCTGTCTTTTAGGAAATCCCCCATCAACACAGGAAATCCTATTCTTATTATCACTTCTCTTCTATAACCACAGACTGAAAGTGGAAGAGCCCCCAGCCTAGGGCTATGAAAGAGCATGAGGTAGTCAGCAGTAGTGGGATGCCAGCCATGGTGTTCTTAATCTCAGAGGATACCATTCCAGCACACTTATGAAGCTCCAAGTTCCGTGGCCGGGCAGGATCGTGAGATGTGTTTGTGGTGTTGAACCCCACTTCTCACCTTCCTAAATAGGAAGGTGAAAGGTGGGGTGTGGAAAATCGTTGTGACGGAGCTTGGGCTGACAAAAGGGAAGGATGATGGGACTTGTAAGAGTGGGGACAGATGGATTCCAAGCGGAACAGGATTTATCTGCACGGCGGGGGTCTGTCCGAGTCGTAGAAATTAGGCTGCGTTAATTGATGGGCTGGAGTCTTGTAGGTGGTGGTTTTTTCTTGGGAAGGGCGAGCGTGGTATTCGATGGGTCAAGCGACAAAAATCAGGGGTAGAATGGCATGCACCAGTGAAACCAGTCTAATTCACATGCTCCATTTAATACATTCTGAAGCTTGAAAAAATAATAATTTATGGTCCAAAATTTCCACAAATATCTCAAGTGCTCCTCTGGCTTTCAAGAATTGATGGTTGCTTTGGTATGCAATGTCGTAGAAACTCGGATGATTGAACCGAGTGTAATGTCGTTGGGCTATGCTTTCGGTAAGGTCAAGAATGTTTTTTTTTAGTCGTGGGGAAGGGGGAAAGGGGCTGAGTCTGTAGAATGTTTTTGTCTCCTTCGATAGAAGGGAATTTTGGCCTACATAGCAGACGGCTCAATTATTCGAGTTTTTATGGCATGGGAGAATGGAAGTTGAAAGCACCAAGCCTTGCCATTACGGGTACAGAATGGTGATATATTGTGCACAGAACAATTCACCAACTACAAGTCCCGGCATGAAGAACCCGAACACAGGGGGGATCCTGGAGTCTGAATTTTGTATGTGACTTAGATAAGCACGAGTGATTCACCATAGAAAATTCAGGCTCTAGGATCGCCCTTGTGTTCGGGTTCATCATGCCGGGGACGTGTACGGGACTCGTGCTTCTCAGCCAAGATTTGCCTTCCCCATTTGTCCTAGTGAGGTTTGCAAGGATCTTTCTTCCAAAAAGGTATTGTGCAAAGTCGTGCATTCCTAGAGCGCCTAACTATGGATTATAACGGATACTTGGACGATCCAGGCTAACTGCTAACCGTGCCAAGGTTGTGACGGAGTCACAACCCTGATTGGTCGCTTGCTCGCAACCCGGGCACTCTCAAGAGAGTGCCAAACAGCTCAATGGAAGATATCAGCTCAACGGAAGATTCAATTTGTATGTGAATTGAAGAATTTCAGGCCACAACCAAACATCTCCTAATGCATGAAATGTCCTCCTGGCTTTCCCAGACATTGTTTTAGGCCTTTGCAAATAAGCCTCCCATTTTTTCCCCCTCCATTCCAGAGCAGAACCGGCTCAACATCACTTTCATACTCAATCTAAACCAAAGACCCCCTAGCGAAAATAAATGTTGCAAAGTAGAGGGAAAAAAAGTTGGAGTCTTATTGAAAAAGACTTAACAAATTTGTGGGGGAGCCAGAAGGACATTTCATGCATTAGGAGATGTTTGGTTGTGGCTTGAAATTCTTAAATTCACATACAAATTGAATCTTCCGTTGAGCTGATATCTTCCGTTGAGCTGTTAGGTACTCTCTTGAGAGTGTGCCTGGGTTGCGAGCAAGCGAACAATCAGGGTTGTGACTCCGTCACAACCTTGGCACGGTTACTCACCATATCAACTCTGAACGTGTGCAGGCAATCTTAAACTTCCAGATACTAGTGTGCTCACTAGTCATGCACCATATACACACTATTCCTCTTTGGCACAAGAATCCTTGCAAATCTTACTATGACAAATGGGGAAGGCAAATCGTGGCTAAGAAGCACGAGTATTGCTGTGTTGATAATTGCTCACAAGATTGGATATAGAGTGCGACGAAGGGATGGAGGGTTGGATTCAGGAAATTAAGTCATAAGACAAGGAGGATTTGGTTGCGGTTGATTGAATAATAATGCCAGAAGTGGAGCACTGCCTGAGAGAAGTGATAGTGGAGATGGCTGAGGCTCAGGGAATGCTGATATCTATAAAGAAACACTAGGTGTTTGGAGGATCAGGAAGTAAACCATCACCTCTACTCTACCTGGAAGTGAAATCTCAACACAATGAGAAATGATCATAGGCGGGTTCACTCGCCCCTTTTGTAATAATTACGTAGCATAGAGGGGTGAGGCTACTCCCCTTTGGCCCTCCACTCAGGCCTCTTCTGATGGCATTGTCTACAGGAAGTCTGTATCTAGGGGGGTTATGGATACTCCATATTACCCTAGCGGGAATAGCTTTCCTAATATTTAAGAGTGAGGTATATGGCTCCATAAGATGACCATATATCTGAAGCTATGCTCCCGAAGTTATGAGCTTCCGAGAAGCATCTGGAAGACGACTCAGATCACTAGATGAGAGCACGTTTGAAGATATGTTTAGCTGATTGGAATGATGTTTGGAGAACACTGCTCCTCTCACTCTAGTCATATATGCATATTGCTGCATAATGCTTTGATAGCAGGATATCGGAACTGATCACTCCATATTCCATATTACTATTGGTATGTAGGCATTTGGACCGCATATTCAGACATAGTCTATCATGACAAAGAGATCGAAGACTGTCTACTGGTGGAGTGGGGACACCCTCAGATGAAATAGCAGTTCGGGAGATTCTCAGAGTTGAGCTGGGCAAGTGTAACGGGGCACTCTGTAGGAAGATGGATTGTAAGATTCCGACCGCACCGAACACTCAAGGTAGAAGTAAAGATCAAAAAAGATAAAGATAATTCAAAGTAGAATCAAGCGGTAAAACTTAATATCGTTAAGCCTGAAAGCTTCACTCAATAAGTTCTCTCGAGTATCGTTGGTTATCAGAATAGGGTGTCTCTCACTTTAGTTAAGTAGAATAATGTAAAGCCAGAGGACACCTGTCAACCATTCTGACCTTTCGCGAGCACCTTGCTCAGCTCATGGCTGTCCAACTCACCTGGCTAAAGTGAGCTAACACTCGGAGGCAGTCGGACCGCTTGAATATTAACTATCTCCACAAATAGGAAGTGCTTCTGGTGATGTCTCTCCAACTACATCTGCATGAGTGAAAGCCCTTTCCTATCGGTAGCATGTCAGTAGCCGACTGACAGGCCCACCAGAGAGATAATATCCATTGGGACTCACTGGCCCAGCCGTGGTTTCGTCTATAGAAGCTACGCAGTCCATCAGCAAATCAACTTGGCTATACTAAGCTTCTAAACCTGACTGCATGCTCCCACGATAAGAAATCTCCTGCTGCCTGCCTGCATGGGCGCTACCCTCAGTCAACCATGCGGGACCCTCTTAAATCGTGACAAGACTCACACCTCTAGAGTCCACTAATAACCTATGGTAATGCCACAGTTCACGGGGTAGCCTGGGACTGGCTTTGGGGTGGTTGTTTTGGAAGCTTTGCAGCTTCCCCGGTCAGCCCCACGCCCTCTACTGTTAACCATACAATTACCCGGAGGTCAAAGTATGCCCTTAGGTGGTTCTCAGGTGTTATCCAGGTGGTGCCCCAGGAGGCAGTGATTTTTTTTTTTTTTTTTTTTTTTTGTAATCAATTAGTTATTATGTTTTAAGGTACAAAAGACT
>Ga0307509_10003716_pt1 | contig 22836 bp, 24 predicted proteins | sample 10_EM_MG_FD_202245 | JGI IMG/M metagenome (GOLD analysis project Ga0307509, IMG submission 202245) | Populus trichocarpa ectomycorrhiza microbial communities from riparian zone in the Pacific Northwest, United States - 10_EM | ecosystem: Host-associated > Plants > Roots > Unclassified | place... | reverse complement strand
TGGAGACTTCTACCGATACAGATAGCACACCACCACTACACTTAGAAACTATATCGCTAAATTGTCAGAAAAATGCAAGAGGACTACTTCCAACTCACGGTAAACTGCTAAAACATTACCTCATTTCTAGTAACGTTTCTGGACGTGAGACCCCCTAATAGCAGTCGTTTTTACAAAACGTCACGAAATTACGCGTACAGTACACCCGAGTCCAAGATCTTACAGTTTGAGCGACAGCGAAATAGGAGGAGGGGTTTCCTGTATTAATATCCAGATCTCATACGGGATCTCAGCACTCGCCCGTGAATCTAAACAGCCATCTCAAGGGTAACTTAACAGCGGCGAAACTATCCATCCATCCATACGAGAATCATAATACAAACCAACCACTCAGGCTAACTGCTACTTGCTGTTGATGTTATATACTACATTACAATTTGGCCAAACCTACCTCATCTCTTTTCCAGTCATTCGTGCTCCCCTCCCCTCTGGGCCGTGCTTTAGTGAGCCACAAGCGGACTGCTCGTGATTGCCTGACGTCTGCAAAAACGAACTGTTATTGCATAACTTAAGGGCAAAAAATTTCCCGGAGCTTCAAGATTTTGCCCGTATGCGATTGTAAGCTGTTTTACAAACGTCAGGCAATTACGAGTAGATAGCACACACACCCCCCTCCCTCCCTCCAAAACGGGTTTTCCGCACATGTAGGGTCTTTTCGCCATTACGGATTTTATATGGTAGGGATCTCACAGATCATTGGCTAGCGGAGGGGAAGTATCTAACGTGTGTGTATTATGTAAGTTTCTTATGATAGCTGCATTGCCCGTTTGCGCTTGTGCTGGCTCCCGGCAGGGTGCTGTGCCTTCTGTGGCGCTCCAGGCCGGTTAGAACTATCCAATAGGGTATGCGGCGGGCAATAGGGTGAGTCTAGTTAGCGCTGCGGCGGTGTGGCTACGAGTGATATCATACTTTAATTGCAGAAGCGGGAGTACAACCATTAATAAACAAGTTTATGGGAAGATTGTGGTTGCCTGGTGAAAAAAAGGAAAAGTGGTCAGGACAGTCTTGAATGGACGCAGAATTACGATATGATACGATACCAGGGCGGGAAAGTCATTTTGAAGCAAGAATGCCCTGTCCAATCCTAGCCTTTTCAAATCGCACCAATCTACTATACAACGAGAGTCTAAGGTCTAACGGAAGGGTACCTAACAATGCAACATCAATCAGTTCTCATCACCGCTTTCCTTCTCTCTCTTCCTTCCGAAAATCCCCAACCCTTCCTTCTTCTCCTTCTCCCCAACAGCACCGCTCTCATCCTCCTTATCAGCCCTCCTCCTCCCGATGGCTCCAAAGAAGCCACTTCCGCTGCCGCTGCCACTCTTCAACTCCTCCTCGTCGTCGTCCTCATTCCTCTTCCCGCGTCCAAAGAAGCCGGACTTGTCTTTCCATGGCAGAGGTGATACGCCGCCTATTCCACCGCCACTCCCAATGAGTGGAGTGGACGTGGCGCTCGTAACGGGGCCTTCCTCACCGTCCTCGACGTCACTGTCTTTGCTCTTCCTGGAGAAGAAACCCCCGTCTTTCTTCCATGCGGAGGAGATGTTGAATTTACTTGTGCTGCCCTTCTTGCTCAGCGCCGAGAATCTGGACAGCAGTGAGTCCTTGGGCGTCTCGGACACGTTCGAGGTATTGGACGTATCCGTGTTGATGGAAATAGCGGAGGATGCATTCTCCTCCCCTAGCGCGGCCGGGGCTTCGAAGGTTGGCGCCGCGGGGTTCAGTCTTGGAGTTGCTGGACGTGTTGATTGGTAGGGCAGGTGGGATAGAGAGAGGCCGGTTGCTGATGTGTTTGCATTGGGCGATATCGGTCGCGAGATGGGCCGGCTCGGGTTTGGTCTACTCGAGGCAAAGTCAGACCAGTGGCTCCCAAGTAAGCCCACACGGTTCCGAGGCTGTTCAATGATCGGTGGCGCAGCAGGCCAGCCGAAAGCGGCGGAGACATCGGAGGATGGTGCAGGAAGGAGGTTGTCAAAGGAAGCAATCGAAGAAGGGCGGGGTGATACGGTGGTGTCGAAGAGCTTGCCGGGTTCTATAGGATCGAAGCTAGGACTGAAATGGTTGAAACCGGAGCGCCGGCTATTGTTGCTGTCAGTCCTCTCGAGGGGCTTCTTACGCCCGCCGTGGAGGAATTCCAGGCCCGTTGTCCAACTCCCATAAGACCCACTGCGTCTCCTTGTGCCGATTGGATCTAGACCAGGTGGGTGTGGACTCTTCGGGAACGAATGAGATTCGTTCGGTTTCAACGACCCAAGTAGCGGCCCACCGTCCAGCGGAATGGTCTTGCCGCGTTGGCGATTGAACCCTCCAGAGAGCAGCTTGACAAAACGCCGGCCACCTGAAATTCCCCCCTCTTCACCTGAGCCCAGTTGACCCAGCCCACTACCAATAAGTGATATACTATTGCCACGCTCACCATCGCCCGGGCTACCATCCGAAGGCGCGTTTGGAAACATGGGGATGTGATGAAAGCTGCTTCTCGGAGATGAAACATGAGAAGTGGATACCGAGCCAGACGACATGGGCGATTGAGGAGCCATGAAGCCAAGTGGGTCGATACCAGAATGCCGTGATTGGCCGTCTTCGAGGAGCGAAGCACTGCCTTTTGGGCTAGGCGGAGAGTCCTCAAATGCAAATAGGTTGGAAGGCAGCAATGAATTTGCAGTAGGACTCATGGGTGCGCCTATTCTATCAAGATCGGCGGAAAACGAAGCCTTGAGGGCTGGCCCAGGGGATTCTGTTGGTGCTCCCACAGTCCCGTTTGCAATGTTGAAGAAAGGACTAGGATTCATGCCACCAGAGAATGGGACATTCATTTGACCAATAGACATGTTACCGGCGGAAACGTCTGGGAAACGAGCGTCTTGTGGGGCCACGATGCCGGTGGGGCTAGAGATAGTCTGAGTGCGAGACTTGCGGTTGCGATTTCGCCGCTGCTTGGCCTTTTTTGCAGGAGGCACGGTAGGATCTGTTCCAGCGCTCCCTCGCCGACTTTGAGAGTTTAACAGTGCCTCCCTGGACCGCATATAATCAAATTCGGCCTGTGTTCAGTTAGCATCACTGGCAGATATATCACTTGGGGCTAAGCAAACTAACCACTTGATATGCATTATAAACAGTAATATAGCGCACCTCCAAGTGCCTTTGGCGCTCCTTCCACATTATCTGATTTCGCTCATCCTCGGCAACCCTCGTGCTCTCGGCCTCCTCTTCCGCCTTCCACTGCTCTTTCTGCGCCTCCAGTTCCTTGATGTTTCCAACATGAGCCCTTATCTCTTCTTCCATCTCAAGGATCGCCTTCTGTGTCTCTTTCATCTCCTCCTGGAGCTCCCGTTCTGTGATCTGCGCATGCTCCAGGGATTCTTCCGCAGCCTTGGATAACTCCTTGACCCTCCGTAACGCTGCAACACGTTCCTCATCCCATCGTAGCGAGTCGTTTCTCATCTTCTTGATCTCATCTTCTTTGTTCTTTAAAGCCTTCTCCGTTTTCGACCGAGTTGCCTCAGAAGCACGCTTTCCCTCCTCTAATGCCCTCGTCTCCGCACGTAGTTTCTGTCTCCCCAAGTCTTCTTCATTCTTCTTCTCCTTCAAGAGATCCAATTCGGTGCGCAACACTGCCTCTGCGGCCTTGAATTCCTCCTCTGTATGCACCAATTGAGCGTCCGTTTCAGCAATCTCCTGTCTCGCGGCCTCCAATGAAGCCGTAAGTGATCCAACAGAATGCTGTTCCTCAGCCGGAGACCCCGTCTGACCCTGTTGTCCCAGCGAAGCAGGCGAAGTCTTCCTCTCCTTTGCGGTCCTCCTATGGCTACCAGTACCACTGCTGCTGCTGTTGTTGCTAGCGTTGTGCTGGTGATGATGGTTATGCGGTAACTGAGGTTCTAGGGCTGGTGGTAGGGCATGGACCGCTGGTAAACCATCACTCGAATCACGTCCAGTTGCCAGTGGCGCACCCTCACTCACAGTCTGCGATTTTCGACGGGTCCTTAGGCGGATCAGTTGACCCGGGGCCTGGAAATTTTGAGAATTCGCAGCAATAACCCTGACATTGTAAAGGTGGTCCGCATTTAGTCCGGTAACTGTAACACTTGTTTCCCCCCGCTTCTCACTCTCGCCAACTACAAGAACCCTAATCAGCCCTATCCGACCGGAATTTGGCAGCGATGGTTTATAGCCTTACCGTTGATACCATTAATCTGAATGATATGTTTCGCCACAGACCCAGCCTTCTCGGGCAACGACCAGTGAAGCGTGATAGTATCCGCCGCAATCCCGTGTAAAGATACCAGTGGAGGGTCAGGGAGATCAAGTCCAAGCAGTTTAACCAGGGCCGGAATGGGGATTTTGAACAAGGAGGATGCTCGGTAACACATCCTACGCGCGATCACGATCAGCAGCCCATCCCGGGAGATCAATAGGGCAATACGAACCATAGCAGTGCTGTCAGGGTAGCTAGTATTACGAAACCCATTTTAACAGCCAAGGAGAATAGTGGGGGAGGGGTAATCGTAGAGAAGGTTTGATGTGGAATGACGATTAAACTGAGTTTGCCGACCGGAGAGAATATTAGTCAGCAAGCCCGGGAGTGGTCAGTGCCAGGTGCAGATGGCTTGGCACAGCCTTTGTTCCCCAACACCTGTCCTATCATCTTTCTCTCTCAACACTAGCACTGCCCCAACCTCTGTTCAGTGCACAGCGTTGGATTACGTCTTTATCTATCCAAACCTCTTCTCTCCTTGCCTTGCAATAACCTCCCCCGCTCCTGCAACTCATCAAACCATCGTCACCGCCGTGCCTGCGAGCCTTCCCTCTTCGCCCCCTACCCCTCGCTAAGTTCTTCACCCCTACTATTACCGTAAGTTCTTGTATGAGTTGGATTGGCGCTAGCATGGGCTTATTGTGATTTTCCAAAAGGTCGTCACAACATCCAAAGTTCAAAAATTCTAGGAATCTTTTTTTCCTTTCTTGGTCTCAGAACGCCAGATGTCAATCAAATCAGTGGAGATTGGTGAAAAATACTACATTTAGGCACTATGGTCAACCAACTCGACCCAGACCGCCTAGTGGCTCTGATGTGCCATGTCTTCGAAGGACGGCAAGATGGCTTTTCTCACTCCTTCAACCCTACATCCATCAATCCCCAATATAGCATTACAAATAAACGCGACTCGGAGACAAGCATTCGCACCATCCCCATGATCCTCGACGCACTTGCCAGCCTATCTGTTTCTAAGACGGAGTCCCAAGTTGTGGCAATATCCTTGCAGGTGAACCCTGGAGAACGGCAGATTCAGCTAATTGTCGCCGAGAACCAAGAAGCTGATCCCCGCGTGGTTGCCCATCTCAAAAGTGTATGGGACATTTTGCAAGCCCTATCGAAAGAGTTTGCGGCGGAAGGAGGATCGGATATACACGAGCAAGGGTCACCAAAAGTACCTGAAAAGGTGGCTCTCCCGTTGAGGATAAAATTATTTCGTGAGATATACCGGCACTCTTTGGAAAAGCAGATGAAACGAAAGGGGAAATGGTGGAGGCTCCTTATCAATTTTGTAAAGGAGTTATCTGAACACCGCCGGAATGCCCTACAAGGCATTGAGAACGACCTGTACCAGGTTATGATTGGGTTAGACTCCGTACTCGATTTAGCTCGGAAGCTTGATGCCGGGCAGGAGCTCACAGCCGATGAGTGGAAAGTGCTACATGACCACAGCATGTGGGCCAACAAGAGAGCAAGACTTGTGCTTGCGGAGCATGGGGATCGCAGCTGCGAGGCTTTGGCCCAGGAGTTTAACAGTACGCCCCTTCTAACCCCTATTACAAGTCATATGCAAAAGTATCTAGATCACCCATAGGCCCCTAGACCTACAGTATGTCATACTACAGTGTACTGTGCAACTTATCCGGATACTTTTGCATTTGGCGAGTAGGTTTTGTTTTCTAGCCTTCAATCTAACTTCGCTTCTGTACTAGATACTCCAGGCCACCGCCCCGAAAACGCCTTCCGGCTTCGACGTGCTCTCGAGAAACTCACTTCCCTGACTCGCCACGTAAGGTGTCTAATTTCATTTGCCAATTCTCCCCGCCTCCGGCCCGCCTTACAATATCACATGCACATTGATACTGTCCCGGGACAGACTCGTTTCGTGCAATTGCCCAGGTCGAAAGGGGCGTGGATGTCATTTTTGGGGGTTGCAGCTGCTAGGCCACTGAAATCGCCAGAGGATGATGCGCAGAAGCTTGTGGAAAATTTTGGGAAGCATAGGTGGGAGTGTCCAGCCCACTGCGAATGTGCGCTTATTCAGTACCTCGCGACCAAGCATGGTGATTCATGGGAGAATGTTCCCGCATTTAATTATATTGGGGTTTCTAAGCTCAGTTGTGGTGCCTGTCGCGTCTGGTTGGAAGCCTTCAATAAAATGAGCGGAAAGGAGTTTTACACCAGAGGATCCCACGGAAAATGGTATTGGCCTTGGGGGATGCCCAAGGCAGAAGAGTCCTTGGGGGAGGTCATAGCTGGAGAGTTCTCGGGGGAGGTTGTGCCGAGGGGGTCCTTGGGGGAGATTATGGCAGGAATTCTTTGTCGTCAATACAACCATTATCTAAGGACGCATAAGCGTTACAGATCGGACTCGGTTAGCACTGATGCCTCATTGAGCGGGGGAGAGCAGGATACAAGTGACACTGAGACCGAATCCATTCATTCCGAGCTTGCTCTGGAAGAGCAAGAATCAAAAGCCTCCAGGGCACTGCGTTTGGCCTCTATAAGGGCCAAGAACAAGGATTGGTGAGATAGTGCAATGGGGGGTAAAGTGGTTGAAGGGGTTCGGGCCGAGCGATATTTGAGAGAGATCCCGGGATCAAATGTGTAGATAGCTTGTCGGAGAAATGCTAACCTATTTTCCTTTTTCCTTTTTCTCCTTACTTGCTCTTGTGGGTGGAATTTGTGCTTGTTCATTGCGTTTCTTTCTTTCTTTCTCCTCCCTTGCTCTTGTTCGTGGAATTTGTGCTTGCTCATTGTTGCAGAGGAGTGTCCTCCGAACACTTCTATGAAGCCATATCTTCTCAAAGATGTGGTGGTGGTTGAGATTTTTGGAGAATTATTGTTGTGTTAGTTTTCGGTTGATTTCAAGTGCCCGGCACCATACCTTTCACTTTTCCAGTACTATTTGGTACCATGTAATATACACTTGTATCCAAAAAGTTCTCGCTGATCCAAAAGTACTCCAACACGGCTTGGCGGTGACAGAAGTAATCGCAGGAAGGAATATCCCTCATTCCCACTTGTACAAGACCGATCCTCCGTGTATTATTATGGTTCGTTTCTCGTCACTCTTTTGGAAGTTCAAGCCTCTATTGCCGTGCCAAGCCATAAAATTAATCGAGCGTCGGCCACAAACTCGGGCGAAACAAAGGTCGGCAGAATACAGAAATACGAGGTTCTCGGCCTCTGGGCAAAAACAATTGGAGAGGGAAAAAACGACCAAATGAGGGGTATCATACAGCGGGGAAAAATATTCATCTGTTTCTCCACGTAGGTTACCGGTCGCATTCACAACTGGTGGGGGACCGTGCTATAGTATATGCGAAGTGAGGATTGAAAGCGGGGGAGAACATAGCAAATCGGCGCCGGCGCACGACAGCGGCACTCAGGGCAGAAAAGGGCAATAAGAGAGCGTCAATGATTTCGGCGCAAGATTGCATAATCACTGGTCGGTATTGGTTTACACACATGCATCAAGATGGGGCTGTGGAGATAGTGGTATGATTGCGCACATGGTGCATTTGATCTTGGGGTGCGGATTGTATCCCCTGCGACTGGCGGGACAGAAGAGCACACGACAGCCGATCGCCGGTTCACTTACCGCTTGAGGGGGGGTTTATCTCATGGATAACTACTGGTACTGCTCAGGTAAAGGAGGCGGTAAGATTTGAATGACTTCTCCAATACACATACCGGTACCCGCCTTCCCCTCTGCTGGGTTTTAAAGCAGCGCGCCCAATCAATTCCCACTTCAGGGTAGAGTTGCAAATTCATCCTGATCGTTGGGTCGAGTGATTACCTATGTATTTGGCCAACAGAATGACAGGTATCACGAGGGAACACAGCCCCTTTAACGGGATTAGCGGAAATCCATCCAAAGGGAGAGACTTGTCCCCTGCAATACCACGCACGCACGACCCGGTCGCCTTATGCCCAACAGTCAACAGTTGAGTATGGTAACACCATACCCCGAGTCCAACCAAGATGTCAAAGTCCGATCTGCAGAATTCCTGATCCTCCGAATGTCTTGGAATTAGCGCAACTGCTAGCCCGGATTGAGAGCTTTTTCTTTTCTTCCACAGGTGCTAGTCTGAAGTCGGAGTTATCCACGGTGCAAGCATGATAGTCTGCTCAAGTGTGGTAGGTGCAGAGAAGGGACGTTTCTAGAAAATGGCATCTACTGTATACTATACGGGTACAATATGATAGGTTAGTGGGTGGGTGGGATAGTCACTATCGGTACAATGCATAACCGTCCGGTGAGCATAATATGGAGGACGCTACTAAATTTTTCTCACTGTCTTTCCTTTTTCCTCTCCCACCCAGGTTTCGGATCTGGGGTAGAGTGCTATGAACCGGAGCCGCATGGAATGTTCGATAATTCGTTCGTGATAGTTTGTAGAGAAGAGAGAAGTCTTTCTCTCCCAAGCCGGCGCCTGGACTTTTATACACGCTTTACTAGGGTGGGGTAGGGTAGGGTATCAGTACCGTTCTGAGGAAAGGTGTCATATCGAAAAGGGTTCCAATTACTGGAGGGCAGGCCTTATCACGAGCGTCACGCGGGAATCTCGAAGATCGGATTTGGTCGGTCGGGGATAGGCATCCGGTAGCTGAGTGTCACATATTTTTTCTGTTGTCTCAGCTGCTCTCAACAAAATCCCAAGTTAAGGCGGGTTAACTTTTGGGTTGAAGTGTTGGCTACCCTGGAAGAACGCTTTGGATCTCAACACAAACGCCGCAATTTGTCGTTACTTATCAAGCCAGTGGGGTGAAGGGGGGGAAGTTGCGGTGGCGGTAGAGGGAGAGAGAGAGGATGCGATACACCGCCCTTGGAAAAACAACAATACCGGTAATAGAGGAGCGGAGTAGGGGTGGCGAACAGAACTCGGATTCTGACAATAGAAGTGGGAGGCTCTTTTCTTGTCTTGGTGGCATTCTCCCCGTCATCATTCCCTGTCTCTCTTTACATGCCGGTATTATACCTTTACCCATAACTTACCCCATACTCCGCTAAGCCCTGCGCTTGCCCCCTCTCCTCCTGACTCTCCTTGTATTCCGCCTGTACTCGAGTACTCCCTCTCCCCGTCTTGGGTCGCCTACCACCGGATGTCTTCACTCTCTTCCTCCTGCTAATCGTACATCCCCCTTCTGTCATCAAAACCCCATATCCTACCAACACCAACAGGAGCTCACCCACACATTCGCTCAATCACACGCCCACTTTTCCCTCTCCTACTGTACTTGTACCCCCTTGGCTTCTCTCTCTTAATTAGACTACTCCCCGCTTTTTCTTCTTTCCTTTGTCTTCCGACCCGTGCCCCATCCTCTCCCTGTCTTTTCAGGCGCACCAACTACCCCCCCCTCGCCGACACCTCGTTCCCCCTCTATCTATCGATATGCAATACGTTCGAAGTATTAGCGGATCAGTGTCCAAGACATGGAATTCAATAAAGTTGGCGACCTTAGATCCATCTTGTTAGAGTTGTTAGCTGATTGCCCCTTCTACAGCCCTGCGACTCTGAGTGGTGCTATTGACGTAATAGTCGTTGAACAGGAGAACGGTACCCTCTCCGGAGCTTTCACACCCCCGTCGCCCTTTTGCTGATTTGTCTACTCAGGTGATCTCGCATGCTCGCCGTTCCACGTTCGCTTCGGCAAGTTTTCTTTGCTACGGCCCTATGAGAAGAAGGTTGCTATTTCCCGTTGAGATGAGGTGGAAAATATCTGATCCGGGAGCTGATGTGGGGGCTGCGACAGGTCGAATTTCGCGTCAATGGCCAGAAGACCGATTATTCCATGAAATTGGGCGAGGGCGGGGAGGCCTTTTTTATTTTCGAAACCAATCAGATTGTTCCGCCTGAAATGCAAACTTCACCGTTAGTATCTCCGTCCGCTAGTCCTCGGTCAATGGCCTCGGTCCCCGAACCGTCGTCACTGCAGGAGCCAGATTACCTGGATATTGCCGACACTTCAGGGCGAAAGGCAGATCCCGCGGGGGGTGTCCCACTGAATCCGAGACGGGCCCAGTCTGATTTTGGTAGGTTTGGTTCGGGCGGGGTGTTTTACTTTTTCATTTCCTTACGGCTGATGGATGTTTGCTCCGGTAGGAAACGCGACGCCGTTGTCTTCCTCCCCAGACAATGCTCGGCCGGCGAGCGGCGATTGGTCTGGGACTGCTATCAGCCTCGAGCGCTCCGCTTCCGAGGAGGTTCTTCCCACATCGACTCGGCGGTATACCATGTCGGGACAGGGCGGGCCAGCTCGTACTCGTTCGCCTCCCCCGATTGATCACGCGGCGGCGGTGGAGAGAGCGCTTGTCCTTTCTCGCAAGCTTTCAATCAGCAACATTCCAACACACATTACCGATCGTGGTGACGTCATGTTGGATATGAATGGGTACAAACTTGACCAGGAGGAGTCCCTGCAGGCCGAAATGATTGCTCGGAGGATTCTGGCGGAGGAACTGGAGGGTGACTATGATATTGGCTCTTTGATCGGGGCTGATAGGAACGGGAACCTTTGGATCTACTCGAGTGAAGAGGCGAAAGAGAAGGCTGGACAGGAGGAGGGTATTTCCCAGGGGATTGATGTGGTTTCGGACGCAGGATATTCGTCGGATGAAGCGAAGAGCGATTCATCTTCTGAGTCTGCAAAGAAGAGGGTGGATCGGTTGTCAACACCACCCACTAGCCCTCCGCTTCCTAGCCAGGAGAAGAGTGAATCAAAGAGCTACGCAAAGACTCTTAGGCTTACTTCAGAGCAGTTGAAGAGCTTGGACCTGAAGCCCGGTGCCAATGCTATTAGTTTTAGTGTTAACAAGGCGACATGTACGGCCTTCATGTATCTGTGGAAGTCGGATGTTCCAATCGTCATATCCGATATTGACGGGACCATTACAAAGTAAGCTGTTCGTCTTGGGAGTAAAGGGACCTAATTAACAGGGGTTGATAGATCCGATGCCTTGGGACACGTCCTGACCATGATTGGGCGAGATTGGACCCATTTGGGTGTTGCGAAGTTGTACACAGATATAGCGGCCAATGGATACCATTTGCTCTACTTGACGAGTCGGGCGGTTGGGCAGGCAGATACTACCAGGAATTACCTAAATGGCATAGTACAGGACAAGTACAAGCTACCAAAGGGACCTGTGATTATGAGCCCAGACCGGACATTTTCAGCATTGAGAAGGTGAGTTACGATCGTGTCCCGGCCCAGAATATCTATTGACATGGCGTAGGGAAGTGTATCTGCGTAAACCTGAAGTGTTTAAGATGGCCTGTCTACGAGACATCCTTAACCTCTTCGGAGCCAAGCATAATCCGTTCTATGCTGGATTTGGAAACAGACTCACGGACGCGCTCTCGTACCGCTCTGTCAATATTCCTTCCACCAGGATTTTTACTATCAACTCTTACGCTGAGGTTTCCTTGGATCTGCTCACTCTAACAAAGTACAAGAGCTCTTACGTCAACATGAGGGATCTCGTCGATCACTTTTTCCCGCCTGTTGGGCTATTGAGCACCGACGAGCAGTACACAGACTTTAACTACTGGAGAGATCCAGTGCCTGATCCGGAGGAGTTTAGCGATAGCGAAGATGAGGGAGCTGGCGAGGAGGATGAAGATGAAGACGGTGGAGACAGTTACTATGAGGAGCACGGGGAGCTGGCCGAACGCTACATGGAGAACGCCTACGGGGAAGACGAGTACGATGAGGACGAAGAGGAGGACGTCGAAGAAGACGGCTATGAAGAGGAGGAGGATGAAGAATACGATGAAGAGAGCGAAATGGCTGAGGGCGAAGTCGAGCAACACCCTACCGACGTCCAAACGGAAAGGGAGCTCGGAGCAGTCGCCAAGACCGAGGAAAAAACAGAGTCCAAAATCCCCTTCGTCGGCGGCAAGATGAGCGGGATGAAAATGGACCTTGACGCCAGCCGCCTCGTACAAGCCAAGGAATTTGCTGAAAGGGAATTGAGCGGAATCGTGGGCGAAGTGGTCAGCGAGATCAAGGCACTCACAACCGACTCAAGTAAGCCCGAGGTGGAAAACAAGGGTCAAGAAGAAATCGGCGTTTCGGCATAGGAGTTGAGCGAGGGCTATCGGTGTGCACGGTAACAAGCAATAGATGGAATTGCCAGGGAGCCGAGAAGTGCACATAAAAAGTACATTACACTTATTACATAGCATTGTACTCTCTTTTGTTTTTTTCCTTTTTCCTTAGTTCTCGTCCGGCGCGCGGTTTGTAATATCCTCTTTTTCTATCATCATTCGGAAATCGGAGTATCCTGGATTTTGCCTTTACAATTTTTCGATTTTTTTTTCTCTATTAAAGTTTGCATTGCTTGCATTTTTGCTTCATTTTTATATTATACATCTTTTTTCGTTTAGTAACGTGGTAAACATGTATTATCACTCGCGTTGAATATACCTCTTTTTCGTCCCTTAATCCCTCCCAGCTTCCTCCTTCCTTCCTTCCTTCTCTCGTGCCGCTCCATCCCATGCCGTGACAACCAAGCAAACATGCCTAAACAAACCCAAAAAATCACTCCCGGCGATGCCTTCACCCCCGAGGAATTGCGGACCAACCCGAAGCTACTCCTCGGATATGGCCGCGTGAGCAACGTCCGCACATCTTCGTCCAATGCCATTACAGGCGGGGGAGGGGGAGGTGCGGGCGGAGGCGGCGGAGGGAGCGGGACCGTGATCACGATTTCGACCGCCGAGGGGGAGGATTGGAAAATGCATTACCCGGCGCATGAGCCCGGCTTATCGTTCGGGAGTAGAGTGAGAGTATTCGGAAGGGTTGCTAAAGGGTGGGTTTCGGGCGGGAGGGTTGAAGTTACTGCTGTGGATGAGGGGAGAGAGGAGGAGGTTATTAGGATCGGGGAGGTCATCCCGCTAAAAGCATATTCCGAAGTGGTCGGTAATACTCCGAACCCCACTGGCACGACCACCACCACCACCACCACCACAGCGGCGACGGCGGCGGCAATAAAAATGGGAATACTAGTCTGCATCAAATCCGTATTATGCCTTCCCCCCAGCCCTTTCCCCTCCCTTTCACTAAGCTAACATACCCTCTCTCTCTCTCTCTCCACAGCAAACCCCCCGAGCAACAACCACAACAACCGGAACCCCCATCCCCTCCCTACGCATCCAAATCCTGGACGCAACAGCCGAAGGCTCACTAACCCTCTGGGGGCCCACCGCAACCGCAGCCGGCTCCGCAGGTTGGACCCCCTTCAGCACAGCGCTCTACATCACAGCGGCGAGGGTAAGCATGTTCAACGGCAGCATCCAAATAAGCCTAACCCAATCCTCCACCCTCCTCGCACTGCCTGTATCATCCTCCCCGGCGGGGACTAGCCTACGCCAGCACTTGCTGAAAACGTACCCGCACACACGGCTCCAGTTACCGCCGCCCGTGGTGTGGCCAGCGGCAGGTGTGAAGCTGCTGTTCACGCTGGCGGAGTTCTCGGCGCACGTGAGCTCGAAGATAAAAGCAGAGAGGCGGATCATGGGCGAGGGGGCGGGAGTGGGAGTGGGAGTGATCGTTCCGGGGTATCTATCATTGGTACTGGTGGGTGTGAATTTGGTGCTACTGTTTAAGCGGAACATGCTCTTTCTGGGGTCTTGGTTTGTAGCACTTACTCGCACCCCCCCCCCGCTTCCATATGACATCCTGCGCTAATAATGAGGTTATGGGTGGCACTGCAACTTACACAGCAGTGGCGGGAAGTGCGCATACACCTCCACGCCAGATACTCACGTGTGCACCTGCGCTAGTACCGCCGATGGTCAGCAATGCGTTCGCACCTGGTCGCCAAATCCATCCATAGTAACCCCCCCCCCCGGCACACGTATTCCCCCCTCCGCACCTCAGGCTAACAACGAAGTAATAGTTACAAACCCTAACCGACGAAACCGGCACAATCCCCGGCACCGCGCTCATTTTCTCGCCAAAGGCTTGGGACTCCTTACTGACGCCAGGCCTGGCGAACAAGTCCGTTCAGGAACTCGCGCAGTTGGAGTCCCAGTTGGCGTACACTCGCTTCGACTTTGCGGTCGTGTGGAATTCCAATGTTGGCGTTTTGTACGTTTGCGATGTTTCACAGTGAGAAGTGTGGGGCGCTGTGGTAAGGTTTGCCGATTCATGAGTTGGGTTCGGGGATGATATCAGGTTTCGGAATGGAGCGGAAGCGGGCGGGAGAGGAGAATCAACGACTGAGCGGACATGATCGCAAAAAAGTCGTGTGAGATGATGAAATTTAGTCTCTTCTTCCTTCTTCCATGTATAGCGCTAGCGGATGTGGGCCGATAACAGCATTATACCCTATGATCACAACTGTTCAAAACGTAGCAAGTGGCAAGGTAGTGAGTGGCAATGGTGTGTAGATCTGTCGTGATATACCAGTAGTACTAACGCCGTCTGGCTGGTCGGTATAAACTAAGTCTATGCATTCGTTCATTCATTCATCCACAACAGGATAATACATCACTAGCAGGTCCCTCTGGACTCTCCTTTCCAGGATCACACCTACTGCATCGCACCCCGCTTGCCCCACTATGCTAGCATGGACCTCTGGCATCGCCCAGTTTCACACCCACAGTCACCAATCACCATTCCGAGCGAGAAACCATGATGGACCTAGACTTATGTACTTGTATGTATACACAAACTTATCAATGATGAATGAATCGGATAATAAAAGTACTGTATAGAAGAAAAGGAAAATGGGAAGATGGTGCATAAAATTTAACCGGGAAAAAAAAAACTAACTCCGGGACACCGGTGAACCAACCAAACCCACTCCTAAGCAACACACCCAACAATAATACAAGAACCGTTCGTAATCCGTTTACAAACAGCATAACCTAAAGAGAGAGAAGGGTGGTGGAAAGGGGAAAAACAGCCAAATAAAAACACGAATGACAAAAATGCGGAACCGCCCAATGAATTGTGGAGTGGAAATGAGGTGACAAAAAGAGAATAAAAGAGAAGGGGTAGTTATTAAGTAAAGGAGGGACAAGGAGAGTGTTAGTTGAACAAACGAATAAATAAACGAGAAAGAGGTTCAAACCCCTTCAACTCTCTTTATGATAGTAGTGATACGATGCTTCTTTCTCCTGAGTTTAGACGGGATAGCGCATGATGTCGAAGACACCATCATCCCAAGCTTAGCCCTAGTAGACGGCGAAGACGAAGGCAGCTCTTTTTCCGGCGCCCCCTCAGTAGGGCCACTAATAGAGACGCACACTTCCGCTGGTTTCGACCCCTCAGCGGCGGCACTTGCATTCCCCTTCAATGCCTCTTCGGATTTTGATTCTAGACTTGAGCTCCCGCGCCTTCTCAGAACGCTCTTCAAATCAGTTGACCTTCCCGAGAAAGAGAATGCCCTGGAAAGTGTATAGCCCCTTCTGCTCACCCCGTGTGGGTGGCTATTTCGAGTCCGGGCTCCATCCGCCACATCCAATGGCACACCCATTAATATCCCTGGATCCGCGTTTCCTGCAATCTCCCACGATTGGCTCCGCGGTGTCTCTGGTGGGCCGCTGGAGCTGTGCAGACTTTGCATGGACTTTCTAGCGCTGCTGACTAGACTCACCGCCGATAGCCTCCTCATCAGATTGCTTGCATCCCTCCTTCTGACACCCCCGCTTGCCATCGATCCATAGGCTAACTGATCCCTCGTCCAGACATCTGCTAATTTCGACTCTATACGATTCCTCTCGGTGCGCTTGGGCGATAGGACAGTCATCTGACCCGCATGGAGCACCGAAGCACTCCTGCTCAAACCCGACGTCGACTTCGACCCAATCACCTCCGAAAGTGCATGAGTATTGTTGATGATAATAACATCCGACTTTGGCAACGGTGTGCTCCTGGGCCGGTGTAATGACTGCCTTCTAGCCAGAGTCCCAGGTCGTCCAAATACATGACCAAGGGAACTTATATCAGAGATGACTACGGGAATTATATTCAACCTTGTTGAACTATACTCGTCGTAATCCTTGCTCTCCTCGGCGATGCATTCGGCGACCTTGCTCCGCCATACCTCCTCTTCAGTCGCCGAGCAAGCGCTCAGAAGCACTTCATAAATCTGATGCCCAGCCTCAAATATGATTTTCCATGAAAAAAGTGCAGAATAGCAATTCAACCCTAATTAATTTTATTAGAGCACATTAAGCAAAGGTCACGTGAGAAATACCTTGTCCCTGATTCGCCTCCTCCATTCGGGCAGTTCCTAGGGATATTGCGAATTTGACATCGTATGCATCACCCGATTTTGGTATTCTAGCGAGTAAAAGGTAAGACTTATAAAGTAGGCAGGCCATATACTCTCCGACTGGAATCGTTGGTCCTTGCCATGCCACATGTAACGCACCACACAGGACAATCTGGCCAAGAAGGCGAACGGAACAGCCGGGCTAAACAAGTCAGCATCACTATACCCAAGTAAGCAACCCCCGCCTCCCCCCACCGGGCTAACCTTGTCCTTGAAGCTGAGGCGCTCCTGTAACAGCCACGTCTTCTCCATTCTGTCACGTATCCTCGGTCCATTAACAGCGGCCAGATTGACCTGACGTGCAGCCTCCTCCAGCCGAAAGCGAACCTTATCCAGCAATTGGTTCGATTCGGGACAATCCATGGCGGGTGTGCACTTTACAATTTCAGCAAACAGCAACGGGTATTTGCAAATACGTTGGATGGGCTAGAAACATTAGTATTTTTTTTTACCGAGCATAGAATTTGTGCGCAGCGCATACCTTAACCAGCATGTCAGCTAATGCCAATGCTCGTTTCCCATACTCCTCTCTGTTGTCCTGTGAGTTGATAGCACCAGCAAGCGTTTCACATCCTCTTTCCCGCATGGACCACGAAGAGCCACGGAATTCCTTGAGTTTCTCACAAACAAGCTCGTATTTGGCGCAATACTCTTCATAGACAAAAAATCCCGTGATCTGCAGGGCAGGTCAGACTTGCGTATGCAGCGAAAGCAGGAAATTCGACCACCCACCATTTTATCAAAAACCATGGCCACTTTCGCAGCAGCCATGGGATTGGCCAAAATATTGCTTCCCGCAAATCCGTCGGCTTGTGAGTCCACGCCAAAGCTCCTCCCCTTATACGTCTGAATTTGATGGGATGCTGCAGGGAGCGCGTGGAAAATCTCCTCCAACAGCTTCTCATGAAGACCCAGTATCTCGGAGACATCACGTGTAATAGCGTCCTTGATATCTACAGGGATTCCATCGCAATCATCGAGAATGGACATGTAGAGCTGCCAAAGGTTAGCACGCTGATATCTTTGATGAAACCAAGAAAACCCCACATTAACTAAAACCTTGAGGTCAGCAATATAGTATTCCTCGGTGTTGATTAATTCCTCCAATGCACACTTGCGATCCCTCATTCTTGCGATTGTGTCATTGTCCAAAGTAACAGCGCTATTCCTCCTCCTAAGGGACTCATCTTCCATGGACATGGATGCGATCGTGATAGAAGCGGTCTTGATCGTTGTTACAAACCTAGAGCTAGAAGAAGTTGCCTTGTCGCCCGCTCCGGAAGAAAAGATAGAGGCGGCCCAATTGTCGTCATTGGGGTCGTCTCCCTGGAAAGGCGCGCGAGCACTGGGCCGAAGAGAGGGTTGCCCACGGCAGAGCGACTTTAACCATTTCTGGAATCCAGGGGCACCGCAGGATAGCTCCTTCGTATCTACAGGCGTAAAGGATGTCGAGGGCTCACGTGGCGAGCCCGGAAATTGGGGAGCCGTCTCCACCGTCCCTATCGAACCATTGGATACCAAGCTCTCACTTAAGCTCCTATCGTCACCTCCGTCAAGCGAATTGACAAAGGAATTGGGCTCCGGGACCTGCAAAAGTTCCTCTCGTATGGACGTGAGTGATTCCTTTCGGGGAATCATGGAAGATTGCGATGTGGAAAACATGGGCAATCTGGTAAGTAGAGAGGAATTGTAACTCGCGGAGACCCTCTCCTTAAGCTCTGGGGAGAAGGACTGGCCAACATGCCAGTATTTGGAGCTCGGTTCCATAAAGTAGAGCGAGTCATTATCACCGGCCGGTCGCGGCAATGCTGAAAGAGCCATAGCAATCAAGCAAACCGAAGCACAAAGCAAGTTTGCGAGGAAAAAGAAAAATATATAGGAAAAGAAGAAGAAAGGGAAAAGGAAAAGAAGAAGAAAAAGGAAAGAAGAAAAAGAAGACAAGACGGCACAAGAAGACACGATAAGCTATGATACTTTAAAAGGTATAGAGCTATTCAGCTAGCTGAAAGGCGTAGGTGCTGTAGACGCTAAAGCAAAATTGGGCTCACACAATTGGGAAAAGAGCCAAAGTAGAAATGGAGAAAGAAATTATTTTTTTCCTTTTCCGGAGATGGAAATCGAATTGGAGAGAAAAGAAGAGAGAAAGAAAGAAAGAAAGAAGAAAAAAATGATCAAAATCCAAGCAGGTCAAGCAAGCACCAGAAGATTGGCACCACGAGTCCCCAGGTTACGAGGCGGTAGGGATGAGGGGAAGATGAGAGGAGAGGAGAGGAGAGGAGAGGAGGAACGCCGCGAGAGGAGGACAGCCTCTGCCGAAGCAGTCTACTCTTAAAGGGAGGCGACGAGCGAGAACGAACGGGATGAGATAGGGAAGGGGAAAGGAGGGAGAGAACGGGAAAGGAAAATAAAAGGGAGGTGTGGAACGGGACAGAGTGAGAGGAGAGGGAACAGGGCAGAGCAAAAGAGAGACAGACAGGACAGACGAGACAGACAGGCAAGCAAACCAAGCAATCAATCCAGCAATCGCGAATGGAGACAGCCCAAAATGGATCAGACACACGGAAGAAAGTGATGAAAATGGAAGAGGAGAGAAAATGGGAAAAAGTTACCGACACACGATAGAGTGAGGAGTATCAGACACGAGAATGGATAGAACTGGCCTACTAGTAGCGCCACTGCAATAGCCCACCCACCCCGCAAAGAGGAGGAGGCGGGGATGGGGAAGTGCGACTGAGGGAGGCAAGAGGTAGTAGGTAGTGGTGGTCAGAGAGAGGGGGGGAAGGACGAAGAGAGTGCACAAATGGAGGAAGATTGCCTTTGTGATACTGCAGGATAAAGGTTAGAGAGTGCGTGCCTTACCAGAGGCCAAACACCGCCTGCAAAGGAATATATTGGAGACAATTATGTACACAAGGTTTCTTTCGTCATAATTACTGTAGAATATGGGGAAGGGAGGAAGAGGAAGGAAGGAAGGAAGGAAGGAAAGAAAGAAAGAAGGATGGAGGGATGTGAGTGAGAGGGGGAGAGAGGAAGAGAGAGAGAGAGAGTCTGTCTGTGGACACTACGACCGGGAGTACCGGTATGATACACTACACCGCGCCAATATCGCACTTTCTCGAGCAAACAAAAAGGACAGATCGGGGAACAGTGCGTTCCTACTCGTTGTCGCTCTCCTCCTGCGCGTCCACTCAACGTCAACACGTGCAAAAAAACAGCATACACTGGCTGGAGCTGTGGTGGAACACTTGGTTCCAACAAACGGGATTTCTTCCTCTCTAGATCTCTGCTGCGTTGTTCTGCAGCAACAGCGAATGGAAACGAGCTGCTGAAACAAAAAACAACAAAACCCACAAGCGCCATCCGAACAGAACAATAAGGGGGATGTCATAATAAATTCTGCACTTTTTTTTCTTTCCTTCTTCTTCAGAAGGAAAAAAAAAAGGAAAAATATTCCCCGATAGGAAAAATAAATGATCCACCCACCGTACCCCGGGTGGGGGAGTTAATCCGTGAATGCCGTCATATTGGCCAAAAACTGCCGTTGATATATGCACGATACACCTTCTTGCAAATACCGGTAGGGAATCGTGAGGCGTTCACGGAATTCCTTCTCCCTCCCTCTCTCTCTCTCTCGCTATCACGATCAATAGGCTTTCGCTGCGCCTCGGGAACAAGCATTCATTGGGAATGCTCTCGGACTACCGGTGCCCTGGTATCCAAGTTATATCGAGCTGGATCGTGCATCATACATCCTTCCAGACCTTTTCCTTTCCATCCATAAAGCACGAATCCAGTGGCAAAGAATTAAAGCCAAATAAATTAATAATTTTTTTATTAAAAAAAAAGTGGAATAAAATAAATGCCCGTGATTTGCCGTACCGTGTCGCAAGCTACGGGGAACGAATCCAAAGCCAACTAACTTCCTTTTCCCTAAACGCAAATCTTCCCAAATCTGCAGCTGGGTCGATCTCCCGAAGCTGGGTTGCATGCCAAGAGCTGACCATTCCGAAAGCGTGAACAACTCTCTTCCAATCGCACACACACACCTCACAAACTGGTGCATCCGTGCCGAGAAATACACAATCCCATCGTAGCCGAGAAAATTTTTTTAGACCCCACTCGAGAGGGTTGCGAGGGTCCCCCCACTCCCACTTAGCCCCGCTAAAACTTACGCTTTATCGTCATCATCACCGACATCGACATCGACATCGACATCGCGAACATCAAACATCCACAACAAATTACCACCACCACCACCACCACCACCACCATCACCGATAAAAGACAATAATACCATACATGGGTCTCCGAACGATGGACATCCACACCCCCACCATCCCCTCTTCCTCCACCACCGGCAATGCAGCCGCCTCCCCAGCAGATCCCCCCCAAACCCCCGAAGCCTCCAAAGCCTCTCTAATGGCACTAATATCCCGCCGCGACGCGCTGGAAGCGGAGCTGAAAGCTCTTGGAAGCGTCCTAGACTCCGTACTCTGACCCCCCCCCCCTCCACCCCCAGCTTCACACACCCCCCCCCCCCTACTAACTCGCATTTCACAGCATGGCGTAACAATGACTACCCCCCTAACTACCTTCGACGGCTATCCCAGGGATGATATCGATGTCGCGCAGATCCGCATCACCCGTGCTCGCATCATTCCCTTGCGGAATGATTATAAAGCCCTTATGGCTGAGATTGAGAGAGGGCTGCATGGGTTGCATGCGCTTTCAGCCTCTCTTCCCGTTTCTCCTGCCTCCGCCACTAGCAGCGGTGGCGGCGGAGGCGGAAGTGGTGGGGTCGTGGAGGGAATTATTGAAGCGCCATTTGCCAGAGTCAACACCGTCGAGCCCGCCGGTCCTGCGGGCATCGCCGGGGTTAGGGTTGGTGATCTGGTCAAGAGGTTTGGTAGCGTTGGGGCTTTGGATGGAGCTTCCGGAGGGGGTGGAGGAGATGCTTTGGGGAGGGTCTCCGGGGAGGTCAAGAGGTTTGAAGGGGTGAGTACTAGTACTTCTCTACATTGAAGGAAATGGGCGGATTGCTGATTCGGATCTTTTTTATTATTTTACACCCGTGTAGAGAGTTCTAAAAGTCCTCGTCTCCCGCCGTGACAATGACGGCGTCTGGCAGAACGTCAGCTTGGAAATCACGCCTCGAGCTGGTTGGGGTGGGAGGGGATTGCTTGGTTGTCATCTTTTGCCGGTTTAGTCCGTCCGTATCATGTCCTGTGCTTTGAAACTGCCACTATCCACTATACCATTGCTTTCGGCTTCGCCGATACGTCAGCTTACCACCATCAAACCAAGGATTGATGGATCAGTGTACGATACTCCAAACCATAGCCTTATTGCTTTATTCCATCCCACCCGCACTATTCCTTTTTCGTGCCCTGTTCTGTTCTGTTCTGTTCTGTATAGTACTATACTATGATTTTTTTCGATTTTTCGATTTTTCGATTTTTTGCTTGCTCAGACCCCACTTGCACGACCTAACCCAACCGAAACCCCCTCCCCCCTCCACTCGGATATATGTATAAGGAAGGTAATTAAAAAGGAAAAAGAATTGACATCTACAGTTTTTTAAAATCAAAACATGAAAACACCCAGTAATCGTAGCTCTTGTGGTGTTTCCTGTCCGTCCGTCAACGCCTGCACCCACAACCCGCCCAACCGAACCCCGCATCCAAAAAGAAATTGATGAACCAGAGTACGAAATAGTAATAAAAAAATATGGAATAAAGACCAGTTGTGGATAGAAAAGGAACCCAAATGAATTGACCTGGTTAGACGTGCCCTGATCCCACTCTTAACCCTAATTCTGGAAAATAAAAATAAAAAATAAAAAATAAAAAAATAGAAATAATCAAAGAGGAAAAGAGGAAAAGGAAGGAAAGAAGGAAAGAAAGGAAAAAAGAGAAAGAGGAAAACACGAAAGTCTTACGCCCATCCCATGCACGCATCAATCAATCAAAAGTGAACCTCTGCGATACAAGTACAGTTTACTATTTGCAGGAAAGGCCATCATACCCAAACTATTACTATGATATCGCGGAATTTAACAGAGTAGCCGGAGGTAGGGTATTGGGGCGAATGGATAGATGGGTGGATAGATATGCAAGAGAAAACCGGCGCACCAATGCCAGATGGAAAGACATAGGTATGTATGATAGGAATGAACCCGGAGTAGACTAGACTGTGCTAGAATTGATGTTGTGTCTTTCGCAGG
>Ga0307509_10003715_pt1 | contig 22843 bp, 23 predicted proteins | sample 10_EM_MG_FD_202245 | JGI IMG/M metagenome (GOLD analysis project Ga0307509, IMG submission 202245) | Populus trichocarpa ectomycorrhiza microbial communities from riparian zone in the Pacific Northwest, United States - 10_EM | ecosystem: Host-associated > Plants > Roots > Unclassified | place... | reverse complement strand
ATGTTCGGCGACCCCAGGGTCGGTATCAATCACCCCAAGGAGGGTCGACAAGTCTCAGGCCTTTGGTATCGTTTCAGGGTACTTTTTGACGGAGCACACGATGAGCACGACCCATGACCTCGTCACCGCGCTGAAAGCCGAGCTGAAGGCCGCCGGCATCACCTACGCCGACCTCGCCGAGCAGCTCGGCATGGCCGAGTCCAGCATCAAGCGCATCTTCGCGAAGGCCGACATGCCGCTGTCGCGCATCGACGAGGTCTTGCGCGTGCTGAAGATGGACTTCGCCGAACTCGCCCGCAAGATCGCCGACGCGCAGCCGCTGCGGCGCGAGCTCACGCTCGAACAAGAGACCGCGGTGGTCGCCGACCGGAAGCTGATGCTGCTGGCGATCTGCTGCATCAGCCAGTGGACCTTCGAGCAGATGACCTCCACCTACGCGATCACCGACGCCGAGTGCGTGCGCTACCTGCTGCAGCTCGACAAGCTCGGCTTCATCGAGCTGCGGCCGCTGAACCGCTACCGGCTCAAGGTGGCCAAGGGCTTTCGCTGGCGGCCGCACGGGCCGGTGATGGACTTCTTCCGCAAGCACGTGGCCGACGACTACTACAGCGGCGGCTTCGACGGCGAAGGCGAGACGCTGCTGCTGGTGCACGGCCAGATCAGCACCGCGCAGGCCGCCAACTTCGTCGAACGCCTGCAACGTGTCGGGCAGGACTTCGCACAGCAGCACCTGGCGGACCAGAAGCTCGGGCCCGAGCACAAGCGGCCCTACACGCTGGTCGTGGGCATGCGCTCGTGGCTGTTCGCGGCGTTTCGCGATCTGAAGAGAACGCCCGGCGCGCGCTGAGTCAGCGACCCAGCACCTCGTCGTTGTCCTCGCCCAGCGTCGGCGCACGCCGCGTGATCGCACCCGGCGTCAGGCTCAGCTTGGGCACGATGCCCGGCACCTCGACGCGCAACCCATCGGCCGTCGTCACCGTCTGCAGCATGCCGCGGGCGCGGTAGTGCGGGTCGTCGGCGATGTCTTTCGCGGTGTAGATGCGACCGGCCGGCACGGCCGCCTGGTTCAGCACCTCGAGCACGTCGACGACGCTGCGCGGCGCGGTCCACGCGCCGATCGCCGCGTCGATCTCGGCGACGCGCGCGACGCGGCCGGCGTTGCCCGCAAGCGTGGGGTCGGCGCCCAGGTCATCGCGGTCTATCGCCTTCATCAGGCGCTTGAAGATCGAGTCGCCGTTGCCCGCCACCAGCACCCAGCCGTCGGCACACGGGTAGGCATTGCTCGGCGCGATGCCGGGCAACGCCGAGCCTGCAGGCGCGCGCACCGCACCGAACGCGCTGTACTCGGGCAACAGGCTTTCCATGCAGTTGAACACTGCCTCGTACAGCGCCACGTCGATCACCTGACCGCGACCCTTGGGTGCGTCGGCGCTCACGCTCGCATGGCGGTGCTGCAAGGCCATCAGGATGCCGATCACGCCGTGCAGCGACGCGAGCGTGTCGCCGATGCTCACGCCCACACGCACCGGCACGCGGCCCGGCTCGGCGGTGAGGTGGCGCAACCCGCCCATCGCCTCGGCGACGACACCGAAGCCGGGCCGGTCCTTGTAGGGGCCGGTCTGCCCGTAGCCGCTGATGCGCAGCATGATCAGGCCCGGGTTGGTGGCGCTCAATCGCGCGTAGTCCAGGCCCCAGTCCTCCATCACGCCGGGCTTGAAGTTCTCGATCAGCACGTCGGCCTCTTGGATGAGGCTTCTGACGATCTCTCGCGATGCCTCGTCCTTCAGGTCGAGGGCGGCGCTTTTCTTGTTGCGTGACTGGACCTGCCACCACACGCTGGTGCCGTTGTGCAGCAAACGCCATTGCCGCAGCGGATCACCGACGCCGGGCGGTTCGATCTTGATGACCTCGGCACCGAAGTCGGCCAGCGTCTTCGCGGCAAACGGGCCGGCGATCAATTGGCCGAGTTCGATCACCTTCAACCCGGCCAGCGGGCCGGGTCGGATCGGGGCATTGGGGGCATTGGTTTGGGGGGTGTCGTCCATGCATTGATGTTAGGCCGCGACAAAACGCGGCCTCAGGCCCCCGAGCGCGGGGTACTCCTGCGCGGAGGCGCCTCACACGTTGCTCGACGGCCGCGCCTACGGCTGGCTCGACAACCAGAGCAGCGCCACCGTTAACGGCGTCACCTTCAGCGCCGCGGGCGCCGACGGCCGGACCGGCCACGGCGCCGTGACCTCGCCGGTCTTCGGCTCGCTCAAGAGCTCGCTGTGCCAGACGAACGACTGCGGCAAACAGTCCGACCACGTCGTCACCACCGTGAACGCGGTGCCGGAGCCTGGCACCTATGCGCTGATGGCCGCCGGCCTCGGCGTGGTCGGCTTCCTGTCGCGCCGCCGTCGCCGGCCGGCCTGATCCGACGCGGCCGATCGGCAATAGGCTCCGCACCGCGGGGTCTTTTTCATGCGGCGACGTTCAGGCGGCGCGCTGCTCGAGCAGGAAGTTCGCACCGTCGTACTGGCCCAGCACCTCGGTCAGGTAGGGCAGCACCGTCAGCAATTCGTCGTGCAGCGTGTACGGCGGGTTGATGACGAACATGCCGCTGCCCGCCAGGCCGAAACCCTGCTGGTCGGGTTGCTGCACCGTGAGCCGCGCGTGCAGCCAGCCCTTGGGCGCGAGCGCTTCCAGCCGCTTGGGCAACTGCGCCGCTTCGAGCTTGCTGACCTGCGGATACCAGACCATGTAGACCCCGTCGACGAAGCGCGTCAGCGCATCGCGCAACGACATGATCACGCGGTTGTAGTCGCGATGGCCTTCGTAGCTCGGGTCCATCAACACCACGCCGCGTTTGGTGCTGGGCGGCACCTGGCCCTTGAGGCCGTCGAAGCCGTCGGTGTCGTAGACCTCGGCGCCCTTCAACTCGCCGAGGTAGGACGCGAGGATGCGGTGGTCGGTAGGGTGCAGTTCGAACACGCGCAGCTGGTCCTGCGCGCGCAGGATCATCTGCGCGAACGCGGGCGAGCCCGGGTACTGCTTGAGCCCGCCGTCGGTGTTGAACTGGCGCACCAGCGCCACGTAGTCGGCCACCGCGGGCGGCAGGTCGTCGCGGCCCCACAGGCGCAGGATGCCCTGCTCGAACTCGCCTTTCTTCTGCGCGAACCGCCCTTCGAGCGAATAGCCGCCGGCGCCGGCGTGCGTGTCGACCAGGCGGTAGGGCTTGTCCTTCTGGTTCATGTAGCGCAGCACCAGCGCGAGCGTGGTGTGCTTGAGCACGTCGGCGTGGTTGCCCGCGTGGAAGGCGTGTCGGTAGGCGAGCATGGTGGGGTGAACCTCGGGAATCAGGAAGGCACTGTAGCGGTATCGCCGCCGAACGCGGCGAAGCGCACGACCAGCTCGTCGAGCAGGCGCCGCACGCGCAGCGGCATGTGCTCGCGCGCCGGCACGATCGCGTGCAGAGGCAACTCGTCGCAGCGCCAGTCGGGCATCAGCTCGACCAGGCGCCCGGCGTCGAGGTCGGCCTGGATGTCCAGCCGCGACTTGTAGACGATGCCGAACCCCTCGACCGCCCACTGCCGCACCAGCGCGCCGTCGTCGGCACGGCGGTTGCCCTGCGCCTTGACCGTCAGGCTCTGCCCATCGCGGGTGAAGGTCCACTGCAGCTGCGGCCGCCCGCTCAGGTACAGCGCGATGCAGTTGTGCTGCGCCAGGTCGCGCGGGTGCTGCGGCGCGCCGAAGCGCGCGATGTAGGCCGGCGACGCGGCCAGCGTGCGCGGCCCGACGTGCAATCGACGTGCGACCAGCGCCGAATCGCGCAGCACGCCGTAGCGCACCGCGATGTCGACGCGCTCGCGCAGCATGTCGTGCAGGTTGTCGGACACGTGCAGCGTGATGCGCAGGTCGGGGTGGCGCGCCAGAAAGCCGTCCAGCATCGGGCTCAGGATGTGGCGGCCCAGGTCGCTGGAGGCCGCGACGTGGATCTCGCCGGCGAGCCGCTCGCGCTGCGCACCCAGCAGCGAGCGCACGTCGTCCAGCACGCCCAGCGCGCGCTGCGCGTGTTCGCGCAGCAACTCGCCCTCGGGCGTGAGCCGCATCGAGCGGGTCGAGCGTTCGACCAGCCGCACGGCGAGCGTCGCCTCCAGCCGTTTCAGCGCCGCGCTGGCCGCTGCCGGTGTCAGCTGCAGCTGGCGCGCCGCCGCGCTCAGCGAGCCGGCCTCGGCCAGGCGCAGAAACAGTTGGAGTTGCGAGAACTGCAGGTCGCCGATGGCGTCCATCTTCAAATTTCAGTTGAAAGTCAATCTGACTCGGTGCCAATTATCAAACAGGCCGGCGGTCACTACATTGGCTGGATCGATCACTTCGGAGCACTTCCATGAAAGCCGTCGCCTACCGCCAAGCCCTGCCCATCACCGCAGCCGATGCGCTGCTCGACCTCACGCTGCCCGACCCGGTGGCCGCCGGCCGCGAGCTGCTGGTGCGCGTGCACGCGGTGTCGGTGAACCCGGTCGACACCAAGGTCCGCCACAACGCGACGCCGCCGGAAGGCCAGGTGCGCGTGCTCGGCTTCGACGCCGCCGGCGTCGTCGAGGCGGTGGGCGAGCAGGTCTCGCTGTTCAAGCCCGGCGACCGGGTCTACTACGCCGGCGCGCTGAACCAGCGCGGCAGCAATGCCGAGCTGCAGTGCGTGGACGAACGGCTGGTCGGCCGCATGCCGGCGTCGCTGAACTTCGCACAGGCCGCGGCACTGCCGCTGACCAGCATCACGGCGTGGGAGCTGCTGTTCGACCGCCTCGGCGTCACGCCCGAGACGACAGGCTCGCTGCTGATCGTCGGCGCGGCCGGCGGCGTGGGCTCCATCCTGACGCAGCTCGCGCGGCAGCTGACGAAGCTCACGGTGATCGGCAGCGCCTCGCGCGACAGCACGCAGGCCTGGGTGCGCGAGCTCGGCGCACACCACGTGGTCGACCACCGGCAACCGCTGGCCGCCGAGCTCAAGCGCATCGGCGTCGGCCAGGTGACCCACGTCGCGAGCCTGACCCACACCGAGGCGCACTACGCACAGATCGCCGAGTCGCTCGCACCGCAGGGTCGACTCGCGCTGATCGACGACTTGACCGCGCCGCTCGATGTGCGCCTGCTCAAGTCCAAGAGTGTGTCGCTGCACTGGGAGTTCATGTTCACGCGCTCGATGTTCGAGACGCCCGACATGGGCGCGCAGGGCGCGCTGCTGAACCGCGTCGCCGAGCTGGTCGACGCCGGCCGCCTGCGCAGCACGCTGGGCGAACATTTCGGCCGCATCAACGCCGCGAACCTGAAGCGCGCGCATGCCGCGGTCGAAACCGCTAGCACGCAAGGAAAGACCGTGCTTGAAGGCTTTTGATCTGGGCGCCCGTAGCATCCGGGCAACCCCTCACCACACCGCAGTCCCATGACCACCTTGTTCGACCCCCTTCGCTTCGGCGACATCGCCACCGCCAACCGCATCGCGATGGCTCCGCTGACCCGCGATCGCGCCGGTCCGGGCCAGGTGCCCACGCCCATGATGGCGACGTACTACGAGCAGCGCGCCAGCGCCGGGCTGATCATCACCGAGGCGACCCAGATCTCGGCCGAGGGCCAGGGGTACCTCGACACGCCCGGGATCTACAGCCCGGAGCAGGTCGCCGGCTGGCGCCGCGTGACCGATGCGGTGCACGCGAAGGGTGGGCGCATCGTCGTGCAGCTGTGGCATGTGGGCCGCATCTCGCATGTGTCGCTGCAACCGAACGGGCAGCCGCCGGTGTCGAGCACGGCGCGCCGCGCGAACGGCAAGACCTTCACCGCCCAGGGCTTCGAAGACGTGTCGGAACCGCGCGCGCTGCGTCTGGACGAACTGCCGCGCATCGTCGCCGAGTACCGCCAGGCGGCGCGCAACGCCATCGAGGCTGGCTTCGACGGCGTCGAGGTGCACAGCGCCAACGGCTACCTGCTGGAGCAATTCCTGCGCGACAGCGTCAACGACCGCACCGACGCCTACGGCGGGCCTAAAGAGAACCGCGCGCGCCTGCTGCTCGAGGTCATGCAGGCCATCGTCGCCGAGATCGGTGCCGGCCGCACCGGCATCCGCCTGTCCCCGGTCACCCCGGCGAACGACGCCAAGCAGGACAGCGACGCGCAAGGCTTGTTCAACTACGTCGTGGAACAACTCGCGCCGCTGAAGCTCGCGTTCGTTCACGTCGTCGAAGGTGCGACCGGCGGCCCGCGCGATGTGGCGCCGTTCGACTACGCCGCGCTGCGCAGCCGCTTCAAGCAGGGCAACGCGCAGGGCGCGTGGATCGTCAACAACGGCTACACGCGGGCGATGGCGCTGGACACTGTCGCTAGCGGCACGGCCGACCTGGTGGCGTTCGGCAAGCCCTTCATCAGCAACCCGGACCTGGTGCGCCGCCTGCGCGACGACGCCCCGCTCACGCCGTTGGTGCGCGAAACGCTGTACGGCGGCGGCGCCGAGGGCTACATCGACTACCCGCCGCTGGAAGTGGCGGCGGTCTGATCTGCGCCCGATGACGGGCGGCCCGGCGACGGCTCGCTCGTTTCTTGTCGTCGGATCGTCAGGCTTACGCAGGGATGCGCAGCACCTGGCCCGGGTAGATCTTGTCCGGGTTCGACAGCATCGGCTTGTTGGCCTCGAAGATCTTCGGGTACTGGTTGGCGTTGCCGTATTGCGACTTGGCGATCGCCGACAGCGTGTCGCCGCGCACCACCGTGTACCAGCGCGACTCGTCGGCCGGCTCGGCCGTCGTCATCGCGTCGTCGACCTGGCTCACGCCGTGCACGTTGCCACAGCACAGCACGACCTTCTCGCGCGTCGCCTGGTCGGCGGCTTCGCCCGCGACCGACACCGTGCCGGTCGCGCCGTCGAAGGCCACGTCCAGGTCGTCGACCTTCAGGCCCTGCGCGGTGATGTAGCCGGCGATCGCGGTGGCCGCGGTGGCATTCGCGGCGTCGGCCTGGGCTTGCAGGGCAGCGGGGTCGGCCGCGGGAGCTTCGGGCTTGGTGCCGAACAGTTTTTCGCCGGCGTCCTTGATGAAACTGATGAGGCTCATGGTGCTCCTTCGTGGTGGGTCAATGCGGACCCCGAATGTAGCGAGCGAACGCATCGCCCCTGATGACGGCCCTGCGGCTTTGTAACCGCCGGCACGCAACCCGGCGTCAGCGTCGCCCCGGCGAGACGCGGGCGCGGAATAGTTCGGAGATGCCCACCTCGCGCGGTCCGGGGATCAGTTCGAAGGCCCCGCCGGCCTGCAGCACGCCGGGGCGGCGCACCGCCAAGTAGAAGCCGCACCAGGCGTTGGCCGTCATCAGCTTGGCCGCCTGGTTGAAGCCCATCACCGCATTGAACTTGAAGCAGGGGAAGCGCGGCTCGCTGACCGCGAGTTCGCAATCGGCGAAGCGCAACACGTCGCCGATCCAGACCTCGTTCTCGAGCACGCCACTGAGCGTCAGGTTCTCGCCCAGCGCGCCGGGTGCCAGCGCCTCACCCCATTCGGCGATGCGGGCCTGTGCCCGCACCGTCTGCCAGAACGGGTAGTGCTCGATCGGGTAGGCGTAGACCGCCTTGCTCAGGCCGCCGTGCACCGTCAGATCGGCCTGCTCGTCGCCTACCAGACCCAGCGGCCGTGCTTCGACAGGGCCGGCCACGCTGCGCTTGGCAATGCCGGTCATCACGGGCTGGTCGTTGATCGTCATCGGCTGTGCCGGCGACACGTTGACGCTGACCAGCCGCCTCGTCGTCATGGCGCGCGGTAGCCGCGCTGCGCAGCGGCGACCCGGCGGCCCTTGGCGCCGGCGATCCATGCAACAAAGATCTTGCCCGCCGGGTGGTTGACGCGGAACGAACGCATCGCGTGCACCTCTTCCGCCAGGCGGGCATCGCCTTCGATCCGCACGGCCAGCGGCGCACCGCCCTGCGCCAGCCAGACGCCGCGTTCGACGAGCGCGAACGCGCCCCGCGCGCGCGCCTGAGCGACCAGGCTCTCGCCGGGTTTCAACGTCACGTACCAGGGCGCCGCCGGGGCAATGCCCGCGGCGCGCCACATCGCCTGCTCGGCGACGTGCGCACCGGAGCCGTCGCCCGCGGACAGGAAGCGGAAGCTGTCGGGGGCCGCCTCTTTCAGCCGCTTCAGTGCGGCGACCGCGTCACGGCCCAGCGCACCGCCGAGCACGTCCTCGCCCTTGCCACGGACCGCCGGCCCGACGATCACGAATTCGCCCGTGGCAATCGGCTGGCGGTCGTGCGCCAGGCCTTGCTTGTCGAGCTTGGCCTCGGCTTCCGGCGCGTTGGTCAACGTCGCATCGAGTTCACCGCGCTCGAGCGCTTCGAGCAGCGTCAGCGCAACCCCGGGAACCAGCTTCACCGCTATGCCGGTGTCGGCACCGAAGCCGTGCTGCAGCGCCCGGGCCAGGCCCGAGTCGACCAGCGCCTGATCCACGCCCACCCTAAGCGGGTCGGCCAGCGACTTGCGCTGCTGGGCTGCGGCCGGCACAGCCGGCAACAAGGCAGCCAAAGAAAGAGACAAGGCGTGACGACGTGAAACCATGATCGCGATTATTGCCGGGGGTCCGTCAACCAAGGCATGACCCCATACCGAAACCGCATGACCCCCCGAATTCCGGTGGTTACCGCCCCATTACACTGGGTCGACAATCCAATTGACGATGACGCCCGCTGCGCGCCAGCCAACCCGGCCGCGCGCATGAAACCGCTCCGTAACCACGGGGCACAGCCAGCCGACCAGCGGCATTGGGCAAGCCCGCGGCACCCGACGACCCCGGGGCATGCGGACTTTCCCAATCCCGCTTTCTAACTTTGATGATTGGACCGACACCATGAACCGTCCCGTGATGGAAGGGCTGCGCCTGAACGTCCCCGCCACCGTGCGCCACGCCAAACTGATTGCCTGGGTCGCCGAGATGGCCGCACTGACCGAAGCCCGCGACGTCTACTGGTGCGATGGCAGCACCGCCGAGTACGACCGCTTGTGTGCCCAGCTGGTGGCCGGCGGCACCTTCAAGAAGCTCAACCCCGAGCTGCGTCCCAACAGTTATCTGGCTTGCAGCAGCCCGAGCGACGTGGCGCGCGTCGAAGACCGCACCTTCATCTGTTCGGCGACCAAGGACGAGGCCGGCCCGACCAACAACTGGATGGCCCCGGCCGAGATGCGCGCGCTGCTGCAGACCGGGCCGAATGCGCTGTTCCGCGGCGCCATGCGCGGCCGCACGATGTACGTCGTGCCGTTCTCGATGGGCCCGCTGGGCTCACCGATCGCCCACATCGGTGTCGAGTTGTCCGACAGTGCCTACGTCGCCGTCAACATGAAGATCATGACGCGCATGGGCGCCAAGGTGCTGGACGTGCTCGGCGCCGACGGCCACTTCGTGCCCTGCGTCCATACCGTCGGCGCGCCGCTTGCGGCGGGCCAGAAAGACGTGAGCTGGCCGTGCAACACGACCAAGTACATCGTCCACTACCCCGAGACGCAAGAGATCTGGAGCTACGGCTCGGGCTACGGCGGCAACGCGCTGCTGGGCAAGAAGTGCTTCGCGCTGCGCATCGCGTCGACCATGGGCCGCGACCAGGGCTGGCTCGCCGAACACATGCTGATCCTGGGCCTGACCTCGCCCGAGGGCCAGAAGCGCCACGTGGCCGCGGCCTTCCCGAGCGCCTGCGGCAAGACCAATTTCTCGATGCTGATCCCACCCGCCGGGCTCGCCGGCTGGAAGGTCACGACCATCGGCGATGACATCGCCTGGATCAAGCCGGGTACCGACGGCCGCCTGTACGCGATCAACCCGGAGGCCGGCTATTTCGGCGTGGCACCCGGCACCAACGACCTGACCAACTTCAACTGCATGGCCAGCCTGAAGCGCGACGTGATCTTCACGAACGTGGCGCTGACCGACGACGGCGATGTCTGGTGGGAAGGCATGACCGACACGCCGCCCGCGCACCTGGTCGACTGGCAGGGCAAGGACTGGACCCCGGCCATCGCCAAGGAAACCGGCGCCAAGGCCGCGCACCCGAACTCGCGCTTCACGGTGGCCGCGACCAACAACCCGGCGCTCGACCCGGAATGGGACAACCCCGCCGGCGTGGCCATCGATGCATTCATCTTCGGGGGACGCCGCTCGACCACCGTGCCGCTGGTCACCGAGGCGCGCAACTGGGTCGAAGGCGTGTACATGGCTGCGACCATGGGGTCGGAGACGACCGCGGCGATGGTCGGCGGCAACGGCGCCGTGCGCCGCGACCCGTTCGCGATGCTGCCCTTCATCGGCTACAACATGAGCGACTACTTCCAGCACTGGCTGGACCTGGGCAAGAAGCAGGCGGCCACCGGCGCCAAGCTGCCCAAGATCTACTGCGTGAACTGGTTCCGCAAGGGGCCGGACGGCAAGTTTGTCTGGCCGGGCTACGGCGAGAACATGCGCGTGCTGAAGTGGATGATGGGTCGCATCGACGGCGTGGCGCAGGGCAGCGAGAACGCGTTCGGCACGACACCGCGCTTCGGCGACCTCGACTGGACCGGGCTGGACTTCAGCGCGGCGCAATACGACCAGGTCACCCACTTCGACACCGCGGCGTGGAAGACCGAGCTGGGTCTGCATGCCGAGCTGTTCCAGCAGCTCGCGCATCACCTGCCGGCCGAGATGACCGCGACCAAGGCGGCTATCGAGCAACGCCTCGCAAGCTGAGCGGTTCCGCCCAACGACAAAAAGCCGGCATCGCGCCGGCTTTTTTCATGCTCAGTCGGCGTGCAGGCCTTCGTGGCGCGCCGCGGCGGCGTACAGATCAGCGGCAAAGCCCGGGTCGGTCTTCGAGTACGAGTGCGCCAGATTGCGCACCTTCTGGGCTTCGAGCGACGCGGCCTCGGCAGCCGTCAGCGCGGAAGCGGGCTGAACGCTGACAAACGGAAGGTTGAGGACCGCGCGGGCCAGGCCCGACAGGGCGGCCAGCGAGTGTTGAACGAAACGGGTGCGTTGCACTTCGGCGTGCAGGGTGGCGGTGGTCATGATGTGATCCTTGGGTTCGGTAAATGGGGTCGGGAGGCGCTCAGGCCGCCGGACCGTGATGGGCGGCCATGCGCAGTTCCTTGGCCAGCTCGGGCTGCAAGGCTTGGCACTGGTCGGCGAAATCGAGCAGGTGCCGGCTGGCGCGCGCCCGGCCGGTTTCTTCGAACGCGCGCCACACGGCGGCACCGGTGCGGGCGAGCCAGGGACGCAACCCTGACGTGACGGGCTCCAGCGGCAACGAGGAAACAGCGGTATTCATGAACTAATCCTTTCAACGGCCAGGCCGGTGATGAAGCGATGGAGCAGAGATTAGGGTTAACCCGGATAATTCACCAATCAAATTTATGAATCGCAGGTATCACGCCTGTGTATGGCCATGCAAACCGCCCTGAACTTCCGGACCCTGGACCTCAACCTGCTGCGCGTTTTCGACGTGGTGATGGCCGAGCGCAACATCACACGGGCCGCCGAACGCTTGTCCATCACCCAGCCGGCGGTCAGCAATGCGTTGAAGCGCCTGAAGGAATCCGTAGGTGAGGACCTACTTACACGCGCCCCGGGCGGCGTCAAGCCCACACCCCGCGCCCAGGCCTTGTGGCCCGAAGTGCGCACCGCGCTGGGCCATTTGCGGGCCGCCTTGTCGCCTGACGGCTTCAACCCGCAGACCGACGCCACCAGCTTCCGGATCGCGATGGCCGATGCCACGGCCGCGATGTTCATGCCGCCGCTGGTGTCGCACATTGAAGACACGAAGGCGCTGGCCAACGTCCGGGTGCTGCCGTTGACCACGCGCGATCCGAGCGCGTTGCTGGCCCGTGGCGACGCCGACCTGGCCGTCGGATACTTCCCCGAGACCCTGGCCGAGCTGCACAGCCAGGACAGCGAGTCGCCGCTGCGTCACACCCAGCTGCTCGAAAGCGAGTACGTCTGCGTGATGCGCGAAGGCCACCCGTTGGCCCAGGGCGAGTTCACGCTGGACGCCTATTGCGAGGCCCAGCACCTGCTGGTGAGCTTCGGCGGCCGCGCCCACGGCCTGGCCGACCAGGCGCTGACCGCCCTGGGCCGGCAACGCCGGGTCGTTCTGACGGTGAATCAGTACTTCACCGCCGGCCGCGTCGTCGCCAACAGCAACCTGCTGACGGTCCTGCCGGCCTTCTTCGTCGACTCGACCGGCTACCGCGAACAGGTCGTGACGCGGCCGCTGCCCTTCGAGCTGGCCGGCCTGCACGTTGCGATGCTGTGGCACCAGCGGCACGACCGGTCGAGCAGCCACCAATGGCTGCGCGCCCGGCTGCTGGAGGCGGCCGCCGGCCAGGCGGGTTGACGCGGCGCGCGTCTTCTTGCATGCTGCGCGAAGTGGTCTAGACCACTTACCTGACCGAAGCACGAAGAGACGCACGAAGGCGACGCGCACATGAACTCCACCACCGACCTCCAGACCCTGGCCGACGCGGCTCTTCGCGGCGCCCGCTCCGCCCCCGGCCGCGTCGTGCGTGCACCGCACGGCAGCACCTTGCACTGCAAGTCCTGGCTGACCGAGGCGGCGTTCCGCATGCTGCAGAACAACCTCGACCCGGATGTGGCCGAGCGCCCCGAAGAGCTGGTGGTCTACGGCGGCATCGGCCGCGCGGCACGCGACTGGGCCTGCTTCGACAAGATCCTCGACTGCCTGCGCGTGCTGGAAGACGACGAATCGCTGCTGATCCAGTCCGGCAAGCCGGTCGGCGTGTTCAAGACCCACGCCGATGCACCCCGCGTGCTGCTCGCCAACTCGAACCTCGTGCCGAAGTGGGCGACCTGGGAACACTTCCATGAGCTCGACCGGCAAGGTCTGTTCATGTACGGCCAGATGACGGCCGGCTCGTGGATCTACATCGGCACGCAAGGCATCGTGCAGGGCACGTTCGAGACCTTCGCCGAAGCCGGCCGCCAGCATTTCGGCGGCGACATGGTGGGCCGCTGGATCCTCACCGCGGGCCTGGGCGGCATGGGCGGCGCGCAACCGCTGGCCGCGACCTTCGCCGGCGCGGTGTCGCTGAACATCGAGTGCCAGCAGGCGAGTATCGACTTCCGCCTGCGCACCCGCTACCTCGACAAGCAGGCGCGCGACCTCGACGATGCGCTCGCGCTGGTCAAGCACCACACCGAACGGCGCGAGGCGATCTCGATCGGCCTGCTCGGCAACGCGGCCGAGCTACTGCCCGAGCTGGTGAGGCGCGCCAAAGCTGGCGGCATCAAGCCCGACCTCGTCACCGACCAGACCTCGGCCCACGACCTGATCAACGGCTACCTGCCTGCCGGCTGGACGGTCGAGCAATGGCGCGCCGCGCAGAACGACTCGAGCCAGCACGCGGCGCTGAAGAAGGCCGCGGCGCAGTCGTGCGCCGTGCATGTGCAGGCGATGCTGGACTTCCACGCGATGGGCGTGGCGACGGTCGACTACGGCAACAACATCCGCCAGGTCGCGTTCGACGAAGGCGTGAAGAACGCGTTCGACTTCCCCGGCTTCGTGCCCGCCTACATCCGCCCGCTGTTCTGCGAAGGCAAGGGCCCGTTCCGCTGGGTCGCGCTGTCCGGCGACCCGGAAGACATCCGCAAGACCGACGCGAAGATCAAGCAACTGTTCCCCCACAACGCGCACGTGCACCGCTGGCTGGACATGGCGGGCGAGCGCATCGCCTTCCAGGGCCTGCCGGCGCGCATCTGCTGGCTGGCGCTCGGTGAACGGCATCTGGCCGGGCTCGCGTTCAACGAGATGGTGCGCAGCGGCGAGTTGAAGGCGCCCATCGTGATCGGCCGCGACCACCTCGACACCGGCTCGGTCGCGAGCCCGAACCGCGAGACCGAAGCCATGCGCGACGGCACCGATGCGGTCTCCGACTGGCCGCTGCTGAACGCGCTGCTGAACGTGGCCGGCGGCGCCACCTGGGTCTCGCTGCACCACGGTGGCGGCGTCGGCATGGGCTACTCGCAGCACGCCGGCATGGTCATCGTCGCCGACGGCAGCGAGGCCGCGGCGAAGCGGCTCGCGCGCGTCCTCGTCAACGACAGCGGCTCGGGCGTGATGCGGCATGCCGACGCGGGCTACGAGCTGGCGATCAAGACGGCGCGCGAACAGCAGCTGAACCTGCCGATGCTCGCGAAGTGAGCGCGCCGGCATTCGAGCGCATAGCCCTCCGCACGATCACGCCGCAGCCCTGGAAGAACGGCGCCGGGCTGACGCGCGAGATCGCGTTCGGTGGCGCGAGCGCGGCCGACTTCGACTGGCGCGTCAGCATCGCCGAGGTCGCGCGCGACGCACCGTTCTCGGCCTTCCCCGGCGTCGACCGTTGCATCACGCTGCTGCACGGCGCGGGCATGCGGCTGCGCTCGCGCGATGGCCGCATCGACCACGCGCTGACGACGCCACTCGCGCCGTTCCGCTTCCCGGGTGATGTGGCGCTGGACGCAACGTTGATCGACGGCGCGTCCAGCGACTTCAACGTGATGACGCGGCGCGGGCGCTGCCTCAGCGAGGTTGACGTGCATCGCATGGCTGCGACGCTGCCCGGTGCCGAGGTCGCGTTGCTCTGGTGCTGCGCAGGCGAATGGCAAGTCGACGGCCAAACGCTGGTCTCCATGCAAGGCTTGCTGTGGCGACGCGCACACGCTTCGATGATGCTGCGCCCGCTCGACCCGGACGCCGCGCTGCTGCACATCCGTCTGTGCCACGATCACATGCCATGAGCCACGCCCTGTTCGCCCCGCACGCGCTGCTGCCCACCGGCTGGGCGACCGACGTGCTGCTTCGGTGGGACGCCGCCGGGACCTTGACCGAGGTCACGCCGCAAGCGACCGCGCCGGCCGTCACCGCCGTGGCTGCGGGGCCGCTCATCCCCGGCCTGCCCAACCTGCATTCGCACGCCTTCCAGCGCGTGTTCGCCGGGCTGTCGGAATACCGCGGCGCGGCCGACGACAGCTTCTGGACCTGGCGCGACCTGATGTACCGCTTCGCGTTGTCGGTCTCGCCGGACCAGCTCGAGGACATCGCGACCCAGCTCTACATCGAGATGCTGCAAGCCGGCTACACGTCGGTCTGCGAGTTCCACTACCTGCACCACGACCCGGCCGGCCAGCGCTACGCCAACCCGGCCGAGATGTCATGGCGCCTGGTGAATGCGGCGCGGCGCGCCGGCATCGGGCTGACGCTGCTGCCGGTGCTGTACCAGGACGCCGGCTTCGGTGGGCAGCCCGCGCGCGCCGATCAGCGGCGCTTTCTGAACCGCGTCGACGGCCTGCTCGACATCGCCGCGCGCACAGCCGCGACCGGCACGCGCGTCGGTGTGGCGCCGCATTCGCTGCGCGCCGTAGGGCCGTCAGCGCTGAAGGAGCTCGTCGCCGGCATCGAATCCACCGCGCCCATCCACATCCACATCGCCGAGCAGCAGCAGGAGGTGCGTGACTGCATCGGGTGGAGCGGCCAGCGCCCGGTGCAATGGCTGCTCGCGAACGCGCCGGTGGACGCGCGCTGGTGCCTGGTCCACGCCACCCACATGAACGCGGACGAACGCCACGCGCTCGCCGCGAGCGGTGCGGTCGCCGGCCTGTGCCCGAGCACCGAAGCGAATCTGGGCGACGGGGTCTTCGACGCCGCCGCCTACTTCGCCGCCGGCGGCCGCTGGGGCATAGGCTCCGACAGCCACGCAAGCATCGGCAGCGGCGAAGAGTTGCGCCTGCTCGAGTACACCCAGCGCCTCGCGCAACAGCGCCGCAACGTGCTGGCCGGCGGCACCCACGCACAGGTCGCCGACCACCTGTGGCTGGGCGCGGTGCGCGGCGGCGCGCAGGCCAGCGGTCGCTGCATCGCCGGCCTGGCGGTCGGCGAGCAGGCCGACTTCGTCGTGCTCGACACCCGCGGCCCGCTCGCGGAACTCGCCCCGGCACAAGCGCTCGCCGGCCACGTGTTCACCCCGCACGGCCGCAACGCCGTGCGCGACGTCTGGGTCGCCGGCCACCACCATGTGCGGGATGGCGAGCACAGCGCCGCCGGCCTAGCCTGTGAACGCTTCGTCGCCGCACGAAGCGCTTTGCTGAGCGAGGTCTGACCGATGCCCACCGCCCATGTGCCGACCATCGACCTGCTGATCCGCAACGTCCGCATCGTCACTTGTGTCGACGACGCCTGCGAGGTCACGCCGCCCGGCTTCGTCGCCATCGCCGGTGGCGTGATCGCTGGCATGGGGCCGACCCACCGGCTCGATCCGCAGGTGCCGGTGCGGCGTGAGCTCGACGGCGGCGGCGCGCTGCTGACGCCCGGCCTGATCGACTGCCACACCCACCTCGTCTACGCCGGTGACCGGGCGATCGAGTTCGAGATGCGGCTGCAAGGCGCGAGCTACGAAGCCATCGCGCGTGCCGGTGGCGGCATCCTCTCCACCGTCAAGCACACGCGCGAAGCCCACCCCGCCGACCTGCAGGCGCAATCGGCACGGCGCCTGAAGAGCCTGATGCATCACGGCGTCACCACGGTCGAGATCAAGTCGGGCTATGGCCTGTCGCAAAAGGCCGAGCTCAAGTCGCTGCAGGTGGCGCGCGCGCTGGCCGAGCAGTTCCCCATCGACGTGCGCACCACGCTGCTTGCCGCGCATGCGCTGCCGCCCGAGTTCGCGGGCCGCGCCGATGCCTATGTCGACGAGATCGTCCAGCACATCCTGCCCGAGGCCGCGCGCCTCAAGCTGGCCGACGCGGTCGACGCGTTCTGCGAAAACATCGGCTTCACGCCGACACAGACGCGGCGCGTGTTCGAAGCCGCACGCGCGCACGGGCTGCCGGTCAAGCTGCATGCGGAACAACTGTCCAACCTGGGCGGCGCCGCGCTTGCGGCCGAGTTCGGTGCGCTCTCGGCCGACCATCTGGAGCACATCGACACCGACGGCGTGCGCGCGATGGCGCAGAGCGGCACCGTGGCGGTGATGCTGCCGGGCGCGTACTACTTTCTGCGCGACACGCACCTGCCGCCGGTCGCGCTGTTCCGAGAGCACCGCGTGCCGATGGCGGTGGCGACCGACTGCAACCCCGGCACCAGCCCGAGCACCCATTTGCCACTGATGATGAACATGGCCTGCACGCTGTTCCGCATGACGCCGGCCGAGGCCCTGCTCGGCGTCACCCGCGTCGCAGCGCAGGCGCTGGGCCTGCAGGACGACCGCGGCAGCATCGAACTCGGCAAGCGCGCCGACCTGTGCCTGTGGGACGTCGACCACCCGGCCGAACTGTCGTACGCGATCGCCTCAAGCCCGCTGCGCGCGCGCATCCATCACGGCGTTCAGCATGCGCTTCAGTAGCGGCTGCACCTGTGCCGCACGGTCCGGGCGGTAGGCGAACGGCGCCTCCTCGTCCATGTAGGTGCACTGGCACATCTCGAGCTGCAGCGCATGCACGCCGTGCTCGGGCCGGCCGTAGTGGCGCGTGATGTGACCACCCTTGAAGCGGCCGTTGCTGACATGGGTGTATTGCGATTGCGCCGCCATCGCGCCCTCGACCGCGGCTTGCAGCGCCGGGGCGCAGGCGCGCCCCTCGGCCGTGCCCAGGTTCAGGTCGGGCAACCTGCCGTCGAAGAAGCGCGGCATCACCGATGCGATCGAATGCGCCTCCCAGAGCACGACCGACCCGTGCAACGCGCGCAGCCGCTGCAGCTCGGCACTCAGCGCGTCGTGGTAGGGCTGCCAGTAGCGCTCGCGGCGCTCCTCTGCTTCCGCCGCGTTCGGCGCCTGGCCCGGCCGGTACAGCGGCTGCTTGCGGAAGGTGTCGGTTGGCAGCAGGCCGGTCACGTCCTGGCCCGGGTAGAGGCTGGTGTCCTCGGGCGGACGGTTCAGATCGATCACGTGGCGGGCGAAGCGTGCCGCGATCGTGCTCGCCCCCATCTCGCGCACGAAGGCGTAGAGCTGCGGCAGATGCCAGTCGACATCGGCGCGCTGCAAGGCCTCGGGCGTCATGCGCGCTTCGAGTTCGGGCGGGATCTCGGTGCCCGCGTGCGGGAACGAGACCAGCAGCGGGGCAGTGCCCGCGGCGAATGAAAACATGGCCGTCTCCATCGGTGGCAACCCTTGTCAAAGTGGTCTAGACAGGTTGGGGTCAAAGTGTAGACTGAGGCCGTGCGTGAGTCGCCGGAAGGCGGCTCACGACTGCCGAAGGGCCGGCCGCGATACAAGCGGTCGGCCACGGCACGCAGCTTGCATCAAGTCTGCCACCCATCCAACCGCCTGGAGATTCGCTGATGTCTGTACGCCGCCTCACCGCCCTTGCCGCCGCCGTCGCCGCGTGCCTCACGACCGCGCCGGCCTTCGCGCAGGACGCCAAGGTCGCGATCGCGATCTCCGGCTGGACCGGCTTCGCGCCGCTGACGCTCGCGAACGAGGCCGGCCTGTTCAAGAAGCACGGCCTGGACGTCACCATCAAGAAGATCCCGCAGAAAGACCGCCACCTCGCGATCGCCTCGGGCGATGTGCAGTGCGCCGCGACCACGGTCGAGACCTGGGTCGGCTGGAACGCGAACGGCGTGACGACAACGCAGATCTTCCAGCTCGACAAGAGCTACGGCGCCGACGGCATGGTCGTCAAGCCGAGCATCATGAAGATCTCCGACCTCAAGGGCAAGACGGTCGCCGCCTCGGCACCCGGCACCGCGCCTTACTTCGGCCTGGCCTGGATGCTGAAGAAGAACGGCCTGTCGATCAAGGACGTGAAGGTGCTGACGCTCGAGCCGCAACCGGTAGCCAACGCGATGATCGCCGGCACGACCGACTTCGACGCCGGCATGACCTACGAGCCCTACCTCAGCGCGGTGCGCGCCAAGCCCGAGGCCGGCAAGATCATCGCCACCACGCTCGACTACCCGATGGTGATGGACACCTTCGGCTGCACGCCCAAGTTCCTGAAAGAGAACCCCAAGGCCGCGAAGGCGCTCGCCGACGGCTACTTCGACGCGCTCGACATGATCAAGAAGGACCCGAAGAAGAGCTTCGAGATCATGGGCGCCGACGTGAAGCAGAGCGGCGAGGCCTTCGAGAAGTCGCAGGCCTACCTGCGCTGGCAGGACCGCGCCGCGAACCAGAAGTTCTTCGCCGGCGAGCACGCCCAGTTCAGCAAGGAAGCGGCCGAGCTGCTGCTCGAGATCGGCAGCATCAAGCAGATCCCCGACCTGAGCAACCTGGCCGACACCAGCTTCATCAAGTAAGCCGTTGAAGCCACTTCGCGAGGTCAGCCCGGGGCGGCGCACAGCCCTGGGCATCCTCTTCTTCGTCCTGTTTTTTGCGGTGTGGGCCGTCGCCACGCTGGGCGGCTTCGTGCCCAAGACTTTTCTGGCCAACCCGATCGCGATGGTGAAGTCGGGCTGGGTGCTGCTGACCGAGCAGGGCTTCGCGAAAGACATCGCCTTCACGATCTGGCGCGTGCTCGGCGGCTTCGTGCTGGCCGCATTGCTCGCGGTGCCGCTGGGCGTCGCGATGGGCGCGTACAAGCCGGTCGAGGCCTTCTTCGAGCCCTTCGTTTCGTTCGCGCGCTACCTGCCGGCGTCGGCCTTCATCCCGCTGCTGATCCTGTGGGCTGGCATCGGCGAGGCGCAGAAGCTGTCGCTGATCTTCATCGGCTCGTTCTTCCAGCTCGTGCTGATGATCGCGCTGCAGGTCGGCGGCACACGGCGCGATTTGGTCGAGGCGGCGTACACGCTGGGCGCGAGCGACATCGGCATCGTCAAGCGCGTGCTGATTCCGTCGAGCGCGCCGCAGATCGCCGAGACGCTGCGCCTGGTGCTGGGCTGGGCCTGGACCTATGTGATCGTCGCCGAGCTGATCGGCGCCAGCAACGGCATCGGCCACATGATCACCGACAGCCAGGCGCTGCTCGCGACCGACCAGATCATCTTCGGCATCATCACCATCGGCGTGATCGGGCTGATCTCGGACATGGCGTTCAAGCGCGCGAACCGCGCGATGTTCAGGTGGGCCGCACTGTGAGTCGGTTGAGTATCCAAGGGGTCGGCCGCACCTTCCCCGGCGTCAACGGTGGCCAGCCCACGCTGGCATTGCAACCGACCTCTCTCGAAGTCGCCGACAACGACTTCATCACCGTGCTCGGGCCCTCGGGCTGCGGCAAGTCCACACTGCTGCGCATCGTCGCCGGGCTGGACACGCCGACGATCGGCCAGGTGCTGCTCGACGGCCAGCCGGTCGTCGGCCCCGGTGCCGATCGCGGCATGGTGTTCCAGAGCTACACGCTGTTCCCGTGGCTCACGGTACGACAGAACATCTGCTTCGGCCTGCGCGAGAAAGGCATGCCCGCGGCGGAACAGGCCGAGATTGCCGCGCGCTTCATTGCCGAAGTCGGGCTGAGCGGCTTCGAATCGCACTTCCCGAAGCAGCTGTCGGGTGGGATGCAGCAACGCGTCGCGCTCGCGCGCGCGCTCGCCAACGATCCGAAGATCCTGCTGCTCGACGAGCCCTTCGGCGCCCTCGACAACCAGACCCGCGCACTGATGCAGGAACTGCTGCTGTCGATCTGGGAGCTGCACAAGAAGACCGTGCTGTTCGTCACGCACGACATCGACGAGGCGATCTTCATGGCCAACCGCTGCGCGGTGTTCAGCGCCCGCCCGGGACGCATCAAGAACGAGCTGCAGATCGACCTGCCCTACCCGCGCCACTACACGGTCAAGACGACGCCGCGCTTCTCGGAGCTGAAGGCGCAAGTCACCGAGGACATCCGCGTCGAGTCGCTGCGCGCGGTGCAGATGGAGCGCTAGGCAGAGAAGCTAGGCAGAAGCCAGAAGACCCGCCTCGACGAGGCGCGTCGCGGCCTCGATGTCGGGCGACATCAGCCGGTCGACCTTCAGCCGGGCGACCTGCGTGCGCAACCTAGCATGCAACGCCTCGATCGCCGGTGACGAGGCGAGCGGCCGATGGAACTCGATCGCCTGCGCCGCACACAGCCACTCGATCGCGACGACACCGGCGGTGTTGTCCAGCATCGTGTGCAAGCGGCGCGCCGCGAAGGTCGCCATCGAGACGTGGTCTTCCTGGTTTGCCGAGGTCGGCAGCGAGTCGACGCTCGCCGGGTGTGCGAGCGACTTGTTCTCGGACGCGAGCGCGGCCGAGGTCACCTGCGCGATCATGAAGCCCGAGTTCAGCCCGCCGTGCTCGATCAGGAACGCCGGCAGGCCCGACAGCACCGGGTCCATCAGCATCGCGGTGCGGCGCTCGGCCAGCGCGCCGATCTCGGCGATCGCGAGCGCGAGGTTGTCGGCGGCGAACGCGACCGGCTCGGCGTGGAAGTTGCCGCCGGACAAGGCCTGCAGGGTGTCCGCGAACACGAGCGGGTTGTCGGAAACGCCGTTGGCCTCGAGCAGCAACACGCCCCACGCGTGCTCGATCTGGTCCAGACAGGCGCCCATCACCTGCGGCTGGCAGCGCAGGCAGTACGGGTCTTGCACGCGGTCGCAGTCGAGGTGGGACGCACGCAGCGCGCTGCCGGTCAGCCACTCGCGGTAGCGCGCCGCGACAACGCGCTGGCCGCGCTGGCCGCGGGCCGCGTGGATGCGGTCGTCGAACGGCGTGTCCGAGCCCTTGGCCGCGTCCACCGTCATCGCGCCGATCGCGACCGCCATGTCGAACACGCGACGCAGCCGCTGCGTCGCATGGATCGCCAGCGCCGTCGACGCCTGCGTGCCGTTGAGCAGCGCGAGGCCTTCCTTCGGCCCGAGTTGCAGTGGCGCGAGGCCGGCCTTCGCGAGCGCCTGCGCGGCCGGCCATCGCTCGTCGCCGACAAAGGCTTCGCCCTCGCCGATCAACACCCCGGCCAGGTGCGCGAGCGGCGCGAGGTCGCCGCTCGCGCCGACCGACCCCTTCTCGGGCACGACCGGCAACACGTCGGCGTTCAGCAGCGCGAGCAGCGCTTTGATGACCTCGGGCCGCACGCCCGACAGGCCGTGCGCCAGGCTCGCGGCCTTGAGCAACAGCATCAGCCGCACCACCGGCGCGCTCATCGGTCGGCCGACGCCGGCGCTGTGCGACAGCACCAGGTTGCGTTGCAGCTGCGCCAGGTCGTCGTCGGCGATGCGCGTCTGTGCGAGCTTGCCGAAGCCGGTGTTGATGCCGTAGACCGCCGCGTGCTGACCGACGAGGTCGCGCACCGCCTGCACGCTGGCGTCGATGCGCGCGGTGGCCTCGGGGGAGATGACCCAGTGCGCGCCGCCGGCGGCGGCCTGTTCGAGCATCGCCGCGTCGAGCTGGCCAGGGATGATCGTGATGGGCGTGGTCGGCGTGGTCGTCATGGCGGGGCCCCAAAGTGGTCTAGACAACTTTAGCATGCAGCTCGCTAGAATGAACCGATGACCCAGCCTCCTCCGAAGCGCACCCTGCCTTACGCGACCATCAAGGCGGCGCTGCGCGAGCGCATCGCGCAAGGCGGCTGGGAGCCCGGCGTGCGCCTCCCCTCCGAGCGCGAACTGGTGCAGACCTTCGGCTGCGCCCGCATGACCGTGCACCGCGCGCTGCGCGAGCTCGAAGAAGAAGGCCTGATCGAGCGCCGCCAGGGTTCGGGCTCGTACGTGGCCGAGCTGCATCCGATCTCCAACCTGCTGCAGGTGCGCGACATCCACGACGAGATCCGCGAGCGCGGCCACGTGCACACCACGCGCGTCTGCCTGGTCGCGAAGGAGAAGGCCGACGCACGCACCAGCGTCGCAATGCGCCTGCCGCGCGGCGCCACGGTGGTCCATGTCCAATTGGTGCACCTGGAGAGCGGCGTGCCGATCCAGCTC
>Ga0307509_10003714_pt1 | contig 22845 bp, 22 predicted proteins | sample 10_EM_MG_FD_202245 | JGI IMG/M metagenome (GOLD analysis project Ga0307509, IMG submission 202245) | Populus trichocarpa ectomycorrhiza microbial communities from riparian zone in the Pacific Northwest, United States - 10_EM | ecosystem: Host-associated > Plants > Roots > Unclassified | place... | reverse complement strand
ATAGGGATCCATATGGTATTCGTGTAACCTGACAGGTCACGTTACGCGGAAATCTCGAGATAGTGTATGTGGTGTTGAAAAAAGTGCAATTTGCACTTTTGAGGAAAATAGGGGAGGGGAAGCTTGGCGTGGCGCCTGCCGGTCTCGCATAGTACTTGTACGGTACCGGAAACAGTGATGTAGCGTTTAAGGGTAGCACAGTTACTGGGAGAGGTCAACAAGAAGAGAAGTGGATAGAAATAGATCTCGAGAAGAAAGGATTTGAAATACCGTGACACGAGGAGTCGAAGGTGTCACTCGTGGTCTGTGTTCAGAGCAAACTTGCAAACTGGTGACGGGGGAAATCAGTCCCTGCGTGATGTAATTTTAGCAATACTCAACAATTACGAATAGTTTAGTTCTATGACGAGTATCTAGATCAGAATCATAGCATTATTTAGTTAGCACTTTGGGCTAAGCACAAGTGCGCATCATCAAAATTTGCTTCAATGAGAAAAACCCACACAACAAGAAAACATCTTCTAGTCGTGCTTAAGTATAACTATCGTTCCCTAAAAATCATCAGATGGGATTACATATACCACTTCCACCGTTCTCATAATATTTGTTTTTCCTTTCACTTTATACTTTGACTCCCCTGAACGAAGGAGTAGCCTGCGGCCGGTATACTGGATTCTTTGCCAACAAGGATAGTTAGGGGGATGAAGGGAATTTCAGAGGAAATATCGCGGGCCCCGCGAGAGGTGGGGTATCTGGATCGTTTAGATGATGATACCTGTTCCCGGTCCTGCAGACGACTTGCATGGGATTCTCTTAATCGACATGATGCAGAGGTTAGAACACAGCTGAAACCGGAAGAGGGGGACCGCAACAAGCCCGATAATGGCGGCCCAACACCACTCTCGCATTCGGCATTGAATAGACATGAGGAGGTCGCAAAAATACTCCCCGGGCAGCAAGAGGTCCATCCCAAAAAGCCAGATATTGATGGCCGGGCACCGCCCTTCGATGCTGCCCGGCATGGACATGTGGAAAAGGTGAAAGCGTTCCTCAAGCGGGATAAGGTTAACCCCAACGAGCCAAATAGCGATGGCTGGACACTGCTTGCGTGTGCCGCCAGGAATGGGCATGGGGAAGTGGTGAAAGTGTTACTCAGACGGAAAGATGTCGTCCCCGACAAGCCAGACAACGACGGCATAACACCTCTCTTGTGGGCCGCTGCGGGTCGCCATGAGGAGGTGGTGAAAGTGCTACTCACGCGGAAAGAGGTTAACCCGAACGCGGCCAGTAACAAGGGCTGGACACCGCTCGAGAATGCCGCTTTTTATGGTTATGGGAAGGTGGTGAAAATGTTACTCAACCGGGATGGGATCAACGCCGATGCGCAAGATGAGGACGGATGGACACCACTCTCGAGTGCCGCTTGGAAAGGACATGGGGAAGTGGTGAAAATGTTACTCAGACGGAAAGATGTCGGCCCCGACAAGCCAGACAACGGCGGCAGAACACCGCTCTTCCGTGCCGCTGCGGGTGGCCATGAGGAGGTGGTGAAAGTGTTACTCATGCGGAAAGGGGTTAACCCCAACAGGGCAAATGACAAGGGCTGGACACCGCTCAAGATTGCTGCTTTTTATGGGCATGGGAAGGTGGTGAAAATGTTACTTGACAAGTGTGGTATCATCCCCGGGGTGAAAGATGATGACGGCTGGACACCACTCTCGAGTGCCGCTTGGAAAGGACATGGGGAAGTGGTGAAAATGTTACTTAGTCGAAATATCGGCCCCGACAATCCAGACAACGAAGGCAGAACACCGCTCTTGCGTGCCGCTGAGGGTGGGCATGAAGAGGTGGTGAAAATGTTACTCACGCGGAAAGGGGTTAATCCCAACAGGGCAGATAACAAGGGCTGGACGCCGCTCAAGATTGCTGCTTTTTATGGGCATGGGAAGGTGGTGAAAATGTTACTTGACAAGGATGTGATCAACGCCGACGTGCAAGATGAGGACGGCTCGACACCACTCTCGGATGCCGCTTGGAAAGGACATGGGGAAGTAGTGAAAATGTTACTCAGACGAAAAGACGTCAGCCCCGACAAGCCATGCAACTGCGGCAAAACACCTCTCTTGCGTGCCGCTGCGGGTGGCCATGAGGAGGTGGTGAAAGTGTTACTCACGCGGAAAGAGGTTAACCCGAACGCGGCCAGTAACCAGGGCTGGACACCGCTCGAGAATGCTGCTTATTATGGGCATGGGAAGGTGGTGAAACTGTTACTTGACCAGGATGGGATCAACGCCGACGTGCAAGATGAGGACGGCTCGACACCACTCTCGAATGCCGCTTGGAAAGGACATGGGGAAGTGGTGAAAATGTTACTCAGACGGAAAGACGTCAGCCCCGACAAGCCATGCAACTGCGGCAAAACACCTCTCTTGCGTGCCGCTGCGGGTGGCCATGAGGAGGTGGTTAAAGTGTTACTCACGCGGAAAGAGGTCAATCCGAACGCGGCCAGTAACCAGGGCTGGACACCGCTCGCGAATGCCGCTTTTTATGGTCATGGGAAGGTGGTGAAAATGTTACTTGACCATGATGGGATCAACGCCGACGTGCAAGATGGGGACGGATGGACACCACTCTCGAGCGCCGCTTGGAATGGACATGGGGAAGTGGTGAAAATGTTACTCACACGGAAAGATGTCGGCCCCGACAAGCCAGGCAACGACGGCAGAACACCGCTCCTGCGTGCCGCTAAGGGTGGGCATGAAGAGGTGGTGAAAGTGTTACTCACGCGGAAAGGGGTTAATCCCAACAGGGCAGATAACAAGGGCTGGACGCCGCTCAAGATCGCCGCTTTTCATGGACATGGGGAGGTGGTGAAAATATTACTCGACCAGGGTGAGGTCAACCCCGACGAGCAAGACGATGACGGCTGGACACCACTCTCGGATGCCGCTTGGAGAGGACATGGCGAAGTGGTGAAAATGTTACTCAGACGGAAATATGTCAACCCCGACAAGCCAGACAACGACTGCAGAACACCGCTCTTGTGGGCCGCTATGGGTGGGCATGAAGAGGTGGTGAAAGTGTTACTCACGCGGAAAGGGGTTAATCCCAACAGGGCAGATAACAAGGGCTGGACGCCGCTCAAGATCGCCGCTTTTCACCGACATGGGGAGGTGGTGAAAATATTACTCCACCAGGGTGAGGTCAACCCCGACGAGCAAGACTATGACGGCCGAACACCCCTCTCGGATGCCGCTTGGAGAGGACATGGCCAAGTGGTGAAACTTCTATTGGAGCAGGGTGAGGTCAACCCTGACAAACCGGACGACGAGGGTCAGACCCCGCTCTTGAAGGCCGCATGGAACGGACACGAGGAAGTGGTGAAAATGCTGCTAGAGCAGGACGAGGTCAACCCTCACCATCCAGACAAGTACGGCCAAACACCACTCACGATCGCAGCTAGATTTGGCCATGACGGGGTCACAGCGCTTCTAGTTGCCCATTCCAAAAGTATCCCAAGGCGGGGGCGGAAAAAATGTTGGGGCCAAAGTATCCGGAGGTGGGGGCCGAAATCATGGCAGTCCCGTTTTTCCGCACTTGCAGGAAAAATGTAAAATTAAGATTGTGGTAAGTCGCTGTGGGCCAAGTCAGAGAGTTCTTTTTGTTGATATTAATAAAAATTAAAAAAATTAAAAAAAACTTCCCGGGTTCTATAGGAAGGGGCCGGAGATTTGCTACTATAAAATAGGTTTTTTTGGCAGCCCACTGTGGGTCCAAGGGGGGGGGCAAACCGAAAAGCAGAGAGCTGTGCGACACTGAGCATTGAGGTGACGGGGTGGGTTTCCTTTGCGAGTATTTACTGGGTACACGACCACTGGGCATTGAGATGACAGGGTTGGTTTCCTTTGTAGCAGGAATAATTATCTGAGGACAGGGGAGAGATGGAGGAGGTGGAGTTTCCTATACTTGGCAGGGCGAGGGGACCGTGAAAGATTTTTCCTTTAGGGGGGTCAGTCCTGGGGAGACTGTGTCTCAGGACGCAGTAGATACCTTAGATTAGGTGAAACGCCCCAGCGGCGATAGCTAGTACGAAAGTAAGGTTTATCCATCCATCCCATTCCCGCAGATAGATATAAACCCACATGCATATATGCATAGCACAATAGTAAACAACCAAGGAATCCTTTCCCTCTCTCTCGCTAAATCATGTCCATATAGCTGCCTATACGGCACGAGTGATAATCTATGACCACAATATAATATAAAATAAAAAGGCTCAACCAGCTAGAGTTCTTAATTCGTGATCCTTGAGAGGGGGGCCCATTTTCCACTTATGTACTACGATACCCCGCTGACGGAGCCTGCCTACCTACCTTACCTACCTACCTGTTTGAAATTGTCGTTGCTACCATGTTCGCATACTCACAGTTACCACGGTCACGAGTGATGTCTCGTGACCGTTTGCATCACCTTCTTCTCCCCTCTTACCTCCGTCCCACTTCCCTTTTTTCGCTTCCCCCCTTTCTCTCTTTAATCTGTAACTCTGTTCTAGCAAGTAATACAAACTGGTTTTAACCGCTTGAACTCGTGATATCTCTCTCGCTTTCGCTAATTCCTCTTCGAATACCTAGACTCACTCCTCATCCTGGCTGGTGGGGTGCCGGACAAACTACTCGGACACTTTTGAAAAGCCCGATTTGCTCGAAGAAGAAGAAAAGAAAAAAACAGGAGGACGAATGTGCTACCGGCATTTCACAGCACAGAGTCGGGTAGTCCAGGGTGGTATATATATATCGGTAGTACTAATACCAGGATCACTCACTCACTCACTCACTCACTCCCCCCCTCCCCCCCTCCCTCCCTCCTCCACATTCCGAACATACCAGAAATGCTCTGTCCAGTATTTACCTCAGGAGAGTCTCCGGATCACCATCCTCTTCGTCTCTCTGCACCTTTCAATATTACTCGATAACTGGAAACCCCTTGCCAAGGGGAAGATGGCGCGAGCCGACAAAACTACAATATCTATCATACCTACCGCAGATGAGGGAAAACACGGCATCCTGCCGTGGTACCCTGGGCACAGTGAAAAAAAAAAAATTCAGTGAGAAAGATCCTAGGATGTCCAGGATTTCCCCCCTTTGGATTAAGTGAATACACACCCGATAGATTCCTCTCCAGCCCGCAAAAGTCAAAAAGAGACAAAAAGAAACGCCAAATAGGCTTTACCAGGAGTGACAGCTCCGATGCCCCGGCGAAATTCTCGGTTTTTACGATAACTTATGACACTACAAGTCGATAATTCCATCACAGTTGATCACTCGGAGAGGACTCAAGCCCACAAAATAGGTTTCTAAATCACTCTAGATCACATCACTCCAGCCCCTAAAGGGGGCGGCTGGCGTATGCAACACTTTGACACTTGTCATAAAATTACACCCATCTATCATGGCTCAACCTTCATCACCTCCTCATAAATACACACCCGCCACCAATAGACGAAAAGAAAAAGAAGAAAAGTTCAATGACAAGGAAAAGATGCCAATGTGATGCCCCCAATGAAATAACACCCAAAAACAGTTATCGAGGAAAAAAAGTATAACAAAAAACTGAAAAGAAAAATCGAATAACAGTCCAAGAAAACAGCATACACGTTGATCGCAAAAAGTAGAACCCAATCCCCCTACGCTCTATGTTAAGGCTTCATCTGGCTCCCATGGAACCTTGGTTCTCAACTCAGCCTCCTCCGCCGCATGCCATTGCTCAGTCTCTTCCTCATCCGCGTTTCTCTTGGAAAGTCTCTTGCGATCCGGCTCCCACGAACTGCCCTCCTCCTCCTCCTCCAGACGTGGTGATGGACTTCCTCGCCTAGGCATACCGGGTGAAACCGAGGCCGAAGCCGATGACGACTCGTTTCCGGGAAACATCATGTGAGACCCCAAGCCCCCAATGTAGCTATCCCCCTCTTCGGCTACGGCGGAGGAAGGGGTTGTGGGTTCCGAGTCAGGTGCAGCGACAACCAACAATTCATCGGATCCCGTTGCGTCAACGTTCCTCGGCGGGACCGGTGGGGCGGGCACTTGGCGTTTCGGCTTATTCCGGGCAGGTAGCAATGGAGGTGGGACCGTTTTCCGCTTGGGCACATTTATGGGCGGGGTCTTCTTGGCCGGAGGGGGTGGGATTTCAGCCGGCGGGAGTCTGCGTGCAGTCGGCGTCGACATATCCGTTGGGGCTTCTCCAGACACATTTCGGGCTTTATACCAATTCCTGACCGCTGTGGTTAACGAGCCAACCGCTGCTACGGTTATCTTTTCAGGCGTGGTCTTGATTGGGCGGGAGCTAAGCGTCGAGCTCGAACTCGATGCATTTGTCATCGTTCTCGCAATGGTGCTCGGAGTGGGGCTATTCGATAGACTACCATTCGGAGTTGAGGGGCGAACCGAATCCTTATCAGTTTGCGTCGCCAGCTCATCCGTTTCAGCTTGTGAATATAGCGAGGAACGACTGCTCCTTTCCGATCTCTGGTCATTCGAAGCCTCTAAGGGTTCCGAGTTTTGCGAAAGCTTGGAAGGTGGTGTCCCCACCGGATGAGAATTGGTCGAAGGTGAATTCGGATTCGAGGACGAGTGGGAACGACTCATTGCCATTACAGCAGAGGTTGCAGTGCCCTTATCGACAACATTGTCTTTACCCCACACCGCTGTAACATTCACCGCATCAGTACCCACAACTGGTGACGAAGGTGCCATGGACGTTATAGATTGTGCTCTGCTCGACTTCTTCTTCCGCTCACCATTACTAGACTTCAACCCAGGAGATTTCGGCCCCCGTGAACCTTCAGCATTCCCGTTCAGGCCAATCGTCGAAGCTGCCTTCTTGCCGTCCATTCCGAGAGTTGCTTGCGGAAGGGATGGCATGCTCGCGGACCTGTCGAGAGCCTCTCTGAGGGGTGTATCGACGACAGATGTTTGCGGTGCTTCCCCGTTATCTTCCTTCTCCACACCATCAACGGAACCCCTCTCAGCTGCGGACGCTTCTTCCGAGGGTTCGGAGGGAGCAGGCTCTTCCCATATGCCACCTCGAAACTCCTGATACAGAGTATCTGTAAACGGGGTGTCGTCGTAATGAGGGAGAACCAACGTTTCCGCTATTACTTCACGTATGCGACCCTCAATAGTTCGTAGAACAGGGCCCCAAATGACCTGGCGAGAACCAACGATAGGTTCAATGTCGAGCTCCATTTTGGGCATAGTCTCGAAAGCTATCCACAATCTGTTGCTTGGCGGAGGCTTGATCCTGACCAAAACATGGCCCTCGAGCCTTTTTAGTGTAACACTGAGAACCAAGTTGACCTCTCTCGGTTTAAAGCGAGAAGCCAATTGCAGGGTAGCCTTAGCAGCCACCTCCTATAAGACCACGTAATAAGCAAACCCACCTCGCATGCAATAATAATAGGGGAGAATTATTGATGCAACTTACTAGCCGGAAGTTTCCATCATATGTAAGGTCTGCCTCGGCGCAGAAATCACCATCCACAGTCATCTCCTTTAAGCGGGGGTTTGTGATGGAAGGAACCCCTTCGCCAACATGCACCTTCTGTAGCACGATATTGGAAAGAAAATTGGGTTTATTAACCCGTGCTATCTTTTTAGTTATCCTTGTCCGTATGAACTTTTCAATATCGGAGGTCCTGTAGATGGCTAGGAAAAGGCGGCCAAGTAGGCCATTCGCCCAGTTGGTTTGCAGATGTTCCTCCGAGGAGTGTAACCGCTGAACAAGTGATATGATGTGCTTTTGCTCATACCGGAGAGGTATAGGGGGGGTGGCGATCTCATCAGACTTTTCCAGGTTCTTTAGAAGTGCAAAATAAAAGTCCTCCTTGAGAGAACAGTTTTCGGAAAACAAGTAAAACGGCATAGTATTTTGACCCATATCAAGTGTTTTGTCAACAGCATTGCTTTTCCTTGAAAGGCAAATGGCATTCCGACGAATGTAGAGCTCGCCCTCCGGTATTTCCTCGCCTCCGCCGTAGATGGTGACGGAATAGAGAGCCAAGGAGATGACATGCCTAACCTCAGACTGATCCGAGTCGTCGTAAAGCATAAGGTGGCCATGCCTGCAGGGGTCGTCAGTAAGGGAAAGGAATCGAGTGAGAGAGGCTTAGATTGGACAGGCAACGCACCTAAGAACAACAAAGAATTCATTACGTGCCCTACGACCAGCCTTCTTGGCAGCATCGGCACTCGCAGGACTACCCTTTCTCTCGAAGAGGCTACGATACATGGTTTGATAAACAGAGGGGGATTCGCTGACAGGTTGGGTACTGCCAGCCGGGGAAGTTCGTTCCGGAGGCTTCCCGTTCACACCACCGGGAACGAACTCTCTCGTAACAGCAAAGTAACCAGCAGCGACGTCAGCAGCGTTATTGAGGCGTTTGACAAGCTTCTCGTCGTCCGTTTTGAAAACCTTGTCCTCATCGGCGTCAAGTTTGAGCTCGGGAACAGGTTCATCGAGTGCGGCTATTGGAAAGGTAAGGTAAGCATATAGAAACAGGAGCCCCAACAAAAGAGGCAAAAGTGTAATCCCTCCCAGCAGGTAGGCGATAAGAAAGGACAGAAAGGAGCTCATGACTAGAGCAAGACGCGCTCAGTGAGCATGGAGAGCTCAAAGAGGAAGCAAATGAAGAAAGTAAGCAGCAGCAGCAGCAGCAGAGCAAAGGAAATGTGGTCTGGTAAATTATTGTTGGGAGAGGAGGGTGGAAATATGTGGGGTGGGGGGGGGGACGCGCGCAGACAGGATAGATTGCACGGTGGATGGAGGAAGGTTTCCCGGGTTTCGGAGGGCACGAGAACCCTCAGAGAGGCTGGTGTCAAAGATACGTATTGCACGGGTATGGCATGGTACGAGCACAGAAGCTACAGGAGCACTTGCCACAATGCTGAGGAGGGCAGTGAGATTGACTCTGATCAAGGCAACGGTGCAACAAAAAGCACGAGTAAACGTCTTTCCAAGTTTCTATGCAGTGACCTTGGGTGACCCTGGCAACCTTGACTGGATTGGGTGGGGTACGGTAGGGTAGAGTACCGTACTCGTACAGTCCTCGATTACCGGCAAGGTTACAGTGCAGTACCGGGTACTCTATTGGGGTGCAACTGCGACGCCTGCTGCCTGCAGAAAAGAAGCCCTATGAAGTTACACACCGGTACCGACGGGCTATCGGCGGCAGCGGAGCAGCGGGGGGGGGGGCATCCTGACCAAGCTTTGGTTGGCTGACTGGGGGCCGGGGAGAGCCTTCTTCTGCTCGAGTCACAATTGAAGCCACACCTCATTATGAATCACGCTGGACTCGTCGAGAGCATCTGAATTTCAGCCTCATAAATTTTTCCGGCTGTGACTGGCAAAAAAACTTGTGATTCGGGGGAAATCCCTGAAGCGCCACACCTGCATCAGCCTGACTGGCCAAACACTGGACTCGGGTTAAGTCGCGTGAAGGCGGGAGACGATGGAGGCCGGTGTGTAACTCACGGTCTCGTGCCCTGAGTGATGATCCACGAGAGAGTGCCGGCAATTGACGAACCTGACTCTACCCGAGTGCGTGACGGCGGGGCCACAATGCAGACCATAGCACAGCGTGACAATTTACCAAAATTTCACTGCATAATAATATTGTTATAATGGCAAAACCGTATTGCAGCCCAAATGCATGATACTCGCAGAAGGATTAAGCTCCCTCCATTGTATGATATGATAATAATAATATTATTATTATTATGATATTTGCACGCTATTATGATACTTTTTTCCAATTCAACCCTTTCCTCAGCCAAAACACGTTGCCCTCATCTGTGCCAGTGATGTGTAAGGTAGATTTCCACCCACGTTGAGGGTGAAATCATCGAATCACGGTCAGGCCCACGTTATAAAAGGCTCCCCACATGGGTTCGATCCAGCGGTGCTTATTGCCACATTGAATATTTACAGCGGGGCAAGCAGACGGTCGAGTTGTTAAGCTATATAATAATAATACTAATAATAATAACGATAATACAGCAGGCAAGGACAGACAAGACAGCCAGGGAACCATCGAGTAAATAGATGAAATTAATAAAAAACACTTGCACTCTTTTGCATTTCACACCATCCCAATCGCCGCTTCTCTGCATCCTCTCGTCTGTTTCCACGGGAGATTCACTTCACAGTGCTCGTAGGGTACCGGTATCATACATGGTCTGCCGGCAACGCTGGACTGCCCTACCAGTATTGTGCTGCCGCTGCTGCTATTATACCGGTACGGTATTGTACGTACAGTACAGTACAGTACCGGCATCATACTGCCCTGTCCTGCTCCCTTTTCCTCTCTCTCTCTCCCCCCCCCCTACTATATTTAACCATCATTTCCATCCCTTATCATACAACTCGGCCAGTAGAACATAACCAGTGGTGGTCGTGATCCTATATCCGCCAGTCCTGTGGACGTCGTACCGCTGCAAATCCCTACTGGTTGTTCCTTTTACTGCCTTTTTCTTCCCCTTTTTCAACCTTTTTTTTCTTTTCTTTTTTTCTTTTCCTTTCTTTCATTTTTATATTCTTTTTCCCTATCCCCTAGCAAACGGGGAGCGTCCTTAGGTCTGAGCGAACTCTCTTCCCCCCCCCTCTCTTCGGTAAACCCTTCTGCAGCTTCCCCATCTTTAGCTCCCGACGTCTTGCCATCTCTTTGCCTCGTCCATACACACGCTACCACTCCACACACCCCCCCCATCCATTAACACTCCATCCCTCCACTCAACCCCAAAATCACCCACCCACGATCCTGCGACACTGCGACGTCGCCTTCTCCTAGACACAAACTTCAGATCTACTCACCTTCCTGCAACTTTTGCACCTGCTCATGCAATACACATACACGCACCACCACCTCACAACCTGGTAAGTCACCACGAAACTCCAGCGCCCTCTTTTTCCCCAAAGAACTGTTTTTCCCTACCCTACCCTAACCCGCCACCGCCACCACGCCTCCCCCGGATCGCCAGAGAAATTTCGGATCATCCCTTTTCATCCTGCTTGTGTTTGCTCCTCCCTGTCTTTCCTTCCCCCCCACACACTCCCCTACCCACCTTCCTCCAAACTCTTTTCCCCCCCTTGGTTCCTCCGAAAAGAAGCGACAATAATAAAATAAAAAAAACACCAGCTGCTTGTGGCAGTCCTCTTTCCTCCCTTATATCATACCTCAATCAAACGTCAATATCATACTAGCCCTCGTGTCATACAAATTTCTACATCATATCATCCACTCTCCCTCCGTCAAACCTACATACCCATATATTTACACGCAAAATACTCCTCCCTCACCGACAGATATTATTGCTTCTCTTACCTGAGGGCCATATCTCGTCTTTCTTCCTGTTACCCATTCCCCTCCCGCCCTTAACTCAAGCGAGTTTGTCTAACGCAACAGCTAGATCTGCAGCCCGCAATCCGCAATCCGCAATCCGCAAGCCCGGCCTGAAGACGCACGCGACATCCGAACAAACAACCGAATTCTCAAACATTCCCCTCGGGGTTCCGCTTGAGTAGCTACTAACCTGTCCCTTCTCTCAGTGTTTTGGTTGGCAGGCAAACCCATTCCGTCTCGAATTCTCCTGAGCCACTCGCCTATTCATCGCCCCTTTCGGCCGCACATTCGCGTGCGGTTACATAGCAGCGTATGACCGCCGTGGCTCAACCACCGAATTTTCATTCTGTTCCCGGGTCATGGAATGGGAGTGGACAAAGTAATCTCAATTCGATGACCCACGACGACGTTGCGCGCATCCTTAGCAAGGGCCAGCGTTCATCAAGCGTGTCCTCCGTCTCCTCCTCCTCGACATCCGGCACATCCAACGGCTCAGAGGCTTCAAACGGGAGTTGGGGGAACTCTGTAAACGGGAAAAAGAAGGGGGTTGGTCGCGCTGCTACCAGGGGTACAAACGCCGCCTGGGCTACAAAATCAGATATAATGAGGGTACCTGGGGGTTCAAATCAAACACCGGGAGGCTCGTTGACGGGCTCCAATTCATCCATCAATGGCAACCACCAAGCCATGCCCATCTTACCCTCTCAACATCTCATGTCTGGCCAGACGCAGCAAAATGGTGGCCCACTTCCGCCCTCTTATTTGATGCTTCTTCCTCTGAACGGAACTTTTGATCGCAAATTTATTCCACTCCCCTATTGGCCCGATACGCTGCGTATCGGGCGCCAAACTAATACCAAGACCATACCCACCCAGAACAACGGTTATTTCGACTCAAAGGTGCTTTCCAGGCAACATGCAGAGATCTGGGCGGAGAAATTGAATGGCAGGGTTTGGATCCGCGACATAAAATCGTCCAATGGAACTTTTGTCAACGGACAACGACTATCGCAGGAGAACCGGGACAGCGAGCCTCATGAACTTCGGGCGGAGGATGTTTTGGAGCTGGGCATAGATATTGTCGGCGAGGACAACAAGACAATTATACACCACAAAGTGGCTGCAAGGGTTGAACATGCCGGCCTACAAACTCCGAATGTTGGTAACCTCGACCTCAACTTTGCAGATATCGACCCCATGAATAGCGTCTCCATAATGAACTCTCAAAATAACTCTGTCCCTCTCCAGAATACTAGCATTAGAGGGCGCTCCGGATCCCAAGGATCGCGATCTTCGGTGATGAGCGGAGGACCCGTCAGCCACCGACAACCTCAGATGATGATTGCGCCCGTGACGATGGAAATGGTTGTGAAAAAGCTCAACGTAAGCGAACCCCCCAATACTTGGCGCCCGGCAAGAACCTGACTAACCACCTACCGCGTAGTATGAGCTGCAAGCAGCAAAGCAGCAGTCCCAGGATTTACAAAGGACTTCAGAAGTTTTCGATTCTCTGTTGAGCTCTAGGCCAATTGCTGCACTGGGCCATATCGCCCCCAGTGCGAATCCGGCGCCCACCGAGCCTCTACCGGCTCCTCCGGTCCCTGTGCATACGGGGGCGTCCCAGAGCCAGGCTTCGGCATCCCCACTAATTCCACTTTCCACACATATTCAAGAACATTTGAGGAACCAGCAGACATCTGATAGCAGCAGGAACACGCCAAAGCTTCGGTCGGAAAAGACCGAGATGCCGGAACCGCCGCAGCTGCTGCATGGGCTTGTGGGCGCACTGGAAGAGGCCCGCAGAGAGCTGCAGGCCAAGACTGTCCGGGTTAGAGAGCTTGAAGAGACGCTGAAGCGGGAAAGGAGTGCAAGAGAGGTAGCTGAAGTCCGTGCCGCCCAACTTGAGAACGCCTCAAGAGCTGTCCGGGAAACATCTCGTGAGAGAGGCTTCAAAAAGTTTGACGCCGAAAAGATACGCGCCGATGAAGCTATCGGATTACCGGACGAATTTCTTGAGTTGAGAAACGAAAAGTTGTTGGATGGGCAGCCGGAGGCACCGGACGAGGAAGATAGGGATATCTACGATGATGACACTATGAGCGTCAAGGTTGACCCATCTGCTCAGGCTGCAACTGAGGCGGCCGAGAGGCTGCAACGTCGTGTCGAGCAAATGATGGCGGAGCTGCAGTCGGCCAAGGAGGAGATTGAACGGTACAAGCGGCAAGCTGAAGTCGCGGAGCATGAAGGTGCTAAATCAAAGAGGACTCTCAGCGAGATGGTGGAAAAGATTCGCAGGGACGAACGGGCCAGGAAGCTCCTACATGAGAAAGAGGCTGCAAGTCAGACGGACTCGGTGGCAGTCAAGAACACAGGCATCCAGGTCTCGAGCGGGGATATAGAGGAAGCGAGCGATGGTTTCCACTTGAACGGCACTATTAAACCTACCGGAGGTAAAGTAGCGGCTCTGAACGGCAGCAGAAGTTCTGGGCAGGCGATTAGCAAACGAAGCAAGGAGGGCAACTTGGCAATATCAAAGCGGGATGCAGCTCCCTATGCTAGCATCATTGGGGTAATGCTAATCGGGGTCGGTTTGATGACTGTCTTGAACAGATGGCACAAGGCTGAGAGCTAGAAAATTCTTGTCCATTCCTCTTGGGAGAGTACCGGTATTCTTTGGGGGGGTTTTTTTGTTTTTTCTTGATACATCTAAATAGCTTGTGCATTTAAAAAGGGCTGGGAAGTTGGGGAGGAACTGGGAGACATTCGGGCTCGAGAAGTCAATCTCTTGTTTTTATTTTCTTTTGTTTCCTGATCAACCTACACACCGCCACCTTACGGGCTATATCCACTTTTTTTCTTTTACCGTCTCACTGTATTCGTATCTTTGTCTGCTCACCGCTCTTGACTTTGTCCTTTTCCTTATATGCCGCCACACCTTGTCAACCTTTTTTTCTTCTGTTTTTTCACTACCCTCTGGCCATCGCTGGAGTCATTTGCTTTACTGCGTGTTTTTTTTTGTGCGACGAGCGGCGTTTTCCATACCTCTTCCTCTTTTCTCCTCTTTGCTCCCTTTTCCTCGGGGTTCGGTTTCTTATGGGGATGGGAGGGTTTGTTTGGAGGAGGGATGGACTGGCCTGACTATGTAAAAGTGGCTTCAGGGAGGAGTTTGTCTTGGGGAACGGTGTCATGCATGGGCGATTGGGTTAGAGCATTTGTTGGAATATTTTTTTTCTTCTCTTGTACTTTTTTTATCTTCTACGATAACTCGCTTAGCCGATGGTTTGACTTATCCCTTTTCCATTCTCCCTATTCCAACTTTCAATATTTTTTCTTGTTTCCATTTCTTCCAATTGTTCATGTCCGATATATATATATATTATTATTATGTGGGCGCTTTCCTTATTCTGCTTATTAGGGGGTTCAAGGGGGATGGTTGGTGCGCAAATCTAAAAAGTGAAAGAGTACGAGTACAGACGCGTATATACACCCTAACAATATGTATCTCCCTCACTCGATTGTTTGTTCAACTCACCTCTTTCACTCTTCCACCAGCAGATCTGGCGGGATATCCTCGAGAGATTTCTTCTCAATGGCATCACATCCTAAAGACTCGGCCATTGCCTTAACAAACCTATCCCCAACCTCTTCAACATCAACCCCTACCACACCCTCCCTCACAAAACTAGTAGCCCCCTTCCCCTCTAGCCCACATGCAACAATCCTATCAAACCACCATAGATCGGTAGAAACATTCAATCCAACCCCAAAGCTACTCACAAACCTGCGCATGTGCACGCCCACCGAGCCAATCTTCCTATCTTCCGAAGTCCAAGCACCCGTATCCTCCGTCGTGAAGGCACGAATGCGCCACTGAGCACACGTCGTCACTAGTGCCCGCTCGAGGGTGCGCACATAGCATCTGGGCGTCAAGCCGTGATGTCGAAGATCGGCAATGACGTACGCCGTGAGCTGGCCCGGGCCGTGGAACGTAGTTAGCCCACCGCGGGGCGTGTAGCGCAGTTCTGAGCCCCTGACGCGAAGGTGGGATTCCTGCTCGGGGGTCAAGGGGGTTCGTGATTCCCGTCGGCCGAGGGTGTACACGGGGGGGTGGAATTCGGAGGTTATCACTGTGGGGTCGGGGGGGTTAATGGTGGTGGTGAGGGTTTGCAGTGAGGCAGAGGAAGATGAGGAGGGCGTTGGGGTTGATCGGGATTTGTGCGAGAGGTGGGCGGATACGAGTGATTTTTGGAGGGCCGCGGCCGAGGCGTAAGTGGTTTTTCCGAGATGTAGATGGAGGAGGCGGGTTCGGGACATTGCTAGCCCCGGGAAAAAGGGAGAAGGGGGGTGGATGTTTGTGTTGGAAGGCGGATAGTAAATCTTGTTATGTATGAGTGTGATAGGTGGAGGGAGATTGGCCGTGGGGTGAAGTTACTACGATACACCTTAATCCTTCCTTCCCCCCCAAAGATAACTCGCCCGAGATGGGATGAAGATGGGATGAGATGAGGCAGCATCTCATGTCTCCTCATCATGGGTCTAGCCCCTGAGCCGGGTGCCATGAAGCATTACTGGTATGATATCTAATCTACGGGTACCCGTGGTAAATCCCGCTGTCGAGCCAATCAAGCAAAGTCTCAAACCCAAGACAAAAATCCAAAACTGAGCCTCAGGGTTCGACAACCACTCACATCCATACGCACACACACACACACACACACACTTGATCTCTTCTTCTCCTTCTTCTTCTTACCCTCGGAAACTACCAAGCACTGCTCCATTGACTCACTCGCCCCCCATCCGTTCGCCGTCACTAATCAACCATGGCAGTATAAACATCCCTTCGACCCATTCCACCACCACCACCACTTTGCAACCCAGCTACAGTGCAATACCGTACCAGCAGCCGGCAACAAGTTAACAAATAAACAAATGACCGACCGCAAAACAGCTCCTACGCCCGCCACCACCGGCAAGCATGCCCTCTTCACCCTCTGGGCCCGCAAACACGGCATTGAATTCCCAAAACTAATCCCGGCATACCTACCCCCCGCCGGTCTCGGCATCATCTCCACCGAGGAGATCAAGGGCCCGAATCCGAACGGACAGACCAAAACCGCGAGTCCCGCTGAGGTACTCGCCTTCACCCCCAACGCCCTCCTCCTCACCAGGGAGAACCTCGAGCGCTTCAGTCCCGGCTGCGGGCTCGGGCCGCTTTTGAGGCGCAAGAAGGATGATGGGGGATTGAGCTCGCATGCCGTCTTCGCGGCGGCGATCGCGCGCGAGATGCGCAGGATTACCGAGGGGCATGATGAGAACATGTGGAGGGAATGGATCGATGTGTGGCCGAAGGCGAAGGAGTTTAGAGGGTGTATGCCGCTCATGTGGTCGGCGGAGGAGAGCGATTTGCTGCCGCCGAGTACTAAACGTATGTGTTTCCTCCCCCCTCCCCCCCCAACGGGATTGATGAAGAGTGGCAACTGATGGATCGGGGGCCTGGTAGGATTACTGGATGAGCAACGAGAAAAGTTCAAGAGGGACTTCAAAATGGTAGAGCAGAAGGGATTCGAATTTACCAAACAGGAGTATATGTGGGCTTGGATCATTGGTTTTTGCTCATTTTGTCCTTGTCCATGAAAGATCACTCGACATTCTGACCCTCATGCATTTAGTTAATACTCGTACGCTGTTTTACAAACCGACCCTCCCCGCCTATAGCGAACTCCCCCGGGAGGATTGTATGGCTTTATGCCCTTTTATTGACTATTTCAATCACTCGGATGATGGAGTAAGTCCCTTACCTCCTTTCCCCTCCTCCGGGGGCAAAAACATCAGCTAACCCACCCCAGTGTAAAGTCGAACTAACACCAACCGGCTTCACGGTAACCCCTACCAAACCTAGCTACCCAGCAAACGCCCAACTCTTCGTAACCTACGGCTGTCACAGCAACGACTTTCTCCTCGTGGAATACGGCTTCAACCTCCCCCTAGAGAACAACAAATGGGACGAAGTCTCCATAACACCCAACCTCCTCCCCCTCCTCTCGGAAGAGCACAAGCGCGTCCTATCGCGGGAAGGCTTTTTAGGGAAATACGCCTTCGACAAGGAGGCCTTCTGCTTCAGAACCCAGGCCGCCGTGAGGCTGATGCTCATCGAGCACCCGGAAATAGACGCGAATTGGCGGAAGGTGGAGGTGTGGAAGAACTTTCTTGCGGGGCACGACGATGGCGAGAGGGAGGGGTATGTGGTTGAGGAGAAGCTACTGGGCTTCCTGGACACGTTGGAAGAGGAGGGGAGGCGTGCCCTGCTCGCGGTTGGTAAACTACAGAGACGGAGCATAAAGGACGTGATTGAGATGCGCTGGAAGCAGATACTCAGGATGGCCAACGACGTTAGGACAAACATGGTGGGCGAGAACGGGGAGAGGAGAGGGGGGAGATATGTTAGATGAGGAAGGGAAAGGGGGGGGGTTGAATAATGTATGATGCCCCTGTTGGAGGATATGTATGATAGGGCCTCGGGTTGGGAGCATTCTCTATTTTCACCGCCATTATCACACTCCATCCTATTAGATCATCAGGTCATGGTATTATATAATAATATTCATGATATATAAAAAAACAACGGGATAAACAGACAAACAAATAAACACCACAATTCTACCATAACATGAAATCTTGGTTTATAACATGATACCATCTATCCTATCCGCCCAACAACAGAAAGAAAAGAAAAACCAACGCCCAACAATCGATCAATACATACATATGCACATACAGACATGCAGACATGCAGATATATTTACAGTAGACAAAAAGGAAACTCCCGCCAATTATACAACGGTATAACAGGCATATATATATATGTACCCATTATCAATCCTCCAACCCGACAAACGGGACCTGCGCCGCCACCCTCCCCTGTACAATCTTCCCCTTGCCCTTAATCATATTGACAAGCATATAATTAATCGTACACGCCAGTTCCAGATCGCGCGCGCGATCAAGCACATACCCGTTGATATAATCGATCTCGGTCTGCTTGCCGTTCCGCACATCCTGAAACATGCTGGAGTAATTCCCAGCCGTGAGTCTGGCGACGCGAATGACGAGGTCGTACAGACGCTCGGGGGAGAGTCGGGCGTCGCGGCCGGGGAGAGCGGCGAGTTCGGGGAGAGCGCAGAGGACTTGAGAGACTTCCCAGAGGATCAGACGCATGTTTTGGACAATGTAAAAGTTTTCCAGGAGTTCGCCGTTCTTGCAATCGAAGAGGACGGTGAGCGGGTTTATCACGGCATTTATGGCGAGTTTCTCGAGTTGCGCAGAAAGGAGTTCGGCGATGGAGAGATGGGTGGCTTCGAGGAGTTTTGCGGAGAGGAGGGTGGAGAGCAGGTATTCGGAGGATGGCGGCAGGGTGTCCAGCGGCGGGGGTTTGTCCGGGTGTTCAGAGGGGGGTGGGGGGGAAGAGATGAACCAAGGTCTTGCGATCCCCCCCCTTTTTGGGTCCGGGGTTTCTGGGTGGTCGCGCCGGACGTAGCCTAGGGATATTGTGCCCATGCCTTTCTGTATCACGACGAACGGGCCTTCTGGGTATATCCCGTGCGTAGTTATCCCGAGTACGAAATTCGGCCGTGAGGCAGGGTCCGGGAATATTTCTGCCTTGATCTCCTCCAGCACCCCCATCCCGTTTTGCAGTATCAATATTGTAGAGTCCCTGGTCAACCTTTCACTAATCGGTCGTAGAGCAGCAATTGTCTGGTGCGCCTTCGTGGTAATGATTAAGCTTGCGATCCTCCTCTGCGGCGGCGGTGGTGTCGCTCCGGTATTTAGGTCGACTAGAGCCTCGAGAGGTGTGTTCGCCGCGACAACGGCATTTGGCGGCGGCGTGAGCTCGACATCGTAGCCGTACGATATACTGACTTCTTTTAGCGGCCTGTGCAATTCGATCCTGCTGCCGCTATTCTGAAAGTCCTCGAGCCTGGAAAACTTGTGGAAGAGAAGCGTTACCGGCGGAGGATTCGGCAGTGTGCGCAGCGAGTGAGCAACGAGGTTTCCCACATTCCCGCTGCCGAGAATGTGGATTCTTCGGGGGGGTGCCGGGGGGGCGGTGGTGGTAGTGGTAGTAGTGATGGTGGTAGCGGTTGTATTGTGTAGGGAGGGAGGGGAGATGTTTCTCGAATCCTGTGGGCCGGCCCACCACTCAGCTTTTGTAGACATTCCCCTGGCTCGGGCAGAAGTGCGAATGAGAGAGTTCAGTCTGACTTTCGCAATCGCGGCGAGGATCGTAGCCGGGCCAGGAGTTCGTGGGAGCAAAAAGAGGAGCACTTGGCTGCGGAATTGGCCATGGAGAACACGATTAATGTATTCTCCATGTATCATTAAGGCTGCTGGTTGGTAACTGTGTTGGGTGGGCGAGTGGGGCCTTACCGCTGCCTCAACTTCGTGCCCAGGGATGGAGTGAAGCGATTCGATAGCGGAGGTGAGAAGAAAAAAATCAAATCTGATAATTAAGAGTTACGCGTGACATCCCGAGTAACGGACTCATGTGACTTGGTTTGAGCCTCATACTTGGCGTCAGATCGCTGGCTTTAGTTCCAGTCAGTCTGCGTTTGACTTCACTTCTCTTCCCAGCCAACCTTCTCAGTCTGCTTGCTTGCCATCGCACTTAACTCCACCACCAAAACAAAGACAACCCCTCCATTCCTCGCTAGTCATGGACTCCTCAGCGGCGCTGGAGCTCCTGGATATTCTGGACGAGCAAATAGATGACCTCAAGCCCGCAATCGAGCCTCTCCTCAAAGACACTATTTCCGGGGCCGCTATGCAGCTCCCAGTCGTCGATAAAGCAAAACTCTACGTTCTCACATCTTATGTTTTGGAATCTCTTCTATTCTGTAATTTCTCCCAAACACCCTACTTAACAATCGCGCAATGTTAACCTTCTCAAGCCTACCTAAAACTAAACAACATCGATCTCAAGTCCCACGCAATCATGTCTGAGCTCGCCCGGGTTCGCAGCTACATAGCGAAGATCAAGGAAGCCCAGCCAAATATGCACAGGCGCGAAATGACCATCAACAAGGAAGCCGTGGAGAGAATCGTCAATGCTGGGCTAGCTGGGAATGATAAGTGGGACGCTGAGAAGGCTGAGATGAAAGCTACGGAGCGCGCAGCGGCATTGGCAAAGTTTAATGCGCTGAGCGAGAAGACTGAGAGGGAGACGGTAACACTGTCCAAAAAGCAAAGGCAAAGGCAAAGGAGGGCGAAGAGGAATCAAGAGACTGCGGCGGCGGCTCAGAGAGAGCTAGATTACGATGAGTCCGGAGAAGTTGTTGCGATCGACAGTGGCGATCAGGTGGTAGAGGATGCCGGGAAGGGGGAAGGAGAGGCAAAAGCTGGTGATAAGGCAAAAGTTGGAGCTGAAGGAGTGGAGGCTGAAGCCGAGGACGGAGAGGTCGTGGAGGAGAAACGGGGCGGCTCTTCCAAGAGGACCAAACAATCGAAGAACCGTTCAAAAAAGCGTCGAAAGATGGCTGCGGGGAGAGAATGATCTCTCCCATCGAGAATTTCACGATCTAATAGAACAGTAAAATGGCCATACCCGCGATACCCCAGCACGGATGTCCTTATTCAACTTTGCTGTTTTTCTTTGCTGTACCGTAGAAGGCAGTTTTCCACTGGCACACTCTCTCGCTGTCTATGATGTTTCATGTTCTGTGCGATAGATAACACTTTAGAGCCTGTCTTTCTTTATCGTAATACTATATATGTACCAAGAAGTTTTCATTTTTCCCCTTCCTACCTCAACAGATCTCCGAATATGCACCAAACACACTTTCCAGCATGCCGGTATCATAAATTCAGGCCTGCAGGTTCTGTCCCGACAACCCGATCACATGACCCTGGGGGCTAGATTTTTTTTATTACGCCTTGGCACGCAGCATTTTCCAACGCTTCTCTCATCTTCTCCCGCAAACTCCGCCATCTCGCCATCTCTCTCGTCCATTGCTCCCTTAAAACCTCCATTCAAGCACGCAAACCACCCACAGACACTCTCTCCAATCTCACAACCACAACAGAATCAAGGTCTAAAGAAAAACCTGGTCCAAAATGGCACGCAGTCGCGGTCCTGCTCGTTCTGCCCGTCCTGCTCAAGCCCCCGCCCGTCGTGCTGCCCCTCCGGTCCAACAGCAAACCCGCTCAGCCTCCACCGCCTCTGTCCCCGCTCGCACCGCCGCTCCCCCGGTGCCAGCAACCACACAAGCCCACCCTCCAGCAACCGCTGCACAGGGTCAATCCCCAGGCTTGTTCGGTCAGGTGATCATCAGTCCATCCCTCCATCCACCCAACAGATAGGTTGTACAAGTACTGGGGGGTACATTTACTGATAAATTGTTGGTTGAGTAGATGGCTTCCACTGCGGCAGGTGTTGCCGTCGGAAGCACCGTCGGACACATGGTTGGAGCCGGGATCTCTGGATTGGTGGGCTTCCCATCACCTTTACCGCTACCGTAACCCAGGCGGACCTGCATGCTTGGTTGATGGAGTGATTAACTGACAGTTGATTTTTGGATTTTGTTAGTTCGGTGGATCGAGTGCCCCTGAACAACCCGCTGCTGCTGAGCCTGTCAAGTCTGAGTCTGCTTCCTCTGGTAGCTGGGCTTCCGCTCCCTCTTGTGAAACGGATGTAAAGAGCCTCACCAAGTGCCTTGATGAGCACCAGGGCAATATGCAGATTTGCTCTTGGTATTTGGATCAATTGGTAACTCCTCCCCCTTCCCACTCCACGCCCTTCGCCTGGCTTTGGGCCTAACCCGGACTTATATCCAACAAAATTTTCTTGAGGGTGGCAACTGATTATATGCGTAAAAATACAGAAAGCATGCCAGAACATGGCCAAGAACTATTAAGTTCAGCTGCACTTTCTTTTTCTTGATCAATTCCTTTTTTCCTTTTTTTTTGTAAAGAAAGCTTTCCCAGATAGCTGTCTATTATAGTCGATACGGACGTCATTGCCACTCGCCCAATCTGTATTGGTAAACCTTTGCAGCTAGAATTGTAACAAAAGTATCTTCACTCACGGATCGGGATGCACATCGGTCAGGAATTTATGATTTTTTCACCATGGTAGCTAGATGTCAACTGGTAAATAAGCAAATGTCTCTCCAATCATTCAACTCCTCCCCCCCCTTCTAGGTCCCCCCGCCTCTACCGTAATCTACCGTACCGAACATCCATCGCGCTAGTCTCCCAACTAACATCACCAATTCCCTTTCTTTTCCTTCTCAGGCTTCAGCTCTTTCGGGATGATGGGACGGTGTTAAATCTTCCCAGCGCACGAGATTTGCGCAATCCCCGCCTCGTTTTTATTTATTTTTAACCGGGGAATTGCATCGAGATCATACCCCTCACTAAAGCTTATGAAATATTTCTAGGATCGCAACCAGACCCCCCTC
>Ga0307509_10003713_pt1 | contig 22845 bp, 25 predicted proteins | sample 10_EM_MG_FD_202245 | JGI IMG/M metagenome (GOLD analysis project Ga0307509, IMG submission 202245) | Populus trichocarpa ectomycorrhiza microbial communities from riparian zone in the Pacific Northwest, United States - 10_EM | ecosystem: Host-associated > Plants > Roots > Unclassified | place... | reverse complement strand
TAGATGTATCGTTAGTGTTGTTCACAGTATGAGTAATGGCCGGAGAGAAGGATCTTACAAAGTGAAGTAAGTTAAGTTAAGTGAAGGAGAGTAATTTGTGTTGTAACAATTAAGCAATTAAGAAATAGTTTGAGAAAAGAAGGGAAAGAGAAGAAAAGAAAAGAAAAGAAAAGATCGACTTCATGGGTCATTGATGGAACTCGAGCTGGGGAGCTTAGTGATAGTAAGTAAAAAAAGATTTACTCTCCGGGTTGCCACCAAATTTGCCACGCGCGACATTACCCTGTCCGCGACGTTGTTCTTGAAGGGGGGTTCACGGAAAATAGATATCCCGGCGCAGCTCCTTCCCCGCCAAGCATCCGATATGTCCGTGCGCAAAAGCTTAACTCAACCCACAATTGATTGTGCGGCGTGCCTGAATCCCAAACCTCATGGCGGAAAAGGTGCAGGATCGAGCCCCAATAAAGCAAGGATGGCCCGGCTACAAAGTCCTGCTGCACGACAAAAGATTAGTGTCTCCAACCACGGCGATGAAGCTGATCCCCATCTTGGCAAAAATTCCGTCCTAGTGGAGCCCAATAATTCCGAAGGAGACCAGCCGTATCATTCCTCTAGTAACATCGGAGGGGATGCCTATTTAGTACCTTGCTCTAACGACTAATCAACGTTGGATAATTCTAGGAAGAATATGTTCTTGCGACGGGCAGCATGAAATAGTGCGAAATATGTCAAGTCAGCGAGGCGGAGGCTCGAGCAGAGAATATTAGGAATTGTGAATTGGGTTCTCACAGTGACTGCCCCGACAAAATCCCCCCAAGTTGGTGTAAACAGATAGCCCTGGATTTATTCCAACGAAATAGCTCCAATCCCGGCAAGAGGGTGGTCAAGTGCGCCAACTCCAAAAAGAGGGAAAGGAGCAATAGCATACCTTCCACAAAATCAGTTCTCGCACAGGCTATGCTGCCGGAAGTTTCTCCCACCGAACCAGATGCCACCGATGATGCGGGAAAGCAAGTCGGCGAGAGTCTCGCAGAGAATTTGCAGATGGCGATATGTGGCGACTGGATGGCTAGGATGGATCAAGACGCGTTTCCCGCACCAAGAGGATCATCCCAGGCCCCGCCCGTTTCCACACTGCCTGTGTTCTCAGGATAATTCATTCCAATACCGGCTATTAAAACCCAATTCAACGAGGGGCGGTTCCCCTGTTTTATTTCATTCCTTTACACTTACTTGTAAGAGGCCTCCCAAGTGTAATTTCTTCGATTGCGGAGATATGACACTAGCTGACCCACTCCTGGTTTTTTTTTTTCCTGGAGCCCAGACTTCAAAAAAGATTTTGAAAATCAAAAGACATTGAAGCTGAGCTGAATACCGGCAAGATATGCTAATAAAATTTTACTTCATGCTGTGCCACTTCCATGTTTTATTTGCTTTCTTTCACACTTATCTTAATAGGCGAGTATCACTCACTACTATGATAAGTTCAGCCTAAACAGCCCTGAGCTCTATATTCACAGCAGATCACTCGGTACTCGCAGAAGGAGAAAGCGCTCACGCAAGCATTCACAAGTTATCACTCATGACAACAGACAATAAGATTATAACTACGACTTCTAAGTGCACGTAAGAGGGATTGACGCAGTACTCCCCCCACTTCAGCCCAGCCAAGTGAGCCAACAATACGTACATCTCCTCAAGCCCTCTAAAATCCATCTCATCCCTCCCTGCCCCTTGTTCCTCCCAACTGACGGCTTTGGAATTCCACTACTACTCCTTGCCCACTACCCCCCTATTCTCTCCCTCAAATAACGATACTCTCCAACAGCAGCAATGTCCCTGAACCGATCCCTCGCACGAAACGTGACCTTTTATGATGCTCATAAGCCTAACGAGGTTCTTGGAGGATTTGTCCAGAATGGCTCGGTCACAGAGACCAACTTTCTCGACTTCCTCGAGATCTTACTCGTCTTTCCAGATGTTCCAAATGATCTCCATGATCCCGATCCCGAGGGTCCCAGTCTCATACCTGTCAAAGAGAGAACGTCCAAGCATATCGTATCCAGAACCGATGTGACTTTACCATTGGGTGTTTATGATATTGATTGCAACTGTTTGTGATTTATTCCCTATACCTTCCCAGTCCCTAGTTAATTTTCCCAGGACCCATTCATATTAGCAACGAGCCATGGCTACACGGGGGGATTTCTCATGCAAACTCTGGAAGAGATATTAGTTTCTGCGCTAATATCCGGAATCGCGATCGCAAATGCGTAATTTCTGGAATTCCACTTCCGGAAATCTTCATCCAGGCAAATAACTGCACGACGTTCGAGGCTGCACATATATTTCCTCTTCGGCTTGAGCTTCATTGGCTTCGGGATGAATGCGAAAGATGGATTTCTGACGTGACTGTTACCGTTGGGTCAAAGATCAATTCCATCCAAAATGGGTTTCTACTCCGAAAGGATGTGCATGCCCTATTCGATCGATTTCTCATATCCATTAACCCAGATGATGGCTATAAGATTGTTGTTTTCGACCCCGATATTTATGGGCATGATGGAAGAGTTCTAGATCCCGTTTGCCGAAACCCAGCCAACCCTGACCATGTCGCCGATGGGGTTCTGAGATGGCATTACCGGCAATCAGTCCTTGCTAATGTAAGAGGAGGAACCGACCCTCATGCACCACCTCCTATCGAGACCTCAGATGATATGTTACACCCACCTTGGAATCTAATAATCCTTGCAAAGGAATCATCACCTCCTCGCTCCTTCCATACCCCGTAAGCCTCCTATAAAGACTCCCAAAGTTAGGAAGCCACAACCATCCAGGCTAATTAATACAAAGAGCATTCCCTTAGCGCTATCCCTATTTCTTTATTCATTTCCATTATTCCTACCCCCGGTTATGCGCGGCCTTGTTTGTTCCCACAGGTTGGTCGGTGAAGCAAGAGGATTTGTTCACACACCTCACATTTTGCTATGGGCTAGTCGGGGGAGCTGGGGAATTTCTGTTCGATATCGTCACTTTGACTGTTAACTAGAGAAGAATGATAATTGATAGCCCGGCTATCTTCGGAGAGCGCTGCTGTATTCAGTTGGTAAGGAAATGTAAAGGATACTTCCTCCTTTCTTTATTATTGATTCACACTCTTCACCATAAAAAAAGGATAGACCCTAGATGTCAACATGAGAACAAATTATATTATGATAGTTTGGAAATTGTTAGAGCCCAGTACAATAGTGCGGGTATCACAACCTACCCCTAGGGTGGAACACTAGTCCTAATACAGTAAGTCGCCTCACTACTTAGGCAATATATTTCATATTACTTAGCCAAAGCCCTTTTCTCCGTACAACTGCTGACACCCCAAATCTATAGCAAGAACCACTTACCTTGAATCAAATTTGCTTTGTAAATATTTCCTTTCAATAATTTACTAGAGCTATACACTAGAAATAAGTAAAATAATAGCATGAAAGAAACCAGAAGCGAAACAGAAAACAGATTGCACAGAAGACAAGCGGGCCCGCAACCAATGACTAAGCTTCGGTAAACCACCCAACAAAGCGCCACCGGGAAACTTTACACTTGTGCCAAGGTCGCAAGATCACACCCCAGCATCGCCCCAACCCCTGCAACGTTTTATCTCACCCACCCCTCCACCACACCTATTCTAATAGGTATCATACCCGACAATCGAGATTTTTTTCAATTCTCCGCTTTATCAGTTCTCAAGGTCCATCCCCGATTATATTTACCTCCATTACCAATACGAACAATGTCTATAAACCGCGCTCTCCCACGGAACGTTTCATTTTATGATGCTGCCCATCCTGAGGTAGCCCTTGGGGGGTTTGTCCAAAACGGATCCATTACTGAGGCCAACTTTCTCGAATTTCTTTCAATTATACTCGTCCTTAAACCTGGTCCACTTGATGTTAAAGCACGGAAGTCCAACCATATAGTTTCCAGAACCCAAGTTTCCTTGCAAATTGGAATATACGACGTTTATTCCGATTGTATTTACTCTCTTTCCCCCATTAACCTTATAGCCCAATTGCTAATTTTTTTTCCAGCACCTATTCAAGTCAGCAACGAGCCTTGGATACCCCGCTTAATATCTTATCCAACCTCTGGCAGACACAATAGTTTCCAGAATACTATCCGTAATCGCGATCGGAAATGCGTCATTTCCGGGACCATAGTTCCTGAAATATTTATCCAGGCAAATAACTGGACAACCTTCGAGGCAGCACATATCATCCCCCCCGAACAGTCAAGTCTTTCCATTCAGCATGAGCATCCACAATCGATCAAGGACAATGACTCAACAGAATCCCCCCAGTCCACAATCAACTCCCCTACAAATGGGTTACTTCTCCGCTCCGACCTCCAGCAAATGTTTTATGGGTACCTCATCTCTCTTAACCCAGATGATGGCTACAAGGTAGTTGTCTTCGATATCGATCTCTATGGATATGATGGTAAAGTTCTCGATCCCATCTGCCGAAACCCGGCCGACCCTGACCATGTTTCCGACGACTTTCTCAGATGGCATTTCCGCCAAGCAGTCCTTGCTAATGTAAGAGGAGCCGGGGAACCCATTTTCGAGCACGACTTTCCACCTGGAAGCGATATGCTCAATGAAATTATTTCCGGTCCATACGCAAATGAGAGATTCCAGTTGGAAATGGCAGCTAGGTTCCAAGAAGTTGCCTAAGGAAAAGTCTTTCTTTCCTCGAGAGGTTTTCGAGCCGGGAATTTTAATGGGATCAAGGGTTGCGCAAAGCCTACAGAATTCATATTGTGCAGGAGGCAGGCTCGTTCGATCGGAGTTTTGTTGCTTTATCTTTTTTTTAGAGTTCTGAATCTTCCTTTGTTTGGCTGGCTGTTTTCTGAGGAAGTTCTTTCGTTGCAAGCTTACCTGTATGGGACAATTAGATAGCGGCGGTGATTGCTGCATGGGCTTGCTTGTAAGAGAAGCAAAGGGATTTTTCATAGTTTAGCTGCTTTGGAGGGGTATGACTGTACTGTAAGATCTTGGTAGCAAAAGAAACCAACCCTGTACCACTGCTCCGCACTTTTTCCCATATAAAATATCGTTATGAGATTGATGCATAGAGGAAATAATACTACAACCAGCTCTTAATCCCCAAAACCCACGACGAAAAACCTCCACCATATGCCTAACTGAGAACTCTGCGAGCTCCTGCTCGCGCTTACTCGTGCATTCCTTGTTCCCCCCAACCCCACCTTCCCCCTCATGCCCGAACTTGCGCTTCCAGCAGCACAAGCTCACCACCGCTCACTCTCCCGGAGCCCTTCAACCCCTCTCGTCAACCCATCAATTCCCCCCCCAGCGCAAAATACTGCATCCTGATCCTCTTGACATACCCGCACGCCTTCTCTTCATACGTGCCCACCAACGCGAGTAACTCCTTACTCTCGCTGTATTGTAGCCCACAAGTACGCGTCCACAAGGTAGTCTGAGAGCGCTCGATCGCGGCGAATCCCCGGACTATATGGACGTGTAGACTGGCGCATGCTGGCAGGAGAGCGTCTTTAGGGAGAGCAGGATTGTGCTAGTCTTGCAGGTGAGGGCTGAAAAAGTGTTGCTCATGTGCGCGTTAGTATTGGATGAGAGGTGTTGCGTCTGTGAAGGCGGAGGTGGTGGTGGCTTCTTTTTCTTTTCAGGAGATATTTATAGAACGAGGGAGGTGGCGGGAGGTGGTGGTTGAGGTGCTGAAGGGTTTGCCTACTCATAATCTCCTGCGATCTGCAAAATCAAATTGAACACAGGGGTACAGGCAATGTTGTCCATCTGGACCTTTCCAATTAGCAAACCCCAAGATGTCTTTTTCCCTTCTTCAGTCGTGAACGCGCATCCTCCATAGTCGCCCGGACAGTGAACTATCTGTAAACCCAACCCCGAGAGAAGCGGCCAGCCCTTTAATCCGCCGGCTAGTTAATGCTAGCAGATTTAAAGAGCCAGCACATTTTCTCTTTATACATTCTATTCCCGGGGTAATCTGCAATAACCTGTTAGCTGCCATTATAATGATAGCTGGAATCCAGATATTTTCATACAGGGAGTCATCTATCTGCTACCGGGAGTCATCTATCTGCTACCGGGAGTCAACTTCCTGTAAGCCCAACCCCTAGAGAAGCGGCCAGCCGTTTAATCCGCCAGCTAGATAATGCCGGCAGATTTAAATGGCAAGCTCATTTTTCTTTATAGACTATTCTGCCCGTAATCTGCAATAACTGGTTAGCTTTTTTTTTATAATTTGGAATCCGGAGATTTTCATACTTGGAATCACCTTGCTGCTAACGGCAGTCAACTGTGGGTAAACTCAACCCCTAGAGAAGCAGCCAGCCCTTTAATCCGCCAGCTAGATAATGCCGGCAGATTTAAAGGGCCAGCTCATTTCTCTTCATACACTATTCCTGGTTTCTTCTGCAATAACAGGTTAGCTTTTAGTATATTGCAATTTGTAATCCACAGAGTTTTATACCATTCAATACCCTCCACAACATCCTTCCAATATTAACTGTGCCAAGCTAACAACAGTCCCCATGTCCGATAGCGCCTATAACTCATTCACGGTGATAACACGATTGCCGATGAAGAACCTTGATAATGTAAGCGAGACCTCGCTTAGGTCATATCCCGTAGTTTGACCGAGCGGTGTAACTCTGGGGTCGCTGAGCCCACTATCCATGGTGGGACTGGTCGGTTTCACTTCACGGAAGCTTTCACTCTTTTTATCCGTACTAAGTGTGTAATCCCTATCTTGCTCACATTTAGTTAGTCTCTTCCTACTACCATTTCCTATCGAGCGTTAGTTGAACTACGTTTTGCAAGAACTTCCGTTCCAACCAGTATGAAATGATTGTTTATGCCAAAGTAAATTAGAATATGTATGTGAAACGAGTGCTATCTCACATTCTCCATCTCTCCGCCTGATTGGCTACAACAACCCATGACTTGGCCTCCCTAGGCCCACTCGTAATCTTCTGCCATCTGCAAAATCAAATGGAACGGAGTTGCAAAGGCAATATTGTCCATCAGGATTTTTCCAATTAGCAAACCAGAAGCTTTCTTTTCCCTTTTTTTTTTCCCTTCTTCTTGCCATTCTTCAGTAGTAAACACACATCCTCCAGAGTCACCCCTACTTGCAAATGTTTCCCCAGGGGGCCCAATGATCGCAATTTCATGGGTGGCTGCCCCCTTATCCCAATGTTGTAACATCACACAATTAACCTCTCCACGGGTTGCTGCAGTTGTACGGCCGATCTTTTCCACCTTTACTCCTGGATAGAGGTGTCCGATTCCCGAAATACGTTCACCCTCGTAGATGTTTTCCCCATATCTGTATGATTTTCAACAAATTAGGCATATTCAGAATAAGCGCTATATAAATTAACCAGAAAGACAATACCTATCCGGATTACAGGTAAAGATAGCAAAATCCATCCTGGTGAGCCAGGATACGCTCGCAGAGAAGGAGGGCAAACGACACCTTTGTAGAATTTGATCATAGTTATGCAATAGATCGCTATGGCTTCCGAAGTGAGCTTTGACCATCATTCCCACGTTTGCTCCACTAACAACTCCAGTATGTAGTTGAAAGTTATTGTTAGGATTAAGAAAGCGAACCCCAGAAGAACAATTGTTGATTTGATGGTTGTGTAACAGACCATCGACTTCGGTATCCTTGGTAGGGTTGACATGGTATCTTTCACCCAACGGACCAAACCTCGTATATCCAACCAAGTGCTGCAACCTTGCCGTGACCTCAAGCGTTGAGGGGGAACATATAGGCATTCCTATAAGTCCACCTGGAACACAATGGGCTGCTGTAATTCCAAAGAAAGACCCCGGAGCTGATGGTCTTTTTAGGAACCCGCCAAAACTTCCTGCTCCATCTGTACTTCCTGCTCTCTTATTAGAAAAACAACTCATCAAATAAAAAATCCATATTTGCAAGGGTTACTCTACTTTCGATCCCTACCGAACATTGTTTCAAAGTTAACTGTGCCAAGTCAATGACAGTCTCCATTGCCCATGGAGACTCTAAATCATTCATAGCCATCACGCGATCATTCCTCATCAATACTGGAAGGTTATGAGGCGTTGCCGGTATGACTATCTCCCTGTTATCATACTCGGGAATTCCGAAGATGAAGGTTGGCACGATCGGTCCTCCATACTTATTGACACCAACGAGGATGCCATAGGCATCCTGCTTGTTGATGAGACGAAGAACGTTGGTGATGAACGCCGAGACCTCACTTAGGTCACATCCAGTGGTTTGACCGAGCGGTGTAACTCTGGGGCCGCTGAGCCCACTATCCATTGTGGGACTGGTCGGTTTCACTTCACGGAAGCTTTCACTCTTTTTACCCGTACTAAGTGCGTAATCCCTATTTTGCTCACAGTTAGTTAGTCCCTTCCTAATACAATTTGCATGACATTATGAGATTTTGATATTCTATAGACCCGACAGATACCATAAGGTCTTGATGACCTGCGGTACAACACCGGGCTCCATAACCGTGATAGGGGAGGGGGGGGGAGCAGTATTTCTGATCCAAAACAAATGAGTGAGCAGGCTGGAATTAATATCAAATGAGGGTGTTAGATAGTTGCCTGAAATCAACCTACAATGAGTGTGAAAAAGCAGAGATGTTTGTTGCAGGAAAAAAATAAAACAGATTCTCCAATTCTAAACGAAGGTGGGAGTGGGAGTGGAGGAGGAGGTTATGCGACGGTATCTACGATAGCAATTAAATCCAAACTACTGCGGGAGCTGTGGCTCTTGGCATTTGTGACTGTTCTAGCCCGCAACTGTGTTGCTATGGCAACTTTGTATATGTACGGTAGTGAATACTCCTATGTGCTAGGAAGAACCAGGTTGTCATAGAGGCATAATTCATGAGAGCTGAGACTCCGGGAATGGGAGCGACGCCCAGTGCAGCTCCAGGTTTAGATGTCATCTGCGAGATCCGGTCAGCCGCCACCGCTAACGACCACCAAAAATTGCCGGGAATGCCGCAAATAACCTCACCTCTGCTCTATTCCCTTCTTCTTTTTTTTTTTTTATGATAGCACCGGGTGGGGATGGCCGGACAACTTGGAGAACTGGTAGTTCTCCTTGTGGATGGATGGATCGGGAGGGAACTCATGAGAATCGGGGGGGAACTCATGAGAAGCCATTTGAATATAGGAAATCAATCTATCAAAGTATTTCCGGAGTGCCTCCTACATTAACGTTAGCAAGAAAAGAACTGGATCACTTGCAGGGATCCTTCCCAATTTGAAGATCAACTCTTATTGGCCAATAGAGCTATTAAAGCGGTCGCACCCACAACAAGATCGCACCAACAGCGAGAACCTGAAGTAATCCTCTGCCAAGACATATGAGGTACGTTTGCTTACTCATACAAATCTCGTTGTCGGTGCAATCTTGTAGTGGGTGCGACCGCTTTACTTAATAATGCTTTCCGCTCAGGAGAATTTGCCCGGGTTCAATGATCAATGGTTCGGCTACTATCAAGGTATGTTGGTGCCTGATATATGGGACAGCGAAATATTGCCTTAGCTAGCGGACTTCCTAAAATGGTGATAATAAAGAGGGAAGGTGTACCCACATTGACGTAAAATATGTGCGGCCTAGTCAAGTAAAAGTCCACTTCCTCCACCCCAATACTCCCGCTACCGCACGTAGTGGTGGCCTTTAATGTTTGTTTTGCCGGAACCGATAAACACTAGTGCCAGGTACAATTTGTCCTCGTTACTGGTCACTGAGAAGATTGCCAAAATGAATTCCTCACGAGTGGAGAGGATCAAGTAGGGAGGCGAAGGGATTGGGATTGTTTCACACTACACTATCACTGCAGTCTACTGATTTTAGTCGATGCAGACGTCAGGCTCTGCGAGCCCACTATGACTTCAAGGCGCAATAAAACATCAAGATACTTGAAGGAAAATTAAGATTTTTGATTGTAATTTGAGTCCGAGTTGTGCAACATTAATTCACAACCCTTGAGCAGAAAGAACAAACCAACCACAAGCAAGCACAAGGTGTACCATTCATCACACCCCACCGAAATAGCAAAACCAATGCCATCGCAGATTTCAAAAAGGAAAAAAAAGGCCTGCCAAGAAGCCTAAGCCCACCCATCCAGAGCTTAGCAAACAAAACCGCCAGTTATCCTTGCTCAAGCTTATGCCCACTCGTAATCGCCAGCTGTCTGCAAAATTGAACGTAAGGGAGTCGCAAAGCCAATGTTGCTCTGTAGGACCTTTCCAATCATCAATCCCGAGGCTTTGTATTCTCCGTTCTCTTGCGTCAACACACAGCCTCCCGAATCTCCTCTGTTGGCAAAGCCCTCACCAATACCCCCAATAATCGCGATTTCAAAGGTAGGCGCTCCATTCTGCCAATATTGCAACATAATGCTATTAACAACACCACTTGTTGCCCCAGTTGAGCGGCCAATTTTTTCTATATTAGCCCCTGGGTACAAATCCCCAACATGCGAAATACGGTGGTGTTGGTAAAAGTTTTCCCCATAACTGCATGATTTTTGATAAAATTAGTAATATTCAAAATAAAAATTTGATAATGTAACTAAAGGAAACACACCGATGTTCATTACAGGTAAAGATAGAAAAATCAACCCTAGTCCTCCAGTAGACACTTGCAGAAAAAAAAGGAAGACCGGTGCTCCTGAGGACTTGATCATATCTATGCAAAAGTCCACTGTCATTTCTGAAGTTGGAAGTAACAATGACTCCAAGGTTGTCTCCACTCAAAAGCCCCATTTGTTGTTGAAAATTGTTAGCCGGATCAAGGAATTCCACACCATCAGGATATTCATGGAATCGAAATTGTTGTAATAGCTGATGAACTTCAGCATCTTTTTGCTGAATGACATGCAAGCGCTCCTGTGGCGTAGCAAGTGTTGTGTATCGAACCAATCTTTTGAGCCTAGCGGTAACCTCCACGGTGGAGGGGGAGCAGACTGGCATTCCAACAAGGCAACCTGGCAGACAATGCGCTGCAGTGAGTCCGAAAAATGTTTCAGGAACCGAAGTTCGCTTCAAAAACCCCCCAAAACTGCCTGCACCGGCAATGCTTCCTGCTTTAATTAGAATATTATCCAAGTAACGGAACAGATCGGAAGTCATATATACTTTCAAGACCCAGTGAACACTTTGCAAGTGTCAATTCCCCCAACGACAGAACTTCATCCATTGCCCACGCGGTGTCTAATTCGTTCATCGAAAGAACACGATCATCCCGGATCCAGACAGGCATGTTGTTGGGCGATGGTGGGAGAACAACCTGCTGCTCTTCATATCCAGGTATCCCAAAGATAAAAGTCGGAACCAAGGGTCCTCCATGCTGATGGACACCAGCAAGGATGCCATATGCATCCTGCTTGTCTACAAGCTGGAGGACCCTTGTAATATATGCTGAAATCGTTTCAACATCGAATCCCGCTGTAGATGCAAGAGCCGTAATTGCGGGGCCACCCAAACCACTTTCCATTGTTGTCTCCCTTGCTTTTACTTCTCCGAAAGTTTCCTTGGTTTTATTCTAACTGCGTGCGTAGTCCCTATTTTGCTCCATTTTAATTAGTACCTGTCGTCATTCAATTTACAGCCAATTAGGGGAAGTGGATATGCAATGGACCCAACACGTACCAGAGGCTCTTCAAAACCTGCGGTACGACTCCTGGATCCATTACACTGGGGGGGGGGTGTAGGCAGCGGTATTGTCTAATTCAAAACAAAGTGAGTGAGCTGAAATTAATATCAAATCAGAATGTGAAATAATTGCCTAAATTTACCTACTATGACTGTCAAACAAAGCCGAAAGGTTTATTAGAAGAAAAAAACGAAAGAGTGGCTGATTCCAAACAGAGGGAAGGGGGGGAGTGTGCGAGTTGATCAGATGGTATATGATGCCAATTGAATTCAGACTACCCCATCTGTGGCTCTTGGCATTTGTGACCGTTCTACCCACTTTGAGCCAGCAACTATGTTGCTGTGACAACTATGTATACATAGTGAATAGTGAAGGTTCTTAAACGGAAAGTCTGCCCTTCCTTCCTATCGCAAACGAGACTGAAAATAAACTTCCTTGGCCGCAGCACCTTCTCGTTTATGTGATAGGAAGAACCACCCTTGAGGTTACATTTGCAAGAAGAGAAATCGGATGTAAAGATGCCTGTGCCAGGCTTTCAAGTTCCGGAGTAAGGTTGCTTGATACGTCCTTCCCCACTAACTCCCACAAGTGCAGTGTACTCGATTGAGTTCTGTTCCGTATCTCAGTTTCCAGAGTGCCTTAGTGCTTTGATTTAATATGGCCATCGGTGATAGGCTCTTGATCCTTGCTTATCAGAATTGGGGTGCACATGCTCTCATCTATGGAATGGATATCGCTCCCAGCCCCTTCTTATGTGTCGTCCCCCATGACCTCTATCTCAAAGCCAGCCATGATACCGTTCAGGCCGTGTTCTCATTTGGAATTAATTTCGTATGGAAAAGAAGTGTCATCCTTGCTCTACCCAAACAAACAGAAGATATCTATCTACCTCAATGCCCAAAACAACTTATCGCATACCATAGTTTTTTCGCCAACTCTCCAAGCATCTGTCTGGCAAACATGACAAATTTCCACAGGAAGCTTCTGCTTGAGCCTCTCGTAGGTATTTCCAATTAAATCCATGTTGATATTAAGACCAAAGTACTCACTAAAACTGATATAGGTATCCGGGTGGCTACATCGGAGGTCGTTTCAACACAATCGCATGAATCTGTTTTGCTGTTGGTTGAAAAATTCATAGTGTGTAAGTCGGTCGGCTCCATCCTTGCGATTGGACGGGGTCGTTCTAGAGTTCACTGCAGCAGGGCTAAACAGGGCAACAGTCTTAACATAGTCCTCGGTATTGTGTTTGTGGAGACTTGACCAATTACACCGACCTCTTGGACGAGTCTCGGGGGGTTCCCCCAGTCGCATTCTCCCGAGCTCCATCCACACACATTATCACTGCCTCCAATATGGCAGAAACCGCTACCACTCCCCCATCATCCAATCGTCAGAATAACAAATCTAGATCTCGACCACCCTCTCATTCACATAGTCCACTATGCCGCTCCACGCCCGGTTCCCCCGTTAGCAAAACCGTTGACAACGCTTTCCCCGCTCAGTTCACTTAAACCTACATTCGCAGAGCTCTCGGGTGCTGTGACTATTCTAGAAGTTAATATTGTAGAATATGCAAATAATGCGTGACAGTGGATCTAGGTCTAGTGAGAGCTTCACCAGACATGAATGCTTTCTGTATCGTATACCCGCCCGTGGCGGTGGTGCAGGTTCACCGGGAGTGTTGGGTTGCAAATTTTCATGATTGGTAGAGGGGCAGGAGCAGAGCGAAGAAAGGAGGAGCAGGGTGGGAGAATATGTAAAGGTGAGGTTAGGAGGGAGACTGGGAATGCGGGGCAGGTGTTATGGTTGAGGTTTGTGAAAGGGCCGTGTCGGAGGAACTAAGGGAGACTACTGTTTTTTTTCAGTTCGTTAACCATGTTATAGATTGTAGCAAGAAAGAGGAAAGAACTCATAAGTGTCCAGGAGTTGAAACTCACCGGTAGATACTCCACCAAAGTTGCAGAATAAACGCAGGTTAATGAGGCAGGGTGTTCTGCTGCTGTTGCTATAAGCTCTGGAAAATTGTCGGGAGTTCAATCCTGCCGTTCCATCGCTCATGCATCCCCCGGAGGTCGTCATAGAGGCATAATTCATGAGAGCGGAGACCCCTGGAATGGGTGCGACGCCCAGTGCGGCTCCAGGTTGAGTGTCATCTGCGAGATCCAGTCAGCCGCCACCGATAACGACTGCCAAAAATTGCCGGGAATGCAGCAAATAACCTCACCTCTGCTCCATTCCCTTCTTCTTCTTTTTTTTTTTTTATGATAGCACCGGGTGGGGATGGCCAGTCAACTTGGAGAACTGGCAGTTCTCACTTCCTCCTTTGTGGATGGAACGGGAGGGAACTCATGAAAATTGGGGGGAACTGATGAGAAGCGATTTGAATATAGCAAGTCAATTTATCAAAGTATTTCCTTCCGGTCTGCCTCCTACATTAACGTTAGTAAGAAAAGAACTGGATCGGTTGCAGGGATCCTTCCCAATACTCTTGAAGATCAACCCTTATTTGCCAATAGTAGAAATACCAGCGATCCACATCAGGGATCAATATTTGTACAACACTCGGCCTGCGTCGCTTGGCCTTGATAACAACTGGACTACTTGCCCAAAAAGAAAAAGTAAAAAAAGTCTATCCTGACCTTTACTTACACACCAGGAGCGCCGTTCAGAACCGCACTTCGCTTATTGTGGAAGCTACAGCCCAATCGAGCTCTGAGAAGAAAGAAAGAAAAAAAAGTCTTGTCAGTCTGCTGCAACCTGTTGCCCAGTCCATACTGGAAAGAATAGTTTACAATATTTACACTATGATATTCGATCGGAAACTGGGAATTTCTTCTATAGTATCTAGTAAGGGTTGTTTGTAGTGTTGTTCACGAGCCGGCTCGAGCCGAGTCCAGACCTGGGCTCGAGCCGCCAAGAACCCGCCAAGAGGCTCGAGTCTAGAGTAGAGTCGGCTTGTGCTGCTTGGGCTTCAGAACTACACTATAATACCCTCATTAACTTGAATAAGAGCAATACGCGCTAGTATGTCTGTTTAGAGTGTGGCAGAAACTTGTGCAATCTAAGCATTCCAAAAGCGAAGAAATTAGATTCTCCTCCTGATTTTAATACCCAATCTATAATTCCTACTTCCTTTTGTTGGTTTAATTTCTTGCTATCGCCCAACCTCTCATTCTATTGCCGCATTTGTGTTGCTTAGTTTCACCTTATTTTAACCTACTGGCGCGTGTTGCAGTTATTCAAGTTTACGCGGTACGCCCCCCCCAAAAAAATAGTCTATTCCCCACCTTTACTTACATGCTGGAAGCACAATTCAGAACCGCACTTCACTCATGACAACAGGTAGCGTCCTTGTATAGTGCTGCTCTAACGGGTAACGGCGGTGGACAGACTTTTATTTTGGGTCAGTATATCTAATTCCTCACTGTTGATATTACAGCCCAATCCAGCTATGAAATAAATTTGAAAAAAAAAAACTCGTAGTATGAACAACAACTCTAACCTTTTTTTTCTTCTTTTGTTTTTAATTGTACCGGATAGGATTCAAATAAGTGATTCAGTAATGTACCGCATCTAATGCATATAAGTGATTCAGTTAAGAAGAAAAAATAACATATTATGTCACTCACAGTATCAGTCAAGCTCGTTGAATGTGGAAAGTACTGTAATCTAGGCTCGAATTGTGTAACTTGTGTAACTAACACCCCCCCCCCTGTCAGACAAAAATAATAATACTCTTTTCACTCTCATCGTTTGTCATAAAATAACTCTTCCTTAACCTTGTACCTACAGATTAAATTATTCTTCCCGTCAAACAGCCATGGTAGTGAGACCACACCACCTATCTGTTGTTGAAGTATTCATATTATCAAGATTCTGGACCTTGAGGTTTGAGTATATTGGAGTTTTTATGGAATACCGGATCCCACTAGACCAAAGACCATGCTGAGGAAAGGGATCTGGACCCATTGCATCACCGGATGAGACTATAGCCTAAATCATCACCTGTTAGCCTTTCTCATCTTCTTCCTATATTATAAAGACTGTCCAAAAAAGAAAAACGTCTAAAATGTAAAACAAAACAAATAAAACAAATAAAACAAAACAAAAAAAGCAAGAAAAAACAAACAAATAAAGCTCTAAAGCTCGGGTATCTTCTTCGTGATTACTGTCGGGAAATGTAGGGACTCGGTCCATTGTTCAGTTAACCTCGGAACCAAGGGTCCAGTTTACCTCTGAACGGAGGGTTGCCTATTTAAACCTGACAATAGGGCTGGATAATTGAGTATCTTGCAATACTGTACTCCTAAACGAAGATGCCACCCCTCACACAGGAAATAAATTAATATTTCCGGTGCTTTGATCTTCCCACTGTAACAGGTTTACTCATGTCTAACGAAAAGGTACAACAGAGGGCTAGCGGTTGACCGGCAAGCGCTAGGTCTAAGGGAGTCTTCAGAGAGCTCAAGAATAAAGAGAGATAATAGTTAAAGGGCAAGCGGAACTCTGAGATCGCCGTTGAACCAAGTATATTCTTAAAACTTGAGTCTGCTAAAGTCTGCCATTCTCCTGCTAGCCAGGAGATGAGTTTGAATACAAGAGTTCTCCCAGAGCGATAGTAATCAGATATCCTGCAACCACGATCATTACCTGGCAGTGCACCTTGCCCTGCATGTCCTGTGATCCCACATGAAACATAAGAGTCATAAGACTGCCTCAATGCTATCGTCAGCTTACATGACCGTTCCTTCACTTGTGTTCCTAAATAAAACAACAAACATGCAAAACTAAACTTAACACAAGCTACCGGGCCTTAATATAGCTCCGGGGCTGTAAAACAATCAAACTAATCAAAGTAAGCAAAGTAATCAAACTAAACATAGGAAATCCTGCACTCCGCTCCTGTATACTGTTACCAGAACATGTAAACATGTTACACCTACACTCTTACCAGCCCTATAGAGGACTAGTACAGTTCAGAGGTAAAGTCAACCACCGGGAAGTGTCACAGCACCGGAATGTGTCACAGATGGCAACCATGATAACCCAAACTAAAATATGTAACAACTCAACCAATTCTTAACCACATTAGACCAAACAACATGATATCAATTGAGAAAGAATAGGAGAGCTAGTTCATGCCTGAAAAGTAAAAAAATAATCTTCCCTGCTGAGTAAAATCAGAAAGAAGTCCGAAAAAGTACTTAAAACTACAAGCAAGAAGAAGGAACAAACTAGGATACAGGAGTATCCAGAACTATTTTCAAAGTGGATGTAGGTAATCTCCTATTGGTAGAACTCATATAGGAAATAATTTCTGGCAGCTATTAAAGTCAGAAGTGTACTGAAATAGTCAGTCATAGAGTCAATTTAATGGTAAAACTAGAGAAATGCTAGTAAGACGCTCAGATGTTGAGGGAGATAGCCCAGAAGATGAGAAGAGCAATAAAGATGTAACTCAAGGTCAGAGCACTCAGGATATCACAATCAAGCTGGATTTGTTATATTTTTGTAGTATTTAAGCAATTTTTCATCTATTTTTACTCGATTGCAATATAGTAAGTTCTCTTGCAGGCTCTGTATTTTTTTTTTCTTTTTTTTGTTTAAGTGATGTATTCATTTGTTTAAATAGGGACAAAGAACTCGCATGCAGTGGTGAGCTATGGCGTAAACAAACCCTCTGTGTCCACCTCTTACCGGCCTAAGGAAAAAACACAAATACCCCAAGTCCCTCTGGTTTGAGACCAACCGCATACCAGCCACCTCGAAACAAAAGAAAATCTACTAACTACACGTAACTAGCAAAAATTCTAAACAACAAAGCGGGGAGGAAATGAAAGGAAAACCCTAGCCGTGTTCCAAACAAAACAAAAGAAAAATAAAAGCAACCGGTAAGGAAAAGCAAAGCATGGCAAGGGGGAAAGCAGTCGCACCAAAACACTCTGACGCACGCCGAACATTACTTCTGAGACCGAGGGGACCCTGCTACAAATGACTGGGCCACCAAGGCGCCACCGCGGGGTGGTGGACGGTGAGGGGAGAGGGTGGCATCAGGATGCCTCCAACGAGAGTGTAGATAGCTGTAACCGAGCGACGGGAACGAGACACGGGACACGAGAGTAAACGACCAAAGAAGTGCGAGGGAGGGAGGACCGTAACAGGATCACGACTTTTCAAGAAGCCGACCGTACCGACCGATGGTGTCCAGAGAGAGTGCAATACCAGACAGCAGGGCCACCGTGGCCACTACTCCGACGATAGCCCGAGACTGCGACCAACCCATTGACCAGGGAAGACGCCCGAGAGAGGAGGAGACCCACTATGAGGCAGGGGAGAAGAGTACGACAGAAGCAACGCGACACAACCGAGAACCAAAGACAACTGAAGCGAAGCGACGCAACCTAAGAGGAGAGCAGCTCACGAAGAGTGCAGAGGCTGCACCTCACTCAGAGTGCGAGGAGAGAAAGTGACGATAAAAAACCATGGTGTTGATTTCAATCATTGAGAGAAGAGAAGCGGTGTTCGTTGTCTTGCAGGCTTTCTAATAGGAAATGGTCTATATACTGGGGATTATATAAGCATAGTTAGGTAATACTTATTTACCATTTCAGTAAAAGAAATATTCATTTCTAGTTCATTTATTGCTCCTAGTGGAGAACTGAAAGGTTCACTCAAATTATAATTGAAAGGTCATCTGATTACAAAAGATAATCTGCTATTTGCATATTAGCTGAAATGTTGAGAGTTATAAATATGTAATACAATATAAATAGTAAAAGGCATGGCACTATTGGAAAGGTTTGAGTTCATAATATCAAAACATTTACCCTTTTTTTACTAATTTACCTATTTTTTAAAACTTTATATATACATTATTTGATTTATTATATGGTAACAATCTTATATTGAAGCTTCAATAACAAGTACTGACCATGATCCTGTTTCCATTACTATACTCTTTACTTCTATATCAACTTTTGATTAAAACAATATACACTTATATCTAATTTGGTTGAAATTGGCATGTAACAGAGTAAATTGTGAAACTGAGAGACAATATTGTAAAATGGGCCACTATATGACTGTTTCTTTTGTCTATAGATTAGGGATATATAACCTGGTTATAAGCAAGTAATTTAAAGTGAATAGTCAACTAGAACTTGTGAGATTTGCAATCGAACTTGTTATATTGTAATCTATTAAAAATAGAAGAACAATTGCTTAAATACTACTAAAATATAACAAATCCAGCTTGATTGTCATATCCTGAGTGCTCTGACCTTGAGTTACATCTTTATTTCTCTTCTCATCTTCTGGGCTATCTCCCTCAACATCTGAGCGTCTTACTAGCATTTCTCTAGTTTTACCATTAAATTGACTCTATGACTGACTACTTCAGTACACCTCTGACTTTAATAGCTGCCAGAAATTATTTCCTATATGAGTTCTACCAATAGGAGATTACCTACATCCACTTTGAAAATAGTTCTGGATGCTCCTGTATCCTAGTTTGTTCCTTCTTCTTTCTTCCAGTTTTAAGTACTTTTCGCACTTTTTTCTGATTTTACTCAGCAGGGAAGATTATTTTTTTACTTTTCAGGCATGAACTAGCTCTCCTATTCTTTCTCAATTGATATCATCTTCTTTGGTCTAATTTGGTTAAGAATTGGTTGAGTTGTTACATATTGTAGTTGGGGTTATCATGGTTGCCATCTGTGACACATCCCGGTGCTGTGACACTTCCCGGTGGTTGACGTTAGTTGATTGTATTGGGTTAAGTGGAAGATGGAAAAAAACTTTCAATAGAGAAGAAGAGAGTAAAACTAACAGGTGATCGTACTACGTACCGTAATTTAATAATGGTAGAAAAGTTATTGGACACTTGTACCCTATTTGTATAACCTAAAGTTACTCCCGAGTCAGTCCTCCAATCCACTTAAGAGTATATACCTTAAATTATACTGACCTGTTTATGCCTTAAATTATACTCTCCCGCATTGAACAAAACCGGAAGCGGGCAAGAAACCACTAGACAGTGAGAGGTGAGAGAAGTCGCGACGGATGAAGGATGTTAGTTAGTATTTGATAAATTTGAGAGAAATGATAGGATTTCTCACTCTTTAAAGCCTTTTGGGCTCCCAGGACTCTGATTGCTTCCAGGTGCATCACCAGAGCTAAGTTGCTGTCAGCCTTGTTCATCCTCACATCCATGTAGCTTCTAATGTTGCCTTACATTTTCGAACCCGATCGATCGCTGATTTTTGCGCTGATGTTCTTAATCTTTGCTGCCTTTATTGCGCTCAAAGGGGTCGGGGGGGGGCAGAGTTAGGCAGAGTTAGGCTGAGCTTCCGACGAGAACGCTGAAGGCATTGGGATTCTGTAGCAGGTATTGAACTTGTCGGATCAGCAAGAAAGAAAGCTCCCAGTGGTTATTACCTTAAGGTAGTAAATAGACGAATGTTGTGATTTTTTGTCATTGTAGTAAAATAGTGCGGGGTTTGATAAAGGTTCAAACCACCCTTCTTGCTTGGAGAGTGGAGTGAGTGAAGGGAGATGAAGAGTTGAAAGTGCCGGTATGGGAGATGTGGTATGAAAGTTAGAGATGGGATGGAGCCCCGGTCTTGTACCTAGATCGATCCATGGACTTGACAAAAAAAAATTAAAATTATTGTTAAGACTTTGACGGGAACAGACCCCTTTTCGCCGTCCCGTCCAGGGCTCTTGGCAGTAGCCCTATCGGCCCCGTTCAGAACACTGCAGAAACTCTAAGCCCGGGTGAGCTTAGGAGTTGGCATTTTTAAAAGTAAAGTAAATTATCATATGATACATTGGGCACGGGCATTGAAAAATGAACTAACTGGCCATTCTCGGGTCTGGCTATCAGTAATCATAGGTTATCACTCGTCTAATATATCTCTCTCTCGCCTCTGTCGGAAATATCATCTCAGTGTGATGGCAGATGCGGAAGCGTTGGGCCAACTGCTTGGCCCCTTACAAAGTCAGAATCTGGGAAATGACCGAAGTCCTATTGATGTACTCGGGGGGTGCCTTAAGTCGGGCGACACCCTTATATGGTAACCAGGGCTTTTCCTCATACTAACTCGTTTCTTGGCATTTTTTTGTATGGAGGAAAAAAGTCTGGCGACACCCAGAATAGGCAATAAGCCAAGACCTTTTGTGGCACCGTGCCCGACTTACCCTTGTACCCGAGTACATTCATGTTGTGCACTACTAAAAGTACGGCTGTCTTGGACGCGTCTATAGACAATCAAGCAATATAGCCATTACCCCCCTCCTTCTTTCATCAATTAGTCCCATTGCCTTGTACCGCGGCTCCGGCCTCTATCATGCGACCTCCAACACCCTGTTCCTTTGGTAACGAGTGACACTTTGTGACCGCTTGCGTCATCTGCTGCTTCTACTTCTACACCTACACCCTCTTCCTCCTTCCCTTTCCTCCCTCCGCTTTCTCCTCATCTCCCAACATCCCCCATTGAGCCTGTTTAGCTGCAACAGTTCAGTTTCGTCCTCCCACACAAATGACCCCCCTCCCTCCGTTTCAAAGCGGAGAGAAGGTGATCTTCACAGCAGAAACGGTCGCCCAACAGAACGGAACCGTTGCAGCCAAACAGGCTCTTATCGTTCTTTAAGAAACACAAGCTGCTCGCTTGCCTTGTGACTGGTTGCTTGTTAATCACCGGTGCTCCGCGGACATGCAACCTCTACTGCCACCTGTTGGAATATGCGAGAAGAGTGTCGGAGGATTCACCGAAGTCAGGTGTTCGATCAAAGATAAGAAAAGAGGGGAAAGAGCGGTAAAGTTAGGGGTAAGAGGTAAATGAAAGCGGGGAAGTAAAGAGGGGAAAGAGGGGTGAAGCAATGGCATGAGAAAAGACATAAATGGTGTGATTATGTTCAGAGACTCCCGGAAGATTTGATATTCATTCATGTATTTAAAGAGACCCCTCCGGCGACAATCTTGAGTAGAGTAGGTCACAAAATAACAAGTCTGTCTTTGATATATTCGTCCCATCCTCGATACGCTTTCCACCCATACAGTGCACGCGTTTCATCCATCGTTTTTTCACATTGCTCTCAGTCACTCGCGGTATTACTCGATTCCACTCATTCGCTCGCGATATCACTCAACACTTTCTTGGGGAACATTCCTCCCCTCCCTCCATCTCCTCCATTATCCTCCCACTTCCCAAATCACATTCTCCAAACCACTACTCGCGCATACCTAATATACGCACACCCAATGCCCTGTGCTGCTTGTGTGTGTGAGTTTAAGACATTTTCCCGTTCCATCCAGACCTAATCGCTAACTTGGTAATTTCAGGGAAGAGGGGTTTCTGGAAGCACCACTGTGCTGCCATCGCCATCTAAGTCAGGCCTCCGAGTTCAATAGGTAGGGGCTCCGATGAGAAACTGAGTGATCATCTATGATCACCAGTGTTCGCAACGGTCTGGGGGCCCTGGCAGCCCCACGGGGAAACTGCCAAGAAGACTGGACGGGACCGGACGACAATTTTCACTCCGTCCCGTCCTGGGACATTTTAGGACTGCAGGTTTGAGCGAGGACCACGGGCCCGACAAGGTGAGACACTATTATGCCATCCTAATACAAGGACGATAGGGGACGATGGTGGACTGCAGACCCCCTAACAAGGACGGTGGAGATTGGTGGGGATTGGCGGGGATCTGTGGGGATCCATGGGGACCTGTCGGGATCCGTCGGGAACCGTGGGGATCTTTCGGGATCCTGCGGGCATCTGTGGGGATCTGTCGGGACCTGCCGGTATTTGTGGAGATCTGTGGAGATCTGTAGGGATTTGTCTGGCCTCACATTCTGAGACGTTCTGAAAACTGGTTGTGGGGCCCACCGTCTTCCCCGTCCAACGGCCATTAGCCCCGGGCAAAATTCTCTCCAGGACTGGACGGACTAGGATTCGTAGTCCGTCCTCGTCCTACCCTCAGGACGGACGGACTGCCCCGTTGCGAACACTGATGATCACTCAGCACCGCTACGGGAATAGATTGGAGACTCCCTAATTCGAACGGGCCATCAACTAACCACTAGCCTGAAAAGATAGGTGACTGGGATCTCTCA
>Ga0307509_10003712_pt1 | contig 22846 bp, 29 predicted proteins | sample 10_EM_MG_FD_202245 | JGI IMG/M metagenome (GOLD analysis project Ga0307509, IMG submission 202245) | Populus trichocarpa ectomycorrhiza microbial communities from riparian zone in the Pacific Northwest, United States - 10_EM | ecosystem: Host-associated > Plants > Roots > Unclassified | place... | reverse complement strand
CACCTTTTTTCTTTTTTTTTGGGACTGTTTTAGACTTGAAAGTGGTCAGAAATGTTTGAAAGAGACTACCAAAACATATTTAAAACAATTTTAGAAGGTGAGAAAGGAAAGGAAGCACCTTAATCAAACTATAGAGCCCAGAATGGGCAGAGGAAGCAAATTTTCGAAGCAGAAGGGAGTGCCTTCCCGTTTGAGATGTGATGTGGCACCGGGTTTTACCGGGTCCTTGGGTGTTACCTGGGCACACCTGCGGTGTGCCATCACGTGCACGAAAAATTCTTTCACACTTTTTCGCTTATGTAAATTAAAATCGTTCCAAAAAAGGGGTGGCAGGGAACCCCAAATCCGGAACCGTCCTTTGTTAATTTATTGATACTTTTTTGCATTACGGTACTTTTGGAAGATGAATAGCTTTTTTGACCCCCTTGAAAAAGTATTAAAAAAGTAGAGGACTCAGCTTTTTTGTACTTTTTTTGCTTTTTTTGAAAAAAGTACAAAAAAGTACAAAAAAGTAGCAAAAAGTAAATTAGGGGTTTTCCTGATGTGCATTCAAATGTTCAAAGACCCCTTTTGACTTATTGCTTTGTCCACATATAGAAGTAGCCTTACCATAAATGGATAGGTGCCTGCTTACATACTTAGTTAGTCCAAGCCCACAAGTCAACATGAAGAAAACTGACCCCTGGTATGCCCCTGCAATCCTGCACCCCCCTTGGGTGATTGGGTCACCACCCCAAAAAACAAAAATCCTAAAACTCAACATTAGGCTCCCAAACTTGGGCTGCAACTAGACATAGTGAATGTGATTCTATATACAAAATTTCAAGGCAATCCATTGAGAAATGAATGAGATATAGCATTTTGAAGTTCTGCCCTTAAAATTATTTGCAATTTTCGGTTTATCAAGTCACGTGCAAAACACAAATAATAGGCCCAAGCTGGCGGCAGGCCTCACCGCATTATGTTCACATGGTTAGTGTACTATACTGCAGTGCATGCACCACACCCAACACTCACAGTAGTGGTACAACACACTACAAATGGCATTAATAAGTGCCATACTAGATGTCAGGTCTAGCAACCATGACAATGACAGTATTATCACAGCTGCTACAGAGAACTCACCAGTCAACACCTGAAATGATCACATTGGGGATATCAGTACCCAAATGGTGCGTTGTAAAGTCTCCACTCGGTTTGTATTTCTAAATTATATTGCATGGAAAGTTGTGTCAGGTCTCCGGGATATGGCGAGCCATTCACGGGGAGCGCCGACAAAACGCAGCTGGGAAGGAATCTAGGGAAGTGATGTGATCCGAAGCAACGCCGCGGCGTCACGCAATTGAATGCCAACGTCAATGGGATGCACTGCTAGTGACAACTTCCCCCACTGCGCCGCCGAACGTGTGGCCATGAACCCCCCCGAGTTGGAACGAACAGAGAGGGAAAACCCTAAGTCACTCACTTACTGGCTCCCCCTCAACAAGTTTCAAAGAGCGGTACGCGCTCGGTGTTTCTTTCTAATCTGATCTTTCCGCGGTTTCTGCGGGCGCCGCCCGTCCTGCTGGGTTGGCTTCCCTCCATCACCATCAGACCCGCCTCCTCTCGGACGGACAGCCATAAACGATGCGGTAAGTCCTTATAACCTCCATGTTTGATCTCAACCAGTCCTCACTCTTTCCTTCTCCTTTTCATTTTCCGCAGTTCACGTTCACCCTCCGACCAGTCACCGGCCTTATCAACTCGTGGGCTACCTGGCGCTCGTCCCTCTCCACTGCCTCCTATTCTATCCGATCTGGGATCTGGTGATCGTAAAGACACATCTCGCTCATTTCATCACGATCATCCCCACCTCGATCATACCCACCTCGGCGAACTTACAACAACATCTACTTGCACAAAGGTACCTCGTTGTACCCTCCTGTTACGCCTTTCATGTCTGTTTGAAATTGAAACCATTCCCCCTCTACCTAAGCCTCCTTTACCGGATACTGCATCAACAGCTGAGAGTGGATTCTCTCCTCGCAGCTCCTCCATCCCACTAGTGTCACACGACCCCTCCCCCAAACTTGACGAAATGTCTCGTCGCATTGAAGCCCCCTCTTATGTCTCAAGGTAAGTGCTATACCGCCTCCGCAACACTCCCTTACAATAACTTAATCTTACAGCGACGGCCGTCTTGGAAACGTTATACACGCGCAGCCATCCCCGCCACCACCAATTGCCACTCTGCCCCAGTCTCCGTCACTTTCCTCCTCTTCGCTAGACCGCTCTTCAGTATCTTCACCTGCCCCGACCAGACGAGGTTCGGTTTGATATATATATACATATATATCACTGCCTCTTATAATGCCAATGTTTGTTATCCAGGTACCGAATCTGAGCGTCCACGTGCATATTACCAGCAATCTGGAGGCCTCTCTGAGCCCCCGTATCGTGTCCAACCACGGACCGAATCCCGCTATCCTCTCCACGAAGGAGCTGCCCGCACCGCAGCATATCCCCCGGCCGCACATGTAGTCCCATCTCAGATATCTAGTGGAGCACATGAGATTGCTTATCACTACCCTGGACAGCAGCATTTTAACGCCATATACACGGACGACGCTACCACAAAGCTGAATGACAGGATCCGCAGGCGGTGTTTCAATTGCTGCACCACAGACACATCCACCTGGAGACGGTCCAGCCTTAACCCAGGCAAGGTGGTCAGTACATATAATGTGACTTTCTGTGACGCCATCTGACACTGTCGCAGCTTTGCAACAAATGCGGATTGTTCGAGCGTACACATAATCGGGCAAGACCAGAGCAGTTCCCTCACAAGCGCGGTCCCCTCGCTACATCTTCGCTCAGAGTACGCACATCACCACCCCAACATGGTGCTGTCCCTCCCGTCAGTGCACTGCCACCTCACCAGTACAATCACCCATCTATCGCCCCACTCCTTTCTCGGACGGATACCGCACACGCTACGCCCCGTGGAGAGGCCTTACCCCAAATACAATCATGGCTTCCCTCAACGACAACTTCGGCAGGTGAGCCCACCTTAATCTCCTGACAAACTTGACAGACCCACTTACCTTCCCGCAGCGCCCGTATCATACCGCTCTCGCAGCCCATAGTTTCTCGATCATTTCCCTTCTCCTTCTGCCGTCCCTCTCCCATCTGCTGGTTCCTCTGAAAATGCGTACCAGACACGCTCTAAAGGTTGCTCACCTCACTGCTTGTCCTGCTGTCTCCGGTGCGGTACGTTATCAAGTATAACATTGCTCTCATTGCTTAGCCCGCTTGATCGTTGCGCCCCACCACCCCTTTCCATGTCATTCTATAGATCGTCCTCGTCATGCCTCGCTTTCTCGACCCCTCTGCTCCCTCTGCTCGCAACTGTATTCACTGACTCTGTGATATACATATACTGTGACACAAATGACTGCTCTTGTCGACCTGCTGTATCGTTTTTTGTACTTTACTGGCCGAAATATACGATGACTTTTATCACAGGGGATTTTCGCTATCGTAAATGTAAATGAATTGCGACGGAACCGCCTGCCAGTGGGGTCCCAGCTTCGAGTCTTTGTTGGCTGTGCTTGACGTGGTTATGACTACTTCCTTGATTCGGTGGTGTCACACGGAAATGACGGGCCTCGGCGTGCGGCGTGCCAATTGATACCGAATCACCCACGCAGTGACGTTGTACCGGCTCGAAGGTGCAAACTGACCATAAAAGTGGGCGTTACACATATAGATATATACGGCGCATCCAAGTCCGGGTCCCCGCAAGCACCTCCAAGTTGCCTTTGTTTACGTTCCGGCTGAAGACGACCGGGGAAGCCATCGCTGCCTCCCTTCAAGTTATACACGTCGTAGCGTGAGCCAACTTGTTCCGACACATGGGCCTGCAAGTGTTCCATTATGCAACAAGCACTGGCAACCGAGAGTTGATTGCGCCTCTAACACGTCCACTCGTGTTACCATTGTACCATTGGCGGATCATCGATCATGTTGCACAAGGGACTGGCCGGACTACCCTTTGCAAACGTATTACGGCAGGTGAATTTTACTGTCCTCCATTGTCCGCAGAGGTTGTTCTCGGAAGGACGATGCCTAATGAATTAATGGTCAGATCGCTATCCAAGCTTCCACCTTCCAGTTCTGGATTTACCATTAGTACACCCTGCTCGGTGCGACCCTCGACATAGTCTGTCGCTCACTCGGGGTAGCAGATGGCCTAATGACGGGACTTGCCCCATGCGCCCATCGAATCTCGGCACTAATACAAGCACAGATATTCAACAGAGGGCGGCACTGCGCATTGTGGTACGACGTTCTGATCTCGTACCACACGAGCGGTGTCTGCCATCAAAGCAGTCGAAGAGAGAAGGAAGTGGCACATGCTGCAGTGCCCTACCCGAGATTTAGGGGTTTTAATGAACTCGAAGCGACGATACACGCTCCCCTAGTACCCCGGGCTAGCGGCCACTGGCATAGACCACGCCCCAGCTTCACTTGTTCGGTTATGTCATGTGTGGAGGGCGCTATAGTTCCGATTTCGGGGTCTAACCTACGTTGGTCAGGCAGGCCAGCGGTGCGGATACCCAACATGCGTACACAATGCGTACGTGTGCACCTGAACAGAGTGTTGGCACTACGTATAATATCCCCTCAACTCCCCCCACCTTACATGTACTGCTGTACTCATGCCTTTACTTCAAGTCGTAGCATCCAAATGGCTCCTCTTTGAAACCGCGTTCTTGTGTTCCATGTACGTCAAGCTCATGACGGCATGACAGGGACCCCCAATTTGGCGGAGCCAATGAGGCTGGAACAGTGGCAGGACACAATGATGGTGCGTCTGTGTAGAAAAAGGGCTGAAATCAGAAGCTAGCACATTAGGCATACAGTCCAGCACTGACCATCAATTGTGAGTGAGACCCGGACCATTGAGCATGCAGTGCTTACATCTGAGCCGCTGTAATCCCCAAGAACCTAATACCGTAGTGGTGTCCATAGCGAACTGCCCCTATGGAGCCGGAGTGTGAGACACAAGGCGAAGCTGCCATCATAGAATATTGCCAAATTAAAAGCGAAGCGGCCGGTGAGAGTACTTGTGATGCGATCATCAAGAGAAGTCGAGTTGGTTGATGATATGATGGCATCGGAAATTGTCGGCATGACCGCGTGGGATCAAATACGGTCTCATTCTAAGTACCTTATCAATAACCTTATCGGTGAGGGAAAAGTAGAAAATACCATGGGGTGATAATCCACTCGCAGAACCTCATGCCCATGTGAGTACCTCTTCGCCACACCTATACAGTATCATATGCCCCGACTGCCTTAACGAGCTAACCTATCTCTTCAAGTTTGAGAGGGGCCGAGAAATGCAGGCCCAGGAGAGCATTGGTATGACCACTGACACAACTAGTCTGTGCCATTGTACCATAGTACCTTCTATACGCCAACCCGAAAGCCCGAACCAACGCATCAGGAAAAACCTCAGTTGTTAATTCGAGTTAGCGAGTTGGTAGAAAACCAAAATAACAAACAAAACACTGGGCGCATTTCCATGCATATGTTTTCCCACGCTTCTCGGTAAGCATTGATGGAGGCCTGTTCGAATAGCTCAAGCGGAAATATCCGCCCTATTATTTTTTACCTGGCGTTGTCGGTCTTACATGCGGGGCCTAATACTTGCTGTAGACATAGACGTGATAGCCAGGGACCAGTGCAGATAAGCATTCGAATTTATAGATCGGCGACTCCCTGGTGCCTGGCATAGATCGGAGATCGCACCTATGGGGACTACAGTAGGTGACCACGGGCCGATGTACCTGGCGAATACATGATTTACTGCAACTTGGGACCCCTTCAGGAATTGTCGATAAGGTCGGTGAATTCCGTCATGAAGGTTAGGACCCAAGCCGCCGGACTAGCGAGTTGGGCCTAGGTCTGTGGTGATGCTGTAGTGTATGCATATGCAAGTTTGTGTGGGCCAGTGTGCACGGAGCACCGCGGGACGCATGCGATCTATTTGGGCCGAGATATGTAATTCAAACATGGGGAGATCATTGGTCCGGCTCCCGTTCTGGCGCAGCCATGATGGCAGCCTGAGAGAAGGGATGGGCTCCATAACTTGTAGATGGCGTATTATTAGACACAAACATAAGCTCGTTCCCAGGCGTGTCAGGTATCCGTATGCGAGGCTTCGGAAGATAAGGCAGGGCCCCAAAACCCCCAAAGAGAGGCAAGCGTTTGCGGAGCTCCGGGCGGAGTTAGAACGTCCCATCGAATTGGTCAACGGTCAATTGATGTTCTGGAATTGCTCATTACTCAGTTCCATTCCCCCATCCATTCATTAATGCCCTCCTGAGCTCGTTCTCCTGCCGGATTCCCTATTTTTCATTAGGCGGCTTTTTTGTATACGAAGAATATGCAGGTTCAGATTCACGAGAAATTAGTCACACCAGATACGAGACTATCCCATACCATCTCCAACTCTCTGGTGTTCAGTTTAGGAATGAGGTTGAGTGGAGAACACAACTCCAATTTGCTGTAACTCGAGCGACAGGGCATAATTACCCCGAATCCATCGAAGACTGCGAGAAGACTACTTGTGGTCACTCAAGCCTGTAACCTGTCGGACATGGAAAATACATAACTGTTACCATCCCCCGGAATGGAACGAGTACTAAATCTTATACGCTGCTTCGCTACACAAAATAACCAGGTTCAATTTTCACTCGACCTGGAACCCATTCAAGTTGACAACGCTTTTCCTCCAAGCCCTGGAAAGTTTACTGAATTATGTGTCCGTCAATCCTTTATGAAAAACAACTATAGTGCCAGAAATGATCTCAAATCAAACATGTTCTGATAGGTGCATGTGGTCGGGAAGTCGCGGTTTCATCACTTCTACGAACGTGACAGTCTCATCAATATTACGCCGTCACGAAACAGGTTCCGCGAACCCGCGAACTCGAATACAACCGTACTTGGTATAAGGGCCGCCCATGTACGTAGTCCATGGATAATGAAACATCCGAGGCCGGTAAGCCCACAGAAACGTGGGGTATACATGGCGGCTGGTGATGACATGGATCAACAACCATTTCCTTTATCACCTCGTAATATTGATTCCGTCAGATTCTGCCAACACCACGCCCAATGGCGCTCAGGCTTCTCATGATCACCTTGCTAGCTTACAGATTACCGCGGCTACTCTGCTCATTCCCGACTCTGTTACCCATTCCTGAATGCGTTTCACGTATTTACGCTTGTCGTCTGTTGCCTGGGCTACAAATACCGACGCCGCAACAAACTGTTTGTAACGTCACTGGTGTACGGACTTAGAAACCCTCTTCATTTGCCCCCGAAACCATCTGTAGGAGTTGCCATTCCCCCACTCGAGTGGCATCTAACTTGCCTCTGTTTCATCTCTGTCATCCTTAGGAATAATTCACAACTATCGGAAGTCGGCATTTCTCAGTTGTGAGCTATTTGGAGCTCTGTACCCCCCTTTTGAACTTACTCCGCGTGGATAGTACCTTATCACCCTGCCTGGTGGGCCTCCGGCTATGGCGTCTTGAACCCTTCTCGTCATAATTATTTGCGTCCCACCCGCACCCATCACATTGTAAAAACAGGCTATGGTAACGGTCATGTCTGCGGATGTCGGTAACTCGCAGAGTTAGGCTGTGATACTACTTACATCGTCGTGATCGTGAAGAGATATCGCACCTTTCTCCTCCTCGTACTCAGGGCCAAGACGACCAGCAGGGAAAGCTATTACGAAGGACAAATCACGCCATTGACTTAGAGTTTCCGATGCGCACTTAATTATGGGTGCCGAACGTGTCATTTGGCGCCTATCGTCTTGTTTCACAACAATTCACATACTACTAATTCGCTATTATAAACAAATACAAGGGCATTTAACTCGGAGCGCTTCCTCCCTTCACAACGCATCGTCGTCTTCCAAAATGTGTTGGGCCCTTTGCTTGGCCTCATCGCTGACATTTGGATGTATATGGAGGTAAAGACTAGTCGGATCAGCAACATTCTTCACATTCTTTGGAAACAAGAACAAACTCTTCAAAGTAGCCTTGTAGCCCCCGAGTACGCGAGCCTCCTCCCTGCTGCTGTCGTCGAGACGAGACGATGTATCAGTAGTATCGTCTTCACGAACCGTGCCAGGGCCTTGAATCTCTTCGATGACCCTGCGGGAGTGCTCCTTTGACTCGACCGAGACATTGAGTATGTGGTGGCAGCAGCCGCAAAGGGGTATTCCACTCCAACGTGCAGCTAAGCCGGCGCCACGACGGAAATGTCGTGAAGCCATATTACTTTGTGTGCTACATGTCGAACGCTTGAACCTTTGAGCGAACACCAGTATCTCAAAGATTTTGGGGCATATGATCCTTTGTTCGGCACGCAATTACGGCTAGCGGCTAGAAGACCCGGAAGCAGTGGCGTCTTCAGCTTTGCTCGACCTTACAATCCTGGATCTCTGGTCTCTAAGAAAGTAGGGGATGGGCGGGACCCTAAACGCCGCGACAAATGGTGGATGGTGTGAGAGGATGAGTGGATGGCCGCTCTTCCATTTTTACCTGAACGTGGGGCATCTGAATCTGCTGCGTCACGAGACCATGACGCCAACATCCAGCTATCACCGTCAAGTGGTTTGGACGTGACGTCGGTTCGCCTGGATATGGCCTTGCAATTACTTTGCCTTCTCATCTACAACACTTCCCTCATTTGTAACTCATTCTTTTCTGCCTTCCCTCGCTTGCTGTTCTGTGTCTTTTCAATATTACGCACTGCATTTGGATATCGCTTTCCACATTCATTCATCGTTTTGCTTCTTGATTGTTGTGAATCGGATATCCGGGGGCAGTGGGTGACCGGCGACTGGGCGATACGACGGTCCGCGAGATATCAATTTGAATATTGCGCGATGTGGAAAGGGGAATGGAGCCTTGAGAGTGAGAGTGGCAGATAAAATGCGGATCGAAACACTCCCGGAGCACAGGCAAGACTCAGTTTTGCACAGATCATAAATTTTACACTCCAACGTGAAACAGTGTCTATATGTATCTGTATCTGTTCAGAAAAACGAACGGGAAGCTGTGTAAGTTGTAAATATGTACAAAAGTACTTCGCAGAAATCCATCACGATCCATATCCGAGCTTAGATTTGACAGGGTCAAGGACGACTCTTCGGAACCACGATCTATGCGCAACGTCGATAGCTGGCGATGGAGCTCGAGAAGGCATGGAGAAGGATGTAGCGGGTGTGAACATTGTCGCTTGCGTAGATGTGGTAATGGATGCCGAGTGCGACATTGAAGAGGGTGTTGAGGAGCGAGGCGGTGTAGAAACCCCTGATTGTGCCATTGCACCACCTTGAGTCGTGCTCTGAGATCCAGGCTGTGGCTTGCGATTGATAAAGGGTTCTCTGCGTCCAGGTGGCGTACTAGATAGATTACTAGTTGAGGACCCGGCGACGCTCGGTAGAGAGGCCTTGACTGGTTCCGGTGGTGGAGTCGACATCCGTCGGCTTGATCTGCTTGAATGTGACCGACCAACAATGGGACTAGGCGATCCCAATATTGAAGCTCGAGATTTCTTGGTGGACAGTAAAGGTCCGGTGTTATCTTTGTTGTTGGCGTTACTGGAAACGCCGGGGGGATTGGTCGGAAGTGGAGAAGATGGTCCAGGCTCACGAGAACTGCCATGTCCATTCGACGAGATGTCCTGCCCCCTCCGACGATTGTGCATGACCCCGTATGGGTCAAGGTCCCATATCTCTATGCCGCTATCAGTACGATTACTACCAGGCTTGCCAGACAAGGGAGCTGTATGCGACAGCCCCGATGTCGGGGATTTAGACAGGCTTTGCGCAACAGAAGGTGGCCGGGTATCGCCCGTATTTTGTTGCTTATGTCGGCTGATAAGATCTTTGGTCTTAATTCTCGACGGGGCGCGAGTTGTGCTACTCCACACCGATGAGGCAGAGGTAACAGTGCCACCAACTGGCAGAGTGGGAAGCCCCCTCGAACAAGTGGCGTGACCCTTTGAATCGCCTCGGGTATCTGTCGCTATTGCCACCCATGAATTGTCAGTTCGGGAGTTGTAGGATAGAATCTCCGAGTTGGCGGTTTTGTCTGGACGGGGCATGGTTATAGGATACGAAATGTTCCTACTGCTGGGCGCCGGGCTAGGGACTGACTGTAGTCCTATTACCGGCTGGTTCGACGATCGCATAGCGGGATATGACGTCACTTGCTCAGGCACGACCATCGACTTTCGGGGTTGCACCACCGGAGGTTTGATATTGGATATCGGGGACATGTGAGTGCTAGTCCGTAGTGTAGACGGATGACTTGCAGTAGTAGTGTAGGCCTTCTCTCCCGCAACTCCCGTTGTGGTTGCCCTTGGTGGGGTAGCTGACCGTGCTGTAGAGTGACCCCTTGCCGCGCCTTGACCCTCCATAATTACCGCAAGGTTCGAGGACCTTGTTTGGGAGGAATGAGATAACGTCCCGGCAGTGCTATCCTGACGAGGGATGGACGCAGAATTGCTCCTGTTACGTGCTGAACTGTGCATCGGTTTCTCCACTGGTCGTGGTGCATACTTATCGGACGACAACGCTGTCAACTGGGGAGGCACCTGCCCAGGAACCACCGTTGACCGCCGTGACTGGCTTATGGAGTCCTGAATAATCAGCGAAGAGATGTGGGCGTTACTTTCGGGTGCTGTGGAAACGGATACAGGGATGGCAACGCTGACCTGCGCGGATGGAGGGGCCGCCAGACCCCTTGCGTAGCACTGGTATCCGCCTCGAGGGTCCGAGTTGATCCCAAAATTTGAGGACTCTGCCAATGGGGTATGAAACATCGTAACAGCTTTATGGATTGGCACCAGGCTAGCCGCAGAGTGTACCACCGGCGGTGCATTCGGTAAGCCCGATGGCTGTACAATCGGGCCGGGTTTCACGTTCATCTGTGTTGACAAGGCTACTGACCGTCGCTGGCTTATGGGAGTCGTCATTTTCTTCGGGTGGCTCTTTATCCTAGACCGCGAAGATAACTCAATATCGGACACAGGCATGCTGTTTAAGAGAGCTGATTGTTTGCCGACTAGAGACGTGCGAGGGTCAGGGCGAACAAACGCAGGGCGAACAGGGGGGGGAGGCGCCTCGACTTTGATACGCCCACCGGAAGGGGTGGCCCTGGAGAGGGAGGGTACGCCATCTGTCGCGACAGCTGGGATACAAGGTTTGGGAGGGACGTAGAGGTTCTGATTTGGGGTGTTCGCTACTCCGACCTGGCGACGAGCGTGTTCTGAAGGAGTTGGGTTGATATCTGGTACAGGCGTTCTCCCTATAGGTCCTGGCTTCTTGACAATGGGCCCCCTGGAAGGTGCAGGTGAAGGTTTGATCTCAAGGCGACCAACCAACTCAACCCTCGAAAGCGCACGCTCTGAAAGAGCTGGAGCACCACCAGGAGTGGGGACTCCATTCGCGAGGGTGGCCTTGTTCCCAGTATGGAGAATACATTGTGCAGGAGGGCCCGCGGATTCTACTTTCCTCGTGGATTCTGTTTTGGATTGAACAGCGGTGTCAGAAGCGGGCGCGGTATGATGGGAGGTGGGGATGGTGCTGAGAGGCTTGGGTGGTTCATGAGGGACGCTTGATGGGTGGGCTGTCTCAGTCTGGAGAAAAGGGCTGTCCGAAGGGGTGGTTCCAACTTGATGTGCAACACTCGTGGGATTTACGTTATTGCCCATGCGTTGTGTGAGACGTTCGGGTGGAGGACGCTCTACGTGAATCGGTGCATGAACAACCTCGGTCTCAGGATGAGCGTGTTTGGGAACTGAGGTAATACCGGGAGTGGACACGCTGCTTGTGGGAGCAAGTTCGCCCCTATTAACTGCAGAAGATTCACGAGGAGGGACACACGCGGGCTGGATAGGTAGACAATCGGCCTCAGCCCGAAGGTGAACATCGTCAAGCACAGTATTCTCGGGGCGAGTTAGCATCCTACTGCGAGAGGGCACTTCTGTATCGCCGATAGGTATTGTAAGGTGTTTGGAAGAGAAGCCATCGAGCAGAGTTTGGGTGCGAGTCGCCTCATACTCTGAGGATGCACTCGCCACCGCCATGGAAATGATCCTCTCGGGAGAGGACGTAGCGCTTGCAGGAGCTAGCTCACTTTCCGGAGGTGGTGGAATAGGCTCATAAGAAATACTAGCGGAATGAACCGGAGGGTGGACAGCTACGTCAACCTGCGGAAGTGTACTTTCCGAGGGAGAAGAAACGTCAAGGGTTAGAGGGACCTTGTCCTCAACAGGTGACAGACATTCCTCGACATTGTATTGTGGTTCCTCGGAAGGAATGTTAACGGTGACATCAGAAGGGGGGGTATCTGCAGACGGATAAGGAGACCCCTGGCTGGAAGAGCCGACAGTTGGAATGGAGCTGGACTCCGACGCAGGGCTGGGCACCTCTTCTAAAGGTGTGTGAATACCCTCCTGCAGAGGTGTGGTCAGAGTAGGATGGTCGAGGAGACCGGAAGAACCAGCTGTCGTGACTGGGGAACAGCGCTCCTAGATTCCCTTGGATGAGCAAGCGAATGACGATGGACGAAAAGGAACCTTACCCAGCCACCTGTAACTTCGATGTCAAACGCTTCATCAGAAGATGTCCCAGATCGTATGAGCCAGTCAACGTCTGGCAGGTCGAGTGCTTTGTCCAACACCTCCACCCATTCCGATAGATCCTCCCCAGGCCGCCCGCCACCCCTATGCCAGATACAAACCTCGCCAGAAATACTGGGACTGATCCGATTGGCCGCTTCTAGGGTTCCTTGAAGATCTAATGCTAGATAAGTATCGATTCAGCCGACTGAGGAAAAGTATCGGTTGCCTTTTAGTATGATGGTGTTGTGTGGTCTCCAGATATTCCCGTAGGTCTTTGAAAACTTCTGGTAGTCGACAAAGATCTGGCCGGCTCGATCCAGTAGTACCATCACAACTGAGTTCTTCTCCGGTTTAAGATCTTTGAGGGGCTCGAGCTTAAATTGATCGTCGTAGGCCGATGCTTGATCAGAGAGATCCCTACTAAAATAAAAGTGGGGGTTCTGTTTGAGACTGATCCGTTGGTCTTCAGGTAGCCGACTGAATGTCCATAATAACTCGGATATCTTTACGTCGGGACCCAACTCACCTTTAGTCCCATAAGACCAGCGTAGTCAGTCACAGTGGCCCAACAAAAAGAAGGACTTACAAGTTACAACTGGGGCCTCTCGACGATTTGTGGGAGAGCGGAGAATTTGAAAATGGACCTTGACGAGAGAGCTCGAAGGAGGAGAATCTGATTTCTAATGCGCGTTACTAGAATAAGAACGGTGAGGTGCATCCGCTCCTTACATTAAGACCGAGACGGGTCGATAATCGTTTATGGATCTTCATGATTTGGCTATCCTTCTGAGCAGCATCCTCGATAATGTTCTGTACATCGTCCAACACAGTCCTGAAATGCGTGGTCTGCACTAGAACCTGTCGTGCGTATAACATGAAGTTGAAAGGTACGCACTGTTGTTCTGGATGTTGCCAACCGGCATACCAGTCTAACTCTTCTTCTGCCGTGGCAAAAGCGGTATCAGCGGTGTCACTGCGGTCCTTTCCAGCATCGACTGCAGCCTTGAGGGCGTCCTCGACAGTCTCGAGGAGGCTAAGGAGGACGATATGATGAGTATGGGTGATAGATAATTGCGTGTGTCATCAGAACCTTTTCAGTGCATCCATTTGATCTGGTTTCCCCGGAGAGATCTCTAAGAACAATCTGCAGAGTTGTATCATCGCGACGGAGCGTTTCTGATATGCTCTTCCGATGTATTTGACATATTTTCGAAAGCTGGAAATATCGCCAACAGCGAGGCTGACCGGCATGGAGGGCGAGAGGAGGGATTCGAGTGGTCGAAAGATGGAAGAATGGATAAAGGAAACGCCATGTTACACATGGTAGCCGTACTGGAGGCCCACGGACCTCGCAGCTTTCTCGTGACGGAGGGAGACTGGATGACGGCATGGACTCACCCATCATATCACTGGGGCATGTGTTCGCCGTGTTGTGAAAAACGCCCAGCGCCCAAGGTGCCGTGACTCTCCCTTTGCCCCTCACTCGTCGTCGTCTCAGCCCTGTGCATTCTTGCATAGCATAGACCTTGTCGTCCCAGCCCTATCCCACATAACCGAGAATGCTTTTTGCCTTTCATCTATTCTCGACACTATTCTTCCCCGTTTAACGAGACGTTCTCCCACCTCCGATCCTACGCCGCAATGGGTTCGATGTCCGCTGCCGCATGGCAGTAGTGCTGCAAACGCGTGCGCGCAACAGTACTACGGTAGTATAAGGTGGTTATACCCCCTACTAACCGTCACTCGTTTTCTCCGCGTTGTTGAGACCCCCTAATCACCCCAACGTCGCCCTCCAGAGACATGTCTTACACACTCTTCCGGAGCCTTACCCATCTTGAGAATCCAGTATTCCCAGCGACAGAATCCATCAGGCAACTCATAGAGACCATCGCTCGCGATGTAGTCCGCTTCCGTCGCAACACCCAAATATCATACCATTTCGTTGACAGGGCACGATCCGTCTGTGACGTTATCAATGCTTTGATTCAAAAGGTCGACGAAGAAGACGATTGGGATAGCTACGACAAATTTACAGAGGCAATTGATTTGCTGGAGGAGTGCGTTCACCCCCGCCTCGTGTGATCTGGATCCTGATGTATTCCCAGACTTCTGCTCGCCTCGACAGCAAGCACCCAAGACGAGGTGCAGCGTCACTTTGGAGGGGACAAAGACCTCGATGGATGTATCGCTTCTGCAACAACCTGGGAGCACAACAGAGAAAGCCTTCGAGAATGTTTACATTCTTTTCGCACAAAGCCAGAGATTGGAGTGCGCTCACTTCCGTCTTATCTGTCGCAACTAACTTATACTCTATCAGCAACTGTTACCCATGGCAGATGACGAAGAAACAGAGGTTATTGAAGCAGGAAAACATGATGACGCATCCTTTCTTCTCGAGCTACACCAGTCGATTAAAGGTCATCCCTTTCGACAACAGGCAGCAGGGTCCGGTTCCTCCCCCGCCGACCTGGGCTATTGACAACGTTCATTTATAGACAAGTTCCCCAACTGGTCGAGCTAGTGAACGACCGACTAGCAGACCTGTATGCTCTAGCCCAGGGCGAAGTCCTCGATGACGTCCGTTTTCCCCTCTTTTAGAGTACCGATCGTCAATGACAGTTAGCCAGGTACTTGCCATCTTCACGATTAAAACTGCCATGCTTGTTTTTGGGATCATGGAGGTTTCCCTGGACTCACGTGGGGACAAAGACCGTACTCATCATTTGAAACTTGAACCCACATGGGACGCCGCGCTTAGGTAGGTTGGACCGTACCGTCAGTTTACCCATGTTGACCCAGGCTTCCAAAGACTTCTCGTGTTTTTTCATGACATCACGGAAGGCTTGGATGCCAGTGTCGAAGAAATTGAAGAAAAATACGATAGCTTTCTCCAGGTCCTCAGAGTATGTGTGTCCATTATCTCCTCCTCAAACGGCGATCCATATAAACACCTTCAGACGATACCTGATGCGCCGCTACCGGCGTCATATACACAACTAATGAAGCAAGCTGGAAATATTCGCCGTCCGTACTATGCCCAAGCCGTCGCCGTCATTTCCTTGTGTCGCTTCCTTGCAAGGCATTACGAGAGCTTGACAAAGGAGCAGCGAACTGCGACAAACGTCGAACCCCTTGAGGAGTGCGTTGCAGCCTCTTTAGAAGAGCTTTAGCGTTGCCATTGAACTCACTATTCGACTAGGGCGTGCGGGGAAACCCTTTCTGCATTGCAAGTCGCCGCAGCCTCGGTTCCCACGCTGAGAAACTTCGATGTGAATGCGCCAGAAAATGCACTTGTGGCTAAGGCATTTACCACTGCGCGTTCGGAGATCCAAGACTGCTTCAGCCACTTTGGGGTCAGCACCCTACTTTCGCTCGTGAACTGCAGATCTCCCTAAACTGACTATGCTCTTGTATAGCTGGCCTCTCATTGGGCTCACTATGAGAAGATTTTCCAGCAGGCTGCGGAGAAGGACAGGTCCCGCACCGCCCAACTAGGGGAAGTTCTTGCGTCTGTCAGTCACCTTCTCTACCCTCAGTCGCCCTGGCCTTGATTGACTCTTGAAACGCGACCACTTGCAGCGCACCTCCCGCACTCCTGATGATACTTCGGGTCTTATTCGGGTGAATGTTGAGGTTCGCAATGGGGGCTCTGCTGGCACAATCATCAGAACGTTTTCCCGTGCGTGAACTCCTTTCCAGCATATCCCTACACGCTCCCTGATTGGCCTGATTGTAGTTGATGTTGAGCCGGAAACACGCCTCCGTGCCCTGCGCTGGTACATCTCTAAGAAGCTCGAACCACAGGAATCCTCTCGCGTCCTGCGTGATTCCTCTTTCCTCGTGAAGACAACCGATTCCGCGGAGATTCCCGATCTTTTGCCCTGCCGCGTAAGCACGGCCATCGAGGACATCGTCCAAGCACAAGTTTGCGATCTCGTCCTCGTGCTGGCCTAAGAGAACCCACGTTTCCATATTTGGCCTGAGTTTTTCATCGTATTCTAACATTAGTTACGCGGCCTCATATAATACACCCTGGCACACAGTATGGCCAGATGGTGTCCCCAGCACAACGAATGACCTCTTAATGTTCAGTGTATAATCCATCCATCCGTACCTACTATTTTATAAGTCGTACTTATCCTCCATGCTTGATCGGCTCTAGCCGACTATAATGTAGGCTGCCGCAAGTTGCCTTCGAAAGTGGTGCCACGTGATTTGAACTCACTCAGCATGAAGCCGATGAAGTCTTTTGTCGTCCACATATTTCAACCGTGCAGTGTGACAGGAACCTTCGCAGGACGTCCATAATTTGACCACAGTGAAGTACCACGCATCCCTATAAGTATGCCATCTCTTTCTTCCGAAATCAATCTTTTGTGTACTACTGTATGCCCATCCGGCGAAGAGGCCAACCACGATTAACTACTAATATATGATCAATCCACAACCGAAAGCGACACAAATCTACGTCGGAAATGTCTGCGCTTCAAGTTGTTGTCCAGTATCTTCTATCTTCTAAACCACTTCCAAACCCAGTCCTTTAAACTCTCAAGAACGCAAGGGCCAGTGATATTCCCCGACGGAAATCCGTCCCGAGTCTGCACGAGGAAACCCAATTTCTGTCTGTACGCAGCCTCACACGCTGGGCGGCTCACTATTACTCCACGACTATCAGTTCTGAATGTAATGAGGTTGAACAGTTCTTCTTCCCCTCCCCTGGCATTACGCCAATCGTTCGCACCGTAGTCATCGCATGGAAGCTTGTCATCGAGAGTCACAGCGCGACATTCGTTCCAACCAGATTCAGGTTAATAAATCCAATGTCGCGTAAGGAGCCATGGGGAAATTCAAAAATGGTGAGACTTCCCATGCAGCGGTGTTGGCTGACACGATCCTCGTTATTTTCCATTATGGCTAAGTGGTCCAAATTGAATTACGGACCATGCCGAAACGTTCTTTGGACGATGCTAGGCAAGGAAAGGAACTGTGGTGGTATGATATGGTCATTTTCTGTTCACTTTTCTTAGTTTTATTGTGATCACTCTACGCCGTTTGGGTGAACATACATACCGGTGTCCTCTATCACACGCACCTGCTTTTCGCATGAATGGAGATGTATCTTCCCACGAGCGCCATAAGCGGCATATAAGGTTATTCCAATGAATCCGGGGTTCCTCAAGAGAGCAATTGCAGAGAGTACTGTATACGGCCACGTGGAAGTGCCAGCGACGCCCGGGCCGGGGACACTGAATATCTGATAGCACTGAATAGTACTGAATCCCCACCAGGCAGCGTCGGGCCATCATGCATCATGCATCATGCGTGTCATGATCACTGTCTGCATCATATGACCTAGGCTCACCCTGTGCAGTACCGTTGCCGCTCGGACTCCTACAACAAGATTAGACTTACCCTTTCCCTTCCTGCGACTCCCAGCGCTGGACCCCAGCCTAACTCACCTCGGCAGTCCCAGGCCCTGTTTCCACGAGCGGTGCAGGAAATGCAGAGAATCCGCAGGTAACAACGTACTTGGTACAGGTTTAGGATGAGCTTCACGTGGGAATGGCGACAGTTTGCGGTTGGCGAATCGAGGTCAACCTTATGGCCTTAACACATCTAGTGGGCAACGAGGGTGCAGTGACATGCAGTAGTTGTTTCTCACATTATTTTGCATCTACACCACGAGTAAACTAAGTAGACACAATCGACAACCTACAGGCGTGCATGCTTATTTCGCCGGTTCCTGATGTGATGGAGTATGACTCATGCCGCATCCTTGTTCATGCGCTCAGCCAGCTCATTCAGAAGGATGTGAAGTTCCTCTGCCTGACGGACGAGTTGTTGCACTCCCACATTCTCTGGCGAGATAGCGGTATTCTCCAGCACTGCCTGCCCGACGACTCTCCGCCATGTTGTGCCACTTCGCGCGAGCTCCTCCGTGAGCTCGTCCTTTATGCGGCGGCAGGTACCTGCACCGTCGTAGCCAAAGACGGTTAATAGCTGGATGCATGAAGCACCTGCGCGAGCGAAGGCCAGGGCGTCCGCACCGGATGAGATACCGCCACAGCCAATGATAGGCACTTCGGCAGGGAGGCGTTTGCGTAGATCGCGAACGATTTTAAGTGCGAGGGGTTGCAGTGGCGCACCAGAGAGACCGCCCTGCTCTGCGCGATTCGCTGATCAAAGTTGGGAATGAGTAAGAAAGGCATGGATAAATGTGTGAGATGCGCACCACTGCGAAGATGTGTTGGGCGCTGGACGGTCGTGTTCGTGACTATGATCCCATCAATCCCCTTAACCGAGCCAATTGCATCAGCTATGTCATCCACTCCGCGGGAATCGAGGTCCGGCGAAATCTTGAGGACGAGTTTAGAACGATGCTTTGACAAAGCTGTAGCCTCATCGCGTGCCTGGACTACGGCGCGCAATAGATTCACAAGTAAGCCTCGCTTCTGCAGACCACTGACACCGGGGACTGGTCAAAAAAAGAAGGACCATGGAAGGACCATACGCACCGTAGGCCGGGTGTGTTAGGGCTAGAAACGTTGACGACAAGCACGTCGGCATGAGAAGCGAACACATGGACACCGGCGACAAAGTCATCAGGGGACTCTTGTGGGCTGTCTTTATTCTTCCCCAAGTTGATCGCAAGGAGACGGCCCTGTCGCAACGAGGCAGAGTGTTCTTCGGTGGTCGAAGGGAACGCAGGGAGCCGTGCAAGGAGACGCGCAAGGACAGAGACGTGGCCTTGGGAAGGAAACCCATAACGGTTAATAAGAGCAGAATCTTCGGGAAGATGGAAAACGCGCGGGCGTGGGTTTCCGAGCTATAGGCCGGGTAAGTGTACGGGACTCAAGACAGATGGGACCATGCGAACTTGTGGGTTTGGGGTGACGCTTCCTACCTCTACCCAACCAAATCCAAGGTTTAAAAGCCCTAAGAGGTTGTGCGTCAGAAAATATATAGCGGCACCGGCAGTACGCACTGGGTCCCTACCATCAACGGCCCGGCCATCTTTGTCAAATCCAGCTGCGAGTCCAATAGGGTTCGAGAGTGTTTGACCCCAGAGCTGAATTACAGATTTGTCAGTTTCAGTTCTGTGGGCAGCGCTACACTGGTGCCTTTTACTTCTGTTTCGAGTCGTTCGTCATCCGGGAGCATATCTCTCGGACCTAAACCATTTTCCAACACGCTCACCGCTAACTTATGGCTCGACTCTGGGTCTAACGCATTGCGGATGAAAGGCGCGATTAGGTAGCGATGAATCGCGGCACGGGAGTCGAAGTAGTAGACAACACCAACCCCGGCAGTAAGGGTAAAGAGGGTAATATAAGCTGTCCTCCGGAATGTGGAGATGGATTCGGAGGTAGTAGTGAAGCTGCGCCGCAAGGAGGGTGGGGAGACTCGAATACGGCGCATGGGAAGGCGAAGAGAAAGCATGGAGTGAACGGCCAGTTGACAATGGCGGTGTTGTTGCCTTTGAGTTACTGTATTGTCCGCACGCCCCGAATTAGCCGAGCATCCCGAGAGCGAAGGTCTTGGCGCCATCAGAGTACCAACCATCACTCCTCCCAAAACAAAAACAAAATCCTGGCCTCCATCTCTCAGGGAAGAGGCCTTCCAAGTGAGCCCAACGGCGCTCTCCGTTTACTTACACCGGCCCTCTTCTTAGGGTGCAGCGGTCGCCTCTGCTAAATGTCCACCTGCCACCATCCACCAATTCCATCGCAGTCCGAGCATTTTCCTGAGCTGACCAGCGGAAGTTGCAACATCGGGGTCACATCGATTCATCAGCCCCCACCAGATTCTCGCATCAAGCATGTGGACCTTTGGTTTTGTGACGGTTCTGTCATTCTCCAAGCAGATTCTACCCTATTTCGTGTTCACAAGTCACAACTTTCTCGCCGTTCCACCGTCTTTTCAGACATGTTTACTCTTCCACAGCCTTGTGTAATAACAACACATGCTACGTTAGCCGACGAAACTTATGAAGGTTGCCCGGTCGTGACGTTACATGATTCGGCGGAGGATGTAGCAAACCTACTCCTCGCATTGTATGATGGCCCGTTCGTTCTTGTGTTTATCTGGAAGCATTGCATATCTGCTGACGCCACTAGTACGCGAATAGAAAGTTTGGCAACAATGACCCCCACGACTTTGCCGTTGTTTCTGGTATCCTTCGACTATCCACGAAATATGCAATGGACTCCCTACGATCGAAAGCTATCGCCCACCTCAACATAGCGTGGCCTACCACTCTCAAGGGATGGGATTTGCGTGAAGAAAAGGCTCATGCGTATGAACTCACAAGCTTGACGGAGCATGCAAACCTTTACCCTTCGCCTATCGTACGCCGATTTCCTTTCAAAACTCGTGACGAGTGACGCATTTGTTCAGGACATTATCAATCTCGCACGCCTAACGAACGCGCCGAGTCTACTTCCTGCCGCATTCTATGACATTTCGCGATACACTTTCGCGCAGATATTCGAACCAATAGAGGACGAACCAACCCGCTTCCGCTGCGTGTTTGGCGGTGGAATGCTATGTGCAGATGATATGCGGCGGCTGGCGTTGGGGAAGGAAGCATCTGCCCATGCGGTGAGCGCGGTGATCCACGGGATGGGGCGCGGGCCACTCGCTCACTCGCGTAAAGGCGCGTTTTCGCTACACACCCATGGGCCGACCCACTCCCCATTGAGTGTCTGCACCATGCCCGGTGAGTGCCGACGCGATTTTGCGGAGTTGGTGGCGCTCGCAACGCAACACTATGTTTGCGACCGTGAGCGCGGGTACGCGGACCCGTTGTACGTTGCCGAGGAGCTCGGTGCGCTCAAGAGTGCCGACGTCTCTGAATGCCGCGCGTGTGCACGAGCACTCGAGGTCTGGGCCTCAAAGGAACGCGAGCGGATGTGGAAGATGATTCCCCTGTGGTTTCGTCTGGATTCTTAAGTAGGATGAGCTTGTAGTCCATGTATGATTACGATGTTGACAGCGCTGTTTGTGGACGGGCACCACAACACTATCGTACATGTATATCCTGTTGTGTTTACATATATTCTCCTTTTTCTCACATAGATTCCCAGTAGACTGTCTTCTACGATAGTGCGTGTTGTTTATCGACCAATGACCCGAACGGGAAAACCCCATTCGTCCTTAGCCGTCCGGTTGTCGTGATGTCCCAGGGTTGTCTCACATAAAATCACATCATCGCAGCAAGTAGAGTAAACGTGAAAGGTAGGTGTGTCTCTCGGAGGCCCATGAGGGTAGCGTGTGTCCAATCCCCAAGATCGGAAGCCAAAATTGAAGCACGGTTGCCTTGTCGACGTGTGGACCCAACCCCGTTGTTTCCGACAGGACGAACACACACCAGTCCAGAGGCTCGAAGGCTCAGCACATTGTTCATTTCAATCATTCCACATCTAAACATGCCCCAACTATGCCTGCTATATTGGGTAAAACACGCCGCAGCCTTGTTGGTCACAGAAGGGACATTGCCCATGCGCCGGACACTATGGTGCTAGTATAACCGATCTATTGTCCTCCCTCTGCATGTTTTTTTTCTCCTTTGTGCGACCGTCGATCGCCTTTGTCCGGGTCACAAAGGATTTCCCCATGTCTCATTAGGGAGCTGAGATGGTATAAAACGACCCGTTCCTCCACCAGTCTAGCCTAACCAACTGCTCCCATTTCCCGGCGCTTGACGTGCCTCGACTCTCTTTGCTAAAGTACTTCCCTCCCAGAGCTGCGCTCACTTCTTGTACCCTAAACACTAAAAAGGCTTGACCTTATACATTAACATCATGTTTCAGTTCTCCACTCTCCTTCTTGCTCTCTCAGTCGCCGGGTCTGTGACCGCTGCACCGACACACCTTAATAAGCGCATTGCTCAAGTCATCTCCGATTCAACCAAAAAGTGGGAGGCTGCTTGTGTAAGTTGTACCAATACTCCAAATACTTGCGAATATAGCGTCATTGATCCGCTGCTATCGTTAGAATCAGGCGAACGGTGGCCAAGATTGCAACACCATATCTATCAACGCCTTTGGCACACTTCTGGCTGCTGCTGGCCCCTGTGATCAGCAAGACAACGCGGACATAATGATGGACCTTTCCAAGAAGCTCAACTCTCCCGACATGATAA
>Ga0307509_10003711_pt1 | contig 22846 bp, 19 predicted proteins | sample 10_EM_MG_FD_202245 | JGI IMG/M metagenome (GOLD analysis project Ga0307509, IMG submission 202245) | Populus trichocarpa ectomycorrhiza microbial communities from riparian zone in the Pacific Northwest, United States - 10_EM | ecosystem: Host-associated > Plants > Roots > Unclassified | place... | reverse complement strand
TATGCACCTTCTTGGCCTATTCTAATTGGTCATTACTCTCTCTAGGTACCTCCCTGCACTCTCATGCACCCTCTTCCGCCACTATGCAAGCCCGGTCTTTTTCACAAACGTCACGACACGACGAGTACAGTGGTTGATATTTGTACGGTAGTGCCGAATTTCCCTACATCACAATTTGTCACATCTTGTGACGTGTCACATTCGCTGTTACAGCCACTCAAGTCCCTTGGAGTCAATCTCGCGATAGCTTCAAGTCTTTAATTTCAGAGATTATTCCTCTGACTTTAATCTTTGTTTAAGAGATTATTTTATCTCTTTCGTCAACTATTTCAAGCTCCTCAGCTTCTACTGTTCCTTCCGTTCACGATCGATATGGTTAAGCGAGGTTCTTCATCCTTTTCGGCCTCCTCTGTTGCAAAGGGGTCGATAGTACTATCAAAGGCTATCGAGAAACAGTTTTGCCCTCGAGGCAGAAATTGCTCGGCTACGCCACCACGTTTTGGTGCTCTCCAAAAGGTGACATCGGTGACATCGGAGAAGCAAATCCTGGAGGACATTGTCGAGTCGACGATGTCGGGAGAGGAGCAGCCCCTTGATGAAGAGGAGGTGGCTGAGGAAGAGGCTGCACCAAGTGTGGCAGGGGGGGGGGGTTGGAGAACGCCACAGATGATGTAGCTGGTGAGGAGTTGGGGAACGCCACAGATGATGTGGCTGGTGAGGAGATGGCGACATCAGCAAAAAAAAAAAGGTTACACCCGGAGGCACCCCGTGCTCCCTGTCCGTCCCGCGGTCCAGGCGCATAGAACGTAAACTCGCGTCCTGGGTGTGCGGTCTTTTGGGGGATGCTTGTGGACAGGGGTCCATGCTGCCTGGATGCACCAGACGCAACCAAGGATTCAGAAGGTACCGGACGCAGAAAGGTTTTCCAGACGCAACCCAATAGGATAGTAGAATAGTGGAAGTACTCAGGTGTAACTGGCTATCATCGGATACCTCTGTTAGGCATATGAGAAAAGCGTAGCTTTTCCACCTATCTTTGTGTACCCTGGGGTTACCCTACCTTCACCCTGTGAAGCTAACACCGCCCTCTGGCCCCGCCGTTGGGACGGCACGACAACACCTGATGGCGTCACAGTTGCGTCCCAACACCAAAGGACACTATCATTGGAACCTATCTCATAACACCGTATACGTCGCGGCCGTCTGTTCGACCGGATGCTGTTCGCAGGATATATAAGAGGGGACCTTGGGCGAGCTTATGCAAGTGTTCCGGGCGAAATCGGTTGACGTCGCATAAAGTTACAGACATAGCGGAACGGCACAGGAAACTATGTCACTAAAGTAACGGGACGTTTTCGTCGTGTCTACTCTAGAATGAAGTAAGAGTATGACCGCACCCACACCAATGGTATACTACCATATAGGATCATTCGGTAAGGAAAGACTATGAGAAAATTGTGCCACTGGTACGATCCTGACTGATAGTCTGACCAAAGCCTAAGTGCAGGAAGCATGAGTGATATCTGCTACTGCGATAGGTCCGACTACGAAGTTGGCCACTGGCACTTCGTTCGTCCGATGATGAGGACACTGTCTAGCATGCAGACAGGTTTCAGTTCCTCCTGACGGAAGAAGGATTGTGAACTCTGACTGGAACATGGTGCCACACCAGAGAAATCAAGAGCTCTCCAGTCCGGAAGTCAATAGTGGGGCGATATTATTCAGGGTCAAAAGGTGTTCGCACTATAGGAAATGTTCGGAATGGTTAGCAGGTACGTAGTTAGTATGGTAGTTACTTGTAGGCCGCGCACTCCATCGACGCGGGATATAAATATCGAAGTGCCTCCCAAGCTTTACTGAAATCATCACGGTACAGAGAAGAGACCTTCTTAATATAACAGGTTATTATAAGGAAAATGTTTATCCTTACTTTTACGCACGTTTATATTGAGCCTTCCTAGACACATCTCCGTCTACGATAAAGTACTCTGGTCTTACCTATCTCACTTGTTCTTAGAGATCTGGTACCACCTAACAACCTCCTAAGTGAACAACTCTACCTTCGAGGACCTTGAATGAGTTCATGAAAACTGTGAAGAATATCCAAATTGTCCAGAAAGATCCATCCAGTATTACTCATGTTCACTTATTTGAGTCATTTGGATACTAAAATAGTTATATATTTATTAAGGCTAGTCTAGAAAACAGTAGCACTCCGTAGCTAACAATTTGAAAGTACATGCCAGGAGAACCAAAGTACAAAAGTATGGATGACCCTTAAACCAGCAGTCGGACAGTGTCCGGACAGAGTGCGTTGGATTCTGCTCGGCGAGGGGAATTGAATGGTATAGGTCTCGAAGCGTCCGCAAGGCTATAGAGGTCAGCAGGATGAAAGAGGCAGATACCTCAGCGGGCAGATGTCCGCCAGAGTCGGGAAGGGTCTCATTGTAGTCCGCTCACCAAGGGGAATCGAATGGGATAGGTCTCGAAACATCCGCATGGCTATAGAGGTCAGCAGGATGAAAAAGGCAGATACCTCAGTGGGCAGATGTCCGCCAGAGTCGGGAAGGGTCTCATTAGAGTCCACTCGCCGAGGGGAATCGAATGGTATAGGCCTCGAAGCGTCCGCATGCCTGTAGCACCCAGTAGCCAACAATTTGAAAGTACTTGCCGGGGGAACTCAAGTACAAAGGTATGCATAGCCATTCATCCAGTGGTCGGACAGCATCAGGACATGGTGCGTTGGAATCCGCCGGTCGAGAGGAATCGAATAGTATAGATTTCGAAGCGTCAGCATGGCTATAGAGGTCAGCAGGATCAAAAAGGCAGATACCTCAGCGGGCAGATGTCCGCCAGAGTGGGGAAGGGTCTCATTGGAGTCCGCTTGCCTCGGGGAATCGAATGATATATGTCTCTAAGTGTCCACATGCCTGTAGCACCCAGCAGCCGACAATTTGAAAGTACTTGCCCGGGGGACTCACGTACAAAGGTTTGGATAACGTTTCAACCAGCGGTCGGACAGGGTCGGGACAGGGTGCGTTGGAATCCGCCGGCCGAGGGGAATCGAATGGTATAGGTTTCGAAGCGTCCGCATGGCTATAGAGGTCAGCAGGATCCAAAAGGCAGATACCTCAGCGGGCAGATGTCCGCCAGAGTCGGGCAAGGGCTTATCGGAGTCCGCTCGCCCAGAGGAATCGAATGGTATAGCCCTCGAAGCGTCCGCATGCCTGTAGCACCCAGTAGCCAACAACTTGAAAGTACTTGCCCGGGGAACTCAAGTACAAAAGTATGCATAGCCATTCATCCAGTGGTCGGACAGCATCAGGACACGGTGCGTTGGAATCCGCCGGTCGAGGGGAATCGAATGGTATAGGTTTCGAAGCGTCCACATAGCTATAGAGGTCAGCAGGATGAAAAAGGCAGATATCTCAGGGGGCAGATGTCCGCCACTGGCAGAGTCGGGAAGGGTCTCATTGGAGTCCGCTCAGCGAGGGGAATCGAATGGTATAGGTCTCGAAGCGTCCGCATGGCTATAGAGGTCAGCAGGAAGCAAAAGGCAAATACCTCACCGGGTACTGGCCGATGTCCGCTAGAGTCTGGCAGGGCCTCATTGCAATCCGCTAGAGTCAGGAATGGCCTCATTGGAATCCGCTCGCTTAGGTGTAATGAATAGTGTCCTTCTGGATGGAAGAGCATGCCCCTCTCCGCAGGTTGATAATATTCAATAGTTCCAGTGATTTGATCATGAAGCCTGTGTTACGGGGTAGCTAACACAGTAGGATTCCGGGCTAACTAGGCCGAGGATATTCGAGACAACGGAATATAGGTCAGGAAGGCTCAAGAAGAATTGTTTGATAAAGTAATAGAAGAATATCGTCATAACTTATAATATTGTTAGAGTCTCTGCTCCGTTGCTTGATGATGTTCTCAACCATCGGGGAGAGCCCTACTATTTATACTAATGTTCACGCTACTTTGACTTTTCTAATAAAGAAGTATCTTTCTAAGAGTTCAGTTCGTCAGAACAAAGTGCGAACATTGTTTGACCCTGAATCTTGCCCAGCTTGACTCTGAGAATCTCCTGACTGCTATTTCTTCTGAGGGTGTCCCCACTCCACCAGTAGTCAGTCTTCGATCTCTTCGTCCTGATAGACTATAATGGAATATGCAGTCTAAATGCCTACATACCAATAGTATCATGAATATAGAGTGATCAAGTCCGATATTCATTTATCAATGCATAATGCGTATGCATTAGTAAGAGTAGAGAACTGCTTCTCTAATCATCATTCCAATCAGTTAGCCATATCTTGAAACGTGAACTCTTTGTGGTTCCTGAGTAGTTTCCCAGATGCCTCCGGGAAGTCCCTACTCAGGCAGCTTGGGTTCGGATATATGCTCTCCCCCATGGTGGCATATACCTCGCGCATAATTATGCAAGCTATTCCCGCTAGGGTAATAGCCTGATACGATGTGTGCAAGAACTAAAAACCTTTTGCGAGAGTTGTTAGCAGTGATTATATAAGGGGTATGTTTTGGGTCGTTACCGGGACAATAGATGGTTAGTAATCCTATGATTAGATTCTTTTTCATCTGAACAGCCTTTACCTGGTGATAAAGTAGTCCATTGTAAGTAGAGGCCATCAGGGGCAGGGAGAGTTCCCCAATGCAGAGCCCTATGGGTCACGTACCTTGGTGTTCTTTGGGAGATTAGGGTGTGAAATGGACCATCCAGGTGCACTGGGCGGACAGGATGCGGGTTGTATTACACCCAACTGACTAGGATGCAACCATTGTGCTGGGACCCTCTGAGGGCGGGCTGGGCGGACAGGATGCTCCAGACGGATTTCCTGCGTCCGGACGCAATGCTTATCTGTCCGGAGCAAACACTTTTTTTGCTGATGGAGCGCTGCAGATGATGTCGCTGGTGAGGAGATGGCGAGCGCTGCACATGATGGGGCTGGTGAGGAGATGGCGAGTGCCGCAGAGAGTGTGGCTAGTGAAGAGAATAGGGGGCCAGAAATGGCAGAGGATTACAACAGGTTCCCGATGGACCTGGTTGAGATGGAGGAGCCCCAACTGCTAGAATCACCGATACTAGCTTTGATAAGGCAAACAACAGCGTTGAAGGAACAGATGAGGGAGTTGAAGGAGATGAGGGAGAGGTATGAGAGAACCGGGTGTCTTGATCCCAGATGTCATAATTCAGAGGCCCCGGTAAATATAATAGAAATTGTTAAGGATAGTGGAAACACTATTGGAGAGAAGAGGAGGTTAGGTTCGTCCGGTGATGAGGATGTTGTCATCAGAGGGGTGATTGTAGCCGGAGGTGCCTCTAGTAAGAGGAAGAATGCTGCAAGGTGGAGGAAGAGGAAATTGTTAAGGGAGGAGGAGAAGATATACAATAGCTGCTGGCAGCGATTGTAGTAGTGAAGTGGGAATGTAGTTTGGGGGTGTTTATTTTGGAATTTTGTGAAGAAGGGTTGTTGGGACAATGTACGGCGCTGCGTACGTTGTCATGTTGGTAGTGATTTTGGTACCGGAGGAGGATTTATTTTATTGGGGAGTTGGGAAGGGGGGGCTGGCGTACCCAAGATAGTACTGCCGTAGGATAGATGACCTGAATAGGGATGCTCCCTGTACTAGTTAAGAAATATATGAGATTTACTACATCACGCTAAAATGCAAACTATAAAAAAAACTAGCTTCTCATTTTTCTTGATATGTCAATCGAGTGATATCTAAAGCATTTTAGGTCAAGTTAATTGACGCAGATCTTTTTCTATCAACAGGAGCACTAAACCTGATATGAGAGTGATGTTAGCCATAGCTGTTATGGTCGGGTGAGGGGTAGGGTGCCTCTTGCTTTTTTTGATTGCATCGACAGCTTAAAAAAAGTATGATAAGAAAAGCAAAAACCCACGAGGATACATAACCTTGATAAGTTATCTACAAGTATGATATGATACTCGAGTGCTACCCACCGTGCCCTGAGCGAGGTGGTGCCCTCAGCGAGGCACGGTAGAGTTGCTGTGGCGGAACCGGTGTTTGGTAAGAGTCCTTCTTGGAGTACGAGCGCCGCGCCTCGCTGAGGGCACCACCTCGCTCAGGGCACGGTGGGTCTACATGGGCCTTGGTTTCACAAATTCCGTTGCCCACCAGTTGGGTGCCATAAGGTTGTGTGGCTGAGCACTGCAGAAGGCTTCATAAGCCACTCGAACGCCCCCCACTGGGACAGATGCTAATTGGTTGATTTTCTGTGAGGAACCGGCTGCTAAGTAACACTTTATCTGGTCCGAGTGAGGGGGGAGTCCTTGCGGCTTGTGTAGTCGTCTAAGCAACCCCTCTCTTCCAAAACCTGCCGGAACTTTGGCAACCGACCCAGCCCTTCAGCAGCCTGTTCTCTACAGTATTTCAAGAACAAAGGATGTCTCAAGCCTTTGCGAATAACATTAATTCTTTCAATGTGTCGATCTTTAATGCTACCGATGATGAGCCTAAAATCCTGGCTTGGTTGTCACCCTTAGAGCCCCAGGTGCGACATCAGGATATTTGCGATCAGAGGGTGGATGGTATAGGGAGCTGGCTACTGGAAACAAAAGAGTTTAGAAGCTGGTACAATGGCAATGAGAACGGCGAAACTGATCATGCGGCCTTGTTCTGCTACGGGAACCCGGGGGTCGGTAAGAGCCACATCTGGTATGAGAGACGATCAGTGCGGAATCAGGAATGATTATCGCTGACAGTTCACGATGGTAGTTCCTTGATGGTGGACTATTTATGCGACCAGGCCGTGGAGCAGGAAATGGCAGTCGCTTGTTTTTACTACGACTTCGCTTCGCGGGGGGTCCAGTCTCCAACCAATATGCTCGGATCTCTGCTCAAACAGCTTCTGAGTGGGCTAGGAGCAATTCCGGGAGAAATAGCACGGAAATTTCGGGGCCAGAAGAAGGTGATTGGTGGCCGGAGACTGCGCCTTCCTGATGTTGTGAAAATGTTGGCCGATGTCTCGTCCTTACAACGCACATTCATATGTGTTGATGCTCTTGACGAATGTGTTCTAAAGCATCGAGTGGAGGTTCTTGAAGCGTTGGGAGAAATTCTTCTGAGGTCGCCAAACACGCGAATTTTCATGACTGGAAGGTCACATATCCGAGGGGTGGTTGAGAGGGGACTAGGTGGGAGAGCAACGAGTGTATTGATTAAGCCTAGGGATGACAACATAGTCACATATCTGCGCACAAGACTTAAGAAGGACACAACCCCGGAGGTGATGGATAGCGGGTTGGAGAATGATATTATGAAGAGTATTCCCGAAGAGATCTCGGAATCGTACGTAGCATCGGGGGTCCGAGAAACCTTTGTAAGTTGTACGACGCTGACAGGTGCAAATGTAGATTCCTACTGGTCTCACTCAAGGTGGACACAATCCTAGCAGAAACAACAATCCATCGGAGGCGGAACAGGCTCAATGCGATGGGGGATGGGTCAGGGTTGGGAGATGCCTATGGGGCAACACTGGAACGGATAAAAACCCAAGAGGGAGAGAAAGCAAAACTTGCGATGACCACGTTGATGTGGATATGTTATTCGGAACGACCATTACGGGTAGATGAACTGTGTCATGCGCTCGCTGTGGAAATTGGGTCTACACATTTCAATAACGACAATGTGCCCGCAATAGACACATTACTCGCCTGCTGCCAAGGACTAGTCACGGTAGACAAGGAAGCCTCGACCGCGCGGTTGATCCACCACACACTCCGCGAGTACCTGTGCACTCATCACAGCCTTTTCCCTCGCGCCCATTTGGCGATGGGAGAAACCTGCTTAACTTACCTGAACTCAGAGCAGGCCAAGGCCCTTCCAGCTAAGCCACAACCTGACCTCTCGAGCATGCCCTTCCTCAAATATTGTTCGAGGTATTGGGGCACCCATGCAAAAAGGGAACTTTCAGATCACGCAAAATCGCTTGCAATGGGACTATTGGAACAGTATGAGAACCACGTAGCCGCTCACTCACTTTTTGAGCAAATATTAGATCCGGATGATTCCCTTGAAGCCGATACTGGTGCTCTGTTTGCCGGACTCCACTGTGTATCCTTCTTCGGGATCGTTGACGTTATGGTTGGCCTGTTAGGAATGGATGGCTGTGATGCCAACCGGAGAGATTCTGCAGGCATAACGCCACTCATGTGGGCCGCGAGGGGCAAACAGGAGGAGGCTGTGGAGCTATTGCTCGGGCAGGAAGCTGTCGACCCCAACACGCCAGACAATGAGGGCAGAATGCCACTTTGGTGGGCTGCGAGTCAGGGACACGAATTAGTAGTGAAGCAACTCTTGGGCCGAGAAGGCGTCAACCCCGACAAGCTAGATAACCATGGTGTTACACCCCTGGGCGATGCTTCGGCTAGTGGGCATGAGCGAGTGGTGAGGCAACTTTTAGACCGGGAAGAGGTCAACCCCGACAAGCCAAACAACAAGGGCGAGACACCACTTTCGTGGGCTGCGAGCCAAGGGCACGAATTAGTAGTGAAGCAACTTTTGGACCGGGAAGACGCCAACCCTGACAAGCCAGATAACGAGGGCAGAACACCACTTTGGTGGGCTGCGAGTCAGGGACACGAATTAGTAGTGAAGCAACTCTTGGGCCGAGAAGACGTCAACCCCGACAAGCCAGATAACCATGGTGTTACACCCCTGGGCGATGCTTCGGCTAGTGGGCATGAGCGAGTGGTGAGGCAACTTTTAGACCGGGAAGAGGTCAACCCCGACAAGCCAAACAACAAGGGCGAGACACCACTTTCGTGGGCTGCGTATAAAGGACACGAATCAGTGGTGAAGCAACTTTTGGATCGGGAAGATGTCAACTCCGATAAGCCAGACAATGAAGGTAGGACACCACTTTCGTGGGCTGCGAGCCAAGGGCACGAATTAGTAGTGAAGCAACTTTTGGACCGGGAAGACGTTAACCCCGCCGGACCAGACAAAAATGGTCACATACCACTCTGGCATGCGTCTGCCAAGGGACATGAAGCAGTGGTGAATCTACTACAAGCCTGGCAACCTCCAATCCCAGCCTGGTTTGCGGCTGACGAGCTCCAGGCTTCTTTGCCCTCTTCCAGTCATTGACCGCGGCCTTCTGCTATTCCCGTATCGCTCCCACGGCCTTTCCTCATAGTCCCCTCGACCCTCGCCCCCCCCTCCTCCTCCACGTCTTCCCCAGGCCTCTAGAGTCTGCCCTGTCGCCATGGCTTCTTTTCCTCAACGTACTCTTTCTTTCCCTTATTTGAAAGCCCTATCCCCGAGCTTGCCAATCCTCTAGATGTTTAATTTGTTATCATGTGTTTCCGGAAAATAGGGCACATGTGTGATTACCGGAAACCTCCTGGGTATTTCGTACTACGATTAGGTGAAGAATTTCGAGTCTGTTACCGGCGGTTGGAAGAAACCGGAGGGCGTGTATTTTAAGTTACTATTTTATTTTCGCCCTTAGAGCCTTTGTTCCGTTTCATTGATCCTAGCTTCGACTTCTCACCATAGATCTTCCCTTTCATGTACTATCGCTTTTGTTCACTTGTTTCACGTTTTAGACCACCTATTCTTTTATTTTCTCCCATGAATGATAGACATTACCATTCGTACACAGTTAGGCCGGTTTACCATCTCAATTACTACTCATCCATATCTCTATCCACCTGGGCGAGGTGTTTGTATAGACTTATCCACCGCAGCCTTAGCCCTTGCAGTCACTCAGCAGAAGCCTTCGTAAAATGGAGCATTGCTTTGACGGAGATCTTGGTGGCTTAAGCGGAGGGTATCGCACAATTGGGGCCTCTACGCAGGAGGACCCTATTCCACCGGCTAAGAGAAATTTTATTTCGGAGACTTTTTTGCCGAGTGGCTGTAATAATACTTTGGCACTGACTCCATGCAAATATGTACCCTAACAATACCCAAGCATCACAAACGATCCAAGGATACTTAACTTATATCATATAAGGGACCAGCGGGCGATGGCTTGGCAGCATTGAGAGGAAGCTCTAGGCGGAGATAAACTAGCAGCTCACAAATTTAGTACGGGTTTCTTCAAGTTTACCATCTATCTCTTCTTACCAAATTGCTTGTCACGCACCGTACAGTACTTCAAATCATTGCCCAGAAAAAAGAAACGCAAGACAAACACCAACTTAACGAACAACAGAACAACAGGAATGGTGATCGAGAACACCACTATAGGACCATGTCTAACCAGAACTCCAAGGGAAGAGACAGGCGAAGAAGAAACAAGAGAGAAAGCAGATAACTAGCTAAGAGTGAGAATAAACTAGAAAAGCGCCCTGATAAAACTCTATTTACGTCTGAATCGACGGAGGTCTTGCCCGCGCCAATTCCACAAGCCCAGCTTAAGAGAGGAAAAAACAGAAAAGTGCCGGAACTTAGCAGCAAAGGCAGCTCCAAGCTCCAACGCCGTTAAGATAAGCGAGTAAAGCTACTAGACAAAGGCAAGAGCCGATGGTCCGATACCGGTTGAGCACAATTGGCAGGGTTGCGCGGGTATTGTTGGGTTGGGTATTGGATTTCCGTAGACTGAGCAGGAACCTTAGGGGTCACAGGGAAGCGGCTTGAGGGGACACGGACGGTTCGGTTGCGGGGAGGCAATCATCTGAGGACGCTGAGACGGAGCCCTTGAGATCTAGAACTTGTTCTAGATCAATGGAGTCTGGCAGTGGGAGTGAAGGCTGGCTATTAAAATGTGTGATATTGCTGTTGGGATCGTGGGAGCCGAATTGCATATCCACCAGACACTCGTCCAGGAGCTGAGCAGGTGGAGGGAGGGATACCAGGCTGCTGCGGCCTGATGCGTGGGAATTCACATAGCCTAGTTCGAGGGGGATGTCTGCAGGCCCATCATGTCATCTGGGGGGTGCCACCGGGGGTGGGGCTTGGTTCTGGTCATCTGGCATAGCTGTGCGGACATAGTTCAGTTCAAAAAGCATATTTACTACCCCCTCATGCCCGCCCTCAGTCGCCCACGAGAGTGGTGTCCGGCCAAATCGGGTGTCCGTGTGATCGGGATTGACGTCCTTTCGTTCCAAAAGCATCTTTACTACCCCCTCATGCCCACACCCAGCCGCCAACGCGAGTGGTGTCCAGCCATACTCGCTGGCTACATGATCGGGATTAACATCCTCCCGTTCCAAAAGCATCTTTACAACTTCCTCGTGCCCCGTGTAAGCCCATGCGAGAGTCGTATTCCCTGTGCAATCGCTTACATTAACACCCCCCTTCATCTCCAATACTCCGGCGACTATCTCCACGATCCCGAGCCATGCTCCCCCGTGGAGCCCGGTGAATCCTAGAGGTCCCTCCGCCCTGTAAAATCTTGGACAAGCGAAATTATATTCTGCAAAATGTGACAATAGCAGCAGCTGAGCAGATATATGCTCATCAAATCTTTCGAGAAGCCTCAGTGCAAGAATTTTGACATTTTCCGTCACCCCCCTTCTTGTGTGCCCTCCCCAGTGGCAAGAAGCATATTCTAGAAGTGGCATTGTTGGGGGGGCAGAGGGAAGGGTAGGCGAAAGATCCCTAACAGATCCAAAGTTGAGATATGTCAAGCAAACCTCCGCAATAGTCGAGTGGGGACTATGGAATTGGGTAGGATCGCTTAAGAGATGTTCCTGCAGAGTGAAGTGTACTAGTCGGACTGTGGATGAAGACGCCTCGACCGTGAGAAGACCCAGACAAGATGATACGAGTGCCCGTAACGCAAGAACGTTTTCCAGATCCAGATCCGTAGATCCTATCTCCACTCCTAGGGCATGACAGAGCTCTCGGCAAGTAACGGCCGTTCCGAATATGATACGACACCCACATCAGTGCCCTCAGCCCGAGTACGGACCTATTTCCCTTCTGCGCCTGCAGCCGCGTTAGGGTTGTCGTGTAAGCATCGCTCAGTCCGTTGCCTCGCGCCATCTCTTTAAGCTTCCTTCTTCTCTGACGAATTGTCACCTCCCCCAGAATAGCCTCAATGTTTAGCGAAGCAAGGAGGAATCTACACAGTCGTTAGTAAGTATACATCGTTGATAGAGGGGAAATGTCAACGTACATATTGGATATCTTCTCCGGAATAATTCTCAGAATCTCGGCCCGTAAACTATTGTCCATCGCCTCTGGCACGTCATCCCTGTCTAACCTCATCACCACATAATTCCTGATATCATCCTCGTTAGAGCTGATGGGTGTTCCAACTGCCTTGGTGAAATATCTGTGGATGGCTTCCCTGACATGGGGCCTCCCAGTCAGGAATATTCTCGTCCTAGGGGACTCCCGGACAATATCTCTTAGCGACTCAAGTGGCTTGGGAAGGTCCTTCGGCAGGCATTCGTCTAGCGCATCGATGCAGATGAAAACTTGGGGTAACTTAGCAATAGCGATCCTCAGTATTCGCATCAGATCCGGAAGTAGCGGCCTTCTCCCGCCAAGCTCTTTTGCCTCCTGAAATGCCTCCCGTATATCTTTCGGGATGCCCCCCTTGCCCACCAGTTGCTTCGCAATTGCCCCCATTATGTTGATGACTGTCTGCTCTTGGTGGGCCTGGTAATCACAGTACAACCATGCAACCGCTAGGCCTTCCTCCCTTGTCTGATTACACAACCTGTCGATCACCAGGGAGCTAGAATTTCTAGCCGTTAGTGACATTCGCTTAAAAGGATCTGGTCACTTACTTCAGATGTGTCTTGCCCACACCCGGATCCCCAGAGCAAAACAAGACCGCCTGATCAGCTCCACCCTCACCCCCCCTCCACTCTCGAAACTCGCTTGTTTCTAAAAGCCAATCCCCGATACCTTCAAATCGGTTGGTGCGCAAGGTATGGTGTCTGTCACCCGGCTCTAGCGGAGAGAGCCAACGCATAATCTTTGCATCCTCGTCGGAGGTATAAATTGTGGTGCTGTAGCTCCCTATTGTGATGCCGCAGTAGGCATTGTTGTCACCAAATATGGCCGATCGTGTAGGTATATTCTGGGCCATGATGTTCTGCCCGAAATTTTGGTTGAGTGTAGAAATAGTAGGATACAGCAATACCAGTATGTAGGGTTAATGGGGGAGTTTACAGAACTTTTCGGTGCGCAAAGCTGGAGGAAAGCGGGGAGTTGGCCCCTCTTGTGGCAACTAAATTACCCTCCAATCGTTTCCATGCCAAGGAAATATCAGCTCATTTGTGGTTTGATGCATTACAGCGACATGACCTGGTCTTACAGATTACCGGCAAAACACGCTGCTATGCTGTGCTCGAGCAGAGAGCTTCATTGATGTTATTGGCTCCGGGAGGCTCTCCTTGGTTCAGTTGTGCATTCAGTAGATGGAGTTTATTTAGCGGGATCCTTTTCATCACAATTCGCAACCAGAATGGATAAATACTAGGATCCAAACCGGGCCTCTCGTGCAAGACAAAACTCCCAACATAACCGAATTTCCTTCTATCATTTTGTTGTTCATCCAGTGTGCCGAGTCTGCTACTTGAGTATGATACGGTAGGTATTTCCCAGATATCGAGGGAAGTTGGCTTGTGGGGTGTCATTAAAAATCGTAGACCTATTTCTGCTAATCCCACGCCACTCTCTATAGATAAGGGTTGCCGGTAGGCTTTCCGTTTTTTGGTGATCCCCCAGAGCATGCCGGTGGTCGCGCACAAGAAGCCGGAGTCAAAAGGCAAAGCAGTAGGACAGTATCAATAAAAGAAAGAGATACTCGAGTAGACGATGAAATTGTAAAACGAAAAGCTTGACCCTAGAGAGCAACCCCTCCTCTCCACTCTTGGTAATGTCGCATAAAATCTCCCCTACCTGATATGGACCTGATATGGAAATCCCGGGGACTTTGTCTCTCCCTACTCTCCGAGAGTACCCTAATAGGCACCCTTCACTTTACGTTAGTACGGTAGTAATCTTGCATTCGTACACTCTCTAGGGATAAGGGAAAAGAATTCCGGGCCGCCGTGCTTGGCCATGTTGCACTAGCATCCAACCCTAGTTATGCTTCTACTTAGAGAGATATCTCTGGATTTGAGGGGGTCTATTGGGAACAGGAGCTATTGACCTATATCCCTTCGACGGGGAATTCAATGCTCGCCCGGGGCCGGCCCATAAAGGCCTACAGACCAGAGCAAAAGTGTGAACACGGCTGAAAACGTGTCTACCCAAATTGCAGTGTGGTATAACTCCACAAGTTTGAGGGATCAGTCTAGATGATCCTCGTATAAATAGTTTCACTGCTTCCTTTGGGTATCATTTAAATTCACAAATGAGTACTTAGATTCCATGTGAAATCTCGGCAATGGGAGTAGAGGAAACCGATTTCAGTTGGCACAATTCCGGCTGGTCCTAGAGTACATAAAAATCTAGGAATCCAACCAAAAAGCACACCGAGCTTATTGCCCTATTATTTCGCCCTCCGCAGCCAAAGCGTGTAGCAGATCCTGAACCACCCGAAGTTTAGGATGTATGCTGGGGATAAAGTGGTCCTTGACCCAGGACTTGGCGCATTCCGGCTTAGCCAGAGCTTGACATAAACCCTCGCTCCTCGGCTGCTGTCTTTTTTCACCTTCGAGGAAAGGTTTGCAAAAGTGCGGAAGCCCATGGGCGAGCGCGGTTGGGTAGATGCGGAGAAGGTGGCTTTGGACGGTGCCAGAGCCAAAAGCTAGACCAATTACTGAGTACGTCCAGCCATTCTAATCGTCAAATCCTCATATCGAGCAGATACCTTCACCGTACAGTAAAACAACGCTTCCCTGGCCGAGGATAACAAGTCAGAGGGTGTCTACCCTGGACAACAAAACACTTTATAGAAAATCTCCCCAGCTACAATGGAGCCCACGGGTCTACCCTTACCTATACGGCTATACGATGAACTGCCCTGCCAACTCGAGTCGCCCCACCACACGCTGCAGAAATACACCCAGGGAGGCTATAAACACCCGCCCAGAAGGCAACAGCACACCCCACCCAGAAGCCCAACCTCTCTCAATCCACACGGGATTCTAAAACTTCACATAAACTGAGCTGGGTTTGCGAGGGGCGGAAGAGCAAGTTAGGGAGCGCCGCTGGGGGGTTACAGGTGTGGTTTGACAAAGGGCTTGGGAGTTGATGGTAGGCGGTGGATTTAGACCCGGCTCTCGAGGTAGTGCTTTTTTTGCGCTTGGTATGGCACCTACATGTGTGAGTGGCTTACAGAAGGGCGTAGGTGATGCCGGAAGTAACACCACAACAGGCAGGGAGTGGGCGGTTAGGGGTGAACTCGTATTGGAGGTAAATTAGCAGTGAGTAGAATCAGGGCGGAAAGGACAGAATATCTGTTTTTGATATTTGGCATTAGGTGGTTCCAGACAAGCCAGCCCTTAGACTCGAGTCGCCCTGGCTGGCGTGATTATAATATAGGCTCTGACAGATTAAGCTTTGTAGGTGGGGCTTCGCACTTTTCAGGTGTCATATAAAATCACTCGCGCAAGGTGGGGAATTTTGGCGTTCATCATCGCTGAAGTGCAGGTTTTCCCACTGTCCCCGTTCCCATTTGGCCACCAGTAGTGGTTTTCTAGTCACTTTTTGCACAGTCGTTAGACGAAAGTCCTGGTGGATCTGATTTTCTCTTCGCCCCTTGTGCGGCCGTTCTACAAATGCGCAATACCCCCCTCCCTACAACTTTTGTCTAGCGATTGCACCTTTCAACGCTGTGTCTAGAACTTGTGGGCTCTTCAAGAGAAAATTGGTCTGTAGAAAAACTTCCTGACAAACTTCCTCCCCTCCTTCTCACCACACTTTAGTAGTACGCTGGCTCCTATGCTCCAATTAATGCCTACTATAAGGCCCATTCCTTCAGCTGAGGTTAGCACTTATGTTTTTATCATGTATCTACTAAGGAGTGTCAAATAAATGTGAACACCTTGCGTCTCAATGAGTACCCCAGCTGAATACCTGTATAATACTAATAACCCGAGCTCAACAACAGAAACAAGGAACAAAAAAATACACCCAGGTTCTTGCATACCATCTTTTACAATCAATGACAGCCTTCGTCCTCTCGGTATGCCCCTTGCTAGATTGTCGAAATGGCCCGGATCTAGTAACTCCTAGCCATGTTCAAAATAGTATCCTGGGTTTCTTTCCTCAACCCCTCCACCCTTGGTATCCTTAGTAGCGCAAATTGCGATATATTCTCTCAAAAAGCGACATCGCCCGAGCCTACACAATACCTTTGGAAGCACCAGCCTCTCTGCTAACTTAATTTACCGGCATTCCGGTATCATGGAGGCGAGCTAAATAGTCTTGCTCCTGGGGGAAGGGTGATGCTGTAGGGGTGGAAAGTCTGTCGTACTATTTTGGCTTGGTTACAACCCAAGGTGTTCACGTGTATTTGACATTGGGGGGTAGCAAGTGAGGATCCGTGATTCGAGCCACTGGCTCGTGCCAAACTAAAATAGCAGGAGGGAGGGTGGGCAGAGGGAGGCGACGAACGATACACCAAATATCTGGTGGCAAACGTCAAATTCGGTAAGATTGTTCACTGTTCACCTATTTGTTTTCCCTCTACTATTATCTGCCCCTCTTGATGTAAAATGCACCAGCTATAGCGTGCCGGTAGCTGCGAGAGCATTCCGCATGTATCTACACCATTATAGACAGCTTCCAAAGTCCCAAGAGACACAGCAGGTCGAGCATGCTCTCACGAAAAAACAACGCCCTCGGTCCACAACAGCCCCCACCCGAACCTCCCAAGAGTGATATACCATGATCGTAGCTCACGCCCACTGTCTATTCCAAGAACCTATGTAAAGGAGAAAAAAAACCCCCGACCAATGCCCAAAAAACCTACACAATTGCACCCGCAGAAGGAGAGAGAAAGAGGAAGAAAAGAAAAAGTAGTCCAGAACCCCACCCTTCACGCCTCCGCACTATCTAGTCCTCCCTTCCCGGTGCTAGCGATTGCCCCTGGCCCCTTGACTTTCTTGAGCTTTTCTTCAAACCTTTCGAATTCGCGGACAGCTACTTCTTCTTCTGGGTCCATTATTTGCTCGACTGACTGGACTTCTTCGATCTATTTTTTATGGTTAGAAAGGGAAGGGGTGTATAAGTGAGAGGGAGATGGAAGGAAAGAGGAGGGGTACATAATGCATAAGCATAGACTCAATCCCATTCTTTAAAGTTACTGTCGAAGAATCGCATGTTCTACAGGCGCCCCTAAGTTTCAACATAACGACGCCATTCTCGAAGCCGCGGTATTCGATATCTCCGCCGTCTGTTCATACATGTAAACCACTCCCAGTCCACTCATACTCAAAGAACAAAGGAATACTCACCCTCTTGAATCGCCGGCCGGATCCTCGTCTCCAACAACTCCTTAATCATTCCAACCACCTCTGAATCTCCCTCCTCCCTCTTAGTATCGCTGCTCTCCATAGTGCCCTCAAGCACAACCGGCTCCCCACTATTCAACGCTTCAGTGATAAGGCTATAAACCTCCACCTTCAAGAGGGCCCACTGCGTCTCCTCATCCTTGGTAATAGTGATAAAGTCCGGCCCATAGAACACACTGCGGACTCCATCGACAGCAAACAACTTCCGAGCAAGCGGGGAATTGTGGGTCTCGCGGCCGTCAATGTACTCCTGCGACTGGCAGCCCTCCGGTAGGACCGGGAGGCCAGGAATAAATTTCAGCGCGGACGGATTGGGCGTCGACTCGGTCTGGATGAAGAGTGTGCGCTTGGGGGCTCGGAGGATGTGGGTTGTGCGTGGGACAGTGGGGCGGTAGAGGGTGTGAAATTGGCGCACGGGTGGGATGAGGACAAAGCGAGGTCGGGACTGGAGGAATAGTCTCGTGAGAAGTTTTCGTGAAGACATGCTCGTTTGTTCGTTCGTTTCGGAGGTAGTAAGTGGTGGTGAACCTAGTTAGCCCAGTATGTTAGAGAGAAGTGAGAAAGAAGGGTTGCAGGGAATGACGAAATTTGTAAGCGGTGGCAACCGGCTGCTCAAGAGCTTTGGCCACCAACAGACCCCACATGAACTCTTCAACCACACAGCATGGCAGTGTGCGGAATTTGTCGAGAGGCGGAGTCGAAATATAAATGCCCTGCTTGTAAAGTTCCATAGTATGTCCCTCAGTCTAATCCCCCCCTCCCCTCCGAAATTAGCCACACACTGACAGATATAGCTGCTCCCTCGCCTGCTACAAACCGCACAAAGCCGAACATGAAGCAAATCCTTTACCACCACCACCGCCAGAACCTTCTGCCGCTACTACCACCATTCCCGAAGCAGGACCCGAAGACAAAGACCCTTTTGCTCCACTGTTGGCCACACCTTTAGCCCCCGCACTCCGACAGCACCTCCTCTCAATTCACGCCGCAACCCAAAAGCCCACATACAATTCTAACTCAAACTACCGTGGTCGCGGCAGTAGGGGTAGAGGAAGAGGTAGGGTAGACGGGGGGGGAGGGCGCGAAACCCACGAGCGAGAATGGACTGAAGAGCAGGGGACTAAAGCCGCTATCGAAAGGCTCCGGAAGCTCCGGGAGGGGGGTAATGAAGAAATTGAGGAATTCGTACAGATGGTGGTTGGCTTGGTAGAGGAGAAGGGCGACGCTCTTGGATAGAGGTGAAGCTGGGTGCGCGCGTTGGCCGGTTTGAAGGGAGATTTCGTATTATATGTATTGTGGAGGTTTTCTTCTTCCCCCACCTTCTCTGGTGGTATATATCATACCCCATCGCGCAGCTTATTCCCCCCAGGCCTCCGGACTGAGCCTGAGGGGGAGCATAACCGCAGCCCACCATAGCGATTTTTTTTGAGAGGCAGAGGACTACTTGGCTTGCTATCAAGTATTAGAGGCGTAGTATTGGATGAACAGCTGCTGGCTCAAGCATTCATATACCCCCTCCACTTCACCTCCAGGGGTGCACAATACTCATGAGCAGCCCTAACAAAAACACCACATTCTTACGAGTGATACCAAATCGCATTACCCACATAAAGTTACTCCGTAAGATAGCAACAGAATCCAGATCTCAAAGCACCCATCGAAGCAATCCTAAAGGATATCTACTTGTATCACTTTTGGAAACTACAGCGGCACGGCTCTCACTAGTAGTAAAAGCGGCAGAAATAATCTCACCCGATAAACAAGATCTCATGTGATATTGCTAAAAATTCCGAGGAGGGATTGCTCCCTGGAACGAATGTTTTTTGCTTCATGATTCCTCTAGTTCTTGCGGTGGCCTCACAGCGACTACCCACAGTATCGCACCTGGATCATTGGTCTCTAAGGGAAAACCCAACTACAGTACCCTGAGGTCCTATCATCAAGAACATAATCCCGTACAATACTGGGCCCGTCCCCCGGGTATATCATACATATCATACGTCATTAAATTTTGAATTTGTGGCATATTAAGATATCATAGTTAAGCAAAAAGAAGCAAAAATTCAACCGGCCAAGACCGGAATAGGAGGCATCAGACGAGTGCCCGAGGGATCCTAAATGTGCCGCCGGTACCCATGGAAGGCCTGCGCCTGTCGATAATAGAAGAGGATCGCGGAACAGTGTCCTTGGCCTACGATAGTCTCACCCAGGGCATTATGTCCGATTTTTAAGTCGGGCGCCACGAATGCATGTACTGCACTGTGCTGTACCGCAGCCGAGCCTAGCTATTTCCTCTTAATCACTAAATCCCACTGAGCAGGTTTAACTCAACACAGAGGCAAAGGGCCGAGTACAACAGGCAATATTCAACTCCGTTATATTATTCACAAGAACCTATCTAGCCCCCTCGCCCATCTCTGAATTCCCTCCTTCCCATACCAGACCATTCCCACTCCGTCTCGAATCCATTTCTACCCCAACTATCTACAATTTCCAGCCTTAGGTTGAAAACAACAGACGCTGAATAAAGGTTAGAGGAAAAAAAGAAAGAAAAAACCAAAGTGAAGGAGAGAAGCGAAACAGAAACAAGAGCGGCGCTAATCCTAGGATATCGGCCGTTTTGAAGGAACCCGCGAGCCAAAGGGATGAGAATTAAAGACATTTACTCGTGAAAGCTTAGGCGAGGAGTGGAAGGAGAGGAAAGATAGAATGTACTTTCAAAAAAGACCCAGCTTTTTTTCCCCAGAAAAAAAGCAGCGCATCCACCAGCCGAGTCAAGAACGGAGAGCTCGAGATACAAGAAATAAATAAGAGAGCCACCGCCCTTATCCTCCGGCAACCAGCCGGCTAACAACCATTTAGCACCGTAAAAGAAACAAAACATCCGCCTTAGTTACCAAATATTAATGCACACACGCACGCAGCTAATTGAGAAAACCAGGCCTTTCGCCAATGACATGGCATAGTCTTCTATTACATGGGTTTGCTTCCGTCATAACTTGTTCCCCCTGCTGCTGGTGCTGTTGGCTAGTATCCGAGCCATTGCTCTGCTATTCTTGGGGAAACCCGGCAGAGTTTTTAGGCTCCTCCCATGCACCCATTGCCCCTTGAGCTCCACCGTTCTGCTGCTGCTGGGCCATTATGCTCTGTCTGAAGGGGTTTGTCACACTTGCGCCTGTTGCATTGGCAGGCACTGTCAATCCAGTTCCGGCGCTCGACACACTTCTTGCAAAGGGATTAGTCCCTGTGGGCATTGAGCGTACTGTGGGCTGTGCCGATATTGGCATTGCCTGAGGGTATGCAGATGTGGACTGCGTTGAAATAGGATATGCGGAGGGGGGAGAAGTCGGAGACAAATTAGTGGGTGATGCTTGTCTCGCGAACGGGTTTGTAGATTTGGGCTGCGCGACCGCGGGGGGTGATGTTGCATAGAGAGATGGAGCCGTTGAGACAGACCCGGTCATCATCATGGATTGCCGGAATGGGTTGGTATCTGTCGCACCAGTGACTACAGGAGAAAGAGACTGTTGCTGCTGCTGAGGTTGTTGCTGGGGCTGCTGGTAGCTGGGCTGCTGAATGGGTTGGGTAAATCGTTGCGGGATTGCAGATATAAGGGGGGCAGTTACAGCATTTTGATCTGGTGGAGTATAGCCTCCAAAACCCGTCCCGGTAAAGTTCGTCTGTATATTTTGAGGCGGTTGCTGTATGGCCGGCAGGTTGTTTGTTTGGATAATTGAGGGAAGAGGTTGTTGCTGGGCAACTTGATTGTAGGGGTTCTGTGCTTGGTAACCAGTTCCGAACCCGGGCCCGGGTCCTGTCTGTGTAGGAAACTGTTGCGAAGGCGCCACAAAAGGTTGTTGGGGCACAGACTGCTGCTGCATTTGAATACCGAACGCAGCGTCTACCTGGGCTTGCTGAGTAAATTGGTTTTGAGGTTGAGGCATCTGTATTTGTTGCCCATTGGTGGGCTGATTGCCAAACATGGGAGTCTGCTCCGACTCAATTGACTCAAAGAAATCGATGAGATCTGGGGCGACAGGCTTAGGTTGGGCTTGCTCGGGCGCTGGGTTGGCAGGAGTGGGGCTTGGGAAGCGTTGCGCTGCTGAAGTTTTGGATTGTTGCCCTGGTGGTGGTGATTTTGGCTTGGTAGTAAGTATAGGTTTCCCACTCTTCTTCGCTTCTTGCTGAGCGAGATACTGCCGTCTATTGACATCAAAATCTGGATCATGAAGATATTCTTCCAACGAAGATGTGAGACTGGTTGGTGCGTGCTTTAAGTTGGGAATCTGAAGGCGGGTCGCCGTTTCTACTCCTCTAGCCTGCTGCAAATATTCGACAACGTCAGCTGTTTGTTTGGTGAATGTCTTGTAGATCTCTAAGGCCCTCTCGGCGTCATAACGCGACATTTCGAAATAATGTTCTGATAGCATATTAGTTAAGAAAATATCTAAAAGAGGATCTTAAAGGAAAGCGCACCAAGAACATTGATGACACCTTCATTTACAACATGGAATAGAACTAAAAGGTCCATAACCAACAATCGGAAGGCCAGAAGAGAAATTTCATTGTCGACGTCATCATCGAGAAACTATACAGGATTGTCTTGTCAGTCTACCAAATATTATCGAAAGAAACATGAAACCCAGTAGAAATACTGCACAGAAAGGTGATAATCCTACCGTACACTTCAATAGCGCCCTGATTTGAGTTTGGACACACTCTACCTCTCTCAAAAGTCCCTTCTCAATGCTCAACTTCCTAAGTCTTCCCTCACCGCTACGAACGTAGTCGGTCCTCACATCCCCATATGTTCTGGCCCTCTCCAATAGGTACTGTGAGTAGTGACGGATGTTTCTCCCTTGCTCCTGGGCTACAATGCGTAAAATAGTTAGGGCCCGACACCCGACACCACAAGGATTGTAGATCGATTGGAAAATATTCTTACCATCCGAATAATGACTGACAGTTATCAATCGGGGGTGCTTGCGAAGATAGCGGAGGGTCACTTCTCGTTCCCCTTCACGTATCATTAGATGAACAATGATGAGCGACTTGAAAACAATCTGTGTAGATGTGGGTTAGCCTGGGGATATGATCTGCTAAGTACGGGAGGCCAACCGTCCATGTTTGGTCTTTAACTCTATTATTGAGCGCTCGAAAGACTTCAGCAATTCCGGCTTCTCCCGCATGAGTCGCGATAAGGATGTGTTCAACATATTTCGATTTTGGAGCCGCAAGCTTGACTTTGGTGGCACCCTATTGACTCCAGTCAGAAGCAGTCCTGGATTGCTCCAATCTTCCCCACCATCCACCCCAGCCTAATCCCACCAAGACTCAAACCACTAACACAATCTAACGGAGCTTAACACATGCCTTCACCGATTTCTCAAAAGAAGCCGCCATGGAGCCGCTTCCGTTAGCCTCGACGTCCT
>Ga0307509_10003710_pt1 | contig 22847 bp, 30 predicted proteins | sample 10_EM_MG_FD_202245 | JGI IMG/M metagenome (GOLD analysis project Ga0307509, IMG submission 202245) | Populus trichocarpa ectomycorrhiza microbial communities from riparian zone in the Pacific Northwest, United States - 10_EM | ecosystem: Host-associated > Plants > Roots > Unclassified | place... | reverse complement strand
AACATAACGATGACACGCAAGTGCGAGTCATGTGAGAACCATAAGTCAACTGACTGCATAGCGTGAAACATAAACATACCTTATGACTAATAACTATTAGTCATGTGAAATCTTCCTTGCTTAGTCATGATTTGTGACATGGAGATACATCCTAGAAACTCTTATCCTATATACAGATTTAAGCTTACCCGAGCTAGTCTGATACTTCTGACCAGATAATTCCTGATAGAGGGTAGACCTCAGACAGCCCTAAGCAGGACAGGGTGCTTGCATAAGGTTGGAGTAGTAGTGAATGTCAAAGGCTTATATCTGACATCTACTTAAGTATAAGCGTTTAGCATTCTACTTTGATAACCAACAATCCTCAAGAGAAACTTTATTGAGTGAAGCTTTCAGGCTTAATGATATTCAGTTTGACTTTTTGATTCCTCTCTGTATTATGTATCTTTCTCTTAATCTTCTACTTTGAGTCTTCAGTGCGGTCGCAACCTTAGAGTTTACCTTTCTACAGGATACCCTTATTACAGATCGAAATGGTTTAGCCAGTTCAGAGCAATCACATCATTTGAGTTGCCGCTTTCGGATACAGCTAACAAAATATCATGCTCGAGATTTGTCTTCATTACACAGTTCCTTATGTAAACTTTCAGGAAGAATAAGTATTGGTGGAAGCACATATCTATTACCACTTATCATCTTGCATAATGTGATAAGCTCCCTGTTTGTAGAACTTCCGAGATAGGACTAACAGTCTAGGTTCAGGATCACAATCCACTGGTCCTTTCCCACATCAATGCAATATCCTGTTTCATCGAAATTATATTTGTCTCTCACAGTTATTGTTAGGCAAACCTGAAGGCTCAGCCATCCATCAGTGAATAAAGACCTATGGTTACCCTACCTTAGGTTCTGAGTTCAAAGGTGACAACCAACACCCTCCTCCCGCACCAGTGTTGGGACAGCGCTACACTGGCTGATGGTGCTGTAGTTGCGTCCCCTCACCAAAGACATGGTCTTGGGAACCCTCCTCGTAATCCGGTATATGTCGCGGCCGTCGGTCTGACCTGATCCTGTGCGCAGGATATCTGAGGAAAGGCCTTTGGCGAGCTTATGCAAGTAGTTCGAGCCAGATCGGTGAACGTCACATAAAGTTACTAGACACTAAAGACCGGAGTCATAAAGGTGGTCACTGAGTAACGGGACGTTTTTACGGACCATGGTCAAGCAACATCGTTCTTTACTCCACGCTCCCATAACGGAAGTCTCAGAAGTGAATGGTGTTATTGGAAGAAGTAGTTTGGGAAATCAAACATACTTGCACTCACATACGTCACTAGTACTCTTTGGATACTGACGGAACCATCTGATAACAATAGAACTATAGAGAGATAATAGCCATTGGTGTGATTATCAGGACAAGTCTATCTTATGCCTTGCACCAGTCTGGTGCAGGATATATCTGCAATGCTGAGAGGTTCAATAACAAAGCTGGGCCCTTTGTTGGTTTGATCGTGGAGACTATTCTGCATATGCAATGGTAAGCAAGACTCTATGTTGACAAAGAAGACTCGTAACCAATGAACTGATGTGTGGGAGCACCTCAGGAATAATCATAGTGTTGCGATTCGGAAGTCAAGTGAGATGACAGAATTGTTAGTGTCAAATGGTGTTCACACTTTTAGAAAAAGTTGGAATTTGTTAGTATGTACTTAGTTAGTATGGGAACTAGATGTAGCCCACGACCACCCAGATGCGGCATATAAATATCTACATGCCTCCTTAGCTATTTGAATATCATCAAGCAATGGAGAAGAGATCTTATCAATATAAAATGTTTATGCTAGAAAATCTTTTATCACTCTATCTACCTCTACCTATCATTGAGTCTTCCTAGACAATCTCCATCTACGATAAAGATTATTAGCCTGAGTTATCATGTAAGTCTTTGAGATAGGCTCTCACCTAACAGTTATACCCTTCTCCTCTACAATACCATGATATAGCTCAAACTAGTCCAATTACGCCACTGGATTATTGGCATTTTTTTTTGTCTTAGTCCAGTGTCTTCTGTTTCTGAACATAAATCTCTGGATAGCATTCGTGAAAGCGCCCAAGCCAGCCAGGGCTAATAGTAGGAGGGGAGTCAGGCGACTAATTCATATTGTGATTCTTTTTCAGGATGCCATTTACACATCTTAAGATGATCAGAAGTCGAGCAGAAGTCTCTATTGTATTCAACCTCTTGAGATACATACAGATGGCAAGCTTCTCTGCCTCTGTCAACGTTTTGTTAACTGCCACCCACTCTACTCAAGCTTGATGTCCTTTCTACCTTCAGTGTAGCCTGCTCTCAGGCCCTTGAAATTCCCTTACGGTTTGTGTAATATTCAGTTTTTTGCTTTTTCACAACCTAATAGAGACATCTGTAATCCTACCCTCTATATCAGTATAGCTTTCAGACATAATAAGCTTTTGTTTGTGGTGGATAGGGTGGTTGAAATAGTGGTGTTTATAAAAATGTGACGTTTGGCTGAATCTGACATTGAGCTGTCGGGCACCTTGTAGAGGTGCTGCAAGATTTGGAACTGAGCGCAGTTACATACAGCACGAACCTTAGCACAGTTAGACTATAGGCCCTCAAGAAGCCCTAAAGGAAATCTAGTATACTACCGTAGCCATCACTTTCTCAAAAAAAATTGATAAAGGCACTTCCTGAAGCACCCATGCAGCTCCCCTGTGATGCGCCAAAGAAGGCTCGGTATCCTCATAGGATACGTTTACCGGATATGCGTCCTGCAAGAGCTCCTGCCCCTCGTCAGTTTTAGCTTCACCCCAATCCTGCTCATTAACGTCAACAGCCAACATATCCCTCCGTCCCGATTCTGTCGTCGGGGTTGGAACAATAGCGCGTAGGTTATTTAGCTCCAGCCTCCCCATAACGGACATATAACGCCTTGCTCCCTCAGGCTCCTATTAGGCCACCGAGGCCGGCCTCCAGAGCGGTCACCGGTGCGAGCTCCCCCATTTCCTTCAACATTGTTTCAGTTCGACGAAGCCATCCCTTAAGCCCATCGATCCTACTAATCTGGTCGAGAAAATTCGTGGCAAGTATCAGATAGAAAACGGCAAAGAGCCACTTGCGAGACCGTCTTCTATCGTTGTGCCCAGCAATATAAGCCACTCCCCCCTCGCCTTATGACATTGGGCTTTGCAGCCCTGGGCTTGCCAAGGTTTGCTCATTCCAGGGTGAGAAACGAGGTAGCCGCTGGCGCTGCTACCAGTCCAGGCGTTGAGACTGCGGGGTGTTTAGTTCCCCGCCGTTTGGGGTATTAAGAGTCAATGAAACGCTCTGGCCTTGCTCGAATTCCCTGAGAACTATAAGACTCCTTCGTGCGCTTCTAAAGCCATAAGGGATCTCAAGAAAAGGTTCCCACTCTGGTTACCTATGCGAGCGAGAATAACTCTTCCTCTGGTGAGCCCTAATGAAACGTTAAGGGTCTCAAACGGCCCGGTACATAACACGGGCCACAGGAGCCAATATATAGGCTTGTTAGCACTGGCCGCCCCCCAAGTTAACAAGGAACTAGTGGCATTTCTACCTTCCCCATTCGAACACTTCACTATAGCTCTACCAATAACCTTCAGGGGGATCTATGGCAACCTATATTGAACTTTCCTATGGGGAGGGATCTGATTGGCTCGTTGGACTGCTCAATATGTATCATTAGTCGTTCTTCACGTTTGCATTTCAAATTTCCATCCCTCTCTTGTCCAACGAGATCGTAGTTCAGTGATACTATTTCACCCCCATCTCCGAACACTACTCCCCTCCCCACAAAAATATGATTGATAGTGACACCAACAGAGGGAAATCCGTTGCCAGCATCCACACTGTCTTGGATAATATAGGTAACTTGATCCACAAAGGTCTGGTAACCATTCTCTCTCCTATCGAATTCCTCCCTAGCAATGGGGTGGGCCGATGCCAAAGAGTCGATGCGAGCACGCAGAACTTCCTCTCCCGCCTCGGGCATGAGCCTCATAAACCTTGTAGCGGTATTATTTTTGGTGGTACTGTGTTAAGAACTCCTGCCAGAAAAGTTTATCCAGGGAGCAAGTCACAAGTAAAGGAAGTTTCGGAGTTTAGATGGAAACCGTTTCACGAATGATCTTCGATTCACCCCTAACACGAACTGTGAGGTATTGACAGTCTGCGGTGCCATCCCTTGTTCTTTACGAAAGAAAACTCTTAAAGAATCACCAATGTCCTTCGTTAATCTCTCAGTCTGCAATATCTTGACCACTCTCCTCAAATCATCCTTCACAAACTCACGCTCACCCAGAGAAAACTCGACTAAATCGCCCTCTGGCGATTAAACAGTCAAATCGTCCTAACCATTGAGCCCATTAGTGATAAACAAATAGGTTTGGTTTCTCTCGGGCCCAATTTCAGGAGCAATTCCAGGAAACTCCAGCTTAATGATAAACCCAGCAATGATCTGGCTATCAGAACAACACCAGGCGAAGCTAGTTTTTGTCTCTATTTGCATTCAAAGTTCGGTGCCTCGTGAACCATAGGGCGGATCAAAAGATTTTTAGGAATGCTCTAAATAAATTTGGAGGCACCCAGTGTTCCACGCAGCCCAGCACCAGTGAGTTCGGAGCCACCGCCCCTGCACACATCAAGAGCCAGAAGAGCAGTAAATTGCCAATCCGAGGCACCGTGAATTCTAAAATCGATATATGCCGGATTCTTGCAGTGTGAGAGGCCAGCGAATATGAAAGTTTCGTACGGCCTACCTTCGATGTGCGCCGGCTCAACACTAAGCATGACTTCAATAACTAAACTCATCAGCAAAAGCACTATTTACCATCAGCGAATCTCTGTGACTAGAGGGACCCTACACCAAAAGCACAGTCTCCCACCTTTCTCCGGGAAGGCTACAGAAAGTTTACCAGCGCCTGCGGTCATTCTAATCCCCAGACACTCTTCCTCATCGGGAACAACTCCTCCAACCTTACCCTCAATCGGGACCGCTCGATCATCACTCTGACCAAGGCTGTGATAAGAGGTTACCAACAACGCAAACGCACTTGTATCAGCCATTCCATCAGGCGCCTCACTCACCACATTCATTAACAACTTATCGACCCCATCACTCGTGATCATCTCTGCATCGTCCCTACTATCAGGTCCTCTAGGTAATGGCATTCTACTATGGCAGTCGGGCTTGCCCTCACGGTGGGCACCAGAGCGTCCCTCATTATTCCCACCCCAAGCCGATTTCCTCCCGCCCCCATAGAGATCCACGGAACCACCAACACTAAAAGCACCAAAAGCATGTTCGTACGCGAGCTCCCGGCCACCAGGAAGCACCGCCTCGTCCTCCACGCTGAGCAGTGGGGGCAAATCTTCGCCACGAGTACCAAGCTGTACTCGAGTACCAAGCTGTACTCGAGTACCAGCTCACCAACAGACCCGGGCTCCACTGTGTCACCGCATATTACCGGCTCCCCACTACCACCACTCTGACCCCTACAACCGATTTCACCTCCTGCCTAGCCGTTGTCATTCCCAGATCGACTGAACCAGGCGACGGTACTTGTGCCCGCACCGCTTCTTCTTCACCTACGAGTATACACACCCCGTCATCTAACGTAATCTCACCAACCCTCCTCGTGTTCACAGGAGCCTGCGCCGCCCCCCTGTGTCTGCTGCAAACGACTGGAATGCCTAATGTCAAGATCCCCCGCGAGGCTCTGGGACTGGGGCCATCGGGAAGCAGCGGAATGGCACGTATCAACGTTTTCCTTGGTAACGAGGGCATGCAAGTGGAGCAGCGGTAGCTTTTCACCCGGTTGCGGAATAATCTAGACAAGCAACATATGCATAGATTCAGTTAATTAATTCCCACAATGTCTCAGTTTATAATTCGTTAATAAGCCCACAGCTATTGTTGTGCTAATAAGGCAGTTTCCGAGAAGCGGATAAGGGGGCATGGGTAAAGGGGGGCTGGTAGGGAAGAAAAGAGAATTATACTTTTGTATAGGGAAAAACCCCAGCTACGATACGTTTCTCGGATCCCAACGTGCCATGATGGAAAAGTCCGTGATGGGGTATGATAGTGCCCCATACCCAACATCTTCGCAACTACTCGTACAGTAATGTCATATTTCCGGTTCAGACGCCACAACGGAGTGTATATCCAAAAAGAGTATGTAGAAAGTGGATCCCGAATATAATGGAAGAAAAAAAGAGATCAGTGAAGGAAACGAAACGAAACAATCAGAAAACCCCACAATCTATTGGAAGACAAGACTGCGCGGGGAAGATTCGTAAGAAAGGTGCCGGGATTAGTCTTCCCACTTCTCACCCCCCCCCCTTTTTCTTTATGCCCGGTCGTCGTCCTACCTACAGTGGATGCGTCAGGCAAGTTGCCAATACGGTAGCTGAATGGACTGATTTTTTCGAAAAATTATATCTTTTTTATCTCCTTGCGAGAGCCCGTATAGGATGGGGCATAATTCGTCAGCCTTTTTTTTTTTTTCCTTTCCCTCCTTCCTCCCCCGCGTGAAGAAGAAAAAGAGGGTTGACTGTGCTGTACCGTATCGTACTCGTAGGCTGCCACACACACCGGCAGTGTGATATCCTCCGGACACAGCGGGCCGACGTCAAGTAACTCCAGCCGGCACTTTTCACACAATCAGTTCGAGCACTCGAGTACCGTACCAGGAACACGACCGAGATCAATACTCGAGTACGTGCGTCGCAATCCTTGCAACCCAGGTAACCCCATCATCATGATCATCACCATCACTGCCGACCCATAACATTCCCACCCACAAAATAATACTCCTCTCAAAAAAAGGAAAAAGAAAAAGAAAAAGAAAGCAACAATCTCAGTATCGGTAGTTTAAGCTTGGTGCCCTATATATGGTCGAGAGCCCCCCCCCACTTTCTCTCCGCCCCCCCAGAACCGACGATCGTGGGAAGGAGGGGAGGGCAAGGCAAAAAAAAAAAAAGAGAGAGAGAGAGCTATGATACCATATTATTATCATAACCCACAAAATTAAAATAAATGAATTAAAATTTGGTAAGAGAAATCGAATAAACCCTCTGGTACCATAACGGTACAGGACTTTGGGGAGGGGGGGTAACTTAAGCATAAGTGAGGCGAACTCGAATTTTACCGGCCATAATGAGAAAGTGTGTGCAACCATAGGAAGGACCGATCTTGGCGTCTTTTTTCTTTCTTGAGGATGGAAAAAACGCCAGGAGAAACTCTGCTATCATGCTCGAGCCACAGCGGCCTCTCGATGTCCGACCCCCTTATTAGCTAATAGGGTCGGGAGCTGATTAGGATAGTCTAAGCTCGCCTTGCTGTTAGTGCAATGCTGTACTGTATCATACTCGACTACATAACAGGCTACCTCTTTTCTCGCTCCGCTGACCCAAAATTCCCAGCCCAAAGGAACAGAAAGTAGAACCGAATGGCCACCAGTGAAACCCAGTCCAGAACAGGTATCATCCTGGAAAATACAGTCCGTTTCCTACTACCGTGCTCGAGTGCTGAGTTATGCTCGCGTGGTTGTCATCTTGGCAAGGGTCTCACTTTTACCCTCACCCACCCACGCCCTGCTACCGGCAGGGCTCCGGGAGCCCCTAAATTCGCGCGATAATGTCTTACACGGGAACCCTATTGCGCAACCCAAGACAACCAATCAATGGCCATTTTAAACAATGCCCGAATGAAAGATTCACGATATAACTCGCGGATGGCAGGAAAGGAAAAGAGAGATGATGTTCTCATTGGGTGCCCACTGCTCGCAGGGCTGCCTCCTGTTACCAGTGCTGCTGCCGCCGATCGATGCTATAAAGATCGGACAAATGGAATAGTCTTGCCAGTAGTATCATCGGAGAAGGTGATTTTGCCGGGGTCTGGATTCAAACTTTAGGGTTCGGTACATTGGTCTGGATTGGATTCGAAGTTATACACACGAAAGTTAAATGCGAATGCGCGATGATGCCAATTAAAAGAGGAAAGCGGAAAAGGTGGGAATGAGGAAGGGCATGATGAAAAGATAAAAGAAAATGGAAAGGAAAAAAACCCCTAACAGCCATCTTTTTATGTGATATCGCCGGCTTGCCTTATTGTACTCCTGCTCGAAATGATATAACACCAACATATTTAGGAACCCAAACAATGAGGATAATGTGGATGAAAAAGTGAGAAAAAATGGGGAACGCTGATTCAAAAATGAAAATGAAAAAAAAATCACACCCGATCTGCCCTCCCCGCACCGCTGTGCTCCCTCCGATCCCCAATTCATCCCTACCCCCAGCCGTTGTGGCCTCCTGACGCAGCCTCCTGTTGTAAATTCTCGGAATGAGATTGAGATTGGAGCGAAAATCAAATGAAAACTAGAAAGAAAAAAATCGATAAAGCCATCAACATAAGAAACATGAAAACCCCCAATGAGTACGAACGTCATTCGATATCGTGTCTTTGATCCTATAAAAACCACCCATTCTGCGCCATTGACAAGAGTATGAAATGAAATACCTACTGTTTTCCAGCCCCCATGGACCCCGTCTTTTCTAGCCCTTCAAACGTATAGTGAAAGTATTATAGCCCATCTCGCTGCTCATATAAAAGACAAATAAACGAAAAGGCCCCATAAAGCAAACGAAATTGGAAAAAAGAAGCGAGGGAAAAAATGAGACGAAAGCAAGGGCAAATTTTTCGGGGGGGCGGGCACAAAGATTTGCACAATATGAATTCGACGACATATCAAACCGAGCCCCAAGACAAGACAATACGCAATACATAACTAGAACACAGCTGACCATGAAACTGCTCTCCATCGATAATATTTCGGCCGCAGTCACACAAGGAGCTCCCTCAAAATAAGCCAGTCAGCCTATGCTGATGACTGCTGTTGGGCCGCGGAATCGAATGAGTTAGGCGGTCCGTACCCGGTTTGTTGACTCAAAATCGGTGGCATGGCATTGTGCTGCTGCGCCGTCGGCTGGTTTTGGGATCCAGAGTTCATGGGCGGCAATTGCAACGGAGGGAGCTGAACCGCATTTGACTGCTGGGACTGCTGCCGGTGTGGCGAGACGCGTGGAGGAGGCATGGGCATTGACGACGTCGAGGATGCTGGGGCACTCAATGGCGACGGCGTATGGGGCGGCTGCTGGGGCGGCCTGGAAATATTCGCGGATGAAGGCGACATTTCCGATGCTGGCCCCGGCGACCTGATTAGAGGCCCTAAATTGGGCGACTGGGAATGTGGTGGTGGGCCCCCATGGGGTAATTGAGTCTGCTGGGGCCCCGGGGGGTACCGATATTGGTTCGGAAGAGGTGCAGACGACGACAACGGGGAGTGCTGATGGGGCTGTCGCGGTCGAGGTGATTGATAGGGCGACGAGGTCGAGGAATGTGATAATGGAGGCGGAGGTGGCGGGGCAGGCTGACGATATGGATACTCAGGTGGAATCCCATGTCCTTGAGGTTGGTGCCCATAAGAGTTAGGTTGACCAGGGTAATTGTGGTAGCTCGGATACTGCGGTTGAGAAGACGGAGGATACATGCCATACTGATCGTAACGCGGGTGGGGACTGTAGGGCGGATCTCCCCTTGAATCCCTTGGGCTAACCGCGATATCTGAAGTCCTTCGACGTTTTGCTGACTCGTTGCCGTAAGGTGGATATTCATGATTGGGAGATGGAATGAACCCCGGTGGCTGGTAAGGTGGCCGAGAATCATTAGGCATCGGCATGTAGGGCCTGGCCTGGTGGGGGTGAGGGTAGTCCTCTGGCCGCATGCCCGGCGGAGGTCGTTTTCTAGATCATTTTATTAGCTAAAAGATGATACAGAAATAGGGAAAACAGTTCTCACAACAATGTACGTGGTTCCTTTCGAATCCGTAACCTAACTCCCTGGTCCCCAAACGATCGAGACAAAAACGTGGATTCAGACATCCCCGGAAAGTTCTTTGCCGCATATACTAAACAGGATGTTAGATTAGTCCAACTGGGAGGAGCAATATAACGAACCAGTGAACGGCTCTGAAGTTATAGATTTGATGTGTACAACTTCATTCCTATCATGTTCGTCAGCAGCCTCCTAAGTAGATCTCAGAAAAGATGATTACCCACTTTAACATTTCAAATAAGCTAAATCTCAAACGGAATTCACCCTCAATCTTAACTGACAAGTCACCAAATACGAAGAAGCCACCATCTAACCACATCAGCTTCCGTTCCAACCGATCTCCCCAGGGAGTGAAAGAAATTACCACTATTATCGATGTCCTTCAACCTGTGTAGGGATGAAACTAATGTTCCAGCCAACGCTTGGTGTGGAGGTATAGGTGAAGGCGAATCATGCATAGAACTGTAAAGATTCGTGCACATGAAATAGTATGGGCTCTGAAGATAGTTTCTGCATATGAAGATCAATCAGCATCCGAACCTAACTTTAGAGAGATATAATCAACATACTGAGCCGGGTCAGTGTCATCTCGAATCTTCAACTGGATTATTGGTGGCGGGTCTACTGGCTTCCTGTCTAAACTCCCACGAAATTCAGTACTCCATTTTCCCGGGCTGTGTAGAAGTAGAACGAACCCTTCTCTTTTACACCAGCAATCCGTGCCCTTTCAGGGCCTTGTCGAATATGCAATTCATAGTCCTCGCTGTGAATAAAGGGTTAACCATTGCTCCCCTATGTAAATTATGTTAATGCAAGGGATAAGTGAGTGCGATTCGTTACCTTCTCAGCCCCCTCCCTACTCGAGAAGAGGCGTCAACAAAAGTGTGAGAGTTCATCCAAGCTTTACTCGAGTGATAATCGAGTCTGCGCCAGAATTGATTGAAGGATTGATTCAATATTCTCAGGAGATTCTGAGGAGTAGTTATTACGCCTTCGGATCAATCTCACGAAGTGCTTTCGAGGCTAAAATGCTGTGTATCCAAGCAAACTCCGGTAATGCGGTGGTGCGAAGGGGGGACTAGGGTTTCACAAACCCAAAGCTCTCGAGGCAATGCGAGGGTATGGGTTATATGGCAGCGATCCTGACGAGACACACCCAAGCGGAAGCCCGGGCCACTTGATCGACTTAGCGGGCGGCTACAGGGTTGATGGTTCGCGAAGCTCCTTGCTGCACGCTGCTGCGTATCCTATATTCTCTTTTCGTAAAAGGAGTCAAAAATTCACACTCGAGTGCTCGGCCATGTGAAAACGGATAGGGCTGGTAGGGTCGTGGATATTGTGTGCAATAGCTTCCCCTGCAGAAGTATGCCGTCTTCCTTTCTTTTCCTCTCCTGTTGGCTGGAAATATACAAGGACGAAATTTCCTTGGTTTATCTCCCTTTGTGCCTTTATTTCCTTCCTCTGCTTTCCCTCAGCGGAAGGCTATTTCCTTCGCTTGGTCTGACTCCGGCTATGACTTTCTTTCCCCCAAATCCTGCTCCCCTCTTTTTGTCGGCGTTGCAGTGTATCCTCCCTCCTGCCTCTTCCGCTGTGGTGTCTTTTCTCAACGCTTGAACCCACTTGACGTCTCAACTCGATCACGGTGCAGTCCCTAAAGTTTCGAGAAAGTATCCAAGAAAATCTATTAATTTCCCCGCAGCTCTGATTCCGCTCGAGTTGGTTGAAACAGGGAAAAGCGAATGGATGTTGGCTCAATGATGCCAAGCGAACGAAAACTATTGTAACTGTGACTGCAACCAGGAATTCGCAAAACCGTAAACCCAGATAGCGCGAGGTGGCGTGGATAGGAAACCCGGAGACTGGTTGAAGTTGCGTTCCAAGAACCACAAAATTGACCGCAGCGTCTACAAGCCGGGAGAGCAACGGCAACAGACCAAAGCGAAAAGAAAACAAAAAAACGAAAGAAGGAATAAAAGAGAAAGAGGCAAATGTGCGAACGAAAGCAGGAAGCTACCGAGAAGATGTGTGGGTTGGTATTATGTACGCAAAGAAGAAGGTAATCCGGAGGAGGGGATGGAGGGAGGCGGTAGGGTAGCGACGGCAGGCCGGGCGTGACAGGCTTGGGGGGGGTAAAGGGCTATTGTTTGCGGGTTTGCTTGGTATCAAGCTTGACGGGAAATAAGGATTGACTAAGTGACCGGAATTCAATGTATAGGATGATAAGTTAACGGAGAATTGTGTGTTGTCCAGAGCCCACTATCCAACTCTCACTCAAATCACTTACTCTCGTCTCGTCTTTTTTTTCTTTCTTTTTTTCCTCTTTTTCCCCCACGGCCCAGCCCTTTTTTTTTTCTTCTTTCCTTGTCTTTTTCCTCCTTAAGATCTCTTTGAGGACTACCGGTGGCTCTCTAGATTCTGCAACCTTCCCTAGTTTGCTCGGTGGTTCGGAAAATGCAAACAGTCGCGAGCTGTCAACGGAAATACTTTTTTGAGTTGATGCAATTAAAATTAAAATATGCCCACTCTCAAAGGTTTTTCGGAGTGCTGCAGGATGTGCACGCGCCAGCAATAGTTAAGACAGTAGCAGGAGTAGAGATGGAAGGGGAGAGGGCGGAGAGGGGGGGGGGGGTGTGATGGATTATGGGTATGGGAGGGTTGGTTGGAGGGATGAACGGGGAAGGGATCTTGGGCAACGTGTGAGTGTGTGATATTTCTGTACAACGGCTTGCAGATTTGGATGAGAAGGGTTGGGGAAGCAGGACAAAGCGCCAAAATGGGACTTGACAGTTTGACTGTTGGGTACCCAGTCTGGACAGCTTCTTACGAACCCCGAACTTTGAGAAAGGCAGCGCGCAGTGTCTCGGGTGACGAAATATGTGGAAGGGCAGCACCAGGTGGGCAATTGCCAGAGACGAAGGGTAGGGTAGTAGTACCGGGGGGGAGGTAGGGGGGGATGTGACAAGTGAGTATTGAGAAAATAGGGAGAGGTATAGGAGTTGTAGTGTAGAAAGAAGTACCGTAGACAAGAAGATGGTGGTGTGCCTGGGGGGCGGGAAGTGATTCGGGAAAGATTCAATTGCGCAGTAGAGAAGGCCGGCCAGGCAGCACTTATGGCCGCAATTGCAAGGTCACCTATGTAGGAATTCGGATATTGCTAACCGCAGTAGTAGGCTACAAGGAAATGGTCGGCAGAATAGAGATATTGTTGTCCACGACGGGTTGAGGCGGAGGGCTTTGCGGTGATCGAGAGGAGCCAACATGCCAGCACAGCTTGAAGGGGGCGGGCAATGAAAGAGTTAGGAGAGAACCGAGCGGGTGGGAGCAAGACGGGTTACCGTACTCGAGTAACAGTACAAGCAAATCCAGATCACCCTAAAACAGTTTCAATGGCGGGAAGAGAAGTACAGTGGCACCCGAGCAGGCAGCTATGAGTGAGTTGCGCATCACACAGAATTAATGTATGACACAAGTAGAGTACTGTACTTACTATATGTGCAAACAAATGCATGTACAGTACTGTACAGGGAGGTAGAAACTGGTATGAATGGACGCGTGTGCCGAGCGGTAGGCTAGAAAAGTACTTCAACATTCTTATTTTATCCTAGCAACACCCATCGGAAAGGTACAGTACTCGTACAAAGCTCGTGCGGCCAGAAATTCGAAGGGTTGGGAGAAAAAGAGCACCGGAGGTGAGAGCAACCATCATACCACCACGCCGCTAAACATCATGACCACAACTGCCACCACAGCCATCCACGCCCCCACGTATAATATCATAACAGCATTGGCACAAAGGTTAGAGGGGTGGTAACCATCGTCTCCAGAGCCGCTCATGAGCAGCAGCCCCAAGGGAGCCGGCAACAAAGAAGCACCCACCACCACCACCACACTCTAGAATATTGTGCTATTGGATTGTGTTCTACTCCCCTTCTACACTTGTTGCCCTTCGACTACACTTTTTCTTCGACTGCGGTGAATTTTTTTTCATTTTTTTTCACCCCCTCCTACCAGTATCCTATTCATCCAACTCCTGCACCTTTGCATTTTGCCATATTTATTTTATTCATGTATTTATTTTTGGCCTCCTTACAACTCCAATGGCTTCGATTCATGGCCCCCCTTTCGGAGACATGTTGTTGTTGTTATGACCCAGCCTTGCCCAGCCTGAGCTCAGCCTGCCCAGAGCATGTGCCGATAAATCGAGTCTTTGCCCATTCCTCGGTCGAGGCTGCTGGTGCACAAAAACGCTACCACAGTCCCGCTTGCGCAACCCGTCGGACCCTCTGAACCAGGTAGCATGTCTGATCACGGCTAAAGCTCCGGTACGCTATGCGCGAGAATCATCACACCCTGGCCCGTCAGAGCCTGTTTATCTCTTGCGGATATGGGTTTCTAAGTATGGTCCACCCCAGTCGATTGGCCATGTGAGTGTGAATTTTTGCTATTCGTTAGTGTCTGCAGCCTTGGGCTTGCAGCGATGCCTGAGAGGCGAGGGACAGGCAGGGGACAAGGAAGGGAAAAAAGAAAATATAATAAATAATATATTGGAATCGAAAAAAAGAAATAAACTCAAGAGCATCAGGTCAAAAAATACAAATAAAATAAAAATGAATAAAATCCAGCTGGGAAAGAAGAAAAAAAGGAAAGAGGGAGCAAAAATGGGAGGGCCCCCCCCCCAGAGAGGGAAGGTTGAGGGAAGGGAGAAAAAAACAAGGTGATAAGATGTCGCCAGTCCGGGTATGCCGATACGTCGATACGCGGACCTTTCTTCCCTCTGGTCCGTTGATTTGAATCAGCTCCACGTTTTTGTGGCGTGGAGGAACCGTTGCGCACGGCAGCACCAGCTTTCTCAGGGCCAGTTTCCCAGGCAGAGACTAGACCAGTAACCAAGGGTACGACTACATAGTGTATAATTGCTTTTCTCACTCGCTTGTTGAGAGAGGGCCCATGCGCCAATAAAAAAAGGTAAATCGCACTTCTCAAAAGACTGAAAATAAAAATCCGTCGTGGAACAAGCAAGAACAATTGTGATCGGAGGCAGGCAGCCTCTGTACCCGGACTCCCTCTGTCTTGGTACGACCAATTTCCTGGGTAATTTACCCCTGGCACTGTACAAGTACTTCCTTGCTCCACTTCACTTTCCCCTCATTCGTTATTCCACCCACGATTCTCTCTCTCACAACCAGATTCTCGAATCTCTTGGTGGCTAGGAAACAGGAGAAAGGAAGGGGTAGTAAGGAATAGTGAAGAAAATAAAGGTGATCCGACGGCCGCCGATTCCTCCGTCGAACAAAAGACTACCAGACAATAGAGATCCCAAAAGGAAAAATGCGTGCCGCAACTACTGTACGGCAGGCCCCAACAACAGGATGGTATGATAGCCAGGGTTCTACTGCCGAAAACCCCATCTAACGCCTTCCAGCGGTCCGTTTTTCTTTGTCACCCACACACCGCCTGATCTGGATCGAAAGAAATATATTAAGCGCACATATTGTGCCTGATATGGCTGATCCGGTAATAAGCCCATCCGATTCATGGATGGATGGTAATTTGAAGGCGAGACCTGAGGAAAATAGGGCGGGACGAGGAAAGGTCAACAGCCCCCCCCCCCAGCAGACAGAACCAGACCCGAATAGATAAATCGCCCCAAAGGCATCTATCATACCGGTAGCTCTTTTGAAGTTTGGGGGTTGGTAATTATGAAGAAGACGGGGTAAATAAATTGACCTTACCCTACGGTACTCAAATATGCGGACTCTCATGATAGGGTTAAGCAAAACGCCACACTTTTCTCGGCAGGGCGAAACTTTCGCTTACCATTTCCCTCTCGTGATCCAGATTCTCCGTGTCTTTCACCGTGCTTTTTCCCTTCTAGTTTGTCTTTAACTTAGCATGTTTCCACTGTAACACTCTCTTGCCTGAACCATCCACAAGTTGACATGACCATGTGCAGGGCCAAGAGGTAACTTAATAGTATGACGAACAGAGAATCATCCGTGCACCAAATATCACTTATTTCCCGGCACAAGGGGCCAACCGTGTTCTAGAGTGGTTAGGGGGTGGGTGGGGGAACAAGGGGTGATTAGGGACAGGGAGCTGCTGTAACTTACTGTGGACTCAATGTGCCCGATGGAGTTGTGGGACCTGATGCTGGTGGCGATAGTGATGTGCACGGGTTATGGTACCGGGGAGCATGGGTACCATACCGGTACTCGAGCAGAGAAATGCACCGCCGTATGCACCTTCCCAATGCCGGCGGTTGTATTGTCTTCGTTCGCAGTCAAGTGGCTTAGACACCTACGGCAGAAACCCACCTTTCTACTTTTTGCCGTGATATAAATTCTGCCACTTTTCCAACATGTTTGTGATCCTCTTAATCTCGCACCCTAAGATACTTGTATCAGTACAGAACCACCTAAAAAAACCCTTATGCTGCGCCTGACCTCACCTACTATATAACTAGAGAACCACACATACAGTATTCTCTCTCTCTCCAATTAATTATTCCCCTCCCGATGTTCAATTCGATCTTATTCTAATGTGGCAAAATGTGACAAGGCTTCCGATACTCCGACAATCCCCATGCATGTTCGAGTCCTGGTGAACCACCTGCAACAGCGCCCGTGCACCGTGTGACAAGGGGGATTAAGAGGTTCACAAAGGGTTTGAAGGTGGTGTGGAGTATTCGGGTTTGCTTATACCGGCCACTAAGACTGTGTCGGGGGTCAGCTCGATGGGATATGGGATAATCGATCGTCTATTTCATCCTGCAGCAGCCGAGAAAAGCTGCCTGTGCTCCCCCATTCCAACAGTTGCCCTAGATGCACTCACGACCCCATCAATAGCATCCACCACCCCACATCAATCCATTCATCCATCCATCAAACGCACCCCTCCTCTAATCCATACATTCAGCACATACCGTATCCTTATCTACAGCACTATATCCAGCCCACCTAATTCACCCTCTCTCCGATTTCCGGGATTTTAGCCACCGAATTCGTACTCGCTTGCTCACCATTCTTGGATTCACGAGTTGGTTCAAGGACCAGGTTAAAGACTAATTCGGAATTCTACTCGAGAGGAAGCTGTGAGGCCGGTAAGGGCACCAGAACATCCGAGCGCGTAAGGATAAAAACCGGATTACCGTTGGTTCCAATCCATGGTTGAAAGGGAGGGAGGGAAGGAACCGAGCTCAAGCGAAACCCCCTTACTCTGGTTCGCAGCTTATAAATATCCATGTTCCGCAGCATACACAAGTATCAATCACAGCCCCCCATCGGACAAAGGAAAAGAAAATAGAGTGCAGTAATAAAATAAAATAAAATAAAACCCCTCCCAGACCTTCAGTCTTCCTTCCCGACAACCCCTTTCGTTTCTTCTCGATATTTGTAGGGGTATGGTAGACCGGAGATAACGGAATAGGAGGAAAAATGGTTTTTACTGGGCTTGATATATGTGCCACGGAATGAGTGATTCAGCCACCAAACATCTTTCCCGGTTCTGTGCCGACCCCTCCCCACCCACCGTCCATCTCCCTCCCTCACAGGCCTCATCTCTCATCTCCTTTCTAATTTCTCCGGAGTCTTCGTTTTCTCATTTCACTCTAATCTTTTTTAAGATGGCCACATTTGCTCTGCCGATATCATTTTTCTATCGCCAACAATGACTTGTATTTCAGTCCTCATCGTCCACGTCCGATGAGCCCAGAACGCAGCGCAAAATGCACCAGCAGGCAGGGATACTGTACGAGTGCAAGTACCGTTCATCCAGAGGTCATGAGGGTACGGTACTCGTACAGTACAATAGCAGGGAAGGAGTATTCGAGAGCAGGGGTCATGTATTCGCATGGGCGCTCAGATATGCACGGATTTTTTGCCATATATTTTGCGAATCCCTGTACCCGGGCACTTCTTGCCTGCCAGGAGCACTAACCAAGGGTGTTACCGCCAGCCATCCTCTTCCCCATCCACCCGCACATCGCACTCGTACTTGTACCGGTACCGGTACTCGAGCACATCCAGAAAATATATTACGCATCCTGCACCATACCCTACCGGTACATTTTAAACTCCCACAATTGCCCCGGTATGGTATGTCCTGGGACAATTGAAGCAAATAGGAAGGGTGATGTTTTAGTGCCTTTGACACAGAGCCGTGCAGGCGCAGCATGGGTGCAGTCTCTCACACTTTGTTCGCCAGATAGAAGATCACCCCTCACACCCTCCCGTCCTCTATCCACCAACTTGCATGGTTACCTCATGAGATCATGGGAAAACGGGGATCAATCATTTCCCACACTTTCTCCCTCGGTTCAGACCATGCTCGGGGATGAACGCGGGTGACCGGACGCTCAGGGATTGGGAGGTACCGAGTCTTCTTGCTTATTTAAGCAGCTTTCCCACCGATCTCGTTTGTTCTATTTCCTACGAGGGCGCTAACGGCCAGGGCTCCAGAATCTCGGGGTGTCCGATCGCTCAGGTCAATACCTAGCAACCTCTAGACTAGTGTGGGGAGAGTAGTTTACCGGGGACTCCTAGCGTTTTCCTAAACTTTAAACAGCTCAAGGCGATCTGAAGGAGGGGCTTTTTTTTTTTTGTTTTGTTAAATCCATGGTTTATTTGCAGCTAGCTACGGGAAAATCCATGGTATAGACCCTGAGGTATGACCTGAAACCCCTAAAACAAAGGAAACTCTCCACTTTAAATAACAATTTAACAATAATAAAATATCAAAAATACTCCAAACATTAATTCAAATAAACAATCTTCATCAAATCATGACATCAAGTTAGTGTTTCTGGTAAAAGGAAAAACTCCTATCTTTGTTGGAAAATTAATACTTTTATTCATCACATAAGAGACTATCCCCTTCATATGTGCCAGCCCCTTCTCCTCATTTCGACAGTTCCAACTCAGAAGCTACATTGAAATATTCTGACATGTACCCCACTCTAGCTTCAGCCAGCATGGGGCACTTCACAACATGTTCTAGGTCCCAGATTCCCGTTGGCATCTGCCACATATCAGGTGCCCATTGTGGTTCGATTAATCGGCATATGTAACTCTGATTCTCCCTGATCTGATAAATTCTTCTAGCTTGAAACTTTGAAAGAATTATGAAACTCCAACAGTTCTGAAATGGAAGCCTGTATCCCTAATAAGACGGGTTATTCAAACTCACACTTTTCTCTCATCTCACATTTCTTAGTCCCTCATTAGCCTTCATGCATGACTCCGAATCCTCAGGCGTGACCTGGTCGAGCTTGAATAGTTTACACAATATTCTTTAATATAAGAACACAGCTATTGCTGTAGTTGCCACCTTATCCATCTGTAGTCTAACCTGTTGGGTGGTAGTTGCCATGGATAACTACATCTTTGGCCTCATATCCCCTTTATTCAAATCAAAAGCCAGTCTCCTATTCATCTCCGATCCGTAATTGACAGATATGGGGAATGTTGCAGGTGTTAGGCATACTAGAGGGCTTAGCCTTCCCTTAGTGAATAAAGACCCATGTTTACCCTACCTTGGGTTTTGAGTTTAAAGATATCAATATAACACTTCCCTTCCACACCAGCGTTAGGACAGCACTACACTGGCTGACGCCACTGTAGTCGTGTCCTTTTACTAAAGCCATAATCTTTGAAACCCTACTCATAAACCCGTATACATTGTTGCTATCCAACTGACTAGATTCCATTCATAGAGTATAGGAGAATAGATCTTTGGCAAGCCTGTGCAAGTTGTTCAAGCCAAATCGGTGGCCATCATATAAAGTTACTGAGTACTGAGAATAGAGGTCAAGATATTGGTCACTAAGTAACAGGATATTATACGAACAATAATCAAGCAATACTGTTTAATACTCCCCACTTCTGCGACGAGAGTCGTAGTCGTAAATAGTGTGGTTGGAAGATGTAGTTTCATCCTTTAAGGTAATCAATTATATCTGTGCTCACATGTATTACTATGTAACCCTCAGTTACTAACTGAACTATATAATAATGATATAACACTTTGAAGAGAGAATAACCATTGGTACGATTATCAGAACAAGTCTATCCTATGCCTAGCAGTTGTCAGATACAGACATGGGCTGCAATGCTGAAAGGTTTGATAACAAGGTTTACCTCCTTTGTTGATTCAATCATAGAGACCATTATGTGTATGCAGTAATAAGCAAGACTCCATGTTGACGAAGATAGATTGTAACAAATGAACTGATTTGTGGAAGCACTGTCAGCAAAGTCATGGTGTTGCGATTCAGAAGTCAAGTAAGATGAGAGAAATTGTCAGGGTCAGACCGTGTTTGCACTTTTGAAGAAACTGTGAATTGTTAGGAGATACTTAGTTAGTCTGTGAACTAAATGTAGCCAGTAACCACTCAGGCGTGGTATATTAATATTAAGATGCCTTGCAAGCTATTTGAACATCATGAAGCAACAGAGAAGAGATCTTATTAGTATAGGAAGTTTACGCTAGAAAATCTTTTATCTATCTGCCTACCTTTACTTTCACAATACTACCTTGAGTCTCTCTAGACAATCTCCGTCTACAATAAAGATTATTTGTCTGAGTTATCTTGCATGTCTTGGAGATAGGCTCCTGCCTAATAGCAGGTAGCATGGCTATTTCTATATTGTTACTCTGAATGGTGGTCACCAATCATATTGCTATCATCTTCTTTATCTGTACAAGACAAACCTCAACAGAAAGGACGATGATATTTGTTGAATCAAAGGTATTAGTAACCAACCTGGCCATCTTATTCCAAATACTTAGCATCTTATTCACCATTGTACAAGATGGTACTAAGACCTCCACCCTATACAGCAATGTCTGTAGTATTATTCTCTTCTCCAGCCTACAAGCCTCCTACTTGATAGACCTTTGCCAGATATTAACAGGTATTGTATCTTCTAGATAACCCCCTCGGCAAGTGACAATCTTCTATTGAAATACGATGTTGTTTCCCCATTATCTAACAAACAATATCCTAGTCATCTCACTAGACTGCTTGCCGGCTGAACACTGTGTGTGTGCTTGTAGTATTACCATACAGTTAGATCTGGGTCTTTCACTTATCTCTTCCACCAGTGTATGTATTCCATTTTCGAAATACTGAAGGAAATGCTCAAGCTTTGTGCTCTCACTACCATGAGACAGGCTTTGCTCTCCAACAGTCTTGCATTTGTCTGACACATTCTGGATGCAACTGTGATTTGAGATTTGTCCATAAATAAAGAAGTAAAAGCTCTCTGCATGTTGCCCTTCTAGTGGACTACCCAGAGGTATATGACAAATTGCAAAGAAGCCAGCTGTGATCTTTATGGTATTCCTGCATTCACCTTATGTGAGCAGCGAGGGCTTTCAGTGTATGTCAAGGAAATAGTTGTAGTGATTATAAAGCATTTAATACAACTTATCAAGTACTCTGTCACTTTTCCAGTAGACTCCAGCCTATCTATTAGTTTTGCATGGTTGACATTATTGAAGCCACCTCTCACGTCAATGAGTACTGTTGAAATCTTCTTTGTAAATTGCGCTTGCAAGATCCAAGGTTGTAAGAACAAGATGAGGTCTAGTGTAGACCTTTATGACAGGCTTCCAGTTTGATTGACACAGTATAAATCCTCATCAAAGGTCATGTCCTGAGTCTGACAGTTTCTCGTCAGAGATGTTGGTGATCTCAGACATGTTTAATTGTGTTGCGCCATATGTGGGGGGGTGAGATAACGGTGGAGTTGTCAACGGGCACAGGTGCGCACGCGTGAATGAACGAATGCTCAACTCTTAAGAACTACCACTCAACCAATAATTATCTACCTGTAACAATCCTACCCAGTGGTGGTTATTTATGCAACAGGTAACGAATCGCTCACGTGAGAATTGTTGAACTATCTTATAGTTCCTGTTCGTTCAAGTATGTGAGAGTGTTCTTCTTTCCGAGATTAACTTATAATCTCTTCTTTCGTTCTTAGACTATCTTATAGTCTTCGTATCTCACACCAATATCTTATTGGGGAGAGATGGTGAGGGACATTGTCTTACAAGGGTCGTAGTTTGCTCTGACGCTAAGAGCTCAAGTTGCTTGCATACAAGCGAGAGGTAAAGGTAATCGGTAAAAGTATATTGTAAGAAAGTACTTAGATGGTTGCGTGAAGAGCTCTAACTACTGTGACCCTTTTTTTATTTTATTTTATTTTATTTTATTTTATTTTTTATTTTTTTTATTTTTATTTTTATTTTTATTTTTATTTTTATTTTTTTATTTTTATTTTTAATCTCGCTTATTTATTGTTTCTATCGGGGCAAAATGCACAACTGCGCTCATCCCACGGTGTTAGGTACAAGGGTCCTCAGCTGGAACGTAAGCCATGTGGACCAAAACCTCCAACTACAGTCCTTCCCGCTATCCCCAAGCTAAAACCCACTGACCTTGCCCGACAAAGAAAGAATCCTCCGCCCGGTACTATGGGTAGAAACTACAAGGAGATGAGACCACGGGCCTGAGAGCCACGAAGCAATAACCCCCGCAAAAGCCTAGCCTAAAAGAAAAACATCCCCAACCGACAGTAGACACAACCAACAAAGAAAAGCAAACCCACTCCCTAAATCAAACAACCTAGAAGCTAAACCGTAGTAAAACCTCACCGGGCCCAGCTCCCGAAGGAATAGGGACTCCTGAATATAGGTCTCGGGTACACAACGAGAGGAGGTAACTCCCGGGGGCATAGAGCCCCGCCAGCCGAGGCTCAGGAAGAGCGATCGAGTTCGAGAGTGTAACGACCCTACGATAGGTAGCTACAATCACTATCACCTTAGCCCAAATGGTATACCAAGAGGTATCCAGAGGTGGTATGGTCTCGTATACTTTATACAAATAGCTGGTAAACCTAGGATAAG